>ENA-UEQL01003058-UEQL01003058.1-human-gut-metagenome-genome-assembly--contig:-NODE-3058-length-10610-cov-4.850755_pt1 | contig 10610 bp, 9 predicted proteins | sample MGYA00242905_ERZ507926 | MGnify/ENA primary metagenome ERZ507926 (study PRJEB26167, sample SAMN06115531) | human gut metagenome | host: Homo sapiens | place: China:Henan | collected 2015-09-09 | study...
GAAGGCGGGGACGTTTTTTGTAAAAACTGTCCCCGCCTTCCCCCGGGCCCCCATCCACCCCTGAAAAAACTTTTGCTCAGGTCTGTCTGCCGGTCCCCGCCGCTGTCTGGAGAGGGGCAGGCGTGGATGCTGCGGGCTGTTTGGTTCGATCCCGTTTACCAAGGGCGGGAGAGGAGGGGGAGCAATGGGCCGGGGCGCAGTCCGGCAGGCGGCACGGAATCAAAGCCAAGTGCTTGGTATGTGATATTTTATAAAATAAAATCGGATGGTTCCCCGGATTTTGGGCTTGCGGCCCGCGGGCGAGGGGCCTATAGTCGCGGACCTCTGCGGAGCTGTTCCGCTGTTTTCTGGCCTTAGAGGGAATGAGGTGCGTCATGTCAGAACATACGCTGCACTATGGTGATATTTCCTGGACCATGCCGGTGGCCGACAAGAATCTGGCGGCCGTGCTGGAGTCCAATCCTGTGTCCTTGCCGGTCATGGAACCGGATCAGGCCGTGCGTGAGGCCCTGCGCCATCCCATCGGCTCGCCCTGCCTGAAGGACATCGTCAACCCCGGCGAGAAGATCTGCCTGCTGGTGCCCGATGTGACCCGCTTGTGGCAGTCGCCCGCGGTCTACGTCCACGTGATGGTGGAAGAGCTCAACGCCTGCGGCATCCCCGACAGCGACATCCTCATCGTCACGGCCACGGGCACGCACCGTGCCCACATGGGCGACGAGCAGGCCCGTCTGCTGGGCGAGGACATTTGCCGCCGCATCCGCGTCATCGACCACGACTGCCGCGATACGGCCCATCTGGTGCACGTGGGCGATACCAGCCGCGGCACGCCGGTGTGGTTCAACAGCTACGCCATGGCCTGTGACAAGATCATCATCACCTGCGGCGTGGTCTACCACTTCCTGGCGGGCTTCGGTGGCGGCGGCAAGATGCTGCTGCCCGGCATCGCCGGTTACGAGACCATCCAGCGCCATCACAAGCAGGCCCTGAACCCCGGTTTCGGCAACGGCACCAACGCCGACGTGCGCAGCGCCAACATGGCGGACACCAACATTTTCCATGCCGACATCTTCGAGGCCGCGGCCATGGCCCGGCCCTGCTTCGGCCTCAATGTGGTGGTCAATGACGATTACCGCATCATCAAGGCCTTTGCCGGTGACTGGGTCCAGTCCCATGCGGCGGCCTGCCGTCTGGTGGACAGCATGGAAGGCGTGACCATCCCCGAGCGTACGCCCCTGGTGGTGGCCAGCGCGGGCGGCTACCCCAAGGACATCAACCTTTACCAGACCATCAAGCTGCTGAGCAACGCCCTGAGCGCCGTGCAGCCGGGCGGGACCATGATCCTGCTTTCCCGCTGCTCCGAAGGCTTCGGCAACCCCGATGTGGAGACGCAGATCTGCGCCTACAGCGACATGCAGGCCCGTGAAAAGGCCCTGCGCGATACTTTCTCCATCGGCAGCTATGTGGGCTTCCTCTTTGCCGAGGCGGCCGAGAAACACAACCTCATCCTGGTGACGGACATGGATGCCGCCCTGTTCGGCAAGACGAAGATGCATGTCTGCCATAGCCTGGACGAGGCCCTAGACAAGGCCCGCCATTTCCTGGGACAGGAGCTGGACGTGCGCACCATCATCATGCCGCACGGCGCCTCGACCCTGCCCAAGCTGGCGGTCTAGCGACCACAGGCTGGCGCGGGCACCTTCGGGTACCCGCGCCGGTTGAAACCGGGGCCCCGCCGGATGCGCGGTCCGTACGCGGGCTGTGTCATCCGGCAGGGGGCGTCTGGCAGGGGACCCGCTTCCCGGAGGAGAGCCCTTTTTTATGCGGAAAAGGGGGCTCCGGCAGGGCGGCAAGTTGTGAAAAACGACGCAGGCGGAGTGGTCTGCGGATTCAAAAATCCCGCCAGCCCAGAATTGGCGCGGACTTTGGCAAATTGCCTGTCTTGGCGCAGACTTGTGATTTTTTACAATTATTTCAAAATGTTGTAAAATACTTACAAAAAGTCTGTGTTGACAGTTGGGGCTCCTTTTGCCATCTTGAGCGGGCAGAAGCGCTACTACGAGCTTCATCGGGAATCCCGTGAGATCCGGGAGCGGACCCGCCGCCGTAAGTCGCAGAACCTGCTCCCCCCGTGTGCCACTGGCAACCGCCGGGAAGGCCGGGAGCAGGGTGACGAGCCGGAAGACCTGCTTCTGCCGCTTGTCCATGGGGACAGCCTCACGGCAACGGGTTTTTGCCGCTGGGAAGGGACGTCATGACACTCTGTCGACGGGCGTCCGTATCTTTTTTCCACCTTTTTTTCGCGATTTTTCAGGGCCTGAGACCTCCCCTACAGGGAGGGTCTTTTGTGTTGACCCTAAAACGGGTCAGGAAAACAAATATCTTTGGATCTGGAGCAGGAAAACATGCTTGCGAGCATCATCAAGCGGGACGGGACCGAGGTCGCCTTTGATTCCGTCAAGATTCTCAATGCCATTACCAAGGCCAACAAGGCGTCCGGCGAGGACATGTCCCCCACGGATCTCCTGTTCGTCACCGAAAAGGTCTGCCGCAAGCTCGAAGCCCAGAACCTCCGCCATGTGGAAGAGATCCAGGACGTGGTGGAAGAGACCCTGATCCAGTACGATTACGCCAAGACCGCCAAGGCCTACATCCTGTACCGCGCCGAGCACACCAAGCGGCGCAACGCGGAATCGTACCTGATGGAGATCTACAAGACCCTGACCTACGCGCCCGCCATTGAAGAAGACATCAAGCGCGAGAACGCCAACATCGACGGCGATACGGCCATGGGCACCATGCTCAAGTACGGTTCCGAAGGGGCCAAGTATTTCACCGACAACTACGTCCTGCCCAAGGACGCCTCGGCCGCGCACATCAACGGTGACATCCATATCCATGACAAGGATTTCTACATGCTCACCGAGACCTGTTGCCAGATCGACCTGATCCCGCTGTTCCGCAACGGGTTCTCCACCGGTCACGGCCATCTGCGCGAGCCCAATTCCATTGAGAGCTATTCCGCCCTAGCCTGTATCGCCATCCAGGCCAACCAGAACGAGATGCACGGCGGCCAGAGCGTGCCGCACTTCGATTACGCCATGGCCGGCGGCGTGGCCAAGACCTTCCGCAAGGAATACCGCCACGCCTTCACCGCCTTCGTGCGCATCAGGACCGGCATGGATGCCGCCCAGGCCGAGGAATTCAGCCAGCAGATCCTGCTGCCCGTGATGCCCGCCATCCGCATGGCCGATGTGGACGAACTGGGCAAGCGCATGGAAGGCCTGGTGGCCGAGAACGAGCGCGATCTGGTGCGTGCCGCCCATGCCTACGCCGCCGAGGAAGCCCTGCGCATCACCGACCGCCGTACCTATCAGGCCATGGAAGCCTTCGTGCACAACCTGAACACCATGAATTCCCGCGCCGGTGCGCAGGTGCCCTTCAGCTCCGTCAACTACGGCACCGACACCTCCGCCGAGGGCCGCATGGTGGTGCGCAACCTGCTGCTGGCCACCCAGGCCGGTCTGGGCAGCGGCGAGACCTCCATCTTCCCGGTGCAGATCTTCAAGGTCAAGGAAGGCGTCAACTACAACGAAGGCGACCCCAACTACGACCTGTTCAAGATGGCCATCAAGACCTCGGCCATGCGTCTGTTCCCCAATTTCAGCTTCCTGGATGCGCCGTTCAACCTGCAGTACTACAAGCCCGGTGACTACAACAGCGAAGTGGCCTACATGGGCTGTCGTACCCGCGTGCTGGGCAACGTGTACGACCCCGACCGCCAGGTGACCTGCGGCCGCGGCAACCTGAGCTTCACGTCCATCAACCTGCCCCGCCTGGGCATTGAGGCCAAGGGCGATCTGGACCGCTTCTTCCAGCTGCTGGACGATCAGATCGACCTGGTGTTCCGTCAGCTGCTGCACCGCTTCGACATCCAGTGCTCCAAGAAGGTGCGCAACTATCCCTTCCTGATGGGCAACGGCATCTGGCTGGATTCCGAAAAGCTGGACTGGGACGAGAGCGTGGCCGAAGTGCTCAAGCACGGCACCCTGACCGCCCCGTCCGGCGGCAGCTGTAAAATCGAAGGTAGCATCATTGTGCTTTTTATGAATCTGGCGTTCTTGATTGGGTTTGTAGCCGCAAAAAAGAGAAAGGATCGGAATAGATAGTATCCGATTTGCTGTAATGAACTGTTCCTTACATTGACGATGAGATGGGGGAATAACAACGTTCCGCTTTGCAATGTCCGCTACAACATCATCTATGAAAAAATCCCGAAAGTTCAACTTTCGGGATCCTTTTTGTCAGCTGCTGAGTTCGCGGATTTCATCCTGAATTAGCCGACCCGCCGTGGCGGCGAGCTGGTCGATGCGGCGAATGCGCGCAAGGTCGCGGCCATAGATGGCGTTCGCGGCGGGAACGCTCGCGTTTTCACCCATGAAGACGGCGGCGACGCGGATGCCCTGCGCGCGTAGGGCGCGCACCTCCTCCGCCGTGTCATCGACGCCGATCTGCCCGTCGTAGTCGCGGCTGAGCGGGACTTTGCCGCTCGGCAGGATTTTGTGGCTGTCGTCGGGTGAGGCGTCGGTCAGCAGGATGAGCAGATGCTTTTCCGCGGGTGCGGACTTGATGAGCTCGCCCGCGCCGCGCAGCGCGAGCCCATCGCGGTTCCAGCCCGCGGCGAAGTAATTGAAAACGTTTCGTTCGCCGTTTTTGTCGCCAAAATCCTTCAAAATGCGCAGCACCGTGTAGCCGCGCAGGCTGCAAAAGCTCGTCACGCGCACGGGGATGCCGCAGGAGGCGAGGCTTTTGGCTAAGATATATCCCTGAATGGCGATAGCCTCCTGACAGTGCAGGCGCGAGGCTGAGCCGTCGAGCATCAGATCGACGGCAAAGCCGGGACGGCTCTCCTCGTCGCTGCGCAAAAATACGCGGTCGTCGTGCAGCACCGGTTCGCGCCAGACCTTGGTCCCGTCCAGCCAGCCCTGACGGGCGGGGATGCGCTCGGGCTGCTGGTGGACGAGCAGGCAGTTTCGAATTTGTTCGCTCAGGTGCGCGAGCGCGCTCTGGTGCAGATCGAGGTCGCGCGCGAAGGCGGCGCGGTTCAGCTTGGCCTGATCCTCAGCCTGCTCGTAAAGGCGCTGCGTGTCCGCGCTGATGAGCTGGTCCGACGCGCTCGCGCCCTTTGTGAACCACAGGTGGCAGCCCAGGTGGTTGCCGGTGCAGAGCTGCTGCTCGATGCGCGCGAGCTTGTCGGGGGAATAGATGCTGCGGCCGAAGCAGCGCTCGATGTAGCCGCGGTCCTCCGTTTCGTGCTCATTGGAGCGCAGACGCGAGCGCAGCGCGTTCGAGACCTTGACCATGCCGTTTTCCCCGGGCATGGCGGAACGGCCGATGGTCAGATCGTCCGTGCGGACGATCTCGGTCGGCAGGAGCTTTGTGAGAAGCGGTGCCCACTTGTCGTCAAAGTGCAGCTGGAACCCGCCTTTTTTATGCACCGTGCCATCGAATTGCAGGTACTTTTCAAATGCCGCGCGCACGGCGATCTCAAGCTCGGCGGCGTTCATCGTGCCGGGGCAGGCGAGCGCTTGCGCGAGCCCTTTTTCCCACGGGGCGAGAATGGGCGGCTTTTGCCCGAGGATCGTCTTCCAGCGGTCGGACTGCACGGCGTAGACAAGTTGGTTTTTCTCCATCCACTCCTGCCGCGAGAGCTGGTATTCCGACGCGAAAAACTCCTCCGCGTGCGTGCGGCGGAGATCGGCGAGCACAGGGCGCTCGGGCAGTTCCTTTTCATACGCCGCGTTCTCGAGCGCCAGCCAGCACAGCTCGTCGAAAACGTTCTGCCGCGCGTCGCCCGCCCAGTAGGCAAAGAGACGCTTTGGCATCTTGTCGCCGAACCACTTGTGCACAAGGCCGATGACGCAGTTCATGTAAAAGTCCGGCTCACCGTTTGATTTGAGCGCTAAGAACTGCGGCTCGAACTGATAGTCCCCGCTCGCCGTCCAGACGAGGTTGATGGCGCGGCGCTGCTGGGCGGAATAGCTTGACGTTTCCATGTCAGTCGGTGAACAGACGGCTGCGGTCAAGCTTTGCGGGGATGCGCGCGGCGATGACGTCGCGGATCAGGCTCTGCTCATAGGAGTCAAACGCCTTGTTCGTGATGCCCATGTCAAGCGCGCGGCTCGCGCCCACGCCGCGGCGGATCAGACGCAGCGCGTCGAGAAGACCGCGCAGGTCGAGCGCCTTTTCGGAGATCTCCGCGTTTTCGCACTTTTTCTGCAGGTCGAGGAACAGCTGGGCGAACTGCTCCTTATACTTCTTTTCAAGCGTCGGGAACTCATCGCTAAGCAACCGCACAAGACCGTCCTGGTCGATGGACGGCATCTGGATGACGACAAAGCGCGACGTGAGCGCTTCGTTCAGCTCGCGTGTGCCGGCATAGCCGTAGTTCATCGTGCCGATGAAGCGCGCGGCGGGATCGACCTCCACGCGCTCGTAGCCGGGAACATCGATGGCGCGGCGGAAGTCGAGCGTCGCGTGCAGTACAGCAAGCGCCTCATTTTTTGCCATGTTGATCTCGTCGAGCACGCCAAAGCCACCATGCTTTGCGCAAAGGTACACGGGGCCGGGGCGGAAGCGGACCTCGCCGCCCTCGAACGTGTCCATGCCGATGAGGCTCGCGGCGTCCATGTTCACGTGGAACGACACGTCCCATGCGGGACGGGCGAAGACCTGGGCGAGGTTTTCCGCCAGTACGTTTTTGCCCGTGGCCTTGCTGCCCGCGAGCAGCAGGTTCTCCCCGCACAAAATGGCGGCGACCGCCGCCTCCCACACGTCCTTGCCATAATAATGATACCGCGGCTGCGGGATGCGGTTTTGCAGCTCCGGCGGCGTCGGATACTGCGCATTAAATTCACGAATGCTATCCAAAAGGTCGGGACTCAGCCCCTCCTGTTTCAAAAAATCCAACAAATCGATCACTCTTTCTTGCCATGTGCACTGCACGTTCTTTTTTTCGGTCATCATCATAACACGGAAAAGGGAGTTTGCAAGTGGTTTTTGAAATTTTTTGCAAAACCTCTACGGGGTTGTGTCCCTGCGCCGCGCAGGGGAGCGGTTAAGGGGGATATTCTCTCACGTGAGAGAATATCCCCCTTACACCCCCAAGAGAACGCAAGGGGCTCTGCCCCTTGACCCCGCCATTGCGAGCTTGGGGCTTGAAGAGCTGAGGTGCTTGCCGAATCGGGTGCCTGCCAAGTGGTGCTGCTAAACGATTTGGGTTACTCCTATTACCCGCTGCCGCTCTGCCTGCGATTCGGCAGTCTAACGCAATTTCCGGCTACTTCAGATTTGTGCAAACCTGCTTTTGCCTGCCGAGGCAGCATTGCTGCGCTCGCCGCGGGTTAGTTGGCGGATTCCATGTAGATTTCTTCGGTTTTCTGCTGAGCGGTGGTGAGCAGGTCTTTTGCGCTGCCAAGGTTTTGCTTTTCCATTTGTTCCAGCGCGTCGGTGATGGCGTTGAACAGCAGATGGTACATCTTTTCGTAGTTCATAGTATAGTCCTCCTATCGCAATACAAATGTAATACTTTTATATTACACATATTTGGGCAAAAATGCAATACACTTGTCATATGAAATGTATTGCAGGTGAGACTATGGCTTTTAAAATTCCAAGCGTACCGCCGACGACCAACAAATCGGTGCGTTTTCCAAATGATATGCTCGAAGAGATCGAGAACGCGATCCGCGGCAAGGACTGCACATTCTCGGCATTCGTCGTCGCAGCTGTCCGAGCTGCACTTGACGACTTAAAAGAACAAGAAAACGACCGCTGATGCGGTCATTTCTTTGTATGCGGCGAGCGCAGCAATGCCGCGCCCGCAGGCAGTCTGCCGCCGTGCTGCCGTCACACGCGCCTCACGATAGTAAGGCGCGGTTGCAACCGGTAACGACTCGAAGGGACTCATGGCGAAGCCATGTACACCGCACCTGATTACCCGCAAGGGGTATGCCACATCCGTAAGGCAGCAGAGCTGCCAACGGCTGTGCAATGCGCAGCGCGTGCAACTCTTCAATCTACAAACTGCCAATGTCGGGGGTCGAGGGGAACTCCCCTCGCCTTTCTCTGGGGGATTTAAAGGGGGTATTCTCTTCGGAAAGAGAATACCCCCTTTATTGCCCGTTTCCGCACAGTGCGGAAACCTCCCGCCCGCGACGCGGGCTTTGTTTTTGCTTGAAAAGGAAAAATCAGAACCCAAACCCGCTGAGGCCGAGTCCGCTCGTCAGCGCGTTCATCTTCCCGTCCATCGCCTCTTCGGCCTGGCGGAGCGCCTCGTTCACGGCGGAGATGATGAGGTCTTGGAGCATCTCCACGTCCTCGGGGTCGACCGCCTCGGGCTTGATGGTGATGTTCGTGACTTCCTTCTTGCCGTTGACCTCGGCGCTGACGACGCCGCCGCCGACGCTCGCCGAGAAGGTCTTCTCCTCGACCTCCTGCTGCGCCTTCTGCATGTCCTCCTGCATCTTCATGATCTGCTGCTGCATCTGCTGCTGCTTGAGCATCTGGCCGCTGCCGTTGGAAAAGCCGCGGCGTGCGCTGTAACCCTTTGCCATCGTTGTTGTCTCCTTTTATTTTACTGTAAAATTGTCGAATTTACTGCCCATGCGCAGGAGGTCCTGCATCTTGTCTCGCTTTTTCGCGCCCGGGCGCTCGCCCACGAGGAAGCGGACGCGGATCTCCCGTCCAACTGCGCGGGACGTGACCTCGCTCAAAACGTCTGTCACGACCTTCTGGTCGAGCATGGACTTCTGCACCTCGGTCGAGCAGTAGACGGTGAGAAGGTCATCCTTCACATCGCCCTGCGCCATGCCGATGAACGCGCGCTTGTCGGGCGTCAGACGGTTTTTATAGCTCTCCATGAGCTGGTAGAAAATCTCATCATCCCCGCTGCCTCCACTCGTCGGCGCTTCCTGCGCAGGCGCGGGTGCTGCTGCTATCTTCGGCGCTGCGGCCTTCGGTGCGGGCGCGACCGGCTCGCCGTAGGGCGGCGGCGCGTCATAATCGTCGGGCAGCGGCGGCTCGTCCCACGGAAGCGGCGCTTCCTCGGCGGGCTTTGCGCTCTCTGTGGGCGCTTCCGCGGCCTTTTGCGGTGCGGGAGCGAGCTTTTGCGCCGTCGCGGGAGCAGGTGCGCTCGCCGGTGCAGATGCGGGATGCTTCGCTGCGAACTGCACGCCCGCGGCGATCTGCTCTTCGAGCCGCGCGATGCGCGCGCCGAGCGCCGCCAGGTCGCCGGAGAGTGTTTCGTCGCAGAGCTTCAGAATGCAGAGCTCTGCGTCCGTGCGGCGGTTCACGCTGAACTGGAGCTGCGCCGCCGTCTCCTGCAAGATCGTACAGAGCTGGATGAAGCGTGCGCTCGTCCCCTGCGCGCGCAGGTTTCGGAGCGTTGCGGCGTCATAAGCGCCGCTGAGTAAGCTCTCGCCGCCCTCCCCCGCCGTCGCGCTGATGAGCAGCTCGCGCGAGAGGGTCGAGAGCTCGCCGAGCACCGCGCCCACATCCTTACCGCCGTCGTAGAGCTTGCCGAGAAGCTCGAGTGCCCCGCGCGCGTCGCGCGTCAGGATCAGCGACATGAGCTGTGCGGTCTGCACGTTTCCGGCCAAACCCAGCGCGTCGAGCACGGCGTTCGCGTCGATCGCGCCGCCCGCGGCCGCGCACTGGTCAAGAAGGCTCAGCGCGTCTCGCAGCGCGCCGTCCGACAGTCGGGCCAGCAGTGCCGCGCCGTCCTCCTTTAAGTCGATATTCTCCTGCCCCGCGATGTAGTTGAGCCTGCCCACGATGTCCTTCGGCTGGATGCGGCGGAATGAAAAGCGCTGGCAGCGCGACAAAATCGTCGCGGGCACCTTGTGCAGCTCCGTTGTCGCCAGAATGAACATCAGATGCTCGGGCGGCTCCTCCAAAATTTTGAGCAGTGCGTTGAACGCGGGCGTCGAAAGCATGTGGACTTCGTCGACGATATACACCCGTTTTTTTACCTGCGCGGGCGAATAGATGGCCTCGTCACGCAGCGCGCGCACGCTGTCCACGCCGTTGTTCGACGCCGCGTCCAGCTCGACCACGTCGAGCAGCCGCCCGCTCTCGATGCCAAGGCAGCTCGGGCAGCGGTTGCAGGGGTTGCCGTTTTCCGGATGCTCGCAGTTGACCGCGCGCGCAAGTATTTTGGCGCAGGTCGTCTTGCCCGTGCCGCGCGTGCCGGTGAAAAGATAGGCGTGCGACAGCCGCCCCTCCGCCACCTGGCGCTGCAAGGTCTCGGTGATGTGCTCCTGACCAACCACGTCGGCAAATGTTTTGGGACGCCACTTGCGGTAAAGCGCCTGATACATCCGCAGCCCTCCCTTACAATAGAAATACTCCCCCGTATACAGCTGCGGAACCGGCGTCCTTGCGGCACATGGATGGTCCCGCTTAATGCTGCTCGGTTCCCCGCCTGACATGGTTCGCAGGTACCCATTGCGCAAGACCGATCCCGCAGCTGTACGCGGAGGAGTGATTGAACAGATGATATTCTACTATACTTTCAAAAAAATATCAACAGAAAAATGAAAAAGGGGCTT
>ENA-UEQL01003060-UEQL01003060.1-human-gut-metagenome-genome-assembly--contig:-NODE-3060-length-10608-cov-4.860602_pt1 | contig 10608 bp, 7 predicted proteins | sample MGYA00242905_ERZ507926 | MGnify/ENA primary metagenome ERZ507926 (study PRJEB26167, sample SAMN06115531) | human gut metagenome | host: Homo sapiens | place: China:Henan | collected 2015-09-09 | study...
TAATCCGCAGGCAAGCAGCATGATTACGCACGAAGATTTTTCATCACTTGGTGCTATTTTTTCGCGTGCGTGTTGGGAATGGTGTTGGGACGAAAGAAAAAGGGGTTACGGATGAATCCGTAACCCCTTGATTTCCTTGGTGGGCAGTACAGGACTTGAACCTGTGGCCCCCGCCTTGTAAGGGCGGTGCTCAACCAGCTGAGCTAACTGCCCGGGCTGCCTTTTCCAGAGCGGAAAAGGCATGCCGTCTTCTAATATAAGGCCGTACGCGTGTCAACCGCACCCGCTGATCAGCTGAACTGCAAGGGCTTTGCCATCAGCGCTGCCATATCGCCGGCCAGCTTTTCCTTGAGGGCCGCCGCGCGCACGGTATCCTTCATGATCATGTCCACCTGACGGCTGTGGATCAGCAGATAGCCGATCAGGCGCGTCCGGCGCAGGGTCTCTTCGGCGTCATACGCTTCCGCCACGGCGAACATGGAGTCGTTCTTGATGTCCACGCGGAAACCGTGGGTCTCCAGCAGGTCGGCCAGCATCCTGGCGCGAAGGATCCGGCGGCTGACGTCCGCTGCCCCGCCCTTGAACTGGAAGCTGACGAAGTTCTCGTGCGCATCCTCGCCCGCAAGACATTCCACCGTGCAGAAATGGTATCCGTACCGGGCCTGCAGGATCATATAGCGCGAGGCGATGATGAAGAAGTTTTTGTCAGCCATGGCCGTAGGCGCCGTACTTTCCAGCTCCCGATTCATGGTGCTCTCGAACACGACGCTCATGAAGCCCGAGGCGCTGGTCGCCGGCGGCCCGGCCCAGGGCACGGCCACCATGCCGTTCCACAAAGCCAGCATGGGTTTGCAAGCGATATCCCCCAGCTCAACCAGCGGTCCGTTGACGCTGCGCTTGAAGCCGTCATCCATGTCGATGACCCAGTATTGCAGCTTGACGCCCACCTTGAGCTGTTTGCCCATGTTGCGATTGAGGGCCGCCTCGCTGTCGAACATCAGGCCCACGGCCTTTTCATGACAGAAGCGGGTGATGTCGTGCAGGCTCGTGCAGTTGGCCGGCGAGAAATCCGGCGAATCCGGGTCCAGCAGATGCAGGGGTGTCATCAGGGCCGCCAGTTCCTTGAGGCGCTGATAGACAGGGCTCCCGGCCATGAGGTTGGGAGGCGTCGTCCCCGCCGGGATCAGTTCGGGATGGCTCCCGGCCAGTACCGTGCCCCGGTCGGCCAGCAGCGTGACCTCACCGGCATTTTCCAGCAGATGGCTGGCATCCTTCAGACTGAACAGGGCCGGGAGCTTGTATTCCCGTGCCACAGAGGCCAGATGCCCGGCCATGCCGCCCGTTTCGCTGATCAGGCCCGCGGCCCGGGAAAGCAGCGTGGCCCAGCGAGGCTGCGCCCGTTCGATGACCAGGATGCCGCCACGCGGGAAAGAAAGCATGTCCGCATCTTTGCGGGCCACGAACACAGGTCCCACAGCCACCCCGGAGCTGACGGCCATACCGCCCTGTGCCAGGACGGGCAGATCACCGGGGTCTTCTTCTCCGGCCACTGCCGCCGGGGCTTCCTCCACCTGGTCGGGCGCGCTCTCGAACAGCGGACGGCTTTGCAGGACCACGATACGCGTATTGCCCTCATAGGGTTCCAGCGCCCATTCCACGTCCTGCGGCTCATTATAGAATTCTTCCAGTGCCAGGGCCACCTGCGCCAGCTCGCGGGCCTGGGCATCCGTCAGGCTGGGACGGACAGCCGCCTCGCCTTCCAGATCGGAACGGCTGACGCCCTGCGCCGCCTCGGGAGCACAATCCAGGCGGAACGCCTTGTGGGCGATATGCTTTTCAAGCAGCTCCGGCGGATTCTGGCGACTGAAGGCAAACACGTCCGGTGTGACGGCCCCGTCCACCACAGCCTGGGGCAGCCCGGGAACGGCATTAAGCGTCACCTGTCCCCGTCCCTGCCGGCTGGCCACGGGGTCGCGGCTGTAAGCCACACCGCCGGCCAGCGCCTGCACCATGCTGAGCACGCCCACACTCATGGGCGCAGCCTCATCCGGGATGCCGCGCTGGAAACGGTAGCTCATGGCCGTGACCGCGTATTTACTGGCTACGATCTCCTTCCAGACTTCGCACGCTTCTTCGGGCAGGACATTCAGTTCCGACCGGTACTGCCCCGCAAAGGTCACGCCCAGGGCATCTTCGCCCACGGCGCTGCTGCGCAGGGCAAGGCGCAGCTCGCTGCCGCAACGTTCCACCATGCCCGCCACGGCCTCTTCGATGGCCTGCTCCAGCTGCGGCGGCAAGGGCGCGTTGAGGATGCACTGCTGCAATGCGGCCGACAGGCTGAACAGATCGTCCATGCTGTCCATGTCCGCACTCTGGATGCGGCGGGAGATCTCGTCGCGCAGCCTGTTGTATTCCATGAAGGCATGATAGGCATTGACCGTCACGGCAAAACCGTCCGGCACGGCCAGACCCACATTGGCGGAGACTTCGCCAAGATTGGCCATCTTGCCGCCGACCTGCGGCATGTCTCCCAGACGGATGTCCGTCAGGGGCAGCAGCAGGGGGCCGTCCGTGACCAGGCTCTTCCGCTCCAGCACGTCGGTGATGCGGCCGCTGACATCATTGAAAGCGGTCTGCAGACTTTCGTACTGGTTGTCGGAAAGCGCGTTGAGCTCGCGTACCATCTGGTACACGGCCGTTGCCGCCCGCGTACCGGCACCGCGAACATAGCTCATGCCGAAGGGTCGCGAACCGGCCAGGGCCTCTTCCACTTCGCTCATGATCTCGAGCGCGTTCTTGTTGGAGGACAGCAGGCGACGGAACCGGGCACAACGTTCACGGAGCTGCTTTTTCAGCTCTTCCTCGCGTGCCAGATCCTCGGGGCTCAGCTCTTTCTGCCCGCCCAGCAAGTGTCGCAATCGTGTGAATATGGACATATCACGCAGCGGCGCGAACCGCCTCCTCCATCTTGATGATCAGCTCGTTGATGGCCACGGGCTTCAGCATGTAGTCGTAAGCCCCCAGATCCATGCCCTGCACGGCCACACCGAGGGAGGCATGGCCCGTCAGCAGCAGCACAGGCAGTTTGGGGGCGATCTTCTTCATGTGGCGCAGCGTCTCCAACCCATCCATGCCGGGCATGCGCACGTCCATGACCACCACCTGGAACATGGTCTCGGGCTGCTTCATGGCCTCCGTGACGATATCCAGCGCGCTCTGTCCGTCAGGAGCCGTCACGATGGTCATGCCGCGGCGGGACAGACGTTTTTCCATCAGCTGCAGGAATTCCACTTCATCATCAACAAAGAGTGCGTGCATGGCATTCTCCTAAGCGTCTTCACTGGTTTCAAGGGGTTGGCTCGGCGGTTCCGCGGGCAGGCTGATGCAGAATGTCGTCCCCTGCCCCACAACGCTGCTGACCTCTATACGGCCACCAAGCTTTTCCAGAATCGTAAAGCAGATGGCCAGGCCAAGCCCTGTACCCTCGCCCACTGCCTTTGTGGTGAAGAAAGGATCGAAGATGCGCTGCATGGTCTCTTCGTCCATGCCCGGCCCCGTATCCTTGAAGTAGATGCGTGCGCCATCTTCCCAGGGTTCGGTGCGCACGGTGATGGAGCCATTCTTGCCGATGGCGTCGATGGCATTGTCGATGATGTTGATGAACACCTGCTCCAGCTGGGCCGGATCGGAAAGGATGACCGGCACATCGGCGGAAAAATCCTTCTCGATGGTGATGCTGCGGCCGCGGGCCTCGGTCTTGAGGAACTCCGTCGCCTGATCCACCAGCACGTTGACCATGATCTCCGAGCGGCCGGGGTTCATGCGCCGGCCAAAGCCCAGCATGCGCTGCGTGATCCCCTTGGCCCGCTGCACATGCTTTTCGATCTTGTCCGTGCTCTCCATGATCTCGTCGTAATTGACCATGTTCTTGGGGTTCTCGTCCTGCAGCAGGTCGCGGATCCAGCCGGCGTTCTCCTGGATCAGCATGAGGGGGTTGTTGACCTCATGAGCCACGCCTGCGGCCATCTTGCCGAGAGCCGCCATCTTGCTGGATTGCAGCATGCGGGCGTCGATATGGGCCTGCTTGCGGTCGGCGGCGGTCAGACACGAGACGATGTAGCGCGTCCCCAGGAAGGCCCCCACCGTGACCAGCACGGCACCCAGCCCCACGAAAAGCAGGATATAGATGCGCAGACGGTGCAGCGGGGCAAGGCTTTCCCGCACATCGTCCACCACCACCAGCAGCCACGGCATGGAGTCCAGATGCATCATGGCCGCCAGGGGCTCCTTGCTGCCGCTGTCTCCCGGCTGGGACGGCAGGGGCACCAGCGCGATGCCCTGCCGCAGCACATTGGGCAACGTGACATCGAAGCGATCCAGGATACGGCCGTAGTCGCGGGAATCCGTTTGCAGCACGCCCTGCTCGTTGATCAGGAAGGCATCACTGCGCTCCCCTGAGTACACGCGCTGCAACAGGCCGTTGATGGCTTCCATGTCGATGGTGGCGCGCATGATGAAGCTTTCGCCCCCTTCATGACGCAGGACGGCGATGATGAAATGCGGCACATTGCGGAAGCCCATGAACACATCGCTGACGAAAACGCCTTTGCGCAATACCTCCGTGAACCAGGGCGCATTGACATAGTTGGCATCACGCAGGTCGAACGGCCCCACATAGGAGATGTGGCGGCCGTCCATGCCGATGATGCCAAGGTCCACGAAGGAACGCCCGCTCTGCTGCATGACCGTGAAGATACGGCTCAGCCGGTCGGGATCCCGCAATTCGGCAAGGTCATGCGTAAAGGCCAGCGTTTTTATCTGGGACACACGTTCATGCAAAAAGGTATCCAGCGCCCGGTGTTTACTGCTGCAAACGGCTTCGATACCGGCAGAGATCTTTTCATCATAGATGGAATTGATGCGGTCTATGCTGAAGATCCCCAGTGCCACCAGCGGCAAAAGGGCAAGCCCCAGATGCGTGACGAACAGACGGCGGAAGATGCGTCTGTATTCCCGTGTGGAAGGCATCTACTCCTCCTTGGCTGAAATCTGGGAAAGGTCTCCACCAGTCAGCAAAATACGGCAATGGTTCAGCATGGTCTTGCGGGTCGCCGCCACCTTGGCGCTGTCCTGCATGATCATGTCCAGCTGGCGGGTATGGATGGTCAGATAGCCTGCCACAGCCAGCAGGCACTGGCCTTCTTCCATATCCATGCCTTCAAGACGCGCTGTCACGGCGTCATTGCGGACCACCGGCGTCAGGCCGAATTCCCACAGCAGATCGGCCACGAAGCGCACCCGCAGGATGCGGCGTTCGATGTTGGCCGCCCCGCCACGCAGCTGGAAGGCCACGTAGTTTTCCGGCGTACGGTCCCCCAGCCGGGCTTCGACGGAGACGAAATGGAAGCCGAAGCGCGAATGCAGGCTGCAATAGTCGCGCGAAACCATAAAATAGTTCTTTTCCGTGAAGTAGGCCGTCTGTGCCGCCGGGTCCAGATTGGGATTGGCCGTGGCCTCGAACAGCACGGAAAGGAAGCCCTTGCCGTCCACCGGCGGGGGACCCTGCCAGGGATAGGCGTTCATGCCGTGCCAGATAGCCTGCATGGGGATGGAGGTGATGTCCTCCACGTCGATGACCGGGCCGGGCTGGACCTTGCCGAAGCCGTCATTGAGATTCACGACCCAGAACTGTTTGAGGACCTTGTCCCGCAGCTGTTTGATGCGCTGGGCCGCGTACTGTTTGTCGGACCCCAGGGTGAACATGGCGCTGACGGCCTTTTCATGGCAGTAGCGGGCGATATCGTGATAGGTCTGGCAGTTGGCCGCCTTGAAATCCACGCTGTCCACGTCGATGGTCAGGGGAAGGATATGCTCCGCCGCATGCTGCAGCACCCGGTATACAGGGCTGCCGGGCAGATAGTCGCGGGGCGGGCGGGCCTGGGCCAGCAGCTCGTCCAGCTGGCCGGTGAAGACACAGCCCATCTCCGTACAGACCGTCACCTTGTCGCCCGGGGTCAGCTTTTCCATGGCTCCGGCCAGGCCGAACATGGCCGGGATGCCGAACTCGCGGGCCAGAGAGAACAGGCGCGAGCCCAGCAGGCCGTCCTCGGCGATGATGGCCCCGGCCCGGTCCACCAGCGAAGCCCACTGGTACAGATCGCGCTGCACCACCAGGATGCCGCCGTCAGGAAAATCCAGAACATCAGACCAGGAGCGGGCGATGACCACCGGGCCGCAGGCCCTGCCGCGGCTGGTGGTGACACCGCCGGTCAGCAGGGGCGCGGGCAGATTATCATCCGCGCGGGATTCGGCCTCGTCTTCACGCTCTTCCTGGGTCCGGGCCTTGATGACCATGGGACGTGCCATGAGCACCTGCGTCCGGCCGGACGGCGTGCGCAGCCAGACCATGGACTGGGGACAGCCAGACATATTTTCCAGCTCCATGGCCAGAGCCGCCACATCAGCGGCGGCCTGATCGGAAAAGGAACTGCCGTCCTCGGCGTCATGCATACATCGGGCACTGACTTTGTACGGCGGGGTCCGGGAAACATGCATCACGTTGACGGGCACCAGCGAGTATTCCATGTCCTGCGGCAACCCGTTACAGAAATAGATATGGACGTTACCGCCCTTCAGGTCGATGGGGTTGGCCGTATGGGCCATGCCGCCAAAGCTGCCCTCCTCCACGGCAAGGCAGGTGATGCAGATGCGGGCATTGGCTTCCATCAAGCCGCGGGCACGCCGGTAGACCAGAGCCTGAGCCTGCTGCTTGCGGGCCAGCGTCGTATGCAGGGAGGCCAGAACATCCATATCGGACGCATGCAGGGAGACTGTGGGGCCCCAGACCAGCAGCCCGGGATCCGTGCCCGGCGTATCCTCGCCGTCATCCATGCAGGGCCACAAACGCCCTTTGAACAACAGGCGCATCTCGCCCGGACATTTTTTGCGCAGTTCCGCCAGCGCGGCACAAAATTCTTCCACCAGCCTGTCCGGCAACGGCGTGCTTTCCGTCAGTTCGCTCAGGCTTTCCGAAAGCTCCTGCAAAGTCTCGGGGATGTAGCCCCCTGCGGCCTGGATGCGCCGGTTCATCTCTTCCAGCATCCCCGTACCGGCAAACAGGCTCATGCAGCCTGCGGCCGTCACCACGAAACCGTCAGGGACCACATCGGGGCTCTGACGGCGCAGCTCGCCAAGACGGGCCGTGGATTTGTCGGCCAGATGGGCCTCCGCTGCCCGGCCCGCCTCTTCCAGCGGGATGACGTAAGGCCCTTCCAGCAGTGGCACGCGCGGGTAGACCTCACTGGCAACCGCTGTCTGCAGGTGATCGAAGCGTTCGTACAGGGCTTTGCACTGGGAAGGATTGAGGCGCTCGAGGTGCTGGATGCACTGGTACACCTGTGTGGCCACGCTGGTGCACAGGGCCCGTACCCGGTGCAGGGCGAAGGGATGGTCGCAGCACAAGGTATATTCCAGGGAGGTCATGTTCTCCTGGAATTTGTTCCAGGCCGTCAAAAACAGTTTGAAGCGATGATGCCGGACGGCAAACGTATGCTCCGGACTGGCGTCCGAGGCGGAGCTGCCTTTTTTATCGCTGGTAAACCGTTTGAAAAATTTGCTTAAAAACATTCTCTTCCTCGTCCGAAAAAACAAGGGACGGCAAGGATCAGCCGTTTTACAGAAGGCCGGGAAAACGATTTGCAGGATATTGTGCATAATATCCCAAGCAGGCCGCAGATTCAAGCCCGGTCAGGAATTTCGGCAAATTTCTCACCCGTCTCCTGCGCTATGGTCCCCCCCAGGGCGGTTGCTGCCTGCTGCAGGTCCTGCGGTGTGTTGACATTGAAAAAAGCACGGGCGTCTTCCACCCCGTACTGCTCGAAGCATTGCAGTTCGAGAGGCACGGCTTCCCGCATTTTGAGATGCCCTCGGGCCACAGCATCTTCCAGAAAAGGGGCGGCCTCCACCCGGTAGATGGCGGCCAGGGATTCCGTCCAGCCATTGGGCGCCATGAAGGCCGTCATTAGGGACTGGCGGGGAGAGGCGGCAAACGCTGCGACCAGACGTCGCAACATGCCCGTATGCATGAGCGGCAGGTCGCACGAAAGTGCCAGCACCGCAGGGATGCCTTCCGCGCGGGCACGGGCCAGAGCCGCATGGACGCCGCAGATGGGGCCGGAAGCCGGCAGAAGATCCGGCACACAGGTCTGCCCGGCATACGTTTGTCCGGCACGGCACGAGACCCAGACCTGTTCACACAGCGGCCGCAGCAGAACGATGCTCCGCTCAAGCAGGGTCGGGGCCGTATCCCCTCCCAGCCGCAACAGGCTCTTGTCCCGGCCCATACGCCGGGAACGCCCCCCCGCCAAAACGACACCGGCGATCCGTACCACGCTCCCTCCTGCCACTGACGGCCACAAAAGGCCTTGCCAAGACGTCTTCCTGCCAGCATAATGCCCGCCGGAGAGGCTGGCAAGTCTGTGGTTGACAGACAGCCGAGTTCTTTACTAAGTTTTTTGAAAATCATTTTCGGATTCATCCTATGCGCGCACTCGCTCCCCGATGCAGCTCTCGAACGGCTGCAAGCCTCCTGATACTGGCCCTCCTGTCGCTGCTGCCCCTGCCCTTGCAGGCGGCCTCACGGCCCGTCCATGTCCTGGCAACAACGTACCCCGTCTGGCAGCTGGCCCGTCCTCTGGTGGCCGGTCTGGAAAACGTCCGGCTCGATCTGTTGATCCCTGCCGCCACCGGCTGCCCGCATGACTATGCGCCGACCCCGACCGACCTGACCAAGGTGGCGACTGCGGACGTGATCCTGATGAACGGCCTGGGACTGGAGGCAGCTTTCGCCCCGGCGCTGGCCCAGGCCGAAGCCCGCAAAGCCGACTGCAGCCAGGGTATCGCCCTGCTTGCCGGCCGCTCCGAGCATGAAGAAGAAGGGCACGATCATCATTACGATGACAACCCGCATGTCTTCACTTCTCCTGCTGCTGCGGCCCAGATGGCCGGGACCATGGCCGAGGCCCTGATCCGTGCCTGCCCGGAACAGGCGGAAACCGTCCGGAGCAATGCCGCTGCCCTGCAAAAGGGCCTGATGGATCTGGAAAACCGGCTTGCTGCCCTGGGGGCTGCCCATCCTGGTGCCTGCGTGCTACTGCAACACGACTCCCTGGCGTACATGATGCGTTCCGCAGGTCTGAAGGTCATGGACGTTTTGCAGGAGAACGAGGAACAGGCCCCCCCTGCCGCCCGGCTGCTGGAATGCATCGAACACATCAAGAAAGAACGGCCCGCCCTGCTCATAGGCGAGCCCCAGTTCTCGCCCCGTCCTCTGGAGACCCTGGCCGCCGAGACGGGCATCCCCGTCATCCAGCTGGATTCCATGGCCTCGGGACCGGAAAATACTCCTGTGAACCACTTTGAACAGCAGATGCGCAACAACTGCCAGATCCTTGAAAATGCCCTCTCTCACTAATCAGCCTGCGGCCATCGACATCGCCCATGTGGATGTCCGCCGCGGGGATCTCCACATCCTGCAGGACATATCGGCTGCCGTCCCCCAAGGGAGCAGTACGGTCCTGGTCGGACCCAATGGCGCGGGAAAAAGCACCCTGCTGCACTGCATCATCAACGAAATCGCCTATACCGGCGAGATCAGCATGCAGGGGAAAAGCGGCCGGAGACCCCGCCTGGCCTATGTGCCGCAGAACCTGCAGATGGACAGCGCCCTGCCCCTGACCGTGGCCGAATTCCTTTCCCTGGGGCACCAGCGCCGTCCCCTCTGGCTCGGCATCAAGGGCAGTGCCTCCCGACGCGCCCGTGCGGCTCTGGCGCCCGTGCATGCGGAACACCTCATCCGCCGTCGCATGAGCGACCTTTCCGGCGGGGAGCTGCGCCGCGTTTTGCTGGCCGCAGCCCTGGCCCGTGAGCCCGAGATCCTGCTGCTGGACGAACCGGCGGCGGGAGTGGACTTTCAGGGGGAACGCCTTTTCTGGGAGGTCCTCGACAATGCCCGGCAGCAACAGGGCTTTACCCAGCTCATGGTGACCCACAACCTGCCTCTGGCGGCCCATTACGCCGATCACGTCATCGGGCTGAACAAAAAGGTCATTGCCCAGGGGCCGCCCCAGCAGACCCTGCTGGCCCCTACCCTGATGAAACTGTTCGGCGTGCCCATCCATCTTTACCCCAACCAGTGCGAACACCCTGAAGCCGCCTGCAACAAGTGCGGCGCCCTGTGCCACGCCCTGCGCATGGCCCCTGCGGGCAGGGAAGACAAGGGGCAGCGCCATGCCTGATATCTCCTCCATTTGCCATATGCTTTCCCTGCTGCCGCTGGACTGCCTCAAGCTGAGCTTCATGCAGCAGGCCCTGCTGGCCGTCCTGCTGCTCACCCCCATGACAGCCGCCCTGGGAGTGGAGGTCATCTCCTTCCGCATGGCATTCTTTTCCGATGCCATCGGGCACTCGGCCTTTGCCGGTGTGGCTTTAGGCCTGCTGCTCTCGGTTGACCCGCACTGGTCCATGCCTGCGTTCGGCGGGCTGGACCGTTTTGGGCTTTTCGGCCGTAGGTGCTTCCTGCTTGCTTTCTACCGCTTTCTGCTCCGCCTG
>ENA-UEQL01003067-UEQL01003067.1-human-gut-metagenome-genome-assembly--contig:-NODE-3067-length-10597-cov-202.799620_pt1 | contig 10597 bp, 9 predicted proteins | sample MGYA00242905_ERZ507926 | MGnify/ENA primary metagenome ERZ507926 (study PRJEB26167, sample SAMN06115531) | human gut metagenome | host: Homo sapiens | place: China:Henan | collected 2015-09-09...
ATATTTTCTGTTTCATTCCGTGGGAGTATCCCGAAATAAGTTTGTTTATGCTGTCGCCGAGTTTGAATACCCCTTCCAGCTCCTTGATTTTCTCGTCGCGCTTTTCGTACGGCACGCCGTAAACGTCGCTCATGAACGAAAGATATTGCATACCCGTCATTTTTGTGAACACCGTGTGATTGTCGGTGACGAAAGAAAAATTGCGTTTTGCATCCACGGGATTTTTCGACACGTCGTAACCCGACACGGTTATCGTGCCGGAACTTAACGGAATCATTCCCGTGATGCATTTAAGAGTGGTGGATTTTCCTGCGCCGTTTGCGCCAAGGATACCGACGACTTCCCCTTCCGCACAAGAAAAGGAGATGTCTTTTACGGCATAATCGGATTTTTTGCCGTACTTTTTGAAAAGACTTTTTACTTCAAGGGGCAACGAACCGTCGATCGGCGTGCCAAGTGTTTTTTTATTGTTTTTCATTGTGTCCCTTATCTTCAAGTAATGTGTCGCGTATGCACGCGTGCGTGTTCTAATAAAAATTATTAGATACCTTATCATATAACCAAAAAACATATTTGTCAACGATAAAACCGCCCGAAACGCCTTTTGTTTCGTTATTCAACTTTTTGTATAGTATTTGCAAAAAATAAATATCGCCGCTCTTGACAAATAAAAAATATGGTTTTATACTATATTTACATACCCCCATAGGGTATGTTGAAAATTAACGGAGAATAACAAAATGGAAAACGTAAAATGCGCCGAAATATCGTGCGCCGATTGCTGCAAAAAGAAGCACACGCCGCGCGACGAAAAATCTCTCAAATGCCTGAACGACAGGTTAAACCGCATAATCGGACAGTTAAACGGCATAAAAAATATGTTGAACGACAATCGTTATTGCGGCGACATACTCGTGCAGTTGTCCGCCGCCGAAAGCGCGCTCTCCTCCTTCGGGTATGAAATTCTGTCCGACCATTTCAAAACCTGCGTCGTCGAAAACGTGAAAGACGGAAACACCGCAATCCTTGACGAGGCGGTTGAACTCATTAAAAAACTGAAATAGTTAAATTATGGAAAAACTTAAATTCAACGTTTACGGTATGAGTTGCTCGGCGTGCTCCGCGCGCGTCGATAAGGTCGTAAGGGAACTTGACGGCGTAAAAGACGTCGCCGTGAACCTGCTCACAAATCAGATGGTCGTCGACTTTGACGAGCCTGCCACTGTCGAAAAAATCGAACGCGCCGTTTCGGGCGCGGGGTATAAAGCCGCTCTTTTTAACGACAAATCGCAAAAAAAGGAAAAAGTCAATCCGCTTATCCGCTCGATAATCCGCCTTGCCGTGTCCGCCGTCCTGCTTATCCCCCTTATGTACGTGTCGATGGGCGGCGTTATGTTCGGTTGGGATATGGGCGCGCTGAACGGCAACCCGATGGGTATCGCTATATACGAACTTGTGTTTTCTTTCGTCATACTTGTCATCAACGGAAAGTTTTTCGTGAGCGGCACAAAGGCGATTTTCCACCGCGCGCCGAATATGGATACTCTTGTGTCGATGGGCAGCGGCATTTCTTTCGTATACAGCGTCGCGCTTATGATTCGCGCAGGCGTAAATACCGCATATCTTCATCATCTTCCGCACACGTTGTACTTTGAGTCGGCGGCGATGATACTTGTACTTATCACCCTTGGAAAAACGCTGGAAATTTACAGCAAAGGAAAAACCACGTCCGCGATAAAAGGGTTGATGAACCTTGCCCCCGAAACCGCAAGAGTTATTAAGGACGGCGAAGAAAAAGAAATCCCGCTGTCTTCCCTTTCGACGGGCGACGCGTTTGTCGTACGCCCCGGCGAGAACTTTCCCGCGGACGGCGTAATATTGTCGGGGAGCGGCTCCGTCAACGAATCGGCGGTAACGGGCGAAAGTATGCCCGTCGATAAATCCGTCGGCGATAAGGTTATTTCCGGCACGACGAACGTCAACGGCTTTATCACCGCAAAAGCCACTTCCGTCGGCGGAGATTCCACGCTCGGGCGCATTGTCAAACTTGTGCAGGACGCGTCCGCTTCAAAAGCTCCGATTGCAAAAACGGCAGATAAAGTGTCCGGAATATTCGTGCCAAGCGTCATTTGCGTTGCAATCGTTACTTTTATCGTGTGGATTGCCGTCACGAAAAACTTTGCGACTTCCCTTACGCACGCAATATCCGTGCTTGTCATAAGTTGCCCGTGCGCCTTAGGTCTTGCAACCCCCGTCGCCATTATGGTCGGCAGCGGAAAAGGCGCGAAAAACGGACTTTTGTTCAAGACTGCAACCGCCCTTGAAGAAGCGGGGAAAACGGATATCGTCGTTCTGGACAAGACGGGCACCATAACGAAAGGCACGCCTGTCGTCACCGACGTTTCGGCTTTGTCGGGTGAGTCCGAAGACGAAATTATCGCGCTTTCCGCAAGCCTTGAAAAAGGCAGTTCGCACCCGCTTGCGACGGCGATCGTGCGCTTTTCGGAAGAAAAAAACATAACGGTTTTCACCCCGGAAAAGTTTGAAAACCTTTCGGGACACGGCGTGAAAGGAATCGTGAGCGGCGACGAAATCGTCATCGGAAACGCCGCCCTTATGAAAGATATCGGCGCGGCGGCAAACGACGCTTTCCCGACGGGCGAAAAGTTCGCGCGGGACGGCAAAACCCCGTTGTACGTTGCGAAAAACAATAAAATTATCGGCGTCATCGCCGTGTCGGACGAGCTAAAATCAGATAGCGCGGGCGCGATAAAACGAATGAAAGAACAAGGTCTGTTCGTAACCATGCTTACGGGCGACAACGCGCTCAGCGCAAATGCGGTTGCAAAGACCTGCGACGTCGACTGCGTTATCCCGGACGTTCTTCCCGACGAAAAAGACGCCGTTTTGTCAAACCTTCAAAAGTACGGAAAGGTCGTTATGGTCGGCGACGGAATCAACGACGCTCCCGCCCTTACCCGCGCGGACGTCGGCATTGCAATCGGCGCGGGCACCGACGTCGCAATCGACAGCGCGGACGTCGTGCTGATGAAGTCGGAACTTTCGGACGTGCCGCGCGCGATAAGCCTTTCCCGTCGCACCCTTCTGAATATCCGCGAAAACCTGTTCTGGGCGTTTATTTACAACGTCGTGTGCATTCCCATCGCCGCAGGCGTGTTCTCTCCGCTCGGCGTTACGCTGAATCCCATGTGGGGCGCGGCGGCAATGAGCCTTTCAAGCGTATGCGTCGTGCTGAACGCGTTAAGACTTAATCTTATCAACCTTGACAAGCCCGTAAAACACAGGAAAAAAGTCGTGAAAATCGACGTGAACGATATTACAAAAACCAAAAACACCGAAATTAAAAAAGGAGAACAAAGTATGAAAAAAACATTGAAAATCGAAGGTATGATGTGCGCGCATTGCGTGGCTCACGTGAAATCCGCCCTGCAAAAGGTCGACGGAGTGCAGGACGTAGAAGTGTCGCTTGAAAACAAAACGGCGGTCGTAACTCTTACGTCGGACGTAAGTAACGACGCGTTGAAATCCGCGGTAACAAACGAAGGTTACGAAGTCGTCGAAATAAAATAAAAAACCGCCAAAACTCACTTTCTCATCAAAAACAAAACTTTAATGCGACGGTTTTGAAAGATAAACGCCAAAAAAAAGAAGGGATAACGCATTTTGCGTTATCCCGATTTTTATTCCGAAAGTTCCGTCCACTCGGTTATCAGCGTATCAAGTTTTTCTTCAATCGTTTTTATTTCTTCTTCGACCGCCATTACTTTTTTGTAGTCGGTGTTGACGGTTTCATCGTCGAGTTTTGCCTGCGCCCGGCTTAGTTCTTCTTCAAGCGCGGTGATCTTTTTTTCCAAAAACTCGACGCGGTGTTTGCGCCGCGCTTCTTCCTTACTTTCGACGTAGCGTTCCCCGCCCGTTTTTTTGGTCTTTTCGGGCTTTTCCTTTGCGACTTCTTCCGCGGTTTCTTTTTCTCTTTCTTCGTACTCGTCGAAAGTGCCGTCGAAGTATCTCACCCCGCCGTTTTCAAACACGATAAGGCTTTTTGCAACGCGGTTTATAAGATACCTGTCGTGCGACACGACGATGACCGTGCCCGAAAAATCCATCAGAAGTTTTTCAAGGGTTTCCTTGCCGATGATGTCCATGTGGTTGGTCGGCTCGTCGAGAATCAGGAAGTTGGGACGACGGCGAAATATTTTTGAAAGCGCAAGGCGCACCTTTTCGCCGCCCGACAAATCTTTGACGCACTTGAAAACGTCGTCGCCCGAAAGCAAGAATCCGCCCAGCGTTTTTCGTATTTCTCCGTCGTTAAGTTCCGGAAACTCCGCGCGGAAGTCTTCAAGGACGCTCAACTCGCTTTTCGTTGCGGCAATGGTCTGGTCAAAGTACCCGACGCGCGTTTTCACGCCGAATCGGACGTCGCCCGAAAGCGGCGGAATAAGCCCCGTTATCGTTTTCAATAACGTAGATTTGCCCGTGCCGTTGCTGCCGATCACGCCGATTTTCTGTCCCCTTTCGACGGCAAGCGATATTTCGCCCAACGGTTTATCGTATCCGAAAACAAGGTCTTTCACAAACAGCGCGTCCCTGACGCTTTCGTACTCGGGCTGGAAAGACGAAGCAAACGTCGAGGTGTCGAAGCGGCGCGGGGTTTCGACAGTACCGAGTCTTTCGATTTCTTTCAGTTTCGACTGCGCCATTGCGGCTTTCGTCGCCTTGTAGCGGAATCTTTCGACAAGTTTTCGGAGCCTGTCGATTTCGGCGGCTTTCCATTTTGCGTCTTTAAGCGCCTTGTCGTACGCCTGTTGTTTTTGCGCCAAAAACGCCGTGTAGTTGCCCTTGTATCTTGTGGTGACGCCGTACTCGATTTCGTAAACGACGCCGACGATGCGGTCCAGAAACATACGGTCGTGCGACACGATGACAACCGAATTTTTATAATTTTTAAGGTATCCTTCCAGCCACTCCACCGCGGCGATGTCAAGGTGGTTCGTGGGCTCGTCCAGAAGTAAAACGTCGGGTTTTTCAAGCAGCAGTTTCATAAGCGCGATTTTTGTGCGCTGTCCGCCCGAAAAGCACGAAAGTTTTTTGTCAAGGTCTTCGGCGGAAAACCCGAATTTACTCGCCGCCGTCAGATATTCCTTTTTATAAAGGTATCCGCCGATATTTTCAAACCTTTCCATTGCGCGCGAATACGCGCCGACGTTTTCGTCCGACGGGTTTTCGCTCATTTTGTCAAGAAGGTTCTGCAATTTGTTTTCAAGCCCGACGACGTCCTTGTACGCCGACAAAATTTCCTGCCGGAGAGTCAGTTCGTCGTTCAAAGACACCTGTTGAAGATATCCGATTTTCGGCGCGCCTGATATCGAAAACGAGAATTTTTCGTCGCCCGTGCCCGAAACAAGCGGCACTTCCCCGCTAATGCACTTCAATATGCTGGTCTTTCCGGAGCCGTTCCTGCCGACAAGCGCGATTTTTTCCTTGTCCGACACCGAAAAATTTATTTCGGAAAGCACCGTATTGCCGTCGTACTCGACGGAGCCGTTGATAATCTCGATTCTCATACGTCCGATTATACAAAACTTTTGTTAATTTGTCATTCGTTATGAACACAAGATAATAACGCGCTCTTTACATATTTTAAAATCGGTGCTATAATCCTATCAAACGAGGTAATGATAATTATATGGTCGGTTTAACGTCAAACAATTTAATGAACCTTAGCATGGCGGAACGCTTCGATAAGTTCAAAGAAAAAGGCTTCGGCTCGGTCATGATATGGCTCGGCCCCGACGCCAAAGAATCCGCGGACGAACGCGCCACCCTTGCCGAACGCGCCGGGCTTTTCATTGAAAACTTCCATTTAAGCTGCGACCACCTGAACGAAATGTGGATCGACTGCAAGGAAGGGGACGAACGCATTTCCCGCTTTAAGGACGAAATTGCGGCAGCCTCGAAACACGGCGTGAAAACGGTTGTCTGCCACCTGACGCACGGCGATTTTCCGCCTTTTGTGTCGACAATCGGCACGAATCGTATCGAAGACCTTGTGAAATTTGCGGAAAACGCAAACGTGAAACTTGCGTTTGAAAACGTCATCACGAAAGACCACGTCACCTACGTTCTGGAAAATTTCAAGTCGCCTTACGTCGGGCTTTGCTATGACGTCGGACACGACCACTACTGGCGCGTTCAGGATTGGCTGGGGCTTTTCGGCGACAGGGTTTTCGCCCTGCACCTGCACGACAATTTCGCCGACAAGGATTCCCACTTCATACCCTTTGACGGCAGCATCGACTGGCAGTACACGCTGCCCCGCCTTGCGAAAACGAGTTACCGCGGCACGACCACGCTTGAAACGAAAGACGCCGCCTACGTTTACGACGCCTCGCCCGATAAATATCTGGAACATGCGTTAAGCGTCGGCAACTATATCGACAAATTCCTTGAAAGCAACCGCTGAACGGCAAAATAAAAAACACAAAACCGCGTTGGTTTTGTGTTTTCTTTTTGTTTTTTTGGTTGGGTTTTCTTTTTTCGGTTTTATTGACCGATGACGGCTTTGATACGCCTGACTCCCGCGGAGCTTGACTGTTCTTTCGTGATTTTGAAAGATTTTAAGTCGCCCGTGTTGTTTGCATGCGGTCCGCCGCAAATTTCCTTGCTGAAATCGCCGATGGTATAAACTTTTACCTTTTCGCCGTACTTGTTGTCGAAGATACCGATTGCGCCCTGCGCTTTCGCTTCGTCGACGGTCATTTCTTCGCACACGACGGGGATATTCTTTTTGATTTGTTCGTTGACAAGGTCTTCAACCGCCTTTATTTCGTCCGCCGTCATTGCACGGTCGAAACCGAAGTCGAACCTTAATCTTTCGGCGGTGATATTGCTGCCGCGCTGACGCGCCTCGCCGCCCAGAACTTTCATAAGAGCGGAATGTAAAAGGTGCGTTGCAGTGTGGAGTTTTGCTGTTTCTTCGGAATTGTCCGCAAGCCCGCCATGGAATTTCTGTTCCGCGCCCGCCTGCGATTTTTTCTGATGTTCCTTGAACGCGTCTTCGTATCCTTGCACGTCGACTTCGAACCCGTTTTCGTGCGCGAGTTCTTCCGTCATCTCGATGGGGAATCCGAAAGTATCGTAAAGACGGAATGCGGTTTTTCCGCTTATCGTCTTTGTGGGAATGTGTGTGATAACCTTTTCAAACTCTTTCAGTCCTTGTTGCAAGGTGTTGGAAAATCTGATTTCTTCCTTGTCAAGTTCCGACACAATCCTGTCTTTATTGGTCAAAAGATACTGATAAACGTCCTGATATTGCGAAATATACTGTTCCGCAATTTTGGAAAGGGAACGCTCGGGCAGGTCGATGATGCGTCCGAAACGCACCGCACGACGGATAAGTCTCCTAAGAATATAGCCTTGGTCGACGTTGCTTGGCACAATGCCTTTCACGTCGCCGATAAGGAAGGTCGAGGTGCGGATATGGTCGGCGATTATACGCATCGCTTTCGTGACGGTTTCGCTTTCGTCGTACTTGTGTCCCGAAAGATTTTCGATGAGCGCGATCGCGGGTTTGAACAAGTCGGTTTCATAAACCGATTTGTATCCGTTCAGAATGCAAAGCATACGTTCAAGTCCCATTCCCTCGTCAACGTTCTTTTGTTTAAGCGGCGAGAAGGTGCCGTCGGCGTTTTTGAAGTATTGCATAAAGACGTCGTTGCCGATTTCGACGTACTTGCCGCAGTCGCACGCGGGCGAACATTCGTCCGAACATTTGGGTTTTCCCGTATCGATGAACATTTCGGTGTCGGGACCGCAAGGACCGGTAACGCCGGCAGGGCCCCACCAGTTGTTTTCTTTCGGAAGGAAGAAAATGCGGTCTTCGGGGACGCCCATCTTTTTCCAGAATTCCGCGCTTTCGTCGTCGCGGGGGCAGTCTTCGTCGCCCTTGAAAACGGTAACCGCGAATTTGTCTTTGTCGAATTCCAGCCGGTTCAGCAAAAAGTCGTACGAGCAGGAAATTGCGTATTCCTTGAAGTAATCTCCGAGCGACCATCTGCCCAGCATTTCAAAAAACGTGCAGTGCGTCGGATCGCCGACTTCTTCGATATCGCCCGTGCGGACGCAGATTTGCACGTCGGTCAGACGGTTGCCCGCGGGGTGTTTTTCGCCGAGAAGGTACGGTACGAGGGGGTGCATGCCCGCCGTCGTGAACAATACCGTCGGATCGTTTTCGGGGATAAGCGACGCGCTGGAAATAACGGCGTGTCCCTTTGATTTGTAGTAGTCGAGATAAATTTTGCGAAGTTCGCTGCTTGTAAGATTTTTCATAAATATCCTTAAATTAAATTATCTTCTGATAAATTGCCCTGAACCCGTGCGGCAATACGCCGAGTTTGATGAGATAGCCTTCCGCGCCGTCGCCCTCGCTGACGGTGAGTTTGTCCGCGCCGAGATATTTCAGAATAAGCGAATACATAAGTATGCCCGGGGCGATGATGTCCGCGCGCTTTTCGGGGAGCCCTTTCACGTGGCGGCGTTCTTCCATCGTCATTTTGCTGATTTTGTCGTACATGTTTTCGATGTCGGAAAGCGTCAGCACCGAGCCGTTGACGACGTTCGGATCGTATTTTTCAAGTTGGTTTTTCATCGCTGCCATCGTGGATATCGTGCCGCCGATTGCGACGACGTTGTCAAACGGCGGAATTTCGCCGTATCCCAGAAGACAGTCGTTAATAAACGGCGTCATTTCGATTCTTTCGCGCTCGATTGCGGAAAGCCTGACGATGCCGTACGGCAAACTTTTGGAATATAATATATTTTCGCCGTCGCCGACCGAAATTTCGGTGCTTGCGCCACCCATGTCGATAACGCAGCATCTGCCTTTCGTGCTTGCGCCAAAGAACCCGATTTCCGCCTCGGTCTTTTTGTCCAGAATGTCGATTTCAAGCCCGCAAAGTTCCCTGACTCTGTCGACGAACCTGTATTTGTTTTTCGCGGAGCGCACCGCTTCCGTCGCGTAGGCATAGACGTCTTCCGCGCCGTTTTGCATCGCAACGAAATAATACTCCGCAACGGCCTGAGCCGTACGTTCGATACTGACGGGTTGCAACGTGTTCATCTCGTCCATATTCTCGGCAAGACGCGTCGTGTTCACCCTTTTTTCGACCTTTTCGCCGTCCGTCATCATAAGCCTTACGGACGTGCTGCCTATGTCGATTACTCCGAATAACATAAGTCCCTCACTAAAATAATACAACTATTATAAACAAGTAATAAGAGTTTGTCAATTTATGAAAACTCAATGCATACATTGTTTTTATGGAAAACGAAAAAAGAGGAGCGCTCGCGCTCGAAAACGACCGCCTGACCGTTACGTCCGTTTCAAAAGTGATTTCGTCGGGCGACAAGTCGATTGTATTGATGCAAAACAAGGAAACTTTGACAATCACGGGCGAAGGGCTTTCCGTCACCGAAATCAACCTTGACTCGGGACGGCTTTCGGCAACCGGCAGAGTGAAAGAAATCAGGTTTTCGGAAACGCTCACGAAAGCGGGACTTATCAAAAAGATTTTCAAATGACGCACTCGATAATTTCCGAAAGTTTTATCTTTCTTTCGATGATTCTTTGCGGAATGACGTCGGGCGTGCTTTACGCCTTTCTTTACGGATTGCGCCGCGTCGTGAAGAAAAAGTTTTTCGCGTTATTATCCGACGTTATTTTTGCGGCGGCAACGCTTGCAATACTCTTTTTCGCGCTTGAAAAAACCTGCGGCGGTAACATAAGATTTTACCAAATCGCAGGCTTTATTGCGGGATTTTGTATTGTTGAACTGTTATTTGCGCTGATTACGCAGCGGCGCCGATCATAATCACCAGCACGTTTGAGCGTATTATCGCAAAGCTGTATCCTTCAAGCCCGCGCCCTGCTTTTTGCATCGCTTCTTTTGCGTAAATCTTCGCCGCGTCCTTGGTTAAGGAAAACGCAAATTCAAACTCCACAATCGTCGATGGCGGGAGCGTTTTCAACGCACGCGCCATTTGCTGTGCCGCCAGATTTCTGTTTGTAATAACGTAATTGTATTCCGTGCCGCTTGACGTATAAGTTTCGTGCGCGTAATAATCGAACTTTCCTTCCGCTTTCGGGTAACCGTGTCCCTGCTTTTCAACGTGAGTGTTTTTCACTTCGTCGTCGGACAACAGGAAGTAGGCGTGCGACAAAAATTCCTTGCTGTCGTCGCCGACGTCGCCCCAGGTCGTGTCGACGAAATACCATTCCTTGTCCCCCGTGCCGTTAAGGTCAAGCAGGACTTTGTTCCAGGCGTGTCCGCCGAAGTTTTTGCCGTCGCTTGACGCTTCGCCGCTGATACGCACGGCGGTGATACCCTCGATTCCGCACATTAAAACGAACGCTTTCGACTTCCCGTCGCAGACGGCGTGCATATCTTTCTTATAAAACTTATTAAGGAATATCCCTTCAAGGTAATATCCGTAATGTTTCATTTTCTCGTTAAGATTTAAGTTTTTAATTCATTGATTTCTTCTTCCGTTAAAAGCGCATTGTTGGTATTATATTTGT
>ENA-UEQL01003072-UEQL01003072.1-human-gut-metagenome-genome-assembly--contig:-NODE-3072-length-10584-cov-16.912154_pt1 | contig 10584 bp, 7 predicted proteins | sample MGYA00242905_ERZ507926 | MGnify/ENA primary metagenome ERZ507926 (study PRJEB26167, sample SAMN06115531) | human gut metagenome | host: Homo sapiens | place: China:Henan | collected 2015-09-09...
GGAAACTTGCATAGAAGCTGCCGCTGAAGCGATAGCGCTTGGTGTAGTTCATGGCAGCCGACAGTCCCCATGAGCCTTTTGTGTATATTTCGCCGAGGAGTTTGAGGTCCATTTTGTCGCTGATGGCAAAGTAGTAGCCACCATCGCGCAGATAGAAGCCGCGGTTGCTCTCGTCGCCGTATGTAGGCATGATGAAGCCACTCGAATAGCTCTTGGTGAACGGGAAGAAGCCGTAAGGAATGGCAAACGGCAGAGGCACATCGGCAACCACGAGATAAGCCGGTCCGAACACGACCTCCTTACCCGGGCGCACCTTCGCACGCGAAAGAGCTATATAGAAGTCGGGGTGCTCGGCATCGCAAGTGGTATAGCGGCCGTGCTGAAGGAAGATGTCACCGTTCGGACTGCGCTTCGATATCTCGCTACGCAAGAAGCCGTCCTCCTGCTGTGTGTACACGTTGCTGATAAGACCTTTCTTTGTCTTGAAGTTGAACGCCATGGTGTCGCTCTCGTACTTGTCAGAGCCCATGGAGAACACGGGTGTGCCGAAGATAGTCATGCCGGTGGTGTCAGCCTTATCCTTGGCTCCGGTAGCGTGTACTAAGGATGAGTCGATGCTCATGTGTATGCGCTCGGCAGCGAGGTCCATATTCTCGTATTTCACGGTGGAGCTGCCATAGAGACGTGCTGTCTTCGTGACGGCGTCGTACACGAGAGAGTCGTTTGCCGAATAGTTTACAGGAGAGTTGATGCCTCCCGCACGTTGGCGGTTGATTGAGTCGAGGCGTATGGAGTCGTCGATAGCCTTATTGTGGTGGTATATAGCGAGTTGCAGAGAGTCCATCTTGGTTGTGTCAACGCCTAATGCGAGCGTTGTGTCAACAGTAAGAGTAAGCATGGTGTCGTTAGCCGACAACAACGAATCGCGCAAAATGGTATCCGCAATATCACTTATCTCTATTGAGTCGCGAAGAACTTTCGCTCTCTTCTTGCGTTGCTTAGAGGGTGCGTCAGCACTTGCCATCACAAACATGATGGCGCAAAGCAATAGGGCTATAGCTGTCTTTGTTCTCAATTTGAATAATGTTGGTTCTTGTTGTTTACTTCTCTGGCTCAAAGAGTTCCTTCATCTTGCGGAACCGTGCCAATGTGTCGCCACCGAACTTGGCGAGCGAACGTTCTGCCTGTTCAATGGTCTTCTCGCGGTCGAGATGTGTCTTCGAGTAGAACTTATCGGCATAGCAGATAAGCTTCTCCTCTATCGTTTCGGGCTGCAAGTCGTGATGTGGCAATGGCAGATCTTGCGAAACGATGTCGTTGAGGGTTAGTCCGGCGCCGGTATGACGCTCGCAGACACGGGCGTAACGCTCTGGCAAACCCTCGCTGCGCAGCATTTCAGCGCCGCAGACGCCATGACGAATGTACGGCTCCGTGCCATGACACTCAATGCCGGGAGCATCTACGCGGATGATTCCGATGTCGTGAAGCATCGCAGCCTGCTCTACAAAGTCGCAGTCGATATGTAGTTCGGGATGTAACGAAGCAATCTGCAGCGCACGTTGCGCTACAGATTGGCTATGAGTGAGTAGGATATGACGCAACGCATCACATCCTACGTAGTATTTGTCAATTATTTGCTTATACATATATTTTTACTCGTGCTCGCGCTCGATGTATGCAATCACGTCGCCCTTCTGTACCTTTGAGCCACGCTTTGCGTTGATCTCAACGAGCTTGCCGCCAAGAGCAGCCGGCACCTCTACAAACTCGCCCCAAGGAGCCTGGATGTAGCAGAGCACGTCGCCCTCCTTGTACTCCTTGCCGATGAACGGCTCTACAGTAGGTGCGCACTCGCCCTCGCCTGAGAACTCCCAGAATATGTCACCCTTAACCGGAGCAACAACAGCGTCTGCCTTGGCGTGCTTGTAAGCACTGAGTTGCTCGGGAGAGAGGTTAGCACCGAGTTTGGCATCCTTGAGCTTCTGAAGGTCGGCGAGGAAGTTCTTCTTAGCCTGACCGCTCTTGTAGTTGCGATACTGCTCGGGGTGCATAGCGAGCTCGAAAAGCTCTTCGTCGTCCTGACCGCACTCCCATCCGTTCTCTGCCATCTCCTTGCGGAAGTCGTCGAGAGCGTCGGTGAGAAGTGTGTGAGCGTCAACGTCTGTGAACTCACGGCCCTGCTTCTGTGCAAGTTCAACAAGCTCCGGGTCGATAGTTCCAGGAATCTTACCCGACTTGCCGAGAATCATACCCCACATAGAGTCGTCCATCATCACGAAGCGTCCCTTGCCCTGCTCGAGAGTGAGGAGGTTCATAAGGGCGATGTTCTTCACGTACTGTGAGAACGGTGTTACCAATGGAGGATAGCCTACGCGTGGCCATACGTATTCAACCTCGTCGAAGAGCTTGATGAGGAGGTCGTCCATAGAAAGCTCGTCAAGGCCGTTCTTCTTGCGCACATTATTAATAGTGGTACGCATACCGCCGAGGTCAGCCATCATTGAACCCATCATACCGCCAGGCAGACCGCAACCGAGGAGGAGTGAAGACATGATCTTGTTGCCAGGGTTGATGAAGTAGCCGAGCCACTCGTCAATGAACTCCTGGGTCATGGCGCGAGCCTTCATGTATGCACTCATGTTGATTTCGGGAACTTCGAAGCCCTCGTTCTTCAACATGCTGATAACAGAGATAACGTCCGGATGCACCTTACCCCATGACAACGGCTCGATAGCTGTATCGATGATGTCAGCACCGTTCTGGCAAACCTCAAGGATTGAAGCCATTGAGAGACCAGGACCTGAGTGACCGTGATACTGGATGATGATTTCAGGATACTTGTCCTTGATCATCTTTGTGAGTTTGCCGAGGAATGCAGGCTGACCGATGCCAGCCATATCCTTCAAGCAGATTTCCTCTGCACCGGCAGCGATAAGCTGATCGGCAATGTTCATGTAGTACTCCAGAGTGTGAACCGGAGAGTTGGTGATGCAGAGAGCACACTGCGGAGTCATGCCGCCTTCCTTAGCCCACTTGATGCTCGGAATGATATTGCGAACGTCGTTCAGACCATCGAAGATACGTGTGATGTTGGTACCCTGCTTTGCCTTCACCTTGTACATGAGGGCGCGAACGTCGTCAGGCACGGGATACATACGCAGAGCGTTAAGACCACGGTCGAGCATGTGGGTCTTGATACCTACCTCATTGAAAGGCTTGCAGAAAGCGCGTACTGCATCGTTTGGATTCTCGCCTGCGAGAAGGTTCACCTGCTCGAAAGCTCCGCCGTTAGTCTCAACACGGGCAAAGCAACCCATATCGATAATCACGGGAGCAATGCGCTCCAACTGGTCTTTGCGTGGCTGGAACTTGCCAGAAGACTGCCACATATCTCGATAAACGAGACTGAACTGGATTTTCTTTTTCATCTCTATTAGTTGATTTTTTTATTGTTCGTATAACGCAATTTGAAGAGATAGCGTGACTTTAAGCCACTGCACACCTCTTCAAATATGCAAAATTAGAGAAAAAAATTCAATTACTCAGTAATATCAACGCTTTTTTAGTAAATATTAGAGCTGAATTTCTATTACTTTGTCAACATCTGTGGGCACTTCGTCGAGAGAAATCAGCACGCCACCGTCGCATTTCTGTGTCTTCACAGCCTTGCGTGTGGCGAAGTCGACAGCCTTGCGAATCTTCTTCGAGCCGATAGGCAGGAAGAGTGAGCGGTCCTGCAGATTGAGGATATGCACAAAGAGACGGTTGTCCTTCTGTGTTGTCACACCCCAATCGTGCGGAGCAACGAGTCCGCCACGTGTGCCGTAGATTGTCTCGCCGTAAACCTTCATCCACTCGCCCATCTCTTTCAGGCGCTGCACAGCAACCTCAGGCAGACAGCCGTCTGGCTGCGGACCGATGTTCATAAGCAGATTGGCGTTGCGTCCGGCAGCGTTCACGAGATAATGAATGAGAGTCTTGGTAGATTTATAGTTCTGGTCAGTAATCTTGTAGCCCCACATGCCGTTCATGGTCTCACAGGTCTCAAGCGGAAGTTTGCTGATTGCTTGACCCGACAGACCGGCAGTATTCTCGCCTGGAAGGTCGCGTTCGAACATCTGGAAGTCTTCGCCGTCGAACGGCTGAGAGTGGTGGTTGTTGCCGATAAGGCAAGAGGGCTGCAACTTATGTATGAGCGCATACTGCTCGGGCAAGCGCCAGTCGAACGACGGATTGATATCCTGATCCCACCAGCCGTCGAACCAGATAGCGTTCACCTCGCCATAGTTGGTGAGCAACTCTGTGAGCTGATTGTTCATAAACTGATAGTAGCTGTCCCAGTTCTGCGCCTCTTTCGGGCGGCCAGTGCCAAGACCAGTGCGTCCGAGCGGTGCGTCCTCGCGTCCCCAGTCGATGTGCGAGTAGTAGAAGTGCAGACCGATGCCCTGACGATGACACTCGTCGGCAAGTTCCTTCACGATGTCGCGCTTGAACGGCGAAGCGTCAACGATGTTATAGTCTGAATATTTCGTATGGAACATTGAGAAGCCCTCGTGGTGGCGTGTTGTGAAGCAGATATACTTTGCACCGGAAGCCTTGATTGCTGACACCCACTCGCGTGCACTGAACTTTGAGGGATAGAAACCACCTGCAAGCTTGGCGTACTCCTTGTAGTTCAGATTGTTGTTTGTCATTGTCCACTCGCCGGTGGCGAGCATACTGTAAAGTCCCCAATGGAGGAAGATGCCGAACTTAGAGTCTTGGAAATGAGAGCGTGCTGCGAGATTGCCTTCTGTTGGCACATACTTGTTCGCAACAGCCTTGTCGGCAACGGTTCCGGCTGTGCTGTTAGCAGCATTTTCGGCAGAAACACCGGCAGACATTGCAAGTGCCATCATCACTGTACAAAAGATTTTCTTCATACTTATTACATTAATTTTTAGGTAGTTATTATATACGAGAAAAGGTGCAGTTGCCCACAACTGCACCTAACGATGTTATTATCCACGCAAATCGTGCTCCTCAAAACGACGTTCTGCGAGCTTTTCATACTTTGTTCCTGGCTTGCCGTAGTTGGCATAAGGCCATATAGAAATGCCTCCACGCGGTGTGAAGAGACCTGTCACCTCGATATACTTAGGATCCATAAGCTTCACGAGGTCTTTCATAATGATGTTCACGCAGTCCTCGTGGAAGTCGCCATGATTGCGGAAGCTGAACAGATAGAGCTTCAAGCTCTTGCTCTCCACCATCTTTACATCCGGCACATACGATATGCGTATCTCCGCAAAGTCGGGCTGACCGGTAATCGGACACAGCGATGTGAACTCCGGACAGTTGAAACGCACCCAGTAGTCGTTGCCCTGATGCTTGTTGACAAATGTCTCAAGCACTTCCGGCGCATAGTCATCACGATACTTTGTCTTCGCTCCGAGTGCCTGCAAGCCTTCGTCGCGGCGATTATCTGAATTTGTTGCCATTTATATACTTATTATATATACTACATTTTATATATACTATATTTTAAAGCACATTAACCTCTGAACGTTGTCTTAAATATTGAATATTCGCCAAATGCTATAGTTCATTCCGGTATCGAAGTTGTCCTCGCCCTCGAACTTCTTTGTCCAGCGCACCACGCGTATGGTAAGAGGCAGAACGATTATCTCATAGAGTGTCTTAAGCACTACCTGCGAAATCATAAGCACGGGCAGTTCCTTCATCGGGATAACTCCTCCGAGCGCAAGCGGGAAGAAGATAATCGAATCGGCTGCCTCGCCGTACACCGTACTGAGTATGGCGCGAGCCGAGAAGTTCTTGCCGCCCGACGAGAGTTTCATGCGACTCATCACGTAAGCATTGACGAACGAACCGACAATGAACGCTAAAAATGATGCGAATGCGATACGTGGCGCAAGACCGAATACCGCATGAAAGCCTTCTTCGTTATGCCAATAAGGCGCAGCAGGCAATATGTCACACAATGCTCCAAAGAGGACAAATAGGAAATTCATAGCGAAACCCAACCATATCAGCAATCGGGTTTTTCCATAGCCCCATACCTCACAAACGCAGTCGTTGATGATGTACGAAACGGGGAAGACGATTAATCCGCCTGTTACACTAATCGGACCTAACGCAATTTGCTTTGTCTCAAGCACGTTTGCCGTAATAAGACAAACGCAGAAAAGCGTACTGAAAAGCAAAAACAGCACACTCACGGTTTTCTTGTTTTTCTGCATAATCTTGTTTTTTAAGAGGTTTATCAAGCACTCTATATAATATAATGTATATAGTAAACGATACTGCTACATTTATTTACGGCTGCAAAATTACTATTTTTTAATGAGAACGCAAACAAAAACACGGAGTAAATAGCAATAAAGAACGAGGAGCTACGCCGAAACGAATGGTTTCAGCGCAACTCCTCGCTATAATGAAAATAAATATTGCGATGTAGTTTAGAACATCTTTGCAGGATAAACACCCTCGTCGGCAAGTTTCTGGAACTTAGCCACTACGTCCGGACGATCCTCCGGATAGGTCACGCCGAACCACTTAGATGTCGTGTCGAGCACCTCGCAAGTAGCGGTGCCATCGTGGATGAGCTTGTCTACCATCAATGGGATGAAGAACTCGCTCTTAAGGTTCTCCATGTTCTTCGGGTCAGAGAGGAACGCCTTGAAGTACTCCTCACTGTGCTTGAAGTAATCGGGTGTGAAGCCCCAGAAGTTCATAGATACCGGTGTTGTGTCAGGAATCTCTACCCATGTTTCGTTGTCGTCGTCGAGATACTTCACAACGCCGTCGAAGCGCTGAATCTTGGTGCGCTCTACAACAGATGTAAGATGGTGGTGCTCGTCGTTCTCGCATACGCCACGGCTTACAGTGCCACTCTCAGAAAGAGTGTTACCTACGCGGAAACCGACCATAGCATACTTACCAGTAGAACCCTCTGGCAACTCGCTGAGCCACTTGCCCATTACACGGAATGCGTCGCGGTCGTAGAAGTCGTCGCAGTTGAGCACAGCGAACGGCTCATTGATAACGCTTGCACCCATCATCAGCGCATGGTTAGTACCCCAAGGTTTTGTGCGACCCTCAGGACATGTAAAGCCCTCGGGCAGTGCGTCGAGGCTTTGGAACACAAGCTCACAAGGGATGTGGCCTTCATATTTAGAAAGAACAATGCGACGGAAGTCGTCCTCAAAATCCTTACGGATAACGAACACAAGCTTGCCAAAGCCAGCATTGATTGCATCGTAGATACTGTAATCCATGATTGTCTCACCGTGAGGACCGAGCTCGTCGAGCTGCTTCAGTCCGCCGTAACGGCTTCCCATACCTGCAGCGAGGAGGAAAAGTGTTGGTTTCATAACTCTGATATTTATTTAAGTTAATTTATATTGACTTTCGATTATTATTAATCTGAACGCAAAAGTAACAAAATCGAATGAAATAAAAAAATTATTGATAGCATAAAATTGCGCACATCACTGAAAAATCGTAACTTTGCACGATACTATATCATAATGTAACGAAAGAAAGAAACAGAAAAAGTCTAAATATATGGCAATTACAGAAGAAAAGACAGTAGAAGAGAAGAATTTGAGTTTTGTAGAGCAGCTCGTTGAGCAGGACCTCGCTGAGGGCAAGAACGCCGGACGCATACAAACGCGTTTCCCGCCAGAGCCTAATGGTTATCTGCACATCGGACACGCTAAGGCTATCTGCATGGACTTCGGCGTGGCTGAAAAGTACAATGGAGTGTGCAACCTGCGCTTCGACGACACCAATCCTACAAAGGAGAACAACGAGTACGTTGAGAACATTCTCAACGACATCTCTTGGCTCGGTTTCAAATGGGGTAACATATACTACGCTTCCGACTATTTCGAGAAGCTTTGGGACTTCGCTGTGTGGATGATTCAGAACGGACACGCTTACATCGACGAGCAGACTGCTGAGCAGATTGCCGAGCAGAAGGGCACACCTACCACTCCGGGCGTTGCTTCGCCTTACCGCGACCGCCCCGTTGAGGAGAGCCTCAAGTTGTTCAACAAGATGAACACTCCAGAGGCTGTAGAGGGCAGCATGGTGCTCCGTGCAAAGCTCGACATGGCTAACCCGAATATGCACTTCCGCGACCCTATCATCTATCGCATCATCCACACTCCACACCACCGCACAGGCACGAAGTGGCACGCTTATCCGATGTACGACTTCGCTCACGGACAGAGCGACTTCTTCGAGGGTGTAACCCACTCTATCTGTACACTCGAGTTCGTACCTCATCGCCCACTCTACGACAAGTTCATCGACTATCTGAAGGAGATGCGTGGCGAGACAGAGAACCTGCACGACTTCCGCCCGCGCCAGATTGAGTTCAACCGTCTGAACCTTACATACACAATGATGTCGAAGCGTAAGCTCCTGGCTCTTGTTGAGGAGAAGTTCGTGTCGGGTTGGGACGACCCACGTATGCCGACACTCTCGGGTATGCGTCGCCGTGGCTACTCGCCCGAGTCAGTACGCAAGTTCATCGACTCAATCGGCTACACCAAGTTCGACGCTCTCAACGACATGGCGCTGCTCGAGGCTGCCGTTCGCGAGGACCTGAACAAGCGTGCGCTGCGCGTGTCTGCCGTGCTCAACCCTGTTAAACTCGTCATCACCAACTATCCTGAGGGTCAGACTGAGGAGATGGAGGCTATCAACAACCCGGAGAACGAGGCTGACGGCACACACACCATCACCTTCTCGCGCAATCTTTGGATCGAGCGCGACGACTTCATGGAGGATGCTCCGAAAAAATTCTTCCGCATGACTCCGGGCAAGGAGGTACGTCTGAAGAACGCCTACATCGTGAAGTGCACTGGCTGCACAAAGGATGCCGAGGGCAACATCGTGGAGATTCAGGCTGAGTACGACTCGCTCAGCAAGAGCGGACTTGAGGGCGCCAACCGCAAGGTGAAGGGCACACTCCACTGGGTATCTGCCGACCACTGCCACAAGGCTCAGGTGCGCGTTTACGACCGTCTGTTCTGCGTTGAGAACCCGTCGGCTGACGAGCGCGACTTTCGCGAACTGCTCAACCCGGAGAGCCTCAAAACTATCGAGAACTGCTACGTTGAGAACTACGCTGCCGACTGCAAGCCAGGACAGTATCTGCAGTTCCAGCGCATCGGCTACTTCATGGCAGACCTCGACTCTACAGCCGAGAACCCCGTGTTCAACAAGACTGTGGGTCTGAAGGACGCTTGGGCAAAGCAAAACAAGTAAAACTTTGATGGAGAAAAAAGAGAATTATTTCAACAGTCCCGAATTTCAAGAGACACTACACCGATACGAATCGTCGCTGCAAGAAGACCATCCAGAGTACTTCGGCAGCGACGAGCTGTCGGACATTGCTGAATATTACTATGACAGTGGCAAGAGAAAGGAAGCTGTTGACGTTCTTGACTATGCCATCCAACTACACCCAGGAGCAGCTATGCCATTGGTGTTCAAGGGACGCATAGCTCTTATCGACAATAAAGACATCGACACAGCGCAACACTACGCTGACATGATTTCCGATCAGCTCGACCTCGATTGTCTTTATCTGCAAGCCGAGATTATGATTACGCGTGGCAATGTTGAGGAAGCTGATAACTTCCTTAACAATGCGATGCACCAGATTGACGAGGACGACGTGCCCGACTATGTACTCGACATAGCTACTATTTTTATCGATTATAACCAACCCGACATAGCAGCCAAGTGGCTTGCCATGAGCGACGAGGATGACCTGCTCGACTATCGTGAGGTGAAAGCACGCATTGCTTTCGCAAAGGGCGACTACGAGCAGAGCGAACAAATATTCGAACAGCTGCTCGACGAAGACCCTTACTCGGGCAAGTACTGGAACTCACTCGCCGTAACGCAGCTCATGAGCAACCGCATCAACGACTCGATAACGTCGAGCGAATACTCCATAGCTATCGACCCCGAGGACGAGGAGGCACTGCTCAACAAGGCTAACGGTCTGTTCTCGCTTGGCAACTTCACCGAGGCAATGGACTACTACCAGCGTTTCCTCAAACTCTGTCCGGAGGAGGGTGCTGCATATATGTTCGTAGGCAACTGCCTGCTCAACATGGGCAGACCGGAGGAGGCTATGCCGCAGTACAACAAAGCGTTGGAATGTTTCAAGAAATACAATATTAGCACATCGGAAGTGAACCAATGTCGTGCATTCACTCTCTCACAACTCGGACATATAGAACAAGCACTCGAATGTCTTGCCGAGACCGACAACGACCCCGATTGCAACCATAGCGAGATAAACGTAATACGTGGTCATATTCTCTTAGAGCATGGTAGAGTGAAAGAAGCTATAAAGAGTTTCGTTGAAGCCTTGCAAGCCACTCACTTCTCTCACGAGATATTCTTCCGCATAGCCATCTCGGTGTACGATTGTGGCTACCCTACCATAGCATACCGCATGTTCAAAACCTATCACGAAGCGCACCACAATCCAGGCGACGAGGGTGCGGCTTATCTTGCTTCGTGCTGCCGACAGCTGCAGAAGCATGACGAATA
>ENA-UEQL01003073-UEQL01003073.1-human-gut-metagenome-genome-assembly--contig:-NODE-3073-length-10579-cov-5.394592_pt1 | contig 10579 bp, 10 predicted proteins | sample MGYA00242905_ERZ507926 | MGnify/ENA primary metagenome ERZ507926 (study PRJEB26167, sample SAMN06115531) | human gut metagenome | host: Homo sapiens | place: China:Henan | collected 2015-09-09...
ATCGGCGCGTTCTCGCTGGCGGATGACATCGGCGTGTCGCGGCAGGAGGCGCAGGCGTTCATCGACCGCTACCTGGGTCAGTTCCTTTGCTGTTTGCTGGGCGAGGTTCAGGTATTCTTGCGTTTTATTTGGCATTGCGTTTCTCCTTTCAGCTTTTAGGACAAACAAAAAGCGAGTGGCCGTTTTCAGGTCACTCGCTATGGAATCCACTCTATTTTATTCGTATTTTGCGGCAAATTTCTCTGCCATCTCCAGTAGGCTGTCGAAGGTCTGCTTTTCTTCCGGCTGCTCGATCAGTTTTGCGAGAAGCGCACGGAAAACATCGGTACTGTCCTCGCCTAATACAGCTGCAACTTTGTCGATGCAGTCATGCAGCTTCTTGACCGCATCATCGGACGGCTTAGATTTTGCAAGCAGGTCGGACAGGTAGCTGATAAAGGGGTAGATAGAATCATCGTTGATGATTTCATTGTTTTCGTCTACGATTTTTTGATTATCCTCGGCAGTTACTTCGCCTTTTTCATCCCACAGGTCACGGGAAGATGTGCGTCCTTTCAGAAATGTGGCAAAGAGAAGTCGGTCAAGGGGAGAGCGTTTTTCTTCGGCCATGAGCTTTCCTCGCTTTCATTTTATTTCTGCGCAAAATAAAGTGCCTTTAGTATAGCATGAACTCGATAGTGCTATCAAGACCACAGCTTTAAGGGTTGGAGAAAATTTTTTCATTATGGAGTGCCGCCTATTGGCGGCAGGCATCAGTCAAGCGGAAATTCGATTTCCGAAAACTCGGCATCGGTCATAAGTTTCAGCTTCTGGATAACGCCCTCAGAGAGTTCACGCAGAGCTGTTTCATCCGGCAGCAGATAGCACTGCATCAACCGCAGCTCCTGCATCAAGCCCAGCCGAGTGCCGGGATTGTAGAGCATCATCAGCACCAGTTCCTCGCCATTAAAGTTCATGAGCATCCCTCACTTTCCTGCACCCGGCAGGGCTGCACTCCGGGGCATCACATTTTTCTTTTGCACTAGCCAGTGAAACCAGCTTCTCCAGCGTGGAAGGATGGCTATTCAGCCCCAGTTCTTCGGCTTCGGCGGCTTTGTCCATAATGAAGTCGTAGTCCTGTATTAGCCGCTGCCCCTTTTCCATGTGGTGCGCTTCCAGAATTTCTTCCCGGACTTCCTGAATCGTCAGCTCCGGCGCGTCAATCTGGCCGCTGTCCATCACAGAGTAATCGCTGTGATAGAGGGTGTAATCCCAGCCATCGTCACAGGACTGGATAGCAATATAGCCTTTTCCGCCCAGTTCCCATGCACCTACTTCATCCTGTGTCTGGATTTCCGGGTAATAGCTGGCTCCATTGCGCTCCATGACCTCTGCAAACTGGCAGATGTGGAACATATCACCCAGTCCACCAACATCAAAATGATACTCGTCCCAATGTTCCAGCCGTGTCGTGAAACTTCGGCCATCCGGGTAGTCCACCTGAATCACACCGCCATTGGGAACACGGTACAAATCCTTATAGCTGCTGTCGATGAGCCGCACATCATCCCTAGGAATGGACGGATCTTCCCAGATGCGCCGCTTACGGATGCCGGAATCCGGGATGTTGTCGAGGATTCTCACGCTTTCCAGTTGAATAGCCCTGCGGGGGTCATCGGATAGCTCAAAAAGGAACCAGTTCCGGGCGGCAGGAATGGCATTTCTGCCATCGGGCGGCAGATACTCAAAGCGAATCTGTCCCTTTTCCAACGGCAGCAGGGTCAGCTTGTCATAGGTGGCGTAGCCAACGCCGGAGGTGTTTTCCCGCAAATGCAGGTATTTTTCGTTATTCAGCAGATAAACAGCTTCGTCCAGCACACTCATCAGCGGCCACCCTCAAATTCCAGCGAAAACTTACTGCGACCGTCGGCTTCGGTGAACAGCAGGACGGTGGCGTTGTAAACCTTGCCCTTGGCACTCTTGCAGTCTTTCAGCCGGACACGGCCATCGCGCAACAGCTTGTCGGCTACATGAGCATCCAGCCGTTTGCCCAACCGCTTGAAGAAAGCATTGTCTTTCCACAGAATAAAGCGGCAGGGATTGGCTTCACAAAACCAGCCTTTTTCACGTTCCACAACAGATTTGCCACAGTTCGGACAGACACCAATCACTTTATTTTTCATAAGCGCACTCGCTCCTTTCACGGCCTCGGTGGTGTTTACCAGCGAGGAGATCATATCGTTGATTTCAGTCATAAATGTCTTTGGCTCCATCTCGCCGCGCTCCACGCGCAGCAGTTTTGTTTCCCAGTCGGCAGTCATGTCAGCGGACTGGACTTCTTCGGGCATCACTGTAATCAGGGCTTTGCCCTTGTCGGTAGGCAGCAGCACTTTGGTTTTCTTGTCGCCTTTGCGCTCCAGAAAGCCCTTTGACACTAATTTTTCGATAATAGCCGCTCGCGTAGCCGGAGTTCCAATGCCCTGACGTTCTGCATCCTCCGGCATACTGTCCGCGCTGGCCGTTTCCATAGAGTGCAGGAGCGTATCTTCTGTGAAATGCTTCGGCGGTGAGGTCTGGCCTTCTTTCAGTTCAGCACCAGCAATGCCGCACTCGCTCTGCTCCTGCACATCCGGCAGAGCAGCAGGCTCTTTCTTTTTGTCCAGCAGATCGTCCAGCATTTTGCGCTCGATGCCTTTCCAGCCCTCGTCCAAAACTACCTTGCCTTTTGCCGAAAATTCTTTCCCAGCGCAAATGGTGGTCAGGGTGGTTTCCGCATAGCGGTGAGGTTCGCCAACAGCGCAGAGCAGACGCACCGTAATCAGCCGCAGGATGCTTAATTCTCCGGCGGGCAAAGCCGAAAAGTCTGCCTGTGCCACACTTGCCGTGGGCAGCAGTGCATGGTGGTCACTGACTTTGCTGTTGTTGATTGCTTGCTCTGCATGGACAGGCACGGCTTCATGCACATCAAAGGCTCCCGCAGCAGCCGACATCAGCCCCGGCAGCGATGCCGCCATATCCTCAGTCAGAAAACGGCTGTCCGTGCGCGGGTAAGTGATGAGCTTTTTCTCGTACAAGCTCTGTGCATAGTTCAAGGTCTGCTGTGCTGTAAAGCCCAGCAAGCGGTTGGCATCCCGCTGGAGCGTAGTGAGGTCATAGAGCGGCGGTGGATTTTCGGCCTTTTCCTTGCGCGTGATTTTCTGGATCGTGGACACCATCTCCTTTCTGCACTCCGCAAGCAGCTTTTCCGCGTCCGCTTTTTCAGAAATGCGGCGGCTTAATGCCACAAAACCGCTTGTCAGCTCCAGAGCCACCGTGTAGAACTTTTCCGGGACAAAAGCAGCAATGGCGGCTTCTCGTTCCACCGTCATGGCAAGTGTCGGGGTCATTACTCTGCCGACTGCCAAAGGCCGACCATATAGGCAGGAAAAAAGCCGGGAACAGTTGATGCCGACCATCCAATCGGCACGTTCCCGGCAGAGTGCAGCCTGATACAGTGCATCATATTCTGTTGACGGTTTCAGATTTGCAAAGCCCTCCCGGATGGCATTGTCCTCCATGCTGGACAGCCACAGCCGGGAAACAGGCTTTTTACACCCAGCCTGTTCGTAAACCAGCCGGAAAATCAGTTCGCCTTCACGCCCTGCGTCCGTTGCGCAGATAATGCTCTCCACATCGGCGCGGTGCATGAGCTTTTTCAGAATTCCGAACTGCTTTTTTGTGCTGGCAGACACAAGGTACTGCCACCTTTGCGGCAGGATAGGCAGATCGGCTACATTCCATTTGACGTACTTTTCATCGTAGGTGCTGGGCGGAGCCAGTTCTACCAGATGGCCGATACACCAACTCACGATATAGCCGCTGCCCTCAAGGTAGCCATCCTGCCGCCCCTGCACCCCCAAAACCTTGGCGTAAGACATGGCAACGGACGGCTTTTCGGTCACGATCAAAATTGCGATAAGCGTTCCCTCCAATCTATTTCGGATTATGGTATGTAGGCGGCAACCGCCGCCCTAAAATCAGATAGGAGTTACATCCTGTTCCTCGGAAGTATCCTCATCTTCCGAATCATCCTCCGGGGGAATCTCAAAGTCACCCGTATCCTCGGTGTAGTCCACGTCCGGGTCAATAGCTTCTTTTTCTGCCTGTTTCTTGTTCTTCTGCTGGATGAAGAAATAGAAACCGCCGCCCGCTACCAGCGCGATCAGTGCCACGATACCGAGAAACGCCGCAGCATATTTTGTCACCTTGTTTTCTTTTGGAGCGTCTGCCGCTTTTTCCGCTTCCTCTGCGGCTTTCTTTGCTTCTTCCTCGGCTTTCAGCTTGTCCAGTTCAGCCTGCTTCGCCGCTTCTTTTTCAGCATTGTAGGCTTCTGCATCTTCTTCCTCCATCAGGGTCAAAAGGTCGCCTTCATCCACCAAATTCATGAAGTGAACGGTCTGCTGTCCTTTGGCATTGCGGTCGATTACCAGATAGAAGGTGGCACCCGACTTGCTCACCATCGTAATGAACTGCTGGCCGGAGCCGTCCGAATAATTGGTGTAGTAATCATCCACCAGTGTCAGATTGCCTTCCGGGGTCAATGCGCCCGTTTCCTCATCCGTAATGGTGACAGCATCTTCTTCCTCCACGATTTCCGGCAAAACAGGTTCTTCTACCGGGGTGGTATCGCCCTCATAGGCGAAAGCAGGAGCGGCCATGCCGATGCACAGCACTGCCGATACCAGCAGTGCGCCGAATTTCTTAATCTTCATCATTGGTATCTTCCTCCTTTGCAAATACAGCACCGACCACGGCCAGCGCAGCCGGGTTCGGGGTGGCGTTGGCCGACTGCCGCAGCAGAGCAGCAAGCTGTTCCGGGCTGACCTTTGCACTACGCACCATTTCGTTTACCTCGGCGGCTTCGGCCTCCTGAATCCGCCGTTCCAGAATTTCGATGCGGTTATTCAGCTTGATGCGCCGCTCTTTCTCTTTTTCGAGCATCGCTCGCAGTTTTTCCAGTTTTTCGCTCATAATAGAACCCTCCAATCATTTTGAAAGCCGTCCGAATCCGGCAAGATACTGTTGCCAGTAGGACGAGTGGATGTCAGCATATTTGATGGGGTCGCCAGCACTGACCATTTTTCCGTTACCGAGATATATTCCAACGTGGCTCATCCCCGGCGTATCATACGTTCCTTTGAAGAAAACTAAGTCACCGGGCTTTGCTTCGGCTTCGGAAATATGCTGGCTCTTCTGCCATAATCCGTTTGCGGTGGTGCGCCCAACATCATAACCAGCTTGATTGTAGACCCAGCAGACATAGCCGGAGCAGTCGAAGCCTGTTTCCGGGGTGGAGCCACCCCAAACATAGGGAGTGCCAACATATTTTTTGGCTTCCTCATAGATAGCGGCAAACTCCGTGTCAGTTAGAGCTTCTGCAGGAACCGTGTAGTCGATGCCGGGTGCGCCGGAGCCATCCGAGCCACCGGGCGGCAAACCACCATTAAAAAGATATGGCCGACCACCCAAGGTGTCCTGAAAAATCTGATACCTCTGCCACTGATCCTCGGTCAGCTCTTCCCGAATAACAACCTCCAAACCTCGATTTTCCAGTTTGGTGTGGAAAATCTTGTATTCATACGGCACCTGCGTAGGAACTGGGATGCCCGCAGGACTAATGACCCATACGGTCTTGTACCGAATCTGCACCTCGACCCACGTTGTCAGCTTGTACTGCTTTTTGAAAATCTCCTGCAACTTACCCTGCACTTCCGACCGGGTGTAATCGTCATACAGGGTAGTCAAGAAGGAAGTGAGCTGCCACGGGTCATGTTCGATGGGGTCAAGATGGTACTGATACTCGTTGTAGCCCGGATGGTCTTGCGGAGTGCGCTTGATTTTTTTGTCCAGTTCCTTTTCTAGCTTCTTGTAATCCTGTTCTGCACCGCGAATGTCCCTGTCCTCGGCAGAATAAATCGTCTGCCCGGATACTTGGGTACTGCCCGAAAAGAGGATGCCGCAGGAGGAAAAACCAGACATCACCATCAGGATGAGCAAAACAAAAACGCCCACGATCACAAGAACGTGCGCGTTACTCTTTGCGGCATTCGCCAGCCCTTTCACGGCAGTGCTGACGGCAGTTTTGCCCTTTTCTACCGCCTGTTCCATGCTGGACCGGGCGGCAGATGCACCGTTGGATGCCGCTTTGCCGCCTGCGGTCTGCGCCGCCGTGCCCGAACGGGCGGCGGCATAGTAGCTTTTGTGGATTTCTTGCCGCTGTTTCCAGCGTGAAAGCCAGTTGGAGCCTCCCTCTCCGGTGCCGGATGCGCCTACATCTTGTGCCGCAGTCGGCTCCGATGCAGAAGATTTAGCGGCTTTGGAGCCTTTCTTGCCCTGCATCTTGGCTTTCTTCTTGAGCTTCCGGGCATAGCGGCTCTTGGAAATATCGCGGACATTTCCAGCGGCCTTTTCACCCTCGCTCAACGCCTGCACACCGACATTATCTTCCTCATACTGGTCGATTTCCCGATGCACCGCAGTCCGGGCGGCATTGGCAGCGTACATCTCGCGCTTTTGCGCTTTGCTCAAACGGCTCAGTTCGTCCGGGGTCAGTTCTGCCTTGCCAAATCGCAAATGCTGGTTTTTTTCTGCGGCCTTGTCCGCATCGAGTTTCAGCTTCTTCTTTTTGGGCGTGGACTGCTCGACCCTCGCCTTCTTCGGGGGAGAGCGTGTCTTTTTGGCTGACGTTTCCTCTTTGAAGTTCAGCTTCGGATTGCTCATTCCTTTTTGCCCTCCGAAACCTCACCCAGCTTCGTGGTCATGATGCGATACAGTTCCAAATCGGTGGGGAATCTGTCCACGAACGGGAGAATAACATTGCCGAAGAAAAGCAGTCCTTCACCTTCACCGGAGTGCGTCACATAGGAAAGCTGATGGGGCGAGATGTTGAGCTGCTTTGCGAGGATTTGACGGTCGCCAGCGGCCTGATTCAGCATGATGATCATGTCGCTGTTCTCGAAAATATTCTCGACCTCACGCGAAGAAAGCAGGTCTTTGACGTTCTGCGTTAATCCAGTCGGCACTCCGCCCCATTTTCTGAACCGCTTCCAAATCTCCACAGAATAGGCCGCAGTCTGCTCCTCTTTTAAGAGGAGGTGCATCTCGTCCATATAATATCGGGTGGACTTTCCGCTACTACGATTGGCAGTGACACGTCCCCAGACCTGATCCTGCACGATGAGCATACCGAGCTTCTTCATCTGCTTGCCCAGTTCTTTAATGTCATAACAGACGATTCTGTTATTGACGTTCACGTTGGTGCGGTGGTTGAACAGATTCAGACTGCCCTTGACGTAGATCTCCAGTGCGGTGGCAACATGGTGGGCTTCTTTCTCGTCCTGCTGAAGCAGGGCGTTGTACAAATCCTCAAGGATGGGCATATTCTCCGGGCAGGGGTCCGCAAAATATTTGCGGTAGATCAGATGCACACAGCGGTCGATGACGGTTTTCTCCACCGGCAGCAGCCCTTCTTTGCCGCCCACCACCAGTTCACACAAAGAAAGAATAAAGTCAGCTTTCAGGGATAGGGGATTATCTTCCTCGGAGTAGTTGGCATTGATGTCCATGGGATTGATGAACTGGGTACTGTTGGGCGAAATTTTGATGACCTGACCTTTCAGCCGATTCACCAGAGGAGAATACTCTCCCTCTGGATCGTTCACAATAATATCATCGTCCGTCACCAAAAAAGCGTTTGCGATTTCACGCTTTGCCGAGAAACTTTTGCCGCTTCCCGGAGTGCCGAGGATCAGGCCGTTTGGGTTCTTCAGCTTCTTCCGGTCCACCATGATAAGATTGTTAGAAAGTGCGTTCAAACCGCAGTACAGCGCCTCACTGCCGTTCTGGTAAAGCTCCTGCGTGGTAAACGGCACAAAGATAGCGACGGCAGATGTCGTGAGGCTGCGCTGAATCTCGACCTGATTCAACCCCAACGGCAGGCTGCTCATCAATCCTTCCTCCTGCCGGAAGTCCAGCCGGACAAGCTGGCAGTTATACTTCTGCGCAATGCTGGAGGCTTGGAACACGTTGTTTCGGAGCTTTGGAACGCTGTCCGCGATGTTGAGCACAAGGAATGTCAGCAGGAACATTCGCTCATTGCGCGATTGCAGCTCTTGCAGCAGCTTTTTTGCTTCCGCGCCGTAGGTGGCAAGGTCGCTTGGAATAATGTCCATGTCGTAGCCGCTGCGGACAGCCTTTTTCTGTTCCTCGATCTTCATGCGGTCAAGGTCGGTGATCTTGCGCTTGATGGTCTTGATGGCGGAAACCTGATCGACCGACTGAACGTGCATCGTGACGATGAGCGAACTTTCCATATCCAGAAAATCCGCCAGCATCCGGTCATTCAGTTCTGGCGCGAGGATTTGCAGAAACGAAACCGCGCCGCGCTTTTGCCCGATGCCAAAGTAATTTCCTTTGGCAAATTCAAAGGAGCTTGGCGCAATGAAGTCCTTGACCGATAAGCCGGAGGATGCCAGCCAATCCCACGAGAAACGGAACGGTGCAGGATCGTCGATGCGGAGCATATCATGCAGCAGCCGCAGTCGGTCTGTGCCGTTCAGCGGCTCGGCAGCAACGCCAAGACGCTTGAAGTTGTTGAGAACATCCGTTTCAATGCGCTCCAAACGTGGCTTTGCCGTTTTCATTCCGTCCGCTTCAATGCCGAATGTCAGATACTTTGTCTTGATAAGTCCGTTGTTGCCCTTGGCGAGCTGGTCACGGAGCATCTGCGTGTACTCGGTTCGGATGGCATCATCCTCGTCACCGCGCAGCGGAATGGTGATCTGCGTGCCGTAGGTGTCCTTGTTTGCCGCCATGTTGAGAAACGTTAGCTGAAAATGCACCGAGGCGTCAAAGTAGTTGAGGAAATCACACCAGCCGTCAAAGATGGCGGTTTTGTCCTCGTTCTGTGAGAGCTGATAGTTGATGTCCTGAAACTGAATCGTTTTTGTGTAATAAGTATCTGTCACACGGCAGATACCGTCTGGGAACATCCGCTGAAACGGAATGGAATCCTGCGCGGATTTGTGTCTTTTGTCTTGTCTTTTGGCGTTGGCGATTGCTGCTTCAATCTGCCGCTTCTCTGCTCCTGTGAGCCGCCTTGCCGTAGACAATGCGTTGTACCTCCTTGTCTAGTTTTTCCTGCCGCGCGAGGGCAGAATAGAAGTTGTTTGTTTCGTAGGGGCGGTGTTTTGGGCGGATGAAATACACCCGGATCATATTGCGAAGAATCTTTTCCAGCGGCAATCCCTGTTTTTCATACATGGCAAGCAGAAAGCAGGGCAGCATGACAAAGATCATGCAGAGTGCAGCTGCGCTGGTGCTGATATGCTGCTTGAACAGGAAAAACAGCGGAACGCCGATCAGCGCACCGCCGCCGAAGCAAATAAGCTGCCGCTTGGTCAGATTCAAAAAGACCTTGCTTTTTACTGCCGTCAGGTCTTTTGGTACGGGTACATAAGCCATAATGTTCTCCTTTAATGTGCGTGGAAGATGCTCTTGGCGAGGGAACTGGATTTGAACAGCGTGAAGCAGAGCAGCACCGTATATCCCATGCATGTCCAGATCGCATAGCTGATGTCGCTGCCGACGGCGATATTCTGCACCAGCACAGCATAGATGGCGACACAGACGATGATGAGGAACGCCTGAAAGCCGAGTGCAAGCAAACCGCGCAGATAATTTTGCCCCGTCTGCCCCCATTCGCGGTTCATCATGGTCGCCATAGGAATGGGCGCGATGGAGGTCACGAGGTAAATCTCGATCATGCGTCCATACACGATGATGAAGATGCAGATGGTAAGCGCCCACATGGTAATCCCGACGAACAGGCTTTGAAACCACAATCCGAACAGCGGTCCAAGCTCCATCTCTGCAAGGCGTGTTTCCAGATCGGCAACAACGCTGCTGATGTCGATGGACGCATCGGAAACGATAACGCCGCCTGCGCTGTTCACGACGCTCTGCGCCGCGTCAAAAATCCCCATGACGATGTTCCAAGTGTTCGTCACGATGAGAACGGCAGCCGCCGTCTTGAACGACCATTTGAAAAACATCCATGTATCAATGTCATGGAGATTATTGCGATCTGTGACGAGCTGAATCAGCTCCAAAGTCATCACGAACGCCAGAATGACACCGGCTATGGGGATCATCACGGTTTCGGATAAATTCTGCACCATGTTAAAAATGCTGCTGTTCCATGCGGCCGGCGACTTGCCGACTTCGACAATGGCCTCACCGACCTTTTCATTTACGCTGTCAAACATTCCGGAAAGGTTGCTGATAATGCCGCCGATCAGAATTTCCCGCAGCCAATCCACGATTGCTTTTTTGATTACATCCATACGAATCCTTTCTCACACGCTCCCGCGCGAGGCGGGAGCGTGTGGATGCGTGTGATGGTGTCGTGCGGGCATCAGCCGAACAGACCCTTGAGCAGTGGAACGAGGATCAGACCGATCGTTGCAACGCCGCCGCCCGCCATGAGCTGTTTTATCCCCAATTAGGTGTAAAACTCTGCTCGATGGCGGGCGGCGGCGTACAAAAAATCTATATGGTGTTT
>ENA-UEQL01003074-UEQL01003074.1-human-gut-metagenome-genome-assembly--contig:-NODE-3074-length-10573-cov-12.106898_pt1 | contig 10573 bp, 9 predicted proteins | sample MGYA00242905_ERZ507926 | MGnify/ENA primary metagenome ERZ507926 (study PRJEB26167, sample SAMN06115531) | human gut metagenome | host: Homo sapiens | place: China:Henan | collected 2015-09-09...
TTGCCGATCCTGCTCTGACCGTGCTCATACTGTCCGGCGCGGGTGATGCCCGAGCCCCAACGGATGCCACCGTAGGCAGAGGTCATGTTACCCACAGGCGCTCCGGAACCGGCCGCAGCGAACATATTCGTACGTGTTATGAGCCAAGCGGTCTGGTAGCCGCCCCAGCTCTGGCCCTGGATCGCCATCCTGCTTCTGTCGGCGGACGGGTAGGCCTCGCAAAGAGCCTCGGCGCCGGCGCAGATGCAGTTGTAGGCGCTCTCGCCCGGGTGGCCCACCTTGTAGACGATGTCCGGGACGAAGACGATGTAGCCCCTGGAGGTATAGAAAGGGATGTTCACGATCGACCGGGACGGGGCCGGCGACCAGAACGTGTAGAGGTTGTTGGCGTTCTTTTCGTAGAAATAGATCATCACCGGAAGCTTCTCGCCCTCCTTGACACCGTCCGGCATGTACACGATACCCTTCAGCGGAGTGCCGTCGTATGCCTTCCAGCGGAAGAGTTCCGCGCTCCCCCAGCGGTAGCCGGCCATCTGAGGATTGATGGCGGAGACCTTCGTGGAGGTCTTGAAGAAGTTGTCCGTGAAGTAGAGGTCGTAGCACTCGCGGAAGTTGCCTTTCTGGTAGAAGATCCTGTCCGTGCCGGCGGCTCCCGCCACGTACTTGTAGGTTACGGTGTCGGTGAAATATTCAAGAGTCTTTGAAGGTCTTGCGAGGTTGACGCGTCCGAAGCCGTTCTCCTGGCTTTCCTCATTGAAGACACTCAGGTAGACGGTCTGCTTCGGGTCAAGCGGTCTGACAACGCCGCAGCGGCGCTCGTTAGGCTTCCTGGTGTCCGGCTTCAGGTCCACGATCTTGAAGCGGTTGTGCGTCCGGCGGCCCACTCCCCCGGTCAGGTTGACGGCAGACTCGCCGTCCGGGGAGAACTTCCAGATGTCGTAGCGGTCGATGATGAAGACAGCGGACTCGTCCTCAAGCCATCTCGGGGCGGACTCGTGCGCCGGTGCGGCGGTCGGATGGTCGTCCTCCTCGTCGTAGAAAGGAAGTCCGGTCCGGACGGTAAGGTTGGCCTTCACGCCTGTCTCTGTGTTGTAGACGAACCAGTTCATCTCGTCGTTGTCAAACCAGACAAGGTACCTTCCGCTCGGGGACACATCGAAGCGTCCGGCATCAAGTCCTTCAGCCACAACCTTACGCGAGCCGTCCCTGACGTTGACCAGAGAGATGTCGCGGCGGTTGTTGTAGTCCCAGACCGATGTGCGGGCGTACTTAGCGTTATCGCTGGCAAGCACCCATTCGGAGAGTCCACCGTTCATCAGGCGGATGCCGGCGAACTTAGAGGTGGTCAACGGCACGATCCTTCCCGGCTCGGCGAGGTCGATGGTGGCTGAATATGTCTTCTTGAGTGTCTTGTTGACGTTCAGCCTCTGCTGCGGAGGGGTATAGACGGCGTCCCAGTTCCAGATGTCCAGCTGGGCGGTCTCGAAGTCCACGATCGATGTGTCTTTCGGAGGGCGGATGGCGCCTATCCCGAGGAAAAGGCGCTTGCCGTCAGGGGTGAACTGCAGCTCGGTGTTCTCGTTGAGCGTCCAGCCCGGAGTGCCCTCGACCCGAGTCCCTTGAGGGATGATCACTTTCGTTGAATATGCCCACCTGCCATCCTTGCTGACGACTGTCGCGCTGTCCGCCGCGGCCTCCGCAAGCGGCTGGTGAGTCCGAGCCTGTTGAACCGTCTTTCCCGTCTTAAGTGCCTGGATACCGGTAAGGTACAGTGCCTGGCACTTGTTGCGGTTCTTGCTGGTGTCGGTGGAACCGAGGAAAACCAGCTGATCCTCGGCATCGCTGAATGTCAGGCGGCTGTAGGATTCGGCGCCACATGCGATGGTGTCGATCTGCGCCGGGGCGCGGGCGATCATCACGGCGGTGGCCGACAGGGAATCCTTTTTGTCCTTCTTCGAGGTCATCACGAGGATCGTTCCGTCCTGGTTGAAGGAATAGGAGTCGATGTGCCGAAGTGTGTCCTTCCTGTCAGTGGCCGGATTCAGGATGATGAGTCCCGACTTGTCGGTACCTTTCTTGTCGGAGGAGTCCTTATAATGCTTCCAAGTAGATTTATAGGCGACGTAAGGCTTGGCGAGCGAGCCGGTGGCGTAGGAGTCCACGCGCCCGTATTTCCTGACCGTCATGGTCGTGAGATCCACCACGGCGAGGGTGTCCTTAGTCATATTCTCGGACTTTTTCTTGGCGATCTTTTCCTGCCTGGTCTTGGCGAACTGCGGCTTTATCCTAAGATAGAGCCACTTACCCTTAGGGTCGAGAGATGCCTGCGAGCCGCGCGGAATGCTGATCTCCCGGCAGGAAGGCCTGCCCTTCCGCTGTGGTGTCATATTCCTGACATAGAGTGTGCCGTCTCCTTCCTGCGGATTCACATTCCACACTAGGACGTGACCGTCCTCGCTTTTGAGGATGTCGGACACGCTCTGCCAAGAGTCGTAGACATCGTGGTCCATAGCTTTTTTCTGGGCCGACGCTCCCGTCATTCCCGACAGGCCGGCGGCAATCGCCAATGTTGACAGAAGTTTGATATTCATGATGTTGGATAACTATATTTATTTACAAGTTGCAAGTTGCAAGTTGCCTCAGCAGGATTCGGTTGCCTCAGCGGGTTTAAGCTACTTCAGCTGGCTTAAGTTGCTTCTGCGGGCTTGGCTGCTTCGATGGGCCTAAGCTGCTTTAGCGGGTTTAAGCTACTTCAGCTGGCTTAAGTTGCTTCGGCGGGCTTAAGCTACTTCGGCGGGCTTAAGTTGCTTCTGCGGGCTTGGCGACCGGCTGGAGCGGAACGACCGGCTGGAGCGGTTGGCGAGCCAGTCGAACCACCACAATCAGCCTTACGGATGGTTTCGTAGTAGTCATGGCGGGCGGGATTCTCCGGGAACCACCCTTTCAGGACACGCCGCTCCTGCTCGAACATCTCCTTGATGCCCCAGAAGCATGAAAATGCGGCGGCACCGAGGATAGTTGCGACGACATCGTTATCCACGAATATGGACGCGGCGACAAAGGCCAGCCCCGCGAGCAAAAACAGCCACCAGCTCCCCTTGCCCCAATAATATTCCATCTTGATCACTATAGGATGGCACACCCCGATAATAAGGAAAGTGGCCGCCCCGACGATTATTCCGCTAAAGTTCATGTCCCCAAAAAATTTTGAGGACAAATTTACGAAAATTATCTTGATTCCCGCAGCCATTCTTTTGGTACATCCAGTTCTTCCCGCACCGCACTTCCCCGCCGTTCTTCCCGCACCGCACTTCCCCGCCGTTCTTCCCGCACCGTTTCCCACCGTTCTTCCCACACCGTTTCCCACCGTTCTTCCCGCACCGTTTCCCGCCGTTCTTCCCGCACCGTTTCCCAGCTTATGCCATAAAAACAGAATCCGGTACATCCTGCACTGTGTCCTTGTCTACGCCACAAGACAGAATTGCAGCCGAGACCCACACAGGGATGCTCCGGGCGGCGGGTTCATTGCAATTCTGCTTACGGTTATTTCCTCCGAACCCTCCTGCAATCCATCCTACGAACCATCTTGCGAACCCTCCTGCAATCCATCCTGCGGCACTGCCAGGGCTAGTTTTCTGCCTCTGACCATAAACAGAATTGCAGCCGAGACACACGCAGGGATGCTCCGGGCGACGTGTTCATTGCAATTCTGCTTACGGTTATCTCCTCCGATCATTCCTAAAAAACACTTTGCCATTGGAGTCTACACGTAACTCATGCGTGAACACTGAGGGCGAGATTCGGCCTGAAAGTCGCCCGTAGAGGTTCGTTTGAGACTCGGCGGGCAAGTTTTCCTTTGATTCTCGCTCCGGGAGTCACGCCTTGGTGACTGGAAAAGAGATTAGTGGAAAATAGACTGATGGCGGGCTGGGCGGCGGGATGACACCTACGATTTATACCTATGATTCGTTATGGGGGCATTACAATTCGCAAGAAGTAGGTATTGTGCGGAGTGGGGCGGGGCGGTAACTTTGCGGGTGGATAGTGATTATCGTCACAAACAAGAATCTTTTAAGCCAAATGAAATGTGTGGAAGCCCGCGGTCGAGAGACACCGGGCTTTTTTGTCTTATCATATCACTTCGGCAGGGGTACATCAACAAGGGGCCTCGACAGGGGTACATCAACAGGAGGCTTCAGCAGGGTGCTACAGCAGGGGTACATCAACAGGGGGCCTCGGCAGGGATGCTTCAACAGGGATGCTTCAACAGGGATGCTTCGGCAGGGGCGCACATCGGCAGGGGCACATCGGCAGGGGTACATCGGCAGGGGTACATCAACAGGGGGCTTCGGCAGGGGCGCTTCGGCAGGGGGGCTTCGGCAGGGGGGCTTCGGCAGGGGGGCTTCGGCAGGGGGGGGGCTTCGGCAGGGGGGGGCTTCGGCATGGGGACTTCAACTTTTTCAAAATATTATGAGTTTCCTGTAACAATCAACGGAAATATTCGTTTATATTGTGGAACGACAAGAAAAAGAAGACAAGAGAAAGATTACAAGAGAAAGCAATAGAAAGATGAATAGAGAAGAGTCCATACAGTTCTACAAGGCGCACGCAAAACGGCTGTACAACATCAGCCTGAGGATTGTCCGCGACAGCGGGGCGGCCGAGGAGATCATGCAGGACACTATCCTCCGGTTCATCTCGTCGGATGTCGTTCCCAAAGAGCCGGCAAAGGTGGCGGCGTGGCTCGGCAGAACCTGCATCAGGATGTCCATCGACGCGGTCAGAAAGAAAAAGCGCGAGAAGCTATTTCTTGATGAATATGCGGGCGAGGTCTGTGAATATGACGACGGCGAGTCCGCCGAAGTGCCGGAAGTCAGCTTGGAGGAGGTGCGAGGGGCAATCGACTCCTTGCCGGAGTCCTACCGACTGATTCTCAATCTGGTTCTTGTGGAAGGGCTTGACTATGAGGAGATTTCTGGGCTGACGGGAGAACGCGAAGGAACGATACGGACGCAGTTTTCAAGAGGGAAGGCTAAATTGGTTGAAAAATTAAGGAGGGTAAGACAATGACGGACATTAATGAATATATTAAAAGAAACGCCTCGGCGTTTGGCACCGCGGAACTTCCGGAAGGACACGAGGTGCGGTTCGAGGCCAAGCTGGACGCCTTGCTTTCCGGGGCGGAATCCTCCGGGCGGGAAGAGCGTACAAGGCGGAAGACCCGGATGGGAATATTCAGTGTCCTCACCACTGCTGCCGCAGCCGCCGTCGCCGCTGTCATATTCATCAACCGTCCGGAAAGGGAGGTTGACTGGTTCGCCGGCGTGGCCGATGATCCCGTGCAGGTGTATCTGACATATTCAGAGAAAGTTAGCGCTCTTTACGAAGAGATACTCTCCAGGGATCTTGACGGGAGGTGGGAGACTACGGTCGGGAGCATTGCCGGCGAGAACGTCGCGATGATTGACCAGCTGCCGGACGAGCTTGATGACGCTGCAAAGGCGGCCATCATGAAGGAATATTATGGAGAACTTCTTAGAGGATTGGATAAAATTAATAAAATCAAAGAGTTATGAAAAAGTTTATGATTATTGGAGCCGCCGCGCTCATGTTGGTTTCCGGGGTTGCCGCGATTGCCGCACAGCCCGTTTCAGAGTCGCCGGCCCGCACAACCGAGGCTTCGGCCAAGACGGACTACGTTGACTGCAAGTTCAACTGCCGGGACTTCACCGGACTGGATGTGAGCGGGATCGTGAAGGTAAAGCTTGCCAAGTCCGACTTCTACAAGGTCAAGGTGACGCTGCCTGAGGAACTTGCCGAGTATCTTGATGTCCATGTCAGCGAGGGTGTCCTGAGAATCGGTTGGAGCAAGAACATTCCGTCAAGGATTCAGAGGAAACTTGGAGACCTGACCTGCACGGCTGAGGTCACCATGCCGGAGCTTCGCAAGTTGGAGATGTCCGGGGCGACAAGCCTTTCGTGCGAGGACACATTCGAACTCGGCCACAGGGACTTCTCGCTGGAGATGAGCGGGGCGAGCAGCATCAGTTCGCTGAAAGTCAATGCGGAAGAGCTGGAGGCTGAGATCAGCGGAGGTTGCTCATGCTCGATTTCAGGCAACTTCAGGGAAGCGGATCTGGATCTCGCCGGAGCGTCCAACGGGCGGTTCGAGATCAATGCCGACAAGCTTGAGATCGATGCCAGCGGAGCCACGAAGACCAAGGTCAACGGCGAGTTCGGAAAGGTCGGCGTGGACGCTTCCGGAGCCTGCGACGTGACGCTCACGGGAAGAACCGGCTGGTTTGAGGTGGACGCTTCCGGGGCGTGCAAGGTCAACGCGCTGAACTTCAATGCCCAGAATGCCGTGCTGGAGACTTCCGGGGCGAGCATCTGCAACGTGAACGTTGAGCGTTCGATCACGATCGAGGATGCCTCCGGAGCCTCATCAATCAACTATAAGGCCCCGAAAGACCTTGGCGTGAACATCAAGTCACTCGGCAGGTCGGCCTCGCTTAAGAGGGTCAACTAAAAGGAGCGGCCAACCAACAGGGATCAACCAAGGGATCAACCAAGGGATAAACCCAAGGGAGCAACCAAGGGTGGTTCTCAGACAGCTTGCAGGGAGGCGTGGCAGAGGGTCGCGTCTCCCGTTTTTGCCATGAAGAGGTACTCGCCGTCGCTGGCCTTGCGGATGCCGAAGGAGACATCGTCGCCACGGTGGACCTCTCGACGGAAATTGATGTCGATCCTCGTGAATATGCCGCTCGACAAAACGCTGTCCGGCAATAGGTTGTAGAACATCTCGATGTAGTGCGTGTTGTTCATATGGCCATTGAAGTCGCACTCGCTGTAGCCGATCTCCTTGTGTCTGATGAAATCCGGCAGGAAGTCAATGATCCGTCTGGGACTCTTGCACGGAGCCGGGAGGTCAACGTCGGTCAAACCGAGTTCCGGAAAGACCGGTCTTCTGGTGGCGATGTCAATCACGCACCATTCGGTCGTTCCTCGGCCAATCTCCTCGCCCTCGGAGTCGGTGATCCGGACACACCTGTTGTAGGTAAGGCCGCTGCCCTTGACCGGCCAGACCTTTACATTGTAATTGTCATAAAGCATAGGGCGCTCGTCAATCTCGAACGCGGAACGGAGAAGAACCCAGGAGCGGCCCGCGTCCCTCATCACGTCAATGCCGCAACCTTCCTTGCGGATGTTCTGACCGATGGCGTTGATGATGCTGCCGCAGATTGACGGCACGGTGGCGTGGCCCTGGAAGTCGATGTGCTCAGGGGCTACTGAATATTCAAAAGTGTTTACTACCTGTCTCATAGTTCCAAATCATTAAGTGAACGTAAAAACAACCTGGTATTTTTTAAACGCTTGCTAAAGCTGACACAAAAATAGCTCATTCGCCGTCTGTGACGAAAGAAGTGTGGTCACTGGTGCCAAAAATGTAACAAAAGCTTGTTTTGGCGGAAAAATTGCTGTATTTTAGGGACGAATTTAAGGTTCCGCGATTTTCGTCCCAGCAGATTATGGGACAGATTCCGGAGACCGGTGACTAGAATCATAGCTATGAACACACCTTTAAGAGTCTCCAAGGGCTATGGCAGCCAAGTGAAGTACGCGGTGCTGATGCCGCTGTTCTACTTCGTGTTCTGTTTCGTCTACAACCCGTTCTCGATGTCGGCGATCTACAATGTTGGTGGAAAGTCGTGGACATTCCACCTTCTGATGCTCACCTGCATCATGGTAGGGACGCTGGCGCTGACACGGCTGGTTTTCTCATTCCTCTACAAGTATATTCCTTTCAAATGGTGGCACTATGCAGTGTGGTGCCTTGGAGAGACGTTGGTGACATCGTTCTTCTTCGCGCTCTACACGTCACTTTTCTACCGTAAGAGCGGCGGGATGCCTTACTTCACGGCTCTCCCCTACTGCTTCAAGACTGTCAGCCTGACGCTGATCTACCCTTACCTGCTGTGCATCCTGCTAAGGATCGTCTCCAACAAGAACGCCGATCTGGCCGAGGCAGGACAGAAGCCGGAGGAGTCGCTGATAAAGTTCTACGACGAGCACAAGAGGCTGAAACTGACGATTGATCCGTCGGCAGTGCTTTACGTCAGCGCGGACGCGAACTACATCAAGATCCACTACATCGAGAACGACAGGGTCAAGGCGTACCAGCTGAGGAATTCGATGAAGAGTCTTGAGGGTGACGCTCAGCGGCATGGGTTCGTGCGCTGCCACAGATCCTACTACGTGAATCCGAGGCACATCAAGGTTTTGAGCAGGGACAGGGAGGGCGTGATCTACACGGAGTTCACCCGTGAGGGAGTCGGACATATTCCGGTCAGCAAGCAGTACTATGACAGCCTCGCCAAGTTGCTGTAGCTCACCGCCTGGAGCTTCGAAAAACCCTTCGACCTAATCCGCTGACGCGCGCGACGGACTCAGACGCTCCGACAGACACTTCGACCTAAGCCGCTGACACGCGCAAGATACTCAGGCGCTCCGACAGCCCCTTCGACCTAAGCCGCTGACACAAGCTACGGACTCAGGCGCTTCGCCCCCCCCCTTCAACCGGGCAATCGTCAGTCAGCCAAACGGCCGAGGATCCTGACATTTGGATCACGCGAGAGCTGGCCGGGATTGGTGCCAGGCTCCCCTTCGGGGACGGTCAGCCCTCTCGCGGCATAGAACTTTGTCCAGAACTCTGTCACCCTGCCGGTACTGTCGTGGAACGACATCGGAATCGTGGCGAAGACCGCCTCCGCGGCGGAATCCTCTCCGTCAGTGCAGTCTGTACCGTCAGTGCCGTCAGTGCCATCAGTGCCGTCAGTGCCGTCAGTGCCGTCAGTGCCGTCAGCGGCAACCCTTTCCCGCTGCCCGCTGAAAACAAACGACATCTGCACAAGCTCCGAGCAATATACGGCGCTGTCACCAGGCATGAATATGTCATCGTAGGGAAGTCCAAGGAGCCTTCTGGCATTGTCCACGCTCGCCCTTACATCCAATCCATCGACTCTTCCCACAAGCACAGTCTCATTCTCTGACAGCCTGACCAGAAAACTGTCCAACGGACTTTCCACAACCCCGGATTCCGGGATCGCCTCGATTACGTTCCCTTCCGCATAGACAGCGACGTGGTCTATTCCAAGTCCGTCCACACCCTCGGTCACATCGGTGATGTCGTTGCCATTCCCATTCACGACAAAGAGCAGATCCCCATCCTTCAAATCCGGAGCGTTCGTCGAGGAGCACCCGAGCGCGATAAGGAGAAGGAGCATGTAAACGGCCACGGTCTTGATCAGTCTGGTACCGCAAAAGGCCTTTTTATGTACCAACATGGCAATCATAGGCGATTGGTACATCAAAGAGGCTTCTCCCGTACCAAAGCAGGAAGACGACCGATAGCGGGAAGATAACCGATGGCGGGAAGGAGCGGACACGCGGGACAAAACGGAGCCGGACATAAGACTGGGTGAAAACTAAAATGATAATGACAATACAAATGAAATGGCCTGACACCAGAAGGATGTCAAGCCATTATACTATCTGGAACACCGTCCGCCAAACTACTCGGCGGAATCATCGTCGCCTCCGTACTGGGAGATGTTGTCGTCAGGAAGGGTGCTGTCGGCGGGGGCGTCGGCGGAAGATCCGGCAACATCCTCGTTCTCGGCATCCTCCTCGCCCTCAAGCCACCTCTCAAGAGCCTCGGCGTCATCGGTCTTCACCTTGATCTTCACGAGATTGATGGAGTCATCAGTCTCGACGGTCACGGCATAGAACGTGGTGCCGTCAGGCTTCGGGTACTTCACAAGGTCAGGAAGATAGTCACTGAACCCCTTTGGATATTTCTCATTGAACGCGGCGGCAAGCGCCTCGGACATATTCTCGTAGCTTACCACGTGTCTTTTCTTCTGATCTGGTGCCATACTCATTTATAAAACCAAATAAAACTATATTCTTAACACAACCGCGGCACATCGTTCCGGAATATGAAATTCGGGAATTTCAGGCCATTGCAAGGTGACGGAAAAGGATCTTTTCAAAAGTCCCTCGTTTTCGGGTGCAATATTAAGACATTTTTCCGAATTGAGAAGCAATCGGCAAACTATTTTCTGAAAAAAAACGATTTCTGCCTCTTCTTCTTCTCCGGATCGCGCTCTACGAACACCGGTCTCATGTTTCGGGGATCGATTCCGGTGTAGTACATGACAGAAGATGTGGTCATCGGAGTAGGGGTGAAATCCTGCACCTGATCCATGTATATTCCTTTCAAAGCCGGATTCTTCGACAGATTCTCCATGTCCTTCATCGTGCAGCCCGGGTGGGAGGAGATGAAGTACGGGACGATGCCGGTCCGGCGGCCGTTCTGCGCGCAGATTTTGTCAAACTCATAGCGGAGTCTCTCGAACAGTTTGAACGAAGGCTTGGCGATGTACTGAAGAACCTTGTCCTCCGTGTGTTCCGGAGCGACTTTCATACGCCCGGATGTGTGGTCAAGAATCAAAGTCTTGAGGTAAGGCTTGGATGTCTCGTCCACAAAGCCTTTCTCATCGAGGAACAAATC
>ENA-UEQL01003077-UEQL01003077.1-human-gut-metagenome-genome-assembly--contig:-NODE-3077-length-10567-cov-5.044995_pt1 | contig 10567 bp, 12 predicted proteins | sample MGYA00242905_ERZ507926 | MGnify/ENA primary metagenome ERZ507926 (study PRJEB26167, sample SAMN06115531) | human gut metagenome | host: Homo sapiens | place: China:Henan | collected 2015-09-09...
AGTTAAGTTTTTATAAGCATTTCTTAATATAAGTTATTGATTTACAAACGATTAAATGTTAATTTAACGCAGTATTAATCTAAAAGTTCGCGTCAAAATATCCGCACTGCACGTAACAGATTGGCAAAAGATGGTCTGTCTATAACATTTTCGTTTGATGCTCATCCTAATTTGGAACAGTGCAAGAGTATGCGCGCAAAAAGAGTAATAAAGAAAAATGAACCAAAATCATTTAGAGATAAATTAAGACAAATAAAAAATGAAGTGTATCAAAGGTTTACCATAGAGTTCCCTAAATATCTCCCATTTTATGCTGATTCTAATTCTCGTATGATGACAGCTTGTATAGATGGAGAATTAGCTGCATTCTTTAACTATTCACTAGATACTAATCATAGACAAGTAATGTTGATGGCAGTTGGTACTAATGAAAAGTTTAGTAGATATTCACCTGGAGTATTGCTTGTTTTTGAGTATGTGACAAAGCAGATAGAATCTAAAGAAATTCAGGTTCTTGATTTTACACGAGGAAATGAATCATATAAATATCAATTAGGGGGTACGGACCATTTGATTCATAGTGTAGTATTTGAAATATAATTTCAGGATTATGATAGAATGTTTTAAAATACAGCTTCTTTCTTTTGATAAAGAAGAGGATATCTTTAATATCAAAAAGGGAAAGAAAATATATGGGGTGGATTGCTTGAAGCCATACTTCAAAGCTAATCCAACCATTATTGTGGCTGATCCTTTCTTATTTGAATATAAGGGTAAACTGCATCTGTTTTATGAAAGTAAGGGGCTTTATACCCCTGGTGTGCTAATGATGACTTCTACTACGGATTTAGTAAACTGGTCTAAGCCTATTGTAGTCTTGAAGGAGCCATTCCATCTTTCTTATCCTTGGGTGTTTGAGGAAAATGGTAAGGTATATATGATACCAGAAACAGGTCAAGATGGTAGTATACGTCTATATGAAGCAACCAACGATAGTCTTAGTTCATTTAGACTGGTTAAGAAGTTGTTGGAGCAGCCTAAGGATAAGGAAATTCGCATGGGTTATGGTGATTCTTCTATTCACAAAAAAAACGGTAGGTATTACCTGATGACCATGTTGCAATATCGTGAACCTGTGAATGTATTGGAACTCTATATTAGTGATAAGTTAGAAGGTCCATATACAGCCCATTCTTGTTCTCCTATTATTAAAAGTAATAAGGTCGGTCGCGATGCAGGTTGTTGGATAGAACATCAAGGCAAGTTGCTGAGAGTATCACAGGATTGTACGTATCGCTATGGTGACAACGTTCATGTTTCCGAGATAACGAAACTTTCTCCAACAGAGTATGAAGAGATCATATTGAAAGAAAAGATATTGCCGCCGGATATCCCTTTCTATAAAGAAGGTGGACATCAATTTAACGTGATCAATTTTAAAGGCAAATGGATAGTTGCTACCGATGCAAAGGAATACCATCGGTTATTAATTTCAAGAATTATTCACAAGATAAAGAGAATGTTATGAAACAAAGAATAGTCTATATTGATAATCTTAAGGCATTAGCAATTTTTACTGTCGTTATTGGACATGTGTTTTATTTTACATGGAATAAATATAATGATAACGTATGGAACAATTTTATATCAGTTTATAATATGCCGTTATTCTTCTTTTTAAGTGGCATGTTTGCTAAAGAAGGTTTGAGTTTTAAACATATCGGAAGAAAAGCGAAGCAACTGTTAATTCCAACAGCAACAATAGGGGGTACGTATGCATATTTCAATAATGGTATACATGATTATTTATTTGGGGGGGCACATTTTGGTTATTGGTTTTTGCCAACCTTGTTTATAATGTTTATTTTCTTTTATGTCAGATGCCAAATAGCAAAGCTTTTTTTTAATAATAAAAGCGTAAAAAGTATATTATTATTGGATTTGTTATATATGTTGGGTGTTTGGGGGATAACTAAAGTGTTAGCTCATTATATACCAGAAAATATATATAATCTTTTATGTTTTAATCAAATAACAAATTATGTGTTGTTCTTTTGGGGAGGTTTTTTGACATTGAAAAACAAAGAAAAAATTTCTTCTATGGTAAAGATGAAGTTGGATGTAATCTATGCATTATGCTTCCTGATATTTGGTGTGGGCTTTTATTTTTGTTATTATTCGGGTTATGAGACTACTGGTTTGTTTAGAAAGATAATGGCTTTATTTACAATACCATTATTACTGATACTCTTCAGAAAAATAACATTTAATGAGAAGATACAAAAAGTATGTAGTTACGTCGGTACTCATTCGTTAGAAATATACGTATTACAATATTTCTTTTTACCTACTACTTATAGTCTTGGCAATAGTGTAATGGGAGGGGTAAATTGTTTGGCATTAGCACTGTTAGAGAGCGTATTAGTTATTATTTTATGCGTTACTCTTATTAAAATTATAGATATAAATAAATATTTGAATTTAATTTTTTTTGGAAAATAAATTATGATACCAAAAGTAATTCATTATTGCTGGTTTGGGGGTAATCCGCTGCCAAAGAGTGCACAGAAGTGTATAGCGTCATGGAGAAAGTATCTCCCTGATTATGAAATAAAGGAGTGGAATGAGAGTAACTTTGATGTGAATATCATTCCTTATACTACAGAGGCATATAAGGCTAAGAAGTATGCCTTTGTGAGTGATTATGCCCGTTTCTGGATTCTCTATAAGTATGGTGGCCTTTATTTTGATACAGATGTAGAGGTTATTAAGAATATGGATGATATAATAGCAAAAGGTCCGTTTATGGCTTTTGAGGATGTCAGTGATGGAAAATACCCAATAGCTCCTGGTCTTGTGATGGGTGCTGTTGCTCAAATGAACTTTTTATCCCATATTATAGACGTATATAGACGGAAGGACTTTGATTTTGGTCGAGGTATGGATAATGTGGTGACTTTAACTACAAATATATTTATTGAAAAAGGTTTGTTGCAAAATAACGAATTACAAAAGGTGTATGATTTTATCATATACCCAACGGAATATTTTTGCCCATTGTCAAAATCAACTGGTAAAATGAGAATAACCAATAATACTTGTGGTATACATTGGTATAATGGAACTTGGCTTTCTAGAAAGGACAAAGTGGGGCAGTATATTAGAATGCACTTTGGAGAGGGCATGTTTTTGAAAATTTGTAAATTTAAAAATATATTGAAGAAAATATGTTATTTTATTTAATTGTTGCTATTTTTACAACGTGTGCCTATTTTTTTGCTGAAAACAGTAAAAAACGTCTAACGTTTTGTTTTTTCTTTATAATTTTCTTGTTAATTCCAAGTTTGGTTGAAGGTTTACGTGATTGGAACGTTGGTGATGATATGTATACCTATGGTAGAGCATATTTTATCGAGGCTCAACAATATAATTCACTAGTAAAATATATTTCAGAATTGGATGATAAGGAATATGGTTATCGTATACTCAACTATTTGGCAAGCAGGTTAGGAGATATAAATGTATTTTTATTTTTGGCCGCATTTATTAAAATTCTATTAGTTGGATTAACTGCATTATACTTCAAAAAAAATGGCTCCATGGTTCTATTTATTTTAAGTTATATGTTAATTTTTTATTGGTATGGATTCTCTTTAATGCGCCAATCGTTATCTCTATGCATTTCTTTATATTCATTGATTTATTTATTTGAAAAAAAATATGTTTATTTTGCTTTTATAGTGGTAATAGCATATCTGTTTCACAATTCTGGAGTTTTTTTATTAATGCTAGCTGGAATTCCATTACTGAGCAATTTCCAAAAAAAGAATTGGATTTTTCTAATATCTATATTAATAGTATATCTGTCATCTGTAACACTTTTTAGTTTTATTGCAGCTAGTGGATTATTTGCAGAACGAATGGCAAGTCAATATTTGGATTCTGGTGTAAGTACAGCTAAAGCCAATTTGTTACTCGTTTTATGGTTTATTTTAACTCCGTATTTTATAAAAAGTCAATATAAGGAATTGAAATTTGTTCATTATTATTCTTGTTTCTTGACATTGTTATTTTTGTCTCTAGCTAATATGTTTGAAGTTGCTTTTCGTGTTTCATTTTATCCAATGTTACTTGCTCTTATTACAGAACCAACATTATTGAATCTTTGCAAAAATGGCACTCGTAAGAAACTATCCCAAATAATATATATACTTCTTCTTGGAGCATTTATATATGCTCAATCTAATCATGATAACATGGCAGGAGTAATTCCTTATAAGTCATCAATAATAGGAATATGATAAATAGCAAAAAAAAATTACGCAATTATTTAAATGAGGATTCTTTATTTTACAAGAAAGTTTCTTGCGGTTATTTTAAGTGCATAAAGAACCGTTTGGTGACAACTCCTCAATCTTCAACCTATAGAATTTGGCTTTATGTCAAGAATCTGCGTTATGCAGAATACAATAAGAATAATTCTATACTTGTCAAGCCCAAAGGTATAAATAGCCTTTATCATACGTTATGTATGATTTATCGTTATTGGCGATTAAGAGTATTGTCACGAGAAACAGGATTCCAGATAGATCCTGGTTCTTTCGGAAAAGGTCTCTTGATTTATCATTATGGTAGTATCATAGTTAACGCCGATGCAAAGATTGGAGATTATGCAACCATATTCCCTGGAGTTGTAATCGGAGCCAAATCAAATGGATGCCCAGTTATAGGCAATCACGTTATGATTGGTGCTGGTGCAAAGATTCTGGGGGGGGGTACATATTGGTAATCATGTGACAATAGCCCCTAATGCGGTAGTAGTAAAGGATATACCTGACAATGCGATAGTTGTAGGTATACCCGCTCGAATACTAAAATTTAAAGAAGATGAGGATAGTTCAGATTAATACTGTATATAAAACTGGTGGAAGTACCGGTAGAATAGCTTATGAAATAAATCAAATTGCAGCTGAGTTAGGAAATGAAACTTATGCAATATATGGCTATGAAACTTCTGAAATGCCAGCAGACAATTCTTTAAGACTGCAAGGTCGTATAAGAAGAAAGTGGAACATCCTAAAAACAAGGGTATGGCCACATCATGGCTTTTATAATATGCATGAAACAAAACTGTTGATAAAATTCTTGGATAATTTCAGACCAGATATCATTCATCTGCATAATATACATAATTCGTATATTAATGTAAAAATGCTATTCAGTTATATCAAGCAGCATCATATTCCAGTTGTTTGGACTTTGCATGATTGTTGGAGTTTTACAGGATGGTGCGCTTACTTTGACATGGCGAAGTGTTTTAAATGGATGGAGGGATGTCACGGAATATGTCCATGTAAGCATGATTATCCAAAGACATGGTTTTTTAATCTAGGTCAGCAGAATTGGAATGATAAAAGGCAAGTTTTTACAGGGTGCGATAATCTAACGATAGTTACACCTTCAAAATGGTTAGCAAACCACGTAAAGAATTCTTTCTTGAAATATTATCCTGTAAGAGTTATAAATAATGGTGTTGATTTGAGCGTTTTCAAGCAGAAATCATCAAATGTCAGAGACAAATATGGCATTACGAAGAATGTAAAAATAGTCCTTGCTGTCATGAACAACTGGGAAAAAAGAAAGGGTATTTCTTTTTTGTTAGAATTACCTAAGCACTTAAAGTCTGATCAAATATTAGTTATTGTTGGATTAACAGATAAACAGTTAAAGGTTTTGCCTAACGAACATTGTTTGGGAATAAAGCGAACAGAATCAGTGTCAGATCTTGCTGGACTTTATAATGAAGCTTCTGTTTTTATAAATCCAACATTGGAAGATAATTTCCCGACAACAAATTTGGAGGCTCTCGCTTGTGGTACTCCAGTTGTTACCTTTGATACTGGTGGAAGTGCGGAGTCTATTGATGCTGAAACAGGCGTTGTTGTAAAAAAAAGAGATTTTGAGCATTTGCTTTCTTCGATACAATTTGTAATAGAAAAAGGTAAGGCATATTATGCAACTAGTTGCATAATAAGAGCCCAGAGACTTTATGATAGCTACAAGCAGAATTTAGAATATGTAAAACTTTATAATGAAATAATTAAAAATGAAGCCAAAAATTACGATACTCACAGCTTGTTATAATGGTGCTGCGCACATAGAGGAAACTATCCAAAGTGTTATCGCTCAATGCTATGACAATTTGGAATATGTTATTGTGGATGGAGGTTCTACAGACGGTACTCTTGATATAATTAAAAAGTATGAGAAATATGTAGATGTTTTAATATCAGAACCCGATAATGGCATCAGTGATGCTTTTAATAAGGGTATCAAGGTTGCAACTGGTGATTTAATTTGCATTGTAAATAGCGATGATGTGTTGATTGAAAATGCGCTAAATCAGTTTGCAAGTAAATACATACCTGGATATGACATTTATAGATGTAATCAAGTGTTTTGGAACGACAAGACTGACACAAAGACAAGAGATGTGCCGACAATGAATTTCCCAATTCCTCCGCTATCATTACATATTTGCCATAATGCAACCTTTATATCAAAGGAACTTTATGAAAAATGTGGTGGGTACAAGATTTTCTTTAAATATATTATGGATTTAGACTTTTTTGTTAGAGCATACAAACAAGGGGCTAAGTTCTTTTATATTAATGTAGATGTTGTTAACTTCAGACTTGGAGGAGTTAGCCAGTCACACAATAAGCAGAAATGGAAGGAATATATGGAAGTGATTTCAGGTAATGGTGGAACTAGACTTAGCAAGCTAGTTTTTTATATTTATCTTAAAACAAGATTCTTTGCAAAGAAATTAGTGATGCTTATTAATCCAGATTTCAGATTGATATTAACCCAAAAGAAAATCAAATGAAAGTAAAAACATTATATACAGAAGACTTTAACAAAGAGTGTTTACTGTTGGGACATGATATATTTGCTGATTATGATCCTGATGTGATTATTGGTGTTTTGAATGGTGGTGGATATGTAGGACGGCAGATTGTACAAGTCTCACCCAAAGAAACAACTTATGTTGAAGTTAAAATCCAGCGTGACGGTACTACAAAAAAGGAAAAGGGCTTGATTCATAGAATTCTCCAAAGTTTACCTTATGGCGTTTTGAATATTTTGCGTATTCTAGAGTCTATAGTTTTAGAGTATAAATCTAAGAAAAATAATACTAAGAGAAAAGGTACGATAAAATTGCCAGATAATGTGGTATCCTTTTTGTCTGACGGTGAAAATAAAAAAGTGCTCTTGGTTGACGATGCTATAGATAGTGGTGCAACCCTTTTGCTCATTAAGCAATATCTAATGAGTAAATTCGAGAATATAGATGTAAAAATAGCAGTTATAACAATAACTACTAAACAGCCTCTTGTTGTAGCTGACTATTATAGGTATTATAACCGAACGCTTATACGTTTTCCATGGTCTAATGATATAAAGAAAAGATGAAACGAAAAGCCCTGGTCGTAGATTTGGATGGAACTTTGATGGATACCAATACATTCAAAGACTACATAGTTTATACAAGTATAATTGCTCTGAAAAAAGCAAGGTATGATTTGGCATTAATATTTTGTTTCCTAGTATTTGCAAGAAAAGTCAGAATAATATCCCATGAGTTAATGAAAAAATATATATTGTTGTTCTCTAAATCAATGATGAAAGAGAAAATCTTATCTGATTTTGTGGATACATTGTGGCCTAAACTAAATGGTAAAGTGCTAGACATCGTAACTAAATGGCTCAATACTGATAGCTTTGTTTTGCTTTCAACAGCAGCACCAGAATCGTATGCTTCGTTAATAGCAAAGCGTTTACATTTAGATGGATGTTGTGCATCTCAAATACCCAAACGTGGATTTAGCTGGAAAGAGAATGTTAGAACAGTTAAATGTAAAAACACCTTATCGTATTTAGGTGTTAATCATGTGACCTTAGAAGTAATGCTTACAGATCATTATGATGATTTGCCTTTATTACGTGTCCCCAAATACAAAAACATTATAGTTAATCCTTCAGCAAAAACTATTTCATATTTGAGAAGGAATAATATTGAATTTGAAGTTTTTAATACAAAATGAATCATTAGATAATGAACTATATTATCACTGGCGGTACCGGCTTCATCGGTACCCATCTTACAAATTTGATTAAGGAGCGTTATCCTAACGCCCAAGTATATAACCTTGACATCGTTAAGCCTGGTACTCCTAATCCGGTAGTAAAGGATTACAAGCCTGCTTTGCGTGATGGTCAGAAGTTGCAGTCTACTTTCATCGAGTATGATATCCGCAAGCCTATCGAAAACTTGCCATTTACTCCTACTGAGGACGATGTGATCTTCAACTTTGCTGCGGTTCATCGTACTCCTGGTCATGAAGATCATGAGTATTTCGAGACGAATATCCGTGGTGCAGAGAATGTGGTGGCGTTTGCTGAGAAGTGGAATATCAAGAAGATTGTGTTTACATCAAGTATTGCACCATACGGAGCTGCTGAGGAGTTGAAGAAGGAGACAACTTTGCCAACTCCTAATACTGCATACGGTATCTCTAAGCTGGTGGCTGAGAAGATTCATGAGAAGTGGCAGAATGGAGATGCGACTCATCGTCAGCTCACTATTGTTCGTCCTGGTGTGGTATTCGGAAAGGGTGAGAATGGCAACTTCACCAGATTGTATTGGGCTATCCGTGGTCATAAGTTTGCTTATCCAGGTAGAAAGGATACCATCAAGGCATGTATCTATGTAAAGGAATTGGTTCGCTTCATGCTATGGAAGGTGGAAGAAGGGGTGAACACGAATAACTCGAATAACACGAATGGGGCAGACGTGAAGTCTGCTAAGGGCATGGAGATTTATAACTGTTGTTTCGAACCTGCTTATACCATCCAGCATATCGTAGAGGCTATGAAGAAGGTAACTGGATTGACTCAGTTTGTGCCTGATATTCCTAACTGGGTTATCATGCCTATGGCTAGAGCTGCCATGCTTCTTGGTTCGCCAATGGGTATCTGTCCTGCGAGAGTAAAGAAACTCCAGATTTCTACTAATATCTGTGGTGAGAAATTGAAGAACTGCGGTTATCAGTTTAAGTGGAGCTTCGAGGAAGCTCTTGCAGACTGGTTCGAGGATAATGACAGGAAATATCTGAAATAAAAAATGATAAAAACATCAGCAATCTTTTTGTTCTTAAATTATTGCCTTGGCAAGAAGGTGGATATGAGTATGGTCGTCGCCAAAATAGATTGGCGACAACTATACACCTTTGCTTCTAGGCAAGCTATTCTTGGCTTTTGTTTTGATGGTATCGAGAGATTGACGAAAGAATTTTCTGAAGAGCTAAAGCAAAATCCTATGGGAAGGGATTTGCTGATGACTTGGATGGGAGCGGCACAACAGATTCGTCGACAGAACATGAAGGTGAATGCTGTGGCGGGTAAACTCTATTCAAAGTTTAGAGAAAATGGATTGCGATGCTGCATCTTGAAAGGACAAGGGAATGCCTTGATGTATCCGAATCCTTATTCACGTACTCCTGGAGATATTGATGTTTGGATAAATGCCAGTAGGGAGAGGATTATGGAGTATGCTTCAAAGAAGTTTGAACTCGGGGATGATATCAGACTTCAGCATCTAGAGACTTCCTTGGATGGTGTGCCTGTAGAGTTGCATTTCTTTCCTTGTTCCATGAATAATCCTATCTATCATGCCAGGTTGCAGAAATGGTTTCGAAGGTATGCGGATCTGCAATGCTCGCATATTGTGGGGCTGCCCGATGGGGCAGGGGATGTTGCTGTGCCGACGACAGCATTTAATGTGATTTATCAGCTGACGCATCTGTATCACCATTTCTTTGATGAAGGGATTGGAATGAGGCAAATCATTGATTACTACTATGTGGTATCAATGTTAAATGTTAACTGTGAAATGTTAACTTGGTTGCCGAAGGATTTGAAGCATCTCGGATTGTGGAAGTTTGCTGGGGCGGTAATGTTTGTGCTTCATGAGGTGCTTGGATTGGCTGAGGATAAGATGATTGTGCCAGTGGATGAGAAGCGTGGGAGGTTGCTGTTGGCAGAGATTCTGGATGGCGGTAACTTCGGTAGGCACTTTACGAAGTATGCTGGGTTTACGCATCAGAGTATGGGGAAGAAGTATTTCCTGAAGATATGGAGAAATATGCACTTCGTTCGATATTATCCTGCCGAGGCTTTAAGTGAGCCAATCTTCAGAACTTGGCACTTCTTCTGGAGGATGAAGAACAAGAAATAATAGATAGGAGCACAGAATTTTATGAATGTCCTACACCAATTCAGATATATTGGTCAGGTAAAAGAGAAAGGTGATTATCTGACAGGAAAAGTTTTAAAACGTAAACCAAAGTAAAATGAACAATACCCCACAACACAAATCCTTCCTCTGGCATCTAGATTTCGAACCATTCACTTGGAAGACTTGCTACGGAGAGCAATGCCCATCCTTTGTTACAGAAGAGAACAAAGAGGTATGGCGGCGTTACTTGGTAAAACTCATCAAGAA
>ENA-UEQL01003079-UEQL01003079.1-human-gut-metagenome-genome-assembly--contig:-NODE-3079-length-10559-cov-4.402881_pt1 | contig 10559 bp, 9 predicted proteins | sample MGYA00242905_ERZ507926 | MGnify/ENA primary metagenome ERZ507926 (study PRJEB26167, sample SAMN06115531) | human gut metagenome | host: Homo sapiens | place: China:Henan | collected 2015-09-09 | study...
CCGTCCGGGTGTTGTCTTTTTCAACTCTTCGGAGATGTGATGCCTGAAACCCTCTTCGCCGTTCGTTCCGACAGCGAAACGTACGGCATGCAGCGTTCAGTCGAGCGTCAGGTAAATACTTCGTATCCGGTCTTCCCGCATATTCGTTACATTTTTATTGCGGCACGTTTGCCGCTGACAGGACGGGAATGCCGCAGCCTGCGTTCCGTTTCCCGCCTTTTGGTTACGGTGCCCGTTCCGGGCAGGGAAACATGCTGTTTCGCATCCGGCGATGACTCTTTGTATTCCGTCAGGAATCTCCCGTTCTGAATGTTGTATTCCGTGCGAAGAATACCCGCTGCGATTTCACGGGCCTGCTGCTGCAAGGCACCGTACCCGAAGTCGTGCGTCGATTGCCGGTTTCCCATACGCGCCCGGTCGCAATCCCGGAGTTTCGACGCCACCTCGGAGAAGAACTCCCGATGTCTGAAACGATGCAACCCGTCGTCGGCTACAGATGCGGCGTACCCGTTTTCCGCGATATACAACAGCGTTGCGAGATCGTGATTGCCTGACGATACCTGTGTCCGGTTCCCGGCAACGAACCTCTCGAAGTCCTCGTAGCACGGCGATATGGAATATGCTGCCGAACATACGCCTTCCGAAAGTACCGATGTCGGAATCCACTTCGCCTCGGTAAAACTGTATCGGGATCTCTCCAGTCCCGGATACTCGCTTTTCAGATCGCTTTTCACGAATTTGTCGATACACTTGTCCGCCATCGCGGCGATTCGGGGCAGCAAATGTTTCAATTCATAGATTTTCAGCGTATCTGCATCAGTCCGCATTCCGAAGAAACGATCCGTCATGTATTGCATATAGCAGTACATGGCCCGCCGGCCCTTGGGCGTATCGCTGAAGAGATAAGTTCCCTGTGAAGAGGTTACAGCCCGATAGAGCGGTGCATCGTCGGGCGCCGTACGGGCACAATGCATCGTAAATCTCCGGTATTCGGAATCGCGCATCAGCTGTTCCCGCCGCCCTGCCGGAGAGAGGGGCGAAAGACCTTTCGAGAGTGCGAAAGCCGCATCCCGGAGCGAAACGGCCGGCTCGGGGTGTATATCCTGCCGGATAAAAGCCGGAGCCAGCTTCCCGTAAAAATACTCGTTCGTCGTACTTCGGCGCGACGGAATCGCTTTGCTGTCGGGAAAGGTCAGATGCAGCAGCGTGTGGTCGGGAACGACCGATGAACGGGAGCAGGCGGCAACCTGTTCGCGTATATAATCTTCGAAAGACTGACGTCCGTTTTCTCGGACGGCGATACGCACGGCCTGCATCTGCGGATTCATCGTAACGAAAACACTCGCCGGAACCTTGCGCCTCATGAGGCGGTCTAAAAAATCTGCGATTCGGGACATGAACGGTAAATTTCAGAGGATTTTACAAGACAGAATCGGAAATAATATCTATTCCCTGACACAACGCACCAGCCCTTTGCCTTTTCCGCCTTCGAAGTTCGTCCACCCGCTGTTGATCTCGAATTTGAAATAGACGGTCGGATACGGCGTAGCGGATGTCGGTTCGGACGCCGCTCCGGTCAGCATGACGGCAACGCCGTCACGATCCAGCCGAAAATCGTCGTTCCCGACCGGTACGGGATAAAACGTCCCCTTCGTATCTCCCCTGAAGCGCTGGAACCAATAGCCGTTGTCGAACGCTCCGACCACATATGGTTCTCCGGGAAAAACGTAATTCTCGAAAGCCGTCCATGTATAACGGCTCGGCAGCCGGTACCCTTCGGGACAGGGGTCATACACGCTTTTCGCACTCGCCCAACCGTAAGTGTCCACAGGCGCGGGATCGCCCCAAAGGGCATTGTCGTAATAGGTATAAAGTTTGGCGTACCACCCCGTATAGACATACGTCGTCGGGTGCCGGGTCATATAGGTCAGATCGTATGTTTTGGCTTCGGATCCGTTCGAGGTGTAGATTGTCGGCCAATGGTTTATGAACCGATCCTTACGTCCTGCGGCGTTGTAGACCTCGTTCGACGTAAAGGGATCTTTGCGCCCCCATGTGTAGACCAGTCCGTAGCGGGTTTTCAAATCCGTACCGATGGCTCCCAGATTCCGATCCATGACAAGGAACTGTTCGCCCGCTCGGTTCGTATACCGGTCGTCCTGCGGCCGATCGTTGGGCAGGCACCATATATGCCAGCTCCAGAGAATCGTCCCGCCAGCATCGTACACCGCGACGAGCGCATTGCCCCGCTGACCGTTCGTGCGCACCGTAAGACGGTTGTCCGCAAGCGTGAATCCCGTCACGATCTTGTTGTCCTGCCACAGCAGCCCGGCGGATGCCGGAGCGTATTCATCGCCCGCCTCGATTCCCAGATAGGCGTAATTGCGGCTGCGAGACGTGCGATACGGGGTAACATCGAACGTAACCTGATCGCCGGTGCAGATATGGCAGTTCGCCGTTCCGTAATACAGACCGTCGTAGACGAGAACCCGGTTGTCGATCTCATTTTCGCCCCTGATAACAAGCTCCAGATTATGCCACGTGTTTCGGCGGACATTGAAATCCGACGTGTTATTTTCACCCGGATAAACGATGTATTCGACAAGGGCTTTGTCCGCACTCCGTTCCGCGAGAATCCGCAGGTAGGTGGCACAGGCCGGAGCATTTTCAGGGCACTTGTCCTTCTGGTCGGTGATCGTGTCTACCGAGCCCTGCAAGTTCTCGAAAAGATACGCTGTACCCGCGGTTCTCCGTTCATTGCCGACAGGCATCGCCTCGCCGTCATAGTAGTTCGCCTCGACCGTCGAAGAAATACTGCCCGAATCGAAGGGACGTATCGTCAGCGGCAGATTGCAGAACTGCACAGAGCGAAGACGGAGCGACGGAGCGACGGCGTCGGCGACCTCGATGGTATAGGCGATCTTCGCCGCACTGCGCGTTACGCGAAGCGATGAGGGGGTACACCGGCCAGCGCCATCGACCGCCAATGTTCCCCGATCCGTCATCGGGATAGCGTCCGAAGACTCCATCACGTCTACCGCTGTTTCGTAAAACTGGATCTTGAACGCATTTTTATCTCCCAGATCCTGTCCGGCGTTCGCAATCGCATAACTCCGATAATTGCCGGGAAGGACGTTGAACACCAGCGGCGAGGAAACGGAGGGGAAATAAAAATGATATTCTGTATCTCCGTACAGGTATAAATTTACATCCCGAATGCAATTTTCGTCCATTGCGCGGGTGGCGGCCTGCTGCTCGGTCGTCAGATGCAGTTCGACCCTGACGGGCGATTGTTTTTCGGGCGCCCGAGCCGGTATCTCTACCGCTTCGGTGCAGGCTGCGAGCATCGAAAGCATGCCCGGGAGCCAAATCAACAGTTTTTTCATCGTGACAGCGGTTAAAATTCGGGGGTTGCGATTTCCTTATCCCAGCCGGGAATGTCGATCGTATCGGCTTCGATCACCGGGCAGCGGATAATTTCCACCTCTTCATGTTCGTAGACATGGCAGCCTGTAAATAGCGATGCGATAAGCGCGACCGCCGTTGCTGCAAGAAAGCCGTACGCGACGGCATATTTGATTTTCAGTCTGTTCATAAGTTCGATTGTTAAGTTCGGTTTTTTCGGTATTCCTCATAATCCACGGAGTAGAACAGCGGCTTGCGGTTGCACCAGTAGGCCAGCCGCCATTGCTCCCGCGAGGGTTTCCCCTCGTGTTCGAAATCCCGGTACGGCTGCGCGAAAGGCTGACACCCCAACGCTTTCAGCTCCCGGATACGTCCGAGCGCATCTTCGGTGTCATCCCTTATCAGCACATAGAAAAATAGTCTCCGGGCCGGAACGCCGTGCTTACGGAGGAGTTCTATGGCTTTATGAACGTCGTCCTGCATGGCACGGCTGTCGTAGGCCATGCGCAGAAAACGTATCCATTTGACCCGTGCGAGCAGCGCAGCGATCTCCGGTGTGCGGGCGATACGCCGGGCATCGAGTCCTTGGTTGAAATCTACCCGGATATCCATGCGGACGATCTTCTCGATCTGCATAAGTCCCCACTCCGAAGCCAAGACATTGTTGTCGAGCAGTACAGCATGCTTATGCCCGTCGAGAAACTCTTCGATGTCAGCGTGTGCCCGGACTTCACCTTCCTTATGGGGCACGACGCACCACGAACAGCGGTTCACGCATCCGCGCGTGAGAAACCCATAGGCTTCTTTGACCCCATAAAGCGAGTAATCCGGGCATATATGTTCGATCTCTTCGGGAAGAATCGTCGCATAGTCCCTGTAACCCGTCCCGGCACGCACGACCTCGCAATCGTAACGGTCGGTGCAATCCCGAGAAAAGGTAAAGACCTTCGACATATAGACCTTGTCATAACGCCTCGCCGCGGGATCGGCGAACTCCACCGTATCGCCCCGGCACTTGTGCCATGCCGAAAGTTTCATCAGCGCTATGTTCGGGAAGTTGTGCCCGTCCACATCCACCAGTCCGATCCGCATGACTATTGTTTTAAGAGTTCAGCAATCTCCGGATCGAGATTGCCCCGATACTCCATACGCCCGTCCAAGCGGCATGCTTCGAGGAAATGCTCCCGGCCTTCCGCTTTGCGTCCCAGCCGCGAGCAGGCGATGGCCCGCAGATACTCCGTCACGGCATCCTTGGGCATCGTTGCCAACAGCTCCATCGCCCGCTCGTTATGATCCAGCGACAGATGCGCCACGACGGTATTACGGTCGTTGTAGTCGTTGAGAATGTACAAGGCTTTGGCGTATTTGCGTTTCTGCAACAGCTCCACGCCGCGGGCATAGGCCGTATCCAGCTCCGTGGTGTGTATCGTGTCCTTGACCATCCCTTTGCGGCGCAGGCTGTAGCGAAAATTCACGGCCCGCAGCTGCGGATAGATCACCGAACGGATATAGGCATACTCTTTCGGGAACCGCAGCCGGATGGCCTGCTCCCTGCGGTCGGGATTCTTCTCCGCGGCGATCAGCTCCAGAATGGCGTCACGGTTTACGATCTCCCGGTCTGTTCGGATGCGGTTCGTCAGTTCCGCCCAGTCTTCGGCCACCCACCGCACGGTGAGCATCGTGTCGATGCTTCTGCCGTATCGGCGGACGAGGTAGCGTTTGAGCGCCGCGGCCCTTCCTTGCGAAAGACGGTCGTTGAAAGCGTAGGCTCCTTCCGGAGACGATGCTGCCGTCAGCGTGATGGTATCGACGTAAAACTCCTGCTGTTCGACGATCCGCCGCATCAGGCCGGCGATCTTGTCCAACTGCCGCCGGTTGTCGCCCAGCGTATCGACCACGCGGGTATCTCCCACGAAGAACTGAATGTAGTTGCGGTCTTCGACGGTCACGAACTTGTCGATGACCTTGATGCGATACCTCGGCACGGTATCTACGAAGGAGAGCATCGAAGATACGACGTAGCTCAACGTATCGGACGGCGGCAGACGGTAGGCGCTGTCGTCCACAGCCAAGACCTGCCCCTGAAGCGTTACCAGCATCTTTTTCGAGGTCTCGTCGGTTTTCACTGCTTGGGAATAGTAATACGTGACGGTGCTTCGTCCTTCGACCAGTGAATCGAGCCGGACGTCTTCGGGATAGGGAAACTTCACGAAGCGGTTGAAGGCCGCCTCGCGCCCCACGGTATCGGGGCGGAAGCGTTCGACATAGGTTTCGTACTGCCAGTAGTCGCGCTCTTGCAGCAGCGAGAAGCGTCCGCCGCGGATCATCAGATCTTCGAGCGCCACGGATTCGTCGGGTTTGTGACGTAGCGGTGTGATTACGACGCTGCGGCTCTTGCCCAACAACTGCTTGGGCAGCGTCACGATGAAATCCAGCACGACGCGCCCGTTGCGTTCGGGAATAGACCGCATCTTCGCCACGACCGTCACCTGCTCGATCTGAAGCGCCATCACGCGTTCTCCGTCGGCAAGCGTATCCACGAGTGCAAGAAAGAATGTGTTGCTGTCACGCTGGAGTTTTACGACCTGCAGGCGGGAGTCCTGCTGCCGCTCCTGCCGCTCGGCGCGGGTAAGCTGCGCCAAACCTGCCGTCGCCTGCTGCCGCTGAAGCCGTCCGGCTACCGAGCAGCCGAACAGGCTTCCGAGCGCTGCCGACAGCAGACCTATCTGCAATATCTTATTGCATATCTTCATGGCTAAAAGATATAAGAGAATGAGACTTCCAGTTTTGTCGGCGCCAGCGTCCAGCGTCGGTAACGGTAGATGTATTCATCCTCCCAGTCAGAGACGGTCGGGTCGCGGCGTGTGTCTTCGGTATGGAACAGCCCTATGCCGGCTTCGAGGGCGATATTCCATCGTTTCGAGAGCATCCACGCATATCCGTAGCTGACACCAAGACCGTAGGCATTGCCCTTATAGCGTTTTGTGCGGCTTCCGAGGTCGTAGCCGACATAGGTAAGGTGCTGTCCGAGAAAATGCCCGACGAAGGATTCGTAGAACCAGTAGCGGCCGCCGAGCTGCACGGCATGGAAGTTCATCGAGAGGGATGCGGTTTGCACCGGATTCCAGTAGCCGGACAGCTCCAGCGACCAGTTGTCCGTCAGGGCCGCTTCGGCCCCGACGTTCAGCGTCGCGCTGCATGCCGCAAGAGCGTTGGCCCTTACGGCGAAGATCTGCGCCGCAGCCCTGCGGGGCAGCCCCCACAAGGCCGCCGACAGCAGCACGAACAGTATGACTCGTTGTTTGTTCATTATCGTTAGCTATTATTTCGGTTTTATTCCCGGATGCAGCGCACCGGATTGGCGGCATAGCGGTAAAAATCCGTCGTATTGACGAACGGCGGGTAGTTGCTCGTATCGAATAGGATCGAGGTGCAGGCTACGTCATGGAACACGCCGGTCGAGTCTCCCCAATGAAGATAATACGGAGCGTTCGTGTAGAGCCTTCCGAGCGACCCGCTGCGGTCGTAACGTCCTTCGTAGAATGTTCCGCCCAAGGGTATTTTCGCCGTCTGCGTGCTGTTACAGCGGAGTGTAACGTAATAAGGTGCCGATACGCCTATCCGCTCTATTCCCGCAAAATCCTCGGCACCGGGCACTTTCCACCCCGGAGGGCAGGGATCGTAAATGGATTTATGGCTGGTGCGGCTGATATTGTTCTTCCCGGTCGTGACGTTGCCCCAGAGGTTCGGGTGGTGGACGTAGAGCCAGTCGGCGACCGACGTCCACTCTTCCCAATCCTCGTAAAATACCCCGTCCATATAGGTCGTTGGATGCGCTGTGGCCCATTCGAGGGTCATCACGTCGTAAGGCGATTCAGTTCCGAAGGTTCGGGGATTGCTTTCAGCATACTCGAACCCCGGAGCATAGACGGTCGGAGCCTGCGTGTAGGCGTCCGTGGCCAGCGCTGGATACGGAAACGGATCTTTGCGGCCCCACTGGTAATAGAGTCCTTTGGCAGCGGCCTGCGTGCAGTCCGTAGCCAGGGCCCCGAGGTTGCGATCCATAAAGACGGCTCCCGAAGCGTAGGTCTGGGCCGTGGCCTCGATCTCGTAATCCACCGACCAGATATGCCACGACCATATGCATACCCCGCGGCTGTCGAGAAGACCGATCACGGCATTACCGCAGGTCATGCCGGTTCGGAAGACGATACGTCCGTCGCCGGTCAGCTCCGCGCTTTCGACGATCGCGCCTCGGATCGTGCCCGTTTCCCAGAGGACTTTCGCCTCGGCTCCCGCAAGTCTCTTCGGGACGATATTCGTCGTTGCACGGCCGTTGCCCATCGTCGTAGCGTCGAACGAATAGGAGGTATTCAATTCCGGCGCGATATAGCAGTTGGCCGTGCCCCCGTCGTCGAGCGGCCGGGTATTGACCGTGAATTTCGGGAAGATCGCGGCTTCGGGCGAGGTCGGAATGTAGGCATACGAAGCCGAGGTCGAAAGCCGTGTCTTGTAGTCGGCTGCCGAATACCATCCCTCGAAGCGGTATCCGGCTTCGGGTACGGCTGTCAGCGTGCATCCCTTTTCATGGCACAAGACGACCCGGTCGTGCGTCAGGAAAGACGGTTCAGCGTCATACAACGCTCCGGCGACGGTTACCGTACCGTTTCCGTTTTCAGCCGTCGCGGGGTGAATATATACGTCGAGACGGTTGGCGAAGCGGTGTCCGATGTCGAACGACTGTGCAAATCCCGCATCATCCTCGACCGTGACGGTATAGACCACCTGCGAATTGACCGTCGTATAGATTCCCGGAGCGTAGTTCACGCCGAAGACATTGGGGCCGGGCTGTTCCGGAAGCGTAAGGTCGCGGCCTTCGCCTACGGGAGAGCCGTTCAGACAGAACGCTCCGGCGTTGCCCTGCGCGACACCGATACGTCCCCGAAGCGTCAGGGGTGCGGGACTCCCGTCGATCTCCACAGCGAGCATCTGAAACGGATTGTAGGTGCAATATCCGCCGACCGCGTTTTCTTCGTAGGTGTCATGCACATTGACGGCATAGCTGCTAATGCGGGTATCGACCTCGCTGTCGCCCAAGATCGAGATATTGAGCCTGTAATGCGTGTTGGCCCGGACATTGAAATCCGAGGTGTTGTTTCCTCCGAGGTAAATATAATAAGCTAATATTTTCGACCCGCGCACGGCGCGGATCAGCAGATACGAGGCATTCGCAGGGGCATTTTCCGGGTTCTTCTGCCGTTGGTCGGTAATGGCCGCCACCGTTCCCTGCATATTGGGTAGCAGATAGCAGTCGCCCGCGGCCTGCTGTCCGGAAAGTTCCACCTCCGGACAATCCGTATAGTCGTCGGGATCATCCGACGGTGCGGCCGCCATATCGAACACAGATACAGAACGCGGTACGGAAAGAAGCTGCACGGAACGCAGTTCGATGTCGGCAACGGCCGGAGCAACGGTAATGTTATAGGAGATTTTCGACACGCAGCGTTGTACTTCGACGGCAGGCAGCGTCAGCATCCCGTCTGCCGAGGGAATTATCGTTATATCGCCCTCATAGGCCATAGGCAATACATCGTACTTGTCGGCGTGTGTAACGGTAAAATCCTCCCACAGCAGATTGTCGCCCAGATCGCGGCCCAGATTGGCGGCAATGCAGATCCGGTAGTTGCCCGGTAGGCATTCGAAACGCAGCGTCGCAGAGGTCTGGTAACGGTGTAGGACAACATTGCCGTTATCGTCGTAAAGGTAGAGGTTCAGGTCGCGGATGGCCGTTTCATCCGCAGAGCGAGTTACGGAGGACATCCTTTCGGGCCGTACCGTCAGGCTGACGAAGACACCGCGGGGATTTGTACATTCTGTCCTGTCCTCGGCGATGCAGCCCCACAGCAACAGGATGGCAGCGAGTATCAACAGATATTTTTTCATAGTCGGAAAAATCTGAAAAAGGGATTGAAAACAGCTCCCGCCCGCGAGGGACGGGAGCTGCCAAAACAAGAGGGCTATGCCCCCAGCTCGACGTTCTGCGTCACGGGCGTCTCCCAATCGGCGACGGTGACCGATACGGCGCACTCCTGACCTACAAGGCCCGTGATATTGGCCGCGACACGGTAGTAGCCGTTTCGGAGAATCTCGCCCGCGGCCTTACCCGTCAACTCGACCGAATAGGTCACCTCCGAGCGGTCGTCCGTAGTCGAGGTGCTGCCGTCCGAATCGTATGTGGCGTTAATTTCCAGCAGGATGCGGTTGCCTGCGGTCAATGTGCCGTTTTCGAAGATGTAGAACAGGCTGTTCGTCTTTCCCGAAGCAGTGGCGGGAGTCTGCGTGTGGCTGAAGGTCATGGCCCCGGGTGTCGGCGTTCCGGCCACGACGAGCGACTGCGAGGCGGCTTTGGAGAGTTTTACCGAGTTGATGGTAAGCGTTCCTGCATATTTGTCGGCGAACGACGGGTCGATGGTCGTCTGAAGGGCTACTTTAGCGACAGTGCGTTTGAGCGTGATGCCGACATTGGTCGTGGAGTTCACGGCCCCGACGGTCTGCGATTTCATGCCCGACATCACGAAGCCGCCCGAACGTTTGGCTGCGGTGGACACCTCGGCAAAGGTGCCGTTATAGTCGGCGGCCGACTTCTCCACAAGGGCCGTAAGGGCTGCGCGGGTCTTGGCCGACGAGGCGTCGTAGTTCGCTATGGCATAGAATGAGCAGGGGGTGCTGGCAAGAGATTTAGGTAGGGAGAATGTCGCCGATTTCGCGGCCAGCTCGCTGGATGTTAAATCCCGGCGAATAACGAAGTTGTCGGCATTATCGAAGACGAAAATCGACAGTGACGACAACGAAGACTCTCATGCCTCGGCCGAGGCTGTCGAATCGAAGAAGGAGCGGGTGTCGGCGGCATCATCGGTAAGCGTAAGTGCGATACGTGCCCCATCGGTGAAAGAATTGGGGGAAGGTACGACTTCGGTCTCCTTGTTGCAGGAAACGAATGCGGCAGCGAAGACTGCAACGGCTAAAAGGATGTTTTTCATGTTATTTGGATTTTGAATGCAGCGATGCACTATGCGTCGCTTTCTGCTGCAAATGTATAATACAAAATCACTGAAAAGTACACTTTTCCGGATGCCTCTCGGGAAAAATCAAAA
>ENA-UEQL01003080-UEQL01003080.1-human-gut-metagenome-genome-assembly--contig:-NODE-3080-length-10558-cov-45.047037_pt1 | contig 10558 bp, 15 predicted proteins | sample MGYA00242905_ERZ507926 | MGnify/ENA primary metagenome ERZ507926 (study PRJEB26167, sample SAMN06115531) | human gut metagenome | host: Homo sapiens | place: China:Henan | collected 2015-09-09...
TTTCGCTTTTGCCTGTTTGCATATTGCCTGTAATTTTTTCGGCTTTGTCTGGCGGCTTTAGTCATAGCAGGTCAGCTGTTCGGATTTGCTGGAGAAAAATCCTCCTTCTGCTATCTCGGACAATACTTTCTGGACAGGTGAGAATGATGCTTATCTGGCATTGGTAGGTTGTTACCGCTTTCAGACAGGTTGGTCCCATGATGATTTTGCAACTCCTCAAGGATTGTTGTATCTTGATTTTGCTGGAGGCAACGGTACGGAAAAAGAGAATTTTACTACTCTGATGGCCAGTTCCAATACAGTTGCGACGAATAGCAATATTGAGTGGTATTGGAAGAATGCCTATACACAGATTGCAAAATACAATAATTTTCTGGTTAATGTTGGGAAATGTCCAATGGATGAAGATACTAGAGAAAAATGGAGTGCAGAAGTAAAAACTTTACGTGCTTATTTCTTGTTTAATCTGGCATTTTATTTTAAAGATGTTCCTAGACGACACCGCTGCCGCCGACGCCCCGAAGGGAGGCGATGAGTAATGCCTATCGGACCTGCGCGAATGCCGCTTTTCGATCACCTGGGAGAACTCCGTCGCCGCCTGACCATCGTGGTCGTGTCGGTGTTTGCCGCTGCTATCGTGCTGTATTTCGCCACGCCTGTAGTGCTCGACATCCTGAAAGACCCCATCCGCTCCTTTGTGCCGGACGGTAAGTTTTACATCACCACCACGCTCGGCGGCTTTGGCCTGCGCTTCTCGCTGGCCATCAAGATGGCCGTGGTCATGTGCACGCCCATGATTATCTGGCAGATCCTGGCATTTTTCCTGCCGGCACTGCGCCCCAACGAGCGCAAGTGGGTTGTGCCCACGGTGCTCGCCTCGACGGTTCTGTTCTTCCTGGGTGCCATCTTCTGCTACTTCATCATCATCCCTGCGGGCTTTGAGTGGCTCATCGGCGAGACTTCGGCCGTCGCCACGGCGTGGCCCAACCTGGAGGACTACATCAACATGGAGCTGCTCTTTATGATCGGCTTTGGTGTGGCGTTTGAGCTGCCGCTCATCACGCTTCCGCTCGACCTCGATATCCGGCTTTCCGCCGGGGATATCAAGTGCCTTGAGCCGTTTGTGACCTTCGAAGGAGCTGATAACGCATGATCACCATCCACTGCTCCCGCGCGTGCGCGCATCTGGCGTCGCCGCCGGAGCTTTTGACGGCGGGGATGAGCAAGGCCGTGACGGTGCAGTTCGTCTTCTCGCCCGCATGGGATGGGCTGACGAAGACCGCCGTCTTCTCGAACGGCAAGACCACCGTCGACGTTCTGGCGGCGAGCTGGGACGGGGATACTGTTCCTGTCCCGCACGAAGTTCTCGCCGTCCCGGGCCGCCACGCCCGCGTGGGCGTCTATGGCGCAAACGAAAGCGGCGTCGTCCTGCCGACCGTCTGGGTGAGCCTCGGCAAAGTCCAGCCCGGCGCGGACCCGTCTGGCGACGTATCCGCCGACCCGGCCCTGCCTGTCTGGGCGCAGCTCCAGAAGCAGATCGGCGACCTGGACGACCTCAAGACCTACAACAAGGACAACCTCGTTGCTGCCATCAACGAGGCCCGCAGCTCCGGCGGCTCCGGAGGCGGAGGCTACACCATCGGCGACGGCCTGAAGCTCGACGCGGCCACCAATACCCTGTCCGTCGACACGGCGGATAAAGTCGAACAGGACAACACCAAGCCCGTAACCAGCGCCGCCGTCTATACCGAGGTCGGAAACATCAACGCCCTGCTGGCGACAATCTAAAGGAGTGATTTTATGAGCACACAGACAGAAGTAACCAGACTGCAGACCGCGCGGAACAAGATCCGCACCTGGCTCGTCGGCCTCGGCCTTGCCGCGAGCACCGACAAGCTCGACGCGCTGGCCGACAAGGCCGCAGCCATCAAAAATCAGGGCGCGGTCGATGCCAATGTCAAGGAGGGCGAGTCCTATACCATCCCCGCGGGCTATCATAACGGCTCCGGCACGGTCAAGGGCGTCTCCGGCGGCGGCAACTACAACCTCCAGACCAAATCCGTCACCCCGACCAAGGAGCAGCAGTCCGTCGTCCCGGATCAGGGCTACTACGGCCTGTCCGCCGTCACCGTCGGCGCGATCCCGGAAAACTATCAGGACGTGTCCGCGACGACCGCCGCGCCCGCAGACGTGCTGGCGAATAAAGTCTTCATCGACGCGGACGGCGTGACGCAGGCGGGCACCATGCCGGATAACGGTGCAGTGGAAAAAGTGCTGGACGCCACGACCGGCAACCAGGAATACACCGTCCCGGCGGGCAAGCACTCCGGCACGGGCAAGGTATCCGTCGTTCTGGAAACAAAATCCGCCACGCCCGGCGAAGACGCGCAGGACATCACACCTACCAAGGGAAAGGTGCTGGGCAAAGTCACCGTCAGCGCGATCCCGGCCAAGTACAAGGACGTCTCCGGCGTGACGGCTGGCGCGGCTGACGTGCTGGACGGCAAGTTTATCGTGCTGGCCGACGGCAGCAAGGTCGAAGGCACCATGGCCAACAACGGCGCGATCTCGAAAACCATCGATGGCCTCACACAGACCGGCGCCACGATTCCGGCGGGCTATACCTCCGGCGGCACGGTATCGCTGACCGACGCGATCGAAACGGCTCTCGCTGCGATCTAAGGGGAGCAGACATGAGCATACAGACAGAGATCGATCGGATCATCACGGCAGTCGGCGCGGCGTATGACGCAGTGGAAGCCAAAGGCGGCACAGCCCCAGAGGCACAGACCATCGAAGGGCTTGCAGCAGCAGTCGGTACGATTCAAACCGGAATCGCGCCGCAGCTGATCGTAACGGTATCTGCCGGGGCGACGGTCACAGCGACAAACGGCTCCAAAACGATCAGCGGAACCGCCGACAGCACCGGCGTTTGCACGCTTACCGTGCCGGAAACCGGCACATGGAGCGTATCTGCAACGCTGGGCGGGCAAACGTCCGACACAAAAACCGTATCCATCACGGGCAGCTACGCGGTGGCGCTGACGTTCTTTTCTGCGACGATTACCGTAAACGTAGACTCCGGCGCGTCCGTCACGCTGAAAAAGGGCGGGACGACAATCGCCACAAAGACGAGCAACGGGACGGCGGTTTTCACCGTCACGGAGACGGGTACATATACCGTCGAGGCCACAAAGAACGGGCAGACGACGAGCGGCTCGGTCAATGTCGTGTCCGGCACGACCTCCTACTCGCTGACGCTCTCTTTCGTGAGCTCTACGCTCAACAATAACGAGTGGAGCGTTATCAAGTCCATTTCCGACGCGGGACAGGGCGCAAACTATTGGAGCATCGGCGACAGAAAGGCGGTCACGCTGAACGGCACGGTTGGGGCGCTGACGTTATCCAACGTCACGACGTATGTGTTCATCGTCGGATTCAATCACAATTCCAGCGTCGAGGGCGCAAACCGCATTCATTTCCAGTTAGGCAAAACGGCGCTCTCCGGCGGTACGGACGTTGCGCTATGCGACAGCTATTACAACAAAACCGGCGGCGGATTCCGCATGAATACCAGCGAATCAAACTCCGGCGGTTGGGCATCGTCAAATATGCGAACGGCAATTTGCGGCACAAGCCTGTCAAGCTATTCCGGCACAATCATTGCGGTCATCCCGGCAGCGCTCCGCGCGGTGCTGAAATCCGTGACGAAGTACACGGACAACAAAGGCAACAGCAGCGCCGCAAGCGCGGTGACAGCGACAACAGACTATTTCTTTTTGCTGTCTGAATACGAAGTATTCGGGACGATCAGCCGAGGGAATACAAACGAATCCAGCAAACAGGCGCAGTATTCGTATTACAGCGCCGGAAACAGCAAGGTCAAGTACAATCACAGCGCGACAAGTACAGCCGTTATTTGGTGGCTCCGTTCCCCGAGGGTCGGCGATTCAACGGCTTTCGTGAGTGTGCGTACTGACGGCACGGTAGGCGGCGGCAGCGCGATCTACTCGCGTGGCTTTGCCTCCGGCTTTTGTGTATGAGTATCACAAGCATGGAATATATCGTATATAAGCGCTTTCGCGGAGCGGGAATAGATGGGGAATTCAATCTCCGGTACGGAACGGCTGTAACGGAAGACGGAGGATTTCTGATCGCGCCGGACGGCAGACGGATATGCGCTGCGACATCTGAAAACGGGTGGGAGCATTTCAGGCCGAACACGCAGGAAGGTGACGAGCGGCAGAAAATGCTGAACGATCTGTACCGCTGGTACACGAAAAACGGCTGCGGCGAAGATTTTACGGATGACAAATGGCCGGGGCAGGAAAACGGGTATTGGAAAAATCGACTGCGTACCGCAAGCACAGAGCGATTAGAGAAAATCTATCAAGGGAAATTTGGAGGGACGCCATGTATGCAGTAAAACAGGACGGCGCATTTGCCGGGTATGCGGACAGAATTGTACTCATCCGACTGCACGACAACGGTTGTTATGTGCCGTGCAAGGAAGATCAGGCAGAAGGATTTTGCGCTAAGATGGCTGTGACTATTACGGATGAAGAAGGAAACGAATCCAGAACGCTGACCGATACAGTGTACCGGACGGAGGGACACGCAATGAAAGGAACGGAGCCAATCGGCACCTACGAGCAGCATGGCGCAGCCGTCCCGCTTACCGAGGCGGAAGCCGCGCTTGCAGAACTGGAGGCAGCCTATGACGCAGGATAAATTAGAAAAGCTCAAAACCGCCATCAAGGACGGCAAGCTGGTGCAGGAGGCGGGCGGCATCACGGAGGACGTGACGCAGTCGGACAAGCTGGGCTACGACTGGCGGAACATCTACGTCAACAAGATCCTCGTCCGGCAGGTGTACATCGAGCAGGCTGTGAAAGCCGGCACGTCGGACAATCCCATCGTGTGGGCCTCCGGCATGGCCCTCATCCAGAACGCCTACTACACCCACAACGGCGAGACCAAGGTCTGGATGGGGAGCGCGGGCGCAAAGGCAAAGTGGACGGACGCGGCCTTCGTGCCGATCTGATAAACGCAGAAGGGAGAAAAGCAGATGGACCTGCAGGATCTGAACGTTGCCGTCGCGGAGATCCGCGGCAATGTCGACCGGAACACCGGCCGGATCAAGGATCTCGAGAAGAAGACCGACGCCGTGGCCAAGCTAGCCGAGGCCGTCGCCGTCATGGCCGAGCACATGAAGACGCTCGACGACAAGATAGACGGCATGCAGACGAGCGTCAACAGCCTAACAGCGAAGCCTGCGAAGAACTGGGACGCGCTGGTTAAAATCGCGCTGACCGCGCTGGTGTCCGGCCTCGTCGGCTGGGCGCTGAGCAAAATTTTGTAACACGCGCCGCAAGGCGTGAAATTTGAAAGGAGAAAAATACTTATGAACGCAAAATGGTGGAAAGCCGCGGGCATCCGCGCACTGAAAACGGTATGCCAGACGGCAGTCGCAACGATCGGCACGAGCGCGATCCTGTCCGAAGTTAACTGGATCGCCGTTGCCTCCGCCTCGGCGCTGGCGGGAATTTTGTCCCTGCTGACGAGCGTCGCGGGCCTGCCGGAGGTAAAAGAGGAATGAGCATGGAGATCGACAGCTCCATCCGGGCAAAGTGGCACGGCGGAAAGCGCAAGCTCTCCGCCGTAAAGGCCATCGTGTTCCACTACACGGCGAACACCGGGAAGAATGCGACGGCCAAAGGCAATGCCCGCTATTTTGAGGGCGGCAGCGAGGGCCGCAAGGCCTCGGCCCACTACGTCGTCGACGAGGGCGAGACGGCTTATGAGTGCGTGCCGCTGGATACCGTGGCATGGTCCGTCGGAGACGGGCACAGCGGCAAATACGGCGCGCTCGTCAACAACTACAACTCGGTATCGATTGAAATGGTAAGCCACACCGACGCGGAGAACCGCTACTATATCCCGGCCGAGACGCAGCGGCACGCGGCGGAGCTGTACGCGCAGCTGCTCAAAAAGCTGCCGAACGTAAAATACGTCGTGCGCCACTACGATGTCAGCAAGAAGCTCTGCCCCGCGCCGATGGTCAACGAGGCGGCATGGGAAAAATTCAAAACTCTTCTGGAGGAGGCGAGAGAAATGCGCTATGAGAAGCTGCGGGACGTGGAGAACAAGACGTACCGCCAGACGCTGGACAAGCTGGTCGGCAAGGGCCTGCTTAAAGGAAAGGGCGGCACGGGCGAAGACCTGACGCTCGATCTGAGCGAGGACAACGTCCGCATGCTCGTCATTCTGGACCGCACCGGCGTTTTCGACCGGTAAGCAGGATCTCTGCCAGTCGAGCGGGCCGAGAAAGGGAGTGACGCTATCACTGCGCGGCTGGCTCTGCCGAAGGAGCTGGAACACCTCACGCGCAGCGACTGGGAGCGCGTCACTGACGAGGGCATACTGGATCAGATCGATCAGCAGATCGTGAAGCTTTATATCGTGGGCAGGCTCCCGCAGATGGACGCCGCCGCCGAGATCGGCGTCGACCGCAAAACCATCTCCCGCCGCCTGCCCCACATCTACAACACCGCCCGCCGCCTGGCACAAAGCAGCCCGCCCTGAGCATTACGCTCCGGGCGGGCTTTTTTATATTCAAATCATATTTTTTCAGCCGAAGGTTGCTCTGCTGGCATGTTTTGCCGCATATACGCATCGATCCATTTGCGGATCAGTTCATTCGGGGTTGTGCCGTTGGCTTTCGCCATAGCCTTAAAGGTTTCCGCGATCTCCCGTTTTAGCTTGCAGGAAATCACGGACATGTTTTCTGCATCCCACTTGTTGCGAGCGCGGCGCTGGGTGTCAGTCGGCATAGCATACCTCCCACGCGCAGATGTTCGCCGCATTCAACGCGGCAGAAATCAGCGCTTCGGCGTCCACGCCCAGAACGCCGGAGATGGACGCAAGGACCGCGTCGATCTCTTCTGGGGTGTCGATGGACGCGTCGTCCATTGTGCCGTCCGAAAAGCGCCAGTGATAACCGTCGGCAATCACGTCGACGTAGTACCGCGAGCCGAAGTCGCCGCAGGACGTGTCGTCGACCTCGACGGTGACAAGCTGGCCGTTAAGGTCGACCACGACAGAGGCGCCGCGCTGGGTGCAGAATGCGGGAAACGACTGCCTGACTCTGCGGGAATACTTTGACGGGACGCTCGATCTCTGGCAGGCATACGCAAGGGGAGACCGCCGGATGGCGCTGACCGTCTGGCAGTTCGGGACGCTGTACCCGCAATTGGACGTTTATACGCTGACCGCCGTAAGCTCCTGTGCCGGCAAATACCGCGCGAGCGCACCGGTCTGCAAGGGAAACCGCGGGATGGTTGCCGTCGGCGCAAACGGAAACGTTTATCCCTGCCATCAGATGTCGGGGTATTATGAACAGCACGGGAATATCCTCGGTAATGTAAAGGAAACCCCGCTTGCCGAGCTGCTGTCGGGCGGCAGATATCTTGACGAGGTCTGCACCACGCTCGGCGTCCTGCGCGAAAAGAACAAAACGTGCGGCAGCTGCGGATATTTCGAGCGCTGCAACGGCGGCTGTCGCGCCATCGCGCTGGCTCTGACGGGAGACCGGCTCGGCATCGACCCCTCAAAATGTCTGTTCTGGGGGGAAGGGTATGACAAAAAAATCGCAGAGCGCCTCCCCGGCTTCAGAACCGAGGCGTAGCGCCGGAGAATATCAAACAGGTCTGTCTCAAACGGAGACAGACCTGTTTTTCGATTTTGTGTTTTCAGCGGTCCCATACGGGCTCCGACCGTCTGCCGCGCCGGTACAGACAGGCGCCGTCTTTTTCGGTGAGCGTGAAGGCGTCCTGCGTCCGGATGTCCGGCGGGAGCGGGGCGTCGGTGATGATGCAGTCCACCTCCGTGATTGCGCAGACGCGGAAGGGGGAGGTCTGCCCGAATTTGGAGCTGTCGCAAAGAAAGACCTTTTTCGCGGCGGAGCGCAGGACCGTCCGGCGGATCTCGGTCTCCTCCGGGGAGTAATCCTGAATCACGCCGTCCGTACCGAGCGCCGAGGACGAGAAGAAGGCGATGTCCACGCAGAAATCGGACGCACAGCGGATCGACTGATTCCCCACGAACGCCAGCGAGGTGCGCAGGAGCCGCCCGCCGGTGCACCACACCTCCGGCGCGCCGTCCGCCAGCTCTTCCGCCACGCGCAGACTGTTGGTGACAACCATCAGCTTCTCGCAGGACCGGATGTCTCCGGCAATGTAGTAGGCGGTTGTGGAGGCATCGATGAAGATTGTCCGGCTGTCTCCGATCAGGCTTGCGGCGGCATGGCTGATGAGCATTTTCTGATGCGTTTTGGTGGAGGAACGGAACGCCACCGGTGTGTCGATCCGCTCATCCCGCAGGATCACGCCGCCGTGGCTCCGCATGACATAGCCTGCCGCCTCCAGACTGGCGAGGTCGCGCCGGATGGTCGGCTGGCTGGCGTAAAGTGCGGCGCCGAGGTCCTGCACGCTGGCATATTTGTTCTTTTTCAGAATGGCAAGAATCTCATCCTGCCTTTCGGTTTTGTGCATTTTTTGGCTCCTTTCCCTGCAAAAACGTGATCGAATATGATCGTTTCTCAATCTTTGCGCCGATGATTGACACATTCCGATCATCCTGTTATAATTATAGCAGATGCAAACCCGCTTGTCAAGGGGATTTTTGCGGAATACAGGAGAGGGATATGACGAAACTGATTGCTTTTGATCTGGACGGAACGCTGACCCAGCACAAAACGCCGCTGACGGAGGAAAACCGGCGGGTGCTTGACCGCCTGAGGGCGCGCTACCGCCTGCTGATGGTCGGGGCGGGGCAGTGCGGGCGGATTTTTTCGCAGATGCGGGAATACCCGATTGACATCATCGGCAACTACGGAATGCAGTACAGCCGGTACGATGCCGCATCGGGAGGGGAGCTTCTGCTTCGGGACGACCGTGTGCCGTGCGACCGCGCATCGGTCACGGAGCGGATCGAACAGCTGCGGCGCAGGTTCGGCTTTACGGATTATGCGGGCGAGGGGGTGGAGTTTCACCCGTCCGGATGCGTGACCTTCCCGCTTTGCGGAACGGGGGCGGCGCAGGCGGTCAAGCTGAATTTTGACCCCGACCGTTCCCGCCGGCGGGCGATCTTGGGAGAGGTCAGCCGCCTGTTCCCGGAGTTTTGCGTGTTCATCGGCGGATCCTCCTCGTTCGACATGGCGCCGGTGCCGTATGACAAATACAACGCGCTGGACCGCTACTGCCGCGAGAACGGCTATGCGCACAGCGAGGTGGTCTTTGTCGGGGATGATTACGGCGAGGGCGGGAACGATGCCCCGGTTTACCGGTCGGATTTCGGTTTTGTTTGCGTGGACGACTACCGGCGGCTGGGGGAAGCCGTAGCCCCGCTATTGGAGGCGCCGCCCGTGACGGTCGTTCCCGAAAAAATGATCGGAAACGATCACAGAATTCCGGCAGTATGAGCGAAAATGGCTGTCATTTTTTGCATTTATCAATCTTTGCGCCGATGATTGACAGAAAAAACGAAATGTGGTATAATGACTACAGAGCGAGCGGAAATCCCCCTTCGCTTTGTGCAAATAGCGAATTCATTGTCGCGAAAAAGTTTACAAAATTATGCTTGACAGGAGGGCGCAGGTCATGTACAATGTCTTGACAGACAGACAGACAGACAGACAGACAGACAGACAGACAGACAGACAGACAGACAGACAGACAGACCGTACTGCGCCAATTAAGCCGGAATAACGGCTCTTTTTGCCATGCGACAACTGCATATGGGGATGTTTGTGCGATAGCGAACCGTAGGAATGCGGATGCTGTCGCTGTTTTTGTCTCCCCCGACACCGCCGCCGGGCGGAGTGCGTGATTTTTCACGTACTCCGCCCGGCGGCGGTTGCGTTTTTGGGGCAGGGGACGGAGACAGGGACGCCCCGCGTGGTCGCGCTCGCCTGTTTCGCCCTCATCCGTCGCTGGCGCGACACCTTCCCCCTCGAAGGGGAAGGCTACTACGCGCGGTGCGATGCGTTAGGTGGTACCTCTTAACAACGGAGATCCCGCCTGCTGGCGCCCCGTCAGGGGGACGGGGTTCGCTGTGCGGCGCTGTTTGGCTGTCGCACTCGCCCTTAAACCCGGTGTGCCGCTTCGCTCAGGATGACACGGAGGGGAGTCGGCGCGTGAGGCGAAAAACAAAATGCCGTATCAGTTAGAAAAGTAAAAAAACGCATCAGTTCAGAAAGTCAAAATGCCACGTTGTCAGTCAGAAAGTCAAAATGCCACGTTGTCAGTCAGAAAGTCAAAATTCCAAATCAGCTGAGTTGACTGTGCTATATTTTACACCGAACATATTTGGTACCACGCCCCTGTCACCCACGTGTCATCCTGAGCGAAGCGGCACCACCCGCCAAAAATCAAGCGCACCCACCAATCATTGCCGCGCAGTCGAACCCCGCCCCAAGCGGGGCGCCAGCAGGCGGGATCTCCGTTGTTAAGAGGTACCACATATATTCAAAGCTTATGAGGCCGCAGGGCCGCGAGCA
>ENA-UEQL01003081-UEQL01003081.1-human-gut-metagenome-genome-assembly--contig:-NODE-3081-length-10556-cov-8.233992_pt1 | contig 10556 bp, 11 predicted proteins | sample MGYA00242905_ERZ507926 | MGnify/ENA primary metagenome ERZ507926 (study PRJEB26167, sample SAMN06115531) | human gut metagenome | host: Homo sapiens | place: China:Henan | collected 2015-09-09...
TCACCTCCGACCGTTCGCCCAAGGAGATGCAGCTGCTCGACGACCGTCTTCAGACCCGCTTCGAGTGGGGCCTGCTCGTCGACGTCCAGCCGCCCGATTTTGAAACGCGCCTTGCCATCGTCAAAAACAAGGCGGCTCAATGGGGCAGCGTCATCGACGACGACATTGCCAAGTACATCGCCGAGAACGTCTCCAGCAACGTCCGCCAGCTTGAGGGCGCGATGAATAAGATCCTCGCCTACCGCGACCTGATCGGCAAGGAGATGGACGAGGAGAGCGCCAACCGCGCCGTGCGCGATATGCTTCGCAAATCCAACGAGTACATTCCCACCGCCGCCTCCATCATCGACGAGGTCTCGCGCTTTTTCGGCATCGACGAGGCGGTGGTCAAGGGACCCTCCCGCAGCCGCGAGGCCGTCACCGCCCGTCAGGCCGCCATGTACCTCGTCCGCCGCATGACGAATCTCTCCACGCCCGACATCGGCCGCGAGTTCGGCGGACGCGATCATACCACCGTTCTCCACGCGCTCGAGCAGGTCGAAACGAAGCTCCAGAACGACCCGGGCTTCGCCCAGACCATCAAGGACATCACCATCAACATCAACTCCAAGAAGTGACGTTTTCCCCTGAATTAACACGTTTCCAACTGCGCCTTCTGTGGATAACCTCATCTTTCCACAAAGACCGATTCTTTCCATTTTCTTTCCCCACCGTTTTTCACAGCCGAAAACCCTTATTTTTATAAGCCTCCCTCCCCTTTTCCACAATTTCTCTCCCCTACTACGATAACGACGAAATATTCTATTCTTTTTTCAAGAAAGGGATCGCAATATGAAATTTTCCTGCGAAAAGCTCCTTCTTCAAAACGCCGTCAATACCACCTCCCGCGCGGTCGCCGCGAAAAGCTCCATTCCCGCGCTCGAGGGTCTCCTGCTCCAGTGCGGCGACGGCGTGCTGACCGTCTCCGGCTACAATATGCAGACCGGCATCCGCACCCGCTTTCCCGTTGAGGAGCAGGAGGGCGGTGAGCTGGTCCTCTCCGCGCGCCTGTTCGGCGACATCATCCGCCGTATGCCCGACGATATGATCACCTTCTCGTCCGATGAAAAGCTCATGGTCCATCTTTCCTGCGGCGATGCCGACTTCGACATTCTCGCCCTCTCCGCCGCCGACTTTCCGGAGCTGCCGGAGGTCGAGGAAAAGTATTCCGTCTCCCTGCCGGAAAAGACGCTGCGCTCCATGATCCAGCAGACCTCCTTCGCCGTCTCTACGAACGAGGCCCGTCCCGTTCACATGGGCGAGCTCTTCGAGATCGGCGACAACGGTCTGACCGTCGTCGCGGTCGACGGCTTCCGTCTGGCGCTTCGCCGTGAACCGCTCGAGCGGATCGAGGGCGGCGCGTTCTCCTTCGTCGCGCCCGGCGCTGCGCTCAACGAGGTCGAGAAGATCTGCGAGGACATCGACGCTTTCGCGACCATCACCCTCGGCCAGCGCCACATTCTCTTTGAAATGGGCGAGACCGAGCTGATATGCCGCCGCCTCGAGGGCGAATTTCTCGACTACAAAAATGCCATTCCGCGCCGCAACCCCATCTCCGTCACCGTGAATACCAAGGCAATGCTCGAGAGTCTTGACCGCGTGAGCGTCGTCATCTCCGAAAAGCTCAAAAGCCCCGTGCGCTGCATCTTCGAGAAGGACCGCGTGCTCCTCTCCGCCAAGACCGCCAACGGCGACGCCAAGGACGTCTGCCGCATCGACGGCGACGGGCAGGGCCTCGAGATCGGCTTCAACAACCGCTACCTCATGGACGCGCTTCGCTTCGCGCCCGCCGATGAGCTCAAGCTCGAGCTGAACACCGGCATTTCTCCCGCCATCCTCGTCCCGACCGACGGCGAAGAAAGCTTCCTTTATATGGTCCTTCCCGTCCGTCTCAAGGCACAATAAAAGAAAAGAGGTCCCCTTATGACCGTTCTTCCCATCACCACCGAGTATATCAAGCTGCAGGACCTGATGAAGCTCGCCGATCTCGTCTCCACCGGCGGCGAGGCCAAGCTGCGCATTCTGAATGAAGAGGTCACCGTCAATGGCGAGGTCTGCACCATGCGCGGCAAAAAGCTCCGCCCGGGCGACGTGGTTTCCTTCGCGGGCCGGGAGCTCACCGTCGAATATGCGACTTGACGCCATCACGCTGGAGCATTTCCGCAACTACGCGCACCAGAGCGTGACCTTCGATTCCTCGGTCAACGTCATCGTCGGCGAGAACGCGCAGGGCAAGACGAACCTGCTCGAGGCCGCCGTCTACCTCTCCTGCGCCAAGTCGCCCCGTGCCCGCACGGAGAAGGAGATGATCTCCTTTGAAGCCGACGCGGCAAGGCTCACCGGCAGCGTCTTTTCCCGCGGCCGCGACTTTACCGTGGAGATCGAGCTGTCCCGCGGCAAGCGCCGGAAAATGAGCGTCAATCAGGTCCCCTGCAAGCGCGCGGGCGATCTTTCGGGTGTGCTGAACACCGTCTATTTCTGCCCCGACGATCTCCTGCTCATCCGCGACGGCGCCGCGGCAAGGCGGCGCTTCATGGACCTCTCGCTCTCCCAGCTTCGCCCGCGCTACGACGCGGCGCTGAGAGAGTATAACCGCCTCTACGACCACAAGACGCGCATCCTGCGCGACGCGGAGGAGCACCCCTCGCTGATCGACACGCTCCCCGATTTCAACCTCCGCATGGCGCAGTGCGGCGCGGTGCTCATCTATTATCGCGCCCGCTTCTGTAAGCTCCTCGCGGACTATGCCGCGAGCGCCCACCGCGAATGCTCCGGCGGGCGGGAGGAGCTGACGCTCGCGTACAGGACCGTCGGCACCGTCGCCGATCCGATGGCGCCGCAGGAGACGGTCTTTGAGCAGCTCATGGCGCACCAGCGCGACCATTACCATGCCGAGCTTGCCTCGCGTCTGTGTCTCTCCGGCCCGCATAAGGACGACATCGAGGTCTCCATCGGCGGCGCCGCCGCCCGCGCCTTTTCCTCGCAGGGACAGACCCGCACCGCGGCGCTCTCCCTCAAACTCGCTGAGCGCGACATTTTCCGCGAGCTGACCGGCTTTTCGCCCGTCCTCCTGCTCGACGATGTGCTCTCTGAGCTGGACCCCCGCCGGCAGGAATTTGTCCTCAACCGCATCTCCGGCGGTCAGGTCTTCATCACCTGCTGCGAGGAGGACCGGCTGGAAACGCTTCTCGGCGGCAAGGTCCTCCACGTTGAAAACGGAAAGGTGGTCTGAAATGTACCTGCACATCGGCCGCAATCAGATGCTTGCCGAGCGGCGCATCATCGGCATCTTTGATCTTGAGATCACCTCGCAGTCCAAAACGACCCGCGCCTTTCTGGACCGCGCGCAGCAGGAGGGCACGGTGCTCGAGGTCTGCGACGACCTCCCCAAATCCTTCCTCGTCTGCGACCATCCCTACCACCCCCAGATCGTCTATCTCTCCGAACTTTCGAGCCAAACACTGCAAAAAAGAATGGAGGAAGCGACATGAAGACCCCGCTCGCCCTGTCTATGCTGTTAAGTCCCTTTTCCCTTCCTCACGACGAACGGTGGGTGCTGCCCCTCGCGCTCGGCGCTCTGCTTTGCGCCGCTCACAGGCATTGTGTTTCTGTGCGTGCTGAGTGAAGCGCTCGTGTATGGCGTGTACCTTCTTGCAAAGAAAAAAGACAGGCCGCGATGTAAGCGGCCTTCCCATCCGAAAATACTATACAAGGTGCGAAGAAACGCGTCGGAAGCCGTTCCGGCCCGGTTCTTCGTACCCTGTACCGAAAGGAGAACCCCATGGCAGACAACGAACTTCTGCAGTCCACGGCGGTCGACGCCAACAACGATTACAACGCCTCGGAAATTCAGGTCCTCGAGGGACTGGAAGCGGTGCGCAAGCGCCCGGGCATGTACATCGGCTCGACCTCCACGAGCGGTCTGCACCACCTCGTCTATGAGATCGTCGATAACTCCATCGACGAAGCCCTCGCAGGCTACTGCACGGACATCACCGTGCAGATCAATCCCGACAACACCATCACCGTCGTCGATAACGGCCGCGGCATCCCCGTGGACCTTCAGGCGCAGACCGGACGTCCCGCGCTCGAGGTCGTCTTTACCGTCCTGCACGCGGGCGGCAAGTTCGGCGGCGGGGGCTATAAGGTCTCCGGCGGCCTGCACGGCGTCGGCGCGAGCGTCGTCAACGCGCTGTCCGAATGGCTGACCGTGCAGGTGCATAAAGACGGCAAGATCCACGAGATGAAATTCTCCCGCGGTCACATCACGCAGGAGATGACCATCGTCGGTATCACCGACCACACCGGCACCACCGTCACCTTCAAGCCTGACCCCGAAATGTTCGAGGATACGGTCTACTCCTACGATATCCTCCACACCCGTATGCGCGAGGAGGCCTTCCTCAACGCGGGCCTGCGCATCCGCACCATCGACCTGCGCGAGGGGCAGGAGCAGAGCGACGAGATGTGCTACGAGGGCGGCATCCGCGAGTTCGTCACCTTCCTCAATAAGTCCAAGGACGCGCTGCACTCCGGCGTCATTTACATGAGCGGCACCAGGGGAGACTCTTACGCCGAGGTTGCCCTGCAATATAACGACGGCTATCAGGAAAACATTCTCTCCTTTGCCAACAACGTCCACACCCCCGAGGGCGGTATGCACGAGACCGGCTTCAAGGCCGCGCTCACGCGCGTGCTCAACGCCTACGGCCTCAAGGTCGGCCTGATCAAAGAGGGTGACAAGGTCTCCGGCGAGGACTGCCGCGAGGGTCTTACCGCCGTCATCTCCGTCAAGCTCACCGACGCGCAGTTTGAGGGTCAGACCAAGGCCAAGCTCGGCAACGCCTCCATGCGCACCCTCGTGGACGCCATCGTCTCGGATAAGCTCATGCAGTTCCTTGACGAGAACCCCGTCGTCGCCCGCACCATTCTGGATAAGGCGATGATGGCCAACCGCGCGCGCGAGGCCGCGCGCAAGGCGCGCGAATCCATCCGCCGCAAGAGCGCCCTCGGCGGCGCGGCGATGCCGGATAAGCTGCGCGACTGCAACGAGAATAACCCCGAGCTGACCGAAATTTACATCGTCGAGGGCGACAGCGCGGGCGGCTCCGCCACGCAGGGCCGCGACTCCCGCTTCCAAGCGATCCTGCCGCTTTGGGGCAAGATGCTCAACGTCGAAAAGGTCCGCGCCGATAAGATTTACGGCAACGACAAGCTCCAGCCCGTCATCGTCGCGCTCGGCGCGGGACTGGGCGAGGATTTCGACGTCAACAAGCTCCGCTACCACAAGGTCATCATCATGGCGGATGCGGATGTGGACGGCTCCCACATCCGCACGCTTCTGCTGACCTTCTTCTTCCGCTATATGCGCCCCCTCATCGAAAACGGCTACGTCTACGCCGCCGTGCCGCCGCTGTTCAAGCTCGTGCGCGGCAAGACGACGCGCCTTGCCTTCTCGGAGGAGGAGCGCGACAAATACTCTGCCGAGCTGCGCGGCGACAATCCGAACGCCAAGGTCGATATTTCCCGCTTCAAGGGCCTCGGCGAGATGGACGCCCATGAGCTGTGGGAGACCACCATGGACCCCGAAAAGCGCACCCTGCGCCGCATCACGCTCGAGGACGCCATCCTCGCCGACGAGACCTTCACCGTCCTCATGGGCGAAAAGGTCGAGCCGCGCAAGGAGTTCATCGAGAAGAACGCGCAGTACGCCGTCAATCTTGACTTCTGAGAAAGGAGGACATCTTCAAAATGGCTCACAAAAACACAGATTACAAGCCCGAGGACATTCGCTTCCCCGAGCAGAAGATCGTCACGAGCGAGCTCGTGCATGAAATGACGTCCTCCTACATCGAGTACGCCATGTCCGTCATCGTCGGCCGCGCTCTGCCCGACGTGCGCGACGGTCTCAAGCCCGTCCACCGCCGCATTCTCTACGCCATGTATGAGGACGGTCTGACGAACGACAAGCCCTTCAAAAAATCCGCCACCTGCGTCGGCGATGTGCTCGGCCGCTATCATCCCCACGGCGACGCGTCGGTCTACGACGCCCTCGTCCGTCTTGCACAGGACTTCTCCATGCGCTATATGCTCGTCGACGGCCACGGCAACTTCGGCTCGGTCGATGGCGACCCCCCGGCGGCCTACCGTTACACCGAGGCGCGTATGTCCAAGCTCGCCAACGAGATGCTGCGCGACATTGATAAGGACACCGTCGATTGGGACCCCAACTTCGACGAGTCCCGCAAGGAGCCGCGCGTGCTCCCCAGCCGCTTCCCGAACCTGCTCGTCAACGGCTCATCGGGCATCGCCGTCGGCATGGCGACCAATATCCCGCCCCACAACCTCACCGAGGTCATCAACGCCTGCATCTGCGTGCTCGACGATCCCGAGGCCACGCTCTCGGACCTCATGCAGCACGTCACCGGCCCCGACTTCCCGACGAAGGGCATCATCATGGGCCGCGCGGGCATCCGCGCCGCCTACGCCACCGGACGCGGCAAGATCGTGCTCCGCGCCCGCACGGAGTTTGAGGACTTCGGCAAGGACCGCGTGCGCATCATCGTCACGGAGCTTCCCTATCAGGTCAACAAGCGTATGCTCATCAAGAGCATGGCCGATCAGGTCAACGAAAAGAAGCTGGAGGGCATCTCCGACATCCGCGACGAGACCGACCGCACCGGTATGCGCATCGTCATCGAGCTCAAGCGCGACGCGAACCCGCAGGTCGTTTTGAACCGCCTGTTCACACAGACGCAGCTCCAGACAAGCTTCGCCATCAATATGCTCGCGCTGGTCAATAACCAGAAGCAGCCAAAAATTCTTTCTCTCCGCCACATTCTCGATGAATACCTCGCCTATCAGGAGCAGGTCATCACCCGCCGCACGCAGTACGACCTCAAGAAGGCGCGCGAGCGCGAGCACCTGCTGCAAGGACTCCTCATCGCGCAGGACAACATCGACGAGGTCATCCACATCATCCGCACCAGCTACGACGACGCCAAGGAAAAGCTCATGGAGCGCTTCTCCCTCTCCGATATTCAGGCGCAGGCCATCCTCGATATGCGCCTGAAGGCCTTGCAGGGCCTCGACCGCGAAAAGCTCCAGAACGAGTATGACGAGCTGGAAAAGAAGATCGCCTACTTCGTTGAGCTTCTTTCCAACGAAACGATGCTCAAGGGCGTCCTCAAGGACGAGCTGATCGAGATCCGCGACAAGTACGGCGACGAGCGCAAGACCGAAATCCAGGACGTCGAGGACGAGATCGACATTGAGGACCTCATTGAGGAGGAGCAGTGCGTCTTCACCCTCACGCAGAACGGCTACATCAAGCGCACCGGCGTGAGCGAGTATGCCGCGCAGGGCAAGGGCGGCATGGGCAAGAAGGGCATCACCACCCGCGAGGAGGACACCGTCGTGGACGTGTTCACCGCCTCCACGCACGACTATATCCTCTTCTTCACCGACACCGGCAAGGTCTACCGCAAGAAGGGCTATCAGATCCCCGAGAGCGGTAAGGCCGCCAAGGGCACGAACATCGTCAACATCATCCAGGTCGAGACCGGAGAGCGCGTGCAGGCCATGCTCCATTTCCGCGAAAAGGGCGACGAAAAGCTCTACCTCACCATGGTCACACGCAACGGCACGGTCAAGCGCCTGCCCGTTGAAACGCTCAAGAACCTGCGCAGCAACGGCATCCGCGCCCTGAGCCTTGACGAGGGCGACGAGCTGGTGGCGGTCCGCGAGACGGACGGCAGCCAGCGCATCCTCATCGCCACGCACGACGGCATGGCCTGCGTCTTTGACGAGACCGACGTCCGCGCCATGGGCCGCACCGCCGTCGGCGTGCGCGGCATCCGTCTGCGCGAGGGCGACTACGTCGTCGGCGCCGCCCGCGCACAGGCGGGCAAGCAGGTCCTTTCCATCACCGAGAACGGCTTCGGCAAGAAGACGCCGGTCGAGGAATACCGCATCACCAACCGCGGCGGCCTCGGCATCAAGAACTATTCTGTCACCGAAAAGACCGGCGGCGTCGTGGGCGTCAAGGTCGTGGACGGCAGCGAGGACCTGCTCCTCGTCACCCGCGCCGGCATCCTCATCCGCACCCCCGTCGCGGACATCCGCACCACGGGCCGCGCCACGCAGGGCGTCATCGTCATGCGCTTTAAGGAGGAGGGCGATCAGGTCATCTCCATGGCGCTCGCCGAGCACGAGGACGCTCCCGCGTCCGACGCTGCGCCCACAGAAATCCCCACCCCTGTGGAAAACGCGGACGAATAAGCCACATGTAAAAGCAAAGTTGCGTCGGAATACTCCGGCGCAACTTTATTGTTGTAGACTTTTTTCCGGTTTTATGCGATACTGTGGATAGAAAAGAACAAAACCCCGTCAGACGCAGAAAGGAGAAAACACCATGAAGTACCTTCTGATCGCCGCTCTGCTCCTCGCCTTCGGCGCCTTCGGTAAGCTCATCGGCAGCGGCGTAGGCCCCGCGGAGGACGAGCGCCGCGCGAAGTGGCAGGGCAAGCGCAAGCCGGCGCTCGATGAAGACCCCGACATTCAGGGCAGTATGCACGCTGCGTCTGAGGAACCGACTGAGGAGGCATGAGATGAGAAGACGGCGCATCACCCGTAAGCCCACAAAGGGCGAGAGCATTTTCGGCGGCATCGTCTGCTTTGCGATGGGCTGCTTCGGCCTGTTTGCCCTTCCGTCGGGCTTCGACCCGGTCTTTGCAGGCTTCAAGGCCATCTGGTGTCTGCTGGCCTTCGGCATGGGGGTTTATAATGTTCTGATCGCCGCGGGCAAGGTCAAAATGGGCGGCTACGAGATCACGGACGACGAGCCGGACGACCGCCGCGCCGTCCCGCGCTCCGACGCGGAAGCGCGCCTGACCGAGCTGCGCAGCCTCTACGACCGCGGCCTCATCACCGAGGAGGAGTACGAGGCCAAGCGCCGCGACATTTTAAGCGACCTGTAAGGAGGAGAGCAGAATGGATTTTTTAATAATGATCGTTGCCGCTGTCATCGTCTTTGGCAAGCTCGCCGCAAAAAGTGAGGGGGAGGGCAAGAAAAAGCGCACCCAGAACGTTGGCCCCACCGCGGAGGAATGGGCGGAAAGGCTTCGCCAGTCTGCCGCCGGCGGCGAGGTGTCCGACAAGCTCAACAGTGCCGTCAATGCCCTCAAAAGGAGTCCGCGCCGCCCGGACGGGCGCGAAATCGAAGCGGAGCAGGCGCGCCGCAACGCCGCCGAACGCCATCACAGCGAGAAGCGCTGGGCGGAGGCCCGCCGCCAGCAGGCAGACTCCCTGCGCGTCCACGCTGCCGGCGTCGACAGCTGCGAGGGCCGTCTCGAGAGCCTGAAGGTCCTCTACGACGCCGGCATCCTCGACCGCGAGGAGTACACCCAGCGTGTCGCGCGCGTCAAATCCCGCCACACACTCCGTCAGTAACCCGAAAAGCAAACGACATTCGCCGCAGCAGCGGCTGAGCGGAAAGAGAAGCACACCAAATCGTTCAGAAGAAAAACACCGCCATACTGTTCCCAAAAAGTAGTTCAATACGGGCAGTTCGGGGGTCAAGGGGCGGATAGCCCCTTGCGTTCTCTTGGGGTCGCGCAGGGGTGATTCTCTTTCGCAAAGAGAACCACCCCTGCGAAATACGCCGTACACAGCGGCGAAACAGAGGTGTTCTATGAAAACCGTCACCATCTATACCGACGGCGGGGTTTGCCTCGCAAACCCGGTCAATGCCAACTCGCTCGCCCCTTGCGGGGCAACCGCTCGCATGGCAGGCACGCGCCGTCTGAACGGAGAGCCGATATGAAGAACGTCACCATTTATACCGACGGCGCGTGCAGCGGCAACCCCGGTCCCGGGGGCTGGGGCGCGGTGCTCAGATACGGGGCGCACGAACGCGAGCTCTCCGGCGGCGAGGCGCAGACCACCAACAACCGCATGGAGCTTACCGCCGTCATCGAGGCTCTGCGTCTTTTGAAGGAGCCGTGCGAGGTCGAGCTGTACTCGGATTCCAAGTACGTCATCGACGCGCTGAGCAAGGGCTGGGTGTACGGCTGGCAGAAAAAGGGATGGGTCAAGAGCGACAAGAAGCCCGCGCTGAACGTGGACCTTTGGGAGCGGCTGCTGCCGCTCATCGCGGCGCACGACGTCCGCTACCACTGGGTCAAGGGGCATGCGGAGAACGAATACAACAACCGCTGCGACGAGCTCGCCGTGGCCGAGAGCCGGAAATACAAATAAAGCCGCGCGGCAAAAAGGGGGTATTCTCTACGGCAGAGAATACCCCCTTTGTTATGTGCGCCGCAAAGTGCGGCAGGATGATCTCAGAACGCGCACTTCTCGCGCAGATACGCCTTGACCTCGCTGATGGGCATACGCACCTGCTGCATCGTGTCGCGCTCGCGCACGGTCACGCAGTGGTCGGCGGGCGTGTTCTCGTCGCCGACGGTCTCGAAGTCAAAGGTGATGCAGAACGGCGTGCCGATCTCGTCCTCGCGGCG
>ENA-UEQL01003082-UEQL01003082.1-human-gut-metagenome-genome-assembly--contig:-NODE-3082-length-10554-cov-3.086380_pt1 | contig 10554 bp, 7 predicted proteins | sample MGYA00242905_ERZ507926 | MGnify/ENA primary metagenome ERZ507926 (study PRJEB26167, sample SAMN06115531) | human gut metagenome | host: Homo sapiens | place: China:Henan | collected 2015-09-09 | study...
ATGTCATCACGCCCCACTTCCCACTCGACGCCGCCTCGCAGAAACGGGTGCTGAAGATACTCACGCGCATCCCCAACCGAAAACTCATTCTGGTCGATCACTGGATGAAGGAGCTGCCGGGCAACTACGGCGCCGTCTATCAGGATTTCGCCAACGACGCCTACGAAGGGCTGGGATACGGGCTCAAGAAACTCAAAACCTGCTCCCGGTTCAACGTCGTGACGCTTCCGTCGAGCCTCTATTACGCCTCGGTGGGCAAAGCCGTGGAGCGGTTCTGCCGCGACAACGGGATCGCCGTGGAGTTCCACACGGAGATCACCCCCGAGATCATCCGCGAAAAGGAAGTCTACCTGATTCTCAACAGCCAGTACGACCTGGGGCTGATCGAACTGGTGCGCCGGGCCCGCGAGCGGAACTACCGCGTGGGCCGCGACATCAGCATCATCTCCTACAACGAGTCGCCGATCAACGAGACCATCCTCAACGGACTGACGACCATTTCGACCGATTTCCGGCAGATGGGCGTGCTGGTGGCCCGGATGATCCTCGAAAAATCGCTCTCCAAGGTCAAGTGCGACTTCCAGATGATCCGCCGCAACACCTTTTAGGCGCCCCGACGATGAAGAACCGACTCCCCGACCCCGGCGCCCCGGCACGCGAACGCATCGGCTGGATAGACCTCCTGCGCGTGATCGCCTGCTTTCTGGTGGTTTTCTCCCACTGTTGCGACCCCTTCGTCGCCGTGTTCGACAGCGACCGCGCGACCTTCCTGCAAGGAGCGCTGGCCGGCAGTCTCGTGCGGGCCTGCGTGCCGCTCTTCGTGATGATGTCGGGCGTACTGCTGCTGCCCGTGCGGACCGATGCCGGAACCTTCTACCGCAAGCGTATCGGCCGCATCCTCGCGGCGCTCGTCTTCTGGTCGCTGGCGCTGCCCGTGCTCTATTTCCTCTACATGCGCTGCGTCGGCACGGCCAGCCCGTCGATCGACCCCGCGCTGTTCACCGGCGAAGCCACGCTCCGCAAGATGTGGACCTTCGTCTTCAACTTCACCTACGACACCACCCCGCTCTGGTATCTCTACATGCTCCTCGGGCTCTATTTCATCCTGCCGATCCTGAGCGCATGGCTCGAACGGGCCTCGCGGCGCGACCTGCGGATCGTGCTCGGCATCTGGGGTGCGACGCTGCTGCTGCCCTACGTGAAGATGCTCGCCCCGGCGCTGGGCTACGCCGGCAATTACGGCAACATGGGCCTCTACGGCGTCTGCGACTGGAACGAATTCGGAACCTTCTACTACGTCTCGGGCTTCGCGGGCTACCTCGTGCTGGCTTTCTACCTCGTGAAATTCCCGCCCGCATGGAGCTGGCGCAAGACGCTGGGCATCTGCATCCCGGCGTTCCTCGTCGGCTACCTCGTCACGGGAGCGGGCTACGTGACGATGCAGCGAGCGTTCCCGGGCAACTACGCCTATCTGGAGATCGTCTGGTATTTCGCCGGCATCAACGTCTTTATGATGACCGCCCCGGTCTTTATCCTCGTGCAGAAAGCCGCCGCACAGCCCCGCGCATGGCTTTCGCGGCTGGCGGGCGCCACGTTCGGCATCTACCTCTGCCACTTCATCTTCGTGCAGGCCGGCTACGACCTCGTGCAACGGATTCCGGGACTTCCGGCGCTGGTGCGCATCCCGCTGATCGCCTGCGGAGCCTTCGCCGCGAGCTGGCTCACGGTATGGCTCATGCAGCGCTGGCGCGTGACCCGGCGGTTCGTGGAGTGACCGACACGAAAAAGCCCTGCCGCGTTCGGCAGGGCTTTTTTCAGCGGCCCGTCACACGCATGTATCGGGCCAGCGAAGTGCGGTAAGCGGCGCAGGCCGAAGTGAAATCGTTGCGGCTCCGGGTGTAGAGCGTCTCGGCATCGAGCAGGTCGGTCAGCGGGGCCGTTCCGGCCTGATAGAAATTCCGGTTCTGCCGCAGGTTCTCGGCGGCCGAGGCCACGGAACGCCGCGTGAGCTCGATCTGCGCATAGGCTTCCACCACCTCGCTCCAGGTCCGTTCGATCTCCACGGCGAGCATCTCGCGGGCCTGCTGCCGGTCGTTCTCGGCCTGCCGTTCGCGGATGCGGGCCTTTTTCAGCGCATGGGCGCCGCCCCACCAGTCGGAAATCGGCACTGAAACCTGCGCGAAAACCAGCCCGTCGTCCACGTCCTTGTCCGTGACGTTATAATAGAGATACCCGGCCCCCACGCCCACCGTCGGCAGGCGTTTGCCGCGCTCCATGCGCTTCTGGTATTTCTGCGCCTCGACGTTCTTTTCGGCCAGCTGGTATTCGGCCCGGCGGTCGAGCGCCTCCTCGACCGAAACATAGAAAGCCCCCGGCGCCTCGGGCTCCCCGAAATCCGCATCCCCGACATCGAACCCGTGCCAGTCCACGCCGATATGCTGGGCCAGCAACATTTTCGACACCTTCAATCCGTTCTCGACTTTCAGCCGGTTCGAGGCGATCTCCCGCTGACGCAGCTCCACGCGCAGCAGGTCGTTCGTGGTCACGAGACCCGCCTTGACCGAAAGTTCGACCTGCCGGTGAATCTCCTCCAGCTGCCGTTCCACGGCCCCGATGGTCGAGAGGTTGTCACGCAGCGAGACGATCTGCCAATAATAGGTGTCGGTCTGTTCGCGGACCTCGGCTTCGGTCTTCCGCAGCTGCAACTGCCCGACCTCTTCGCCCAGCCGGGCGAGCTTGTTGCCGTTGACGATCTGCAACCCCGCGAAGAGGGGCTGCACGGCGGTGATGCCGCCCACGAGCCCCCGCTTGACCATCGACAGCGGCAGGTTCATCGTCCCCAGCTGCGGGACGGTCATGCCGAAGTCGGCCTGCACCAGCCCGTGCTGGGCCTGGAAAACGCCGCCCGTGGCGGACACCTGCGGGAAGTAGCCGGTGAACGCCTCGCGGCGGGTCTGGAGGGCCGCTTCGAGGTCGTAACGGCTGTTCTGCAAAGTCCGGTTGTGCTCGGCGGCCGCGGCGCGGCATTCGTCGAGCGTAAGGGTCTGGGCTCCCGCCGGAAGAGCGGAGGCCGCAAAGAGCAGATATATGAATGCCTTTTTCATCACTTGTAGATTTTGGAGTAAAGAACCGGAAGGATCGTGACCACGAGGATCAGCGAGCCGATGCCTCCGGCGAAAATCGTAACACCCACGGGCGCCCAGAACGTACTGCCTCCCAACATCATCGGCACGACGCCCACGGCCGTGGTGGCCGTCGTGAGGAAGATCGGGACCATGCGGCGCTTTCCGGCGTCGTAGGCCGCCAGCTTGCCCGACCAGTGGCAGACCTTGCGTTTGTCCTCGGCATGCTGGTACATCAGGATCACGTTCCGCACGATCATGCCCAGCAGGGTGATGAAACCCAGCACCGAGGTCAGCCCGATGGTGAAGTCGGCGATCCACAGTCCGACCATCGCGCCGAACAGACACAGCGACATCGAGGCCATGACGACCAGCGTGATGCCGAATTTGCGGAAGTTGACGAGGATGAAGAAAAAGATGATCACCAGCGAGATGCTCAACCCCGCGGCGATGGGCGGCAGGGTCTCGGCGTCGAACTCGTGCGCGCCGCCCAGCTCGGTCTCGACGCCCGGCGGGAGCGGAATCTCGTCTTTCAGCATCCGGCTGATGCGCGAGGTCATCCGCATCGCGTTGGCGCCGCGTTTCAGGTCGGCCGTCACGGTGATGCAGCGCATGCCGTTGCGGTGGACGATCTTCGACTGGCTCCACGCGGGTTCCACGTCGGCGATCTGCCGCAGGGGCACGCTCACCCCCGGCACGGGCGAGGAGACATAGGTGTCCCCGATGTCCGACAGCGAGCGTTCGCCCAGCCGGGCGTCGCGCTTGAGCACCACCGGGAGCCTGTAATCGCCCTCCCAGACCGAACCCACGGCCACGTCGCCCGACGCCAGGGCCATATTGGCGGCCACGACCGTGCGCGTGATGCCCAGCTGCGACGCCGTGACGGGATCGAGCCGCACCTCGGCGATCGCCCGCGGGTCCTCGTAATCGGTATGCACCCATTGCAGTTCGGGCATCTGCCGCATGCGGGCCATCAGCCGGTCGGCCGCGGCACGCAGCGAGTCGATGTCGCTGCCGTAGAAGCGGAATTCGAGCGAGGGAACGTTCTGGTAGTCGAGCTGTTTGAACTTGACGTAGGCTTCGGGGAAACGCTCGGCCCAGGCATCGGCGTACTCGTCGAGAATGGCCTCCGTATCGTCCACCGACGTGGTGTTGACAATGAACTGCGCGTAGTTCTTGCCCGCGATCTGCGGGGCGTAGCTCATCTGGAAGCGCGGCGACGAGCACCCCACGAACGAGGTGACCGACTTCACCCGCCCGTCGGCATGCAGCACCCGGTAAACCGAGTCGGCGACGGCCTCCGTGCGCTCCAGCGGCGTGTCGGGACGCAGGTAGATTTCCACGGCGAACTGGTCGCGGTCGGCGAAGGGCACCATGCGCAGTTTCAGTTGTGTGGCGATCAGCAGCGACACCACCACCGAGGCGACGCCCGCCGAGATGGTCAGCCAGCCGTGGCGGAAGGTCCACGCCAGCACCCGGCGGTAACAGTCGTGCACCCGGTCGGTGACGGATTTCCGATCCTCCCTGCGCGGCTGCACGTTGGGGATGATGAGTATTTCGAGGAACGGGATGACCAGCACGGCCAGCAGCAGCGAAACCATCAGGTTGATGGTGATGGTCCACGGGAAGAAGGTCAGGAAGTCGCGGAACATGCCCGTCATCGTGAAGAGGATCGGATAGAAGATCATGCAGATGCAGACCGTGGCCAGCAGCAGCGAAGGAAAGAACTCCCGGGCGCTCTCCACGGCGGCGAACCAGCGCGAATAACCCCGCCCGAGATAGTCGAGATAGCCGTCGATCACCACGATCGAGTTATCGACGATCATGCCCAGCACGACGATCAGCGCGGCCAGCGTCACCGTGTTGAGCGGGATGCCGCACAAATACATGACGCCCACCGAGATAAACGTGGAGAGCGGGATGGTGGTGGCGGCGACGATGGCCGACCGCAGCGGGAAGAGGAGCATCATCACGACGATGATGATGGCCATGGCGACGAACAGGTCGCGGAGGAAGCCGCGCACGGAGTCCCCGACGACCTTGGCCTGGTCGGCGATGCGCTGCACCTCGACATCGGCGGGCAACTCCTCTTCGATGAAGGCGTGCAGCACCTCGTCCACCTCCCGGCCGTACTCCACGATGTTGAATCCCGCACGCATCTCCATCGACAGCAGGACGCAGCGATGGCCGTTGTTAAGGATGTAGCTGTCCGGATCGTCGTATTCGCGGACGACGCGCGCCACGTCCTTCACGCGCAGCACGTGGCCCTCGGGGTCGCTCCAGATGATCTGCTCGGCGACCTCCCGCTCCCCGGCCAGCGAGGGCGCGATGTGGATCGGCGTCTCGGTCTCGGCATTGCTCACCGCACCGCCCAGCGGCGTGAGCCCCTGCGAGGCCAGCGCCGCGGAGATCACCTTCTCGCCGATGCCGTAAGCCGCCAGCCGCTCCCGATCAACGTAGACCGAAATCTGCTCCGACTGCACACCGTAGGGACGCAGGTTCGAAACCGACTCGATGCGCCGCAGGCGGTCGCTCAGGTCATCCATATAGCCTTTCAGCTCGCGGTAGGAGCGCGTATCCGATTCGAGGGTGATGAGCAGCGCCGAGGTGTCGCCGAAATCGTCGTTCACGACGAGCGCCGCGACGCCCGAGGGCAGCTGCATCTTGAACGACGCCAGCCCGTGTTTGATCTTCGACCAGACCTCGTCCTTGTCGTTCACGTCGTCCTCCAGCTCGACCATCACATAGCACATGCCGTTCTGCGAGGTGGAGGTGGTCTTCGGGCGCTTCACCTCCTTATAGGTCATCAGGAACTGCTCCAGCGGTTCGGCCAGCTGCTCTTCGACCTCCTCGCTCGTGGCGCCCGGATAGATTCCCACGACGACGCCCTGCCGGATCGTATACTCCGGGAACTCCTGCTTGGGAATGCGCACCAGCCCGTAGATGCCGAACACGAAGAGGCACCCGACGAGCAGGAAGGTGATGCGGAAATTGCGCATCGACCATGCGATCACGTTGTTCGAACCTTTCATCGCTCCGTCACTTTACTGCCTTCGCCGATCTTCTGCATGCCGTCCACGACGACGCGGTCGCCCGCAGCGATGCCCCCGGTCAGCACGATGCCGTCGTTCACCAGACGCCCCGTCGTGACGGCCGTGCGCACGGCCGAATCGCCGCGCACCGTCCATACGAAGCGGCTGCCGTCGCCGGCCTGCTGCACGGCGCGCACCGGCACGACGATCTCCTCGGCGGCTCCGGCCGGCGAAACCGTCACACGGCACACCATGCCCGGCAGCAGCTCGCCCCCGTCGTTCGGAAGCGTCGCCCGCACGTCGTAGGTATGGGCCGCGGGGTTCGCCACGGCGCTCTTCTCGATCCGCCCGGCCGTGAAGGCACGGTCGCCCAGTGCGGCGACGACGACCCCGATGCGGCTCTCCGCCCCGAGCCCGGCGATCTCCTGCTCGGGCACCGAGAAGCGCACCTTGACGCTCCCGATCCGCAGCAGCGTCATCACCGGAACGCCCGGCAGCACATTTTCCCCGGCCGATGCCTGCCGCCGGCCCACGACGCCCGCGAAAGGCGCGCTCAGCGAACAGTCTTCGAGGTTCTTCCGGGCGATTCCGAAGGCCGATTCGGCCTGACGAAGCCGCGTCTGCGCCTCGACCCACTGGATTTCGGGCAGGCTCTCGGCGTCGTGAAGCTGCCGCAGACGCTCGCAGGCATCCTTCGCCTGGTTCAGGGCCGCTTCGGCGGCCTCGAAGGTCCGGCGCGCCGAGGTGGGGTCGAGCTCGGCCAGCAGCTGCCCCTGACGCACCCGCTGCCCCTCGTCCGCGAAGGTGCGGGCGACGGTTCCGGGAACCGGGAAGCTCAGGGAGGCCGACGCCTCCTCCTCGATCGTGCCGACATAAACCGCGGCTCCGGCATCGGCCGAAGGTGCGGCGGCGACGGTTGCGACCCGCAGCGGATCGACCGTCCGGGCCTTTTCGGGGGATGAACAGCCCGCGGCCATAAGCAGCGCGGCTGCAAGGATCGTTCGTTTCATGGATTTCGCATTTTCTCGATGCAAAGTTCTCCTTTTAGGGGCTCTTGAAAAAGGCCGCCGTGTCGGTTAAATTCGCCGATTGGTTCGATTTCGTACCTTTCGGCGAAAAACCGTTTCCCGATTTACTATATTTGCGAAAAAATCAAGCATAAAATGAACGAAAAGAACATCCGGAGTTTCTCGCTCGCCACGCTTCTCGAAGCCAACACCTTGCGCCCGGGAGACCTCTATTACGATGGCTGCGTGATCGCTTCGCGCGTCGATGTGACGGACGAATTCAACATCGGCCTGTTCCGCTACCCGACCCGTCTGAACGCCTTCGCCATCGTTTTTTGTTCCAAAGGTTCGATCACCTTCACCTCGGGGCTGCGGCACCACACGCTGAAAGAACGGACGCTCTTCGTACACCTTCCCGGCTCGATCCTGCAAATGGAGTCCGTCGAGCGCGAATCCTCGGTCTACGCCGTGATGTGCGAGGAGGAGTTCATCCGGCGCATCAACATCGACTTCAAACTGCTGTCGCGGCTGTTCCTCTGCGTCGAGGAGCAGCCCTGCCTGCGGCTGACCGAAGAGGAGTGGAACGGCATCACGCGGTCGTTCGCCGAGATCGACGCCGAAGGGGCCGCGCCGCGCACGGACCTCTATTCCGACGAGGTCATGCGCACGGTCATCCGCACGCTGGCCTACAAGGTCTGCCGCGTCATCGACCGCCACATCTCGGCGGCGGCCGTCCTGCCCGCCTCGGCCCGCAGCCGCAACGAGGAGTATTTCAACCAGTTCATGAAGGAGCTGGCCAGGCACTACATGCAGCACCGCTCGGTCGGGTTCTACGCCGCGCAGCTGCACCTGACGCCCAAATACCTGACGACGATCATCCGCAAGACGACGGGCCGCACGGCCTCGGACTGGATCGACGACTACGTCGTGCTCGAAGCCAAAAACCTCCTGAAATACTCCACGATGAGCATTCAGGAGGTGGCTTATTACCTCAGCTTTCCCAACCAGTCGTTCTTCGGCAAATATTTCAAGGAGCACACCGGCCTCACCCCGACCGCCTACCGGACGGGGAAATAGCCGTCGGCCACCTGCCCGATGTCCGCCTCATCAACATCGGCCACCACCTGCATCTGCGTCAGGTCGGCGGCGATGGTGAAAAGCGCCGGCGTCTCGAACCCCGCGGCCACAGTCTGCCCTCCTCCACGGCAGGCTGATCACCACGCCGTCGATCGGCGACGTGATGGTCGCATACCCCACGATGTCTACCTTGGCCTGTTCGTAGGCATTGCCGGCCTTTTCGTAGAGATAGTACGCCTGGTCGTACTCGGCATCGCTCACCAGCTCCTTTTCGTGGAGCGTCTTCGTGCAGGTGTAGGTCTTCAACTGGTATTCGTACTCGGTCTTGCAGCTCGCCAGCTCAGCCTGCGACGACCCCAGCTCGGCCTGCAAGGTCACCTTGTCCATCTCGGCGATCAGATGCCCGGCCTTCACCACGTCGTTGTAGTCGGCATAGAGCTTGTCGATGATGCCCGACACCTGCGTGCCGGCCTCGACCTCGGTGACGGGTTCCACCGTGCCGGTCGCCGTCACGGAGTTGCGGATGGTGATGCGCTCGATCGGGGCGGTTTCCAGCGTGATGCCGCTCTTTTCCGACGGCCGCAGCGCGATCCAGAGGCCGGCGACGACGAGGACACAGGCCCCGATCACCCCGACGACGGGGCGGATTTCACCGACGAGCGTTTCACGCCCCGGGCTTCGCGTGCCGGCGGCGGTATTCGCCGGGCGAAGCGCCGTAATACTCCTTGAACTGGCGGCTGAAATGGTTCGGATTGCAGTAACCCAGTTTATAGGAGATCTCCGATGCGGTCATCACCGTCGTTTGCAGCCACCCGGCCGCCTCGCGCATCTTGATTTGCAGGATGAAGTCCGAAGGCGTCCGGTCGGTCAGCCGCTTGATGCTGAGATAGAGTTGCGTGCGGCTGATATTCGCGAAACGCGCCAGTTCGTTGGGCGTGGATATAATCCGTCACCGAGAGGATGAACCGTTCGTCGGTGTTGTTCAGTCCGGGGGTCGTGATCCCGACACTGCCCGCCGCCATGTAATAGTCGCGCAGCACGTCTTTTGTCCGCAGCAGGTTATTCAGCCGCAGGAACAGTTCCTGCAAATTGATCGGCTTCTGGAACATGGCGTCGGCGCCGCATTGCAGCGCCCGGATGCGGTTCTCGCCCGAGAGCTCGAAACTCTCCAGGATCACCGGGATATGGCGCGTGCGGTTCGAGTTCTTGATCATCCCGCACAGGTCGAATCCGTTCGTGTCGGCAAGCTGCATATCGCAGATAACCACGTCGATGCTCTGGGATTTGAGCAGCAGCAGGGCTTCGTCGCCCGTCGCGGCGCTCGACACGTGGAAGTGTTTTTGCAGCCGTTTTTCCAGCACCCGTTTCGAATCGGCGTCGTTCTCGACGAGCAGGATGCGGAATTTGCGGTGCCCCTCGGCATCGAGGAACCGGGGCTGGGAGACATCCTCGAAATAGCTCGTGTTATCGACGATCCTCCCGACGATGCCCGTCGCGGCGTCGGGCCGTTCGGGCTCGGCCCCGTCATCCTGCCCGACGGCCATCTCCATCCGGAAGAGGTTGCCCCGCTGCGGCAGCGACTCCACCGACAGGCGGATATCGAACAGCCGGGCGATACTCTTCACCAACGCCAGTCCGATGCCGCCGTTGGGCAGCCCCGCCGAATTGTAGGGCTGGAAAATGGCTTTCTTCTGCTCCTCGGTCAGGCAGGGGCCGCTGTTGAACAGCTCGACGACGGCCTGCCGCCCGTCGAAGGTGAGTTTCAACGAGCTCTCGCCGCCCGGCTGCACCGATTTGAAGGAGTTGTCCAGCAGGTTGCCCACCAGCATCTCCATCTTGGCGGCGTCGAAGAGCATCGGCAGCGACTCCACCCCGGCATGGAACCCGTGCGCGATCTGCTTGCGGTTGTAGAGGGGCACGAAAGTCTCGTAGATATTGCGCAGGAAAGGCACCAGATCGTATTTGCGGATCGAAACCGAGATATTCCGCGACTCGATGTTGCGGAAATCCAGCAGCTGATCGACCAGGAAGTCGAGCCGTTCGATGTTGCGGCGGAAAATCGCCGGATCGCTCCCGGCATCGCCGTCCGGCGGCGGCAGCACGCTGTCCTGCAAGGTCGAGATGACCGACAGCGGCGTCTTGAACTCGTAGGAGATGCTGCTGAAAAAATCGAGTTTCATGGCATTGATCCGGTCGCGGGTTTCGCGCTCGCGGCGGGCCTGCTCGACCAGCTCCCGGGCATGCCGCTGCCGCCGCACCAGCCGCACGAACTGCCAGACGACGAATCCCAGCACCGACAGATAGAGCGCGATCATC
>ENA-UEQL01003084-UEQL01003084.1-human-gut-metagenome-genome-assembly--contig:-NODE-3084-length-10543-cov-7.188037_pt1 | contig 10543 bp, 10 predicted proteins | sample MGYA00242905_ERZ507926 | MGnify/ENA primary metagenome ERZ507926 (study PRJEB26167, sample SAMN06115531) | human gut metagenome | host: Homo sapiens | place: China:Henan | collected 2015-09-09...
AAGGATATAGTTCTGGACATATTGTTGGTCGTTTTTTTACTTATAGCAGTTGGGAGCGGTGCGTATCTTGGAAGGTATTATTATATTGCGAAGAATGCGCAGAATAACTTCAATGATCTTAAAGGAATGCTCGATACCGATGGGGATGATACCGAAAAGGTTACGGTGGAGGTCTCGGATAAAAGTAAGGACAATGGCGAGAAGAAGATACTCAAGAAGTTCGAGAAGTTATACGAGAAGAATAGTATATTGCAGGATGGCTCACGATCGATGGCACGACCATAGATTATCCGGTCATGTACACTCCCGATGACAACGATTATTATCTGCATCTGGACTTCGATAAGAACTGGAGTGATCCGGGTACACCGTTCATAGATATGAACTGCAGACCGTTTGATGACAGAACGGACAATGTTCTCATATACGGACATAACATGAAGTCGGGAATAATGTTCAGAGAGCTGCTTCAGTATGAGGACGAGAGCTTTTATAAGAAGCATAAGAATATCAAGTTTGACACGTTGTATGAGACCGGAACATACGAGGTCATCGGTGCATTCCGATCGGAGATATATCCTGACGATGACACGGAGCACAACTCGTAGATAAGGCCCTGCCTTTAGAAGGTTTGGTGAGAAACCTCGGTATGCACGCCGGTGGCGTCTTGATCGCTCCGGGTAAACTCACGGATTTCTGTCCGCTTTACTCACAAGACGAAAACCCCGACAACGTTATCAGTCAGTTTGATAAAAAAGACGTGGAAAACGCAGGCCTTGTGAAGTTCGACTTCTTAGGACTCACAACGCTAACGATCCTAGAGTTTGCCATGGGCTTTATCCGTCAATTGGATCCCAGTTGCACGCTCAAACTCGAAGAGATTCCCATTGACGATAAGGCAACCTATAAGCTCTTCCAAGACGGTAATACGAGCGCAGTCTTCCAGTTTGAAAGTGACGGGATGCGCAAACTTTTGCGCGATGCCAAGCCTGACTGCTTAGAGGATTTGATTGCTTTAAACGCCTTGTACCGCCCGGGGCCAATGGACCTTATTCCCGATTACATCGCCTGTAAACACGGTCAGAAAGAGGTGATTTATCCTGATCCACGGTTAGAGCCCGTATTGGCAGAAACCTACGGCATCATGGTGTATCAGGAACAGGTGATGCGTGTGGCGCAAATTATTGGCGGCTACTCACTGGGTGGCGCCGACCTCTTGCGTCGCGCTATGGGTAAAAAGCAAGTCGATGAGATGAAGCGTCAGCGTGTGGTCTTTGTGAAAGGCGCCGTTGAACGCGGAATGGCTGAAGACAAAGCGGGTGATCTATTTGACTTGATGGAAAAGTTTGCGGGCTACGGCTTTAACAAGTCTCACGCTTGTGCCTACTCTTACGTGGCGTATCAAACGGCCTATCTCAAAGTGCACTATCCGGCACCCTTTATGGCGGCAAACATGTGCTTGACGATGGATTCGGGTGAAAAACTCAAGCACTTGATTGATGACTGTTATTTGAATGGCATTTCAGTTCTTCGTCCGGATATCAATGAAAGCGACTGGAAATTTGTGCCGACCTCAATGAATGAAATCCGTTATGGCTTAGGCGGCATCAAGGGCATTCCTAAAGAAGCGGCAGAAGCGATTGTTAAAGAGCGCAAGGCCAACGGGCCCTTCAAAGATTTGTTCGATCTAGTCAGTCGCGTAGATCGTTCCAATTTCTCAAAGCGCACGTTGCTGTCCTTCATTTATGCAGGTGTCTTTGACTCTATTGAGCCCAATCGCGCAAAGCTTGCGGCCAACGTTGATAACGCCTTGTCACTGAGCGAAAGTGAAGCGGCCAATGCCGGCCAAGAAAGTTTGTTTGGCGACGTGATGGAAGAGGTTTTACCTGAATACGTCGAGGCAAAGCCTTGGAGTGCCTAAAAAGAGTTGATGCTTGAACAATCTGTGATGGGTTGTGTGTTCAGAGGCCACTTCTTTGGAGCATTTCAAGATGAAAAGTTAACCGGTCCTATCAAACCGTTGATTAACGTGAAGGCAGGTAGTAGAGGAGGCAAACGTCGTCCTCCGATGACGACTGTTGCCGGTATCGCTTCTGAGGTGAAGTCATCCTTTAACAAGGAAGGTCGTCTCATGGGGCAAGTGACGTTGGAAGACGGTACGGCGAGCATGGTGGTTCGTTTCTATGGTGACGATTGGAAGCGCTATCGTAATCTTGTCAAACTGGATGAACTGGTCATCATTAAAGGCTCGGCAAGAGAAGATAAGTTTGTGCCTAGTGGCGTGTCCATGAGTGGTCGATCTTTGGATGTACCGGCAACGCTTCGGGCAAAAAATGGTGTGACGCTTTTATTTAAAGCTGAAGATCCTAACTTCGATTTTGATACCCTCAAGCCGATTGGGTGGACAAACTCTTTATTTGGATGGTATTGGGTGTCATCATTGGCGCACGCCTCGGCCATTGCTGGTTCTACGAGTGGCACGATGTTACCAATCCCGCACTCGCACGCTACTGCCAAATGATGAATATATCCACCGACCCCGTGCAAATCTTCGGTTGGACAATCAACTATCGCAACCCCTACATCGAGCATCCTCTCTTGCTGCTCAAGATTTGGGAAGGCGGTTTGGCAAGCCACGGAGGGGCTATCGGACTGATGATTGCCGCCGTCCTGCTCAATAAAACGCAGTTTCGCAAATACCCGCAATACCAAACCTCGTGGATTTGGATTCTCGACCGCCTTTGCATAGGCGTCTGCTTCACCGCTACCCTCATCCGCTTGGGTAATCTGATGAATAGCGAAATCTACGGCGGGCCAACCACGATGCCGTGGGGTTTCATCTTCGTGCGCAACGGAGACACCGTACCTTGCCATCCCACGCAGATATACGAGATGCTCTATTGTATTGTGGCTATGGTAGTTACGCAGATTATGTACTGGCATTTCAAAGCCTATCGCCGCGAAGGTCTGCTCCTCGGAGTATTCTTCGAGATTGTCTTTGTTACCCGCTTTGGATTGGAGTTTATCAAAAACGACCAAGAGGCGTTCGAGGCAGAACACCTCCTCAATATGGGGCAATGGCTGAGCATTCCCTTTATCTTGTTGGGGCTCTATCTCATCATTCGTGCCTATCGTCGTCCCCTCCTGCCCGAGGTAGCGCAAGCACCCGATGAAACAACCAAGACCAAGAAAAAATAGAACATTTCTTGCTTTCCTCTACTAGAAAAAATTGGCAACTTTTGTCGAGACCTTGTCGAGACCTAATCGAGACCTAATCGAGACCTAACCAAGTTCTAAACAAAAGGAAAAATGCAACATTTTAAGCATATATTAGCGGCGTTATTAGTGTTGCTGTGCGTATCGGCTATCCACGCCGAGAGTACGCCTTTTGGTGAAGGTCTGTTCCGCTACAGTCCCTTCGGACACAGCCTCTATGCCGACGAGCATCCCAATTTTGTGCGATTAGATTTTGCCTACTCTACGATGTACCCTATCTACGATTGGGAGCATTCCGGCAAGGCATACCGCACACAGACGCTCGGTATCTTTGGTTTTCAACTGCCCGTTTGGTATGGGCAGATAGCCGATTCTACTATGGCTCTGAGTGTTACGGCGGCTATGTCGGCCAATATATGGATGGATCTGTTTGGTGGCAAGACCTCCCCTATCGTCGATACCGACTACCGCATTGCGCTACCCACCATTGCTTTTCTACACCGTATCAACCGCGGTTTTGCGCGCAACTATTCAGTCAGTTGGTCGCCTTTCAAGCACGAGTCTACCCATATCGGCGACGAGATGCAGATACAGAAAGTATCCGAGGATCGTGCCTTGCGGCGTGTCAATGTTTCCTACAACTACACCGAGTTCACTTTCACGCTCAACGAGGCGGAGGACCGCTACACCGAGAACCATTGTTTCCGAGTCGGACTTATGCTCCTATGGAATTGGCAAAAAGGCTGGTACAAAGTCGATGAAGAGGATGGCGATGCCTCACTTACTCAGCCCCGCCTCTCGCCGTGGGAAACCTACCTGCAATATCAATACCAATCCCCCACAAGCCGGCACGGCTTTCAAGGTATCGCCTCTGCCGAGGTGCGCAACCGTGCCTTGTATGGCTACAATCTCGACAACCGAGCCACTGATTCTCAACCGCTTATGCAAGCCGAAAGCCGCATTTTCACCTACAATGCCTTCATCGGTGCACGCTACAACACACCCCGCTACGATGGCTATTTCTCCCGTATCGCCTTGGGCATTCGTGCCTACCATGGCAACTGCCCCTACGGTGAATTCCGCAGCATCCGCTCATTCAGCCACATCGGCGTCTGCCTCATGCTCGAATAGTTTTGGCGCGATATTTGTACACAAATACCATTGTAATCAAAACTATACATCTATTCTTATCAAAACTATACATTTATGACCCACAAAATTGTAGCACTCGTGTGCGCTGCTATGCTCTCCGTTTCTGCCTTCTCACAGGTTCAACAGATTGTCGGCAACTGGAAAACCGTAGATGACAAAACAGGCGAGAACTATTCTATCATCCACATTTTCAAGGCAACAGACGGACTGTACTACGGCAAGATAGCCAAGATGTTGGTCGGTCCTGCCGACCTGGTTTGCGAGGCATGCGAAGGGCACGACCACAACAAACCCTTGGAAGGACTACTCATCATCCGCGGTATGCACGAGGAAAATGGCGAACTGCGTGGAGGTAAAGTGCTTGACCCCGAAAGCGGCAAATTCTACTACGGAAAGATTTTTCTCAAAGACGGCAAACTCGTGCTGCGTGGCAGTATCGACAAACGCGGTATCCTCGGGCGCAGCCAAACCTGGCTCAGAGCCCAATAGTGTCCCATCCTAACCCCATATCCCCCGCATACCCACCTCAACAAAGTGCTGTTAAAGGGCAGATGATACACCATTTTGCCCATTTACTTATACTTTTGTAAGCAGACCCTTGCATATACCCTCAAATAGTCGTACCTTTGCGCAGTCGTAGGTAAAATACTCACCTACGAAGCACAAAAAAAAACTTTGTAAGTATGAAACAGACTATTTCCTTAGCCGAAGCCGTCAAGGAACGGCATTCCGTTCGGCAATACACCGAGCAACCGATTGACACTGAAGCAGTTACCGCTTTGCGCAACAAGATAGATGCACTCAATACGGAGAGCGGGTTGCATTTGCAGTTGGTCGTAAACGAACCCAACGCTTTCGATTCGTTTATGGCGCACTACGGTAAGTTCTCGGGCGTTAAAAACTACATTGCGCTCATCGGTTCGGGCGACAAACTGGATGAACGCTGCGGGTACTTCGGTGAGCAAGTGGCTCTGTTGGCGCAACAGTTAGGACTCAACACTTGCTGGGTGGGCATGACCTTCAAGAAAGTAAGCAACGCACTGAGTATCAACCGAGATGAGAAACTCACCGCTGTGATTGCCTTGGGCTATGGGCAGACACAAGGCATAAGCCATAAAATCAAGACAATCAGCGAAGTATCTGCTTGCCAAGGCGATATACCCGATTGGTTTAAGCAAGGTGTCGAATGCGCGCTGCTGGCTCCCACTGCTATGAATCAGCAGAAATTCCGCTTCGAGTTAGTAGGCGACAAGGTGCGCGCTACCTGCTCATGGGCTCCATTTGCCAAGATGGACTTAGGCATCGTGAAGTACCACTTCGAGATTGGTTCCGGCAAAGACCACACCATCTGGGCATAAAAGCCAAAGAGGGCGATATAAAAGCCAAGGAAAGCAATATCGACCCCAAGAAGGCGATATAGCGTACCCCACGATACCCCCACCAATAGGTGGTCAAAACGAACAAAGGTACTGCGCTGAAAGTGTATTCCAAACACACCTTACACCCGCAGAAAAGCCCCTACACCTTATATGATATATACAAGATTCCGAGCGAATTTGCGTAACTTTTATGCAAAACCGCTCGGATTGTTGTGTAATTCAATTTTTATTTGTACTTTTGTGGTCAATTTGAGTTTTTGGTGTGTTTTCGGTACTAATCGCAGGCGCACCTCCTAATAAAGACATCTATGGAATTATCAGAACAAGAACAAGTGCGCAGACAGAGTCTGCAGACCATGCGCGATATGGGTATCAACCCCTATCCTGCTGACGAATATGTAGTTACAGGCTATTCTAAGGACATCAAAGACCACTTTGTAGACGGCGAAATCAGCGAAGATGCTGCCGATAAACCGCTGTGGTACACAGGCAAAGAGGTGCGTATTGCAGGCCGACTGATGTCGAAGCGTATCATGGGTAAGGCTTCGTTTATCGAACTGCAAGACTCCAAAGGTCGTATACAGGTATATGTCAGTCGCGATGACATCCAAGCACCCGTCCCCGAAGGCGAAACGGCTACTACTGTGGAGCAGCAGATGTACAATGTGGTGTTCAAAAAACTGCTCGACATCGGTGATTTTATCGGTATTGAGGGCTTTGTCTTCCGCACGCAGATGGGCGAGATTTCGGTGCATGCAAAGCGCCTCACCGTATTGGCTAAAAGCCTGCGCCCCCTGCCTATCGTCAAATATAAAGATGGTGTGGCTTACGATGGTTTCAACGACCCCGAGCAACGCTACCGCCAACGCTATGTGGATTTGATTGTCAACGACGGCGTCAAAGATGTCTTCCTCAAGCGTGCCACTATCATTCGCACCATGCGTCGTGTCTTCGACGAGGCAGGCTATACCGAGGTGGAAACGCCTATCCTTCAGCAGATTGCGGGCGGTGCATCGGCGCGTCCGTTCATCACCCACCACAACGCGCTGGATGTAGATATGTATCTGCGTATCGCCACCGAGTTGTACCTCAAACGCCTTATCGTAGGTGGCTTCGAGGGCGTGTATGAGATTGGGCGAAACTTCCGCAACGAGGGTATGGACCGCAGCCACAACCCCGAGTTCACCTGCATGGAACTCTATGTGCAATACAAGGACTACAACTGGATGATGACTTTCACCGAGCACCTTCTCGAAACGATTGCCATCGCCGTCAACGGCACCACCAAGGTGCAGATTGGCGACCACGAAGTGGACTTCAAAGCCCCCTATCGTCGCTTGCCTATCCTCGAGGCTATCCAAGAAAAAACAGGTCTCGACCTCTCCACGATGAACGAAGACGAGATTCGCGAAGTCGCTAAGAAATACGGCGTAGAGGATACTGAGCACATGGGCAAGGGCAAACTCATCGACGAGATTTTCGGCGAGACCTGCGAAGGCACTTTCATTCAGCCTACTTTCATCACCGACTACCCTGTCGAGATGTCCCCGCTCACCAAGATGCACCGTTCCAAACCTGGACTGACCGAGCGTTTTGAACTCATGGTCAACGGCAAAGAGTTGGCAAATGCGTATAGCGAGTTAAACGACCCTATCGACCAATACAACCGCTTTGTCGAGCAGATGAAACTTGCTGACAAGGGCGACGACGAGGCTATGGTTATCGACCACGATTTCATGCGTGCCTTGGAGTATGGTATGCCTCCCACATCGGGTATCGGTATCGGTATCGACCGCCTCGCTATCCTCATGACGGGTCAACCTACCATCCAAGAGGTACTCCTTTTCCCCACGATGAAACCCGAAGCGTGATTCAATGCATAATGCAGAATGCATAATGCAGAAATATATGGCTAATTGATGGCAATTATATATTTAATAGTCATTTAGCGGAGAACAAAAACAAACATGCAATATAAAGTTGCTATATTAGGTTCGGGCTCGTGGGCCACGGCGTTAGCCAAGATTATGCTCACCAACCAATCCGAAATCAATTGGTTTATCCGTCGCCAAGAGATGATAGACGAGTTCGTTGCCACAGGCAGAAACCCGTCTTATCTCGGTGTGGCGGAGTTTGATGTCTCGCATATTCATTTCTCAACCGATATTAATAAGGTGGTCGCGCAGTCCGATTTGCTCATTCTGGCTATCCCTTCGCCTTATGTCAAGCAGTCTCTCAACAAGATTCGCCGCAATATGACGCACAAGATTGTCATCTCGGCAGTCAAAGGGATGATACCCGATGAGAATCAGTTGGTTACCGACTATCTGCACGAGCGTTTCAAAATCCCTACGGAGCAGTTAGGTATCATCGCAGGCCCATGCCACGCCGAGGAGATTGCCCTCGAACGACTCAGTTACCTTACTATCGGCTGCGAGAAACTCGAGAATGCCAACGAGTGGGCTACCCTATTCCAAACCTCTTTCGTCCATACTACCACTAGTAGCGATGTCCTTGGTTTGGAGTATTCCAGCGTGATGAAGAACATCTACGCCATTGCCGCCGGTATGTGCCATAGCCTGCACTATGGCGATAATTTCCAAGCCGTACTCCTCACCAATGCTATGCAAGAGATACTCCGTTTCGCCACAGCGGTGAGCAATACGCATCGCGACATCACAGCCAGCGGATACCTCGGCGATGTGCTTGTTACTGCCTACTCTAAGTTCTCACGCAACCGCCAGTTTGGGCAAATGATTGGGCTCGGCTACAGTATCAAAGCCGCACAGATGGAGATGGAGATGGTAGCAGAAGGGTACTATGGTACGCGTGCCATACACTGCGCCAACGAGCGTTATGCTGTCAGCCTACCTATCGTGGACGCAATGTACGACATACTCTACAACCGCAAATCCCCTACCCAAGTCATCCGCCAACTCACACAAAAACTGCAATAACTAAGGCAAATACAATGCGCAATGCATAATGAATAATGCCCCTAGAAATCCTAGAACCCCTAGAATATCTAGAAAAAATACGAATCAACTAATCAACATATAAAAAACTATGAACGATATTCAATTTTCCTACGCCAAGGCGGTCAGTGCCGAGGCGGTAAATGCGTACAAAAGCAAAGTAGCCGAGTGCCAAGAGATGCTCGTTAATGGCACGGGCAAAGGCAATGATTTCTTAGGATGGATGAACCTGCCCGCAGACATCCGTCCGCAACTCGATGATATTCAGGCTACTGCCGACCTGCTCCGCAAACAATGCGAAGTCATCGTCTGCATCGGTATCGGTGGCTCCTACCTCGGTGCTAAAGCCGTCATCGACGCACTCTCATCGTCTTTCGCTTGGCTCGAAGGCAATAAACCTGCTATCGTCTATGCCGGTCAGAACATCGGCGAGGACTACCTCTACGAACTCCAGAACTTGCTCAAAGGCAAGCGTTTCGGTATCATCTGTATCTCTAAGTCCGGTACTACCACCGAACCTGCACTCGCCTTCCGCCTCCTCAAGACGCAACTTGAGCAGCAACAAGGTGTCGAGGCTTCCAAAGACCTCATCGTCTGCATCACCGATGCCCGCAAAGGCGCACTCCGCACACTCGCTACACAAGAGGGCTACAAGACTTTCGTCATCGAGGACAACATCGGTGGCCGTTTCTCGGTGCTTAGCCCCGTAGGCTTGCTCCCTATCGCTTGCGCAGGCTTCGACATCCGCACCCTCATCGATGGTGCCGCTCGCATGGCTGAGGTATGCGGTATCGATACACCCTTTGAGCAGAACCCCGCTGCACAGTATGCTGCCGCACGCAATAGTATCTACACCGAGCAGGACAAGAAGATTGAGTTGCTCGTCAATTTCCACCCCAAATTGCACTATGTATCGGAGTGGTGGAAACAACTCTACGGAGAGTCCGAGGGTAAAGACCACAAGGGTATCTTCCCCGCAAGCGTCGATTTCACAACCGATCTCCACTCAATGGGTCAGTATATACAAGACGGTGAGCGTCATCTCTTCGAGACCGTTATCTCGGTCGCAGAACCTAACCACACTGTTGAGTTCCCATTCGATAAGGCTAACCTCGACGGACTTAATTTCCTCGCAGGCAAGCGCGTTGATGAGGTCAACAAGATGGCCGAACTCGGTACCATGCTTGCTCATGTAGATGGCGGAGTGCCTAATATGAAGATTACCGTGCCCGCCCTCAACGAGTACTACCTCGGCGAACTCATCTATTTCTTCGAGCGCGCTTGCGGTATCTCCGGCTATATTCTTGGCGTCAATCCCTTCAATCAACCTGGTGTAGAGGCATACAAGAAGAATATGTTTGCCCTCCTCGACAAACCCGGCTACGAAGCAGAATCCGCCGCCATCAAAGCACGACTCTAAACAACTCCGACGATTGAATAGAGAACATGTAATCATCATATAATTACGCATGTCATTATGCATTCTTCATTATGCATTCTAAGAAAGAGGACTGTACAACACAGTCCTCTTTTTTTCATTTCTGATTGACTGAAGCGTCTGTGCACTCTTTGTCAAAATCGCTCAACAACCCATTATTTCCACAGAAAACTTCCACATATTTTTGCTGATTATTTGCAGATTAGAGAAAATAAGTGTACCTTTGCAAGGTGATAGAATGACGGAATATACAGTTTTGGATTTCTGTATTGGAATTTCAAGTGTAGATTTTTGAAAGTGGGCTGTAGATTTCAATGCGTGTTCGATAGGGAATGAGATTTGGGTAGCGGGATTGGCAAATGACAAAAGACTATAAATAAAAT
>ENA-UEQL01003086-UEQL01003086.1-human-gut-metagenome-genome-assembly--contig:-NODE-3086-length-10535-cov-6.331708_pt1 | contig 10535 bp, 7 predicted proteins | sample MGYA00242905_ERZ507926 | MGnify/ENA primary metagenome ERZ507926 (study PRJEB26167, sample SAMN06115531) | human gut metagenome | host: Homo sapiens | place: China:Henan | collected 2015-09-09 | study...
GGCTTTGCAGGATCGAAAGGAATCGAGTTTTTGTTGACGGTGATATGTACGTTATCGAGTCTTTCGGTAAGTTCCTTTCCCAGATCACGCCGGATTACCTTTCACTGTCCGTCTTCCTTCTCATTCTGAACGTTCCGCTTTTCCTGTTCGGACTGAAAAAGCAGGGGACGGCCTTTACCGTCTATTCCCTGTTTGCGGTCGCCGTGTATTCGGCCGCGTCGTGGATCATCGTGGATGTGCTTCCCGTGGACGTGAGCTTTGCGTCCCCGCTGGCGGGGGAAGATCTGCTCCTGTGCGCCCTGTTCGGCGTATTTTTCCAGCCGCGATTTCAGCTTTACGAGCGGGTTGACGTAATCGACGTCGTATTTCACGCGGTAAAAGCCTTTTTCAATCGAATAATCGTCGTTTTCGTCAATCCACGAAGAATATGCGTCGGCAAAATATATGACAAGGTTTAGATTACCGTTGACGTCGGTTTTGTTTTTGCAAAGCGTGGGCGAAGTTGCCGTATACGATGCGAATTTGTCGAAATAACTCGAAACCGTGTACGAACTTTCAGTGTCGGCAAGCGCTTTCACGGCGTCGGCGTTAAGTTTGTTTACCGTAGCCTGCGTGAGCGTGATTTCAACCGTGACGTATTCCAACGAACCGTGTTTCTGATGATAATAATCGATCGAATCGACCGGCGTTTTATCGATAGCGTAATTAACGTCGTAAGCTTTCGCAGTCGCGAGCGGACTCATCGTAATAATCGCGAGTAGCGCCGCCGCAAAGCAGATTATAATTGTCGAAAATTTATTTTTTTTCACATTTGCACCTCATTTTATAAATACAATTCGTCCGATTATAAATACATTTCGTCCGACACCCACTTCAACGGGTTTTCGTTTATATACTTCATGTGTTCTTCGTAGTCTTTTTCGTTGCGGATTACGTGGTCGTTTGAACGCGCCTGCCAGATATTTTCGCCGTACTCTCTGTCACAAAATCTCTTTAACGTTGACACAAACCGGGAATACGCACTGCTTGATTTCTTTTCTGCCGACGCGCCCGTCTCGTTCTTTATCACCAACATCAGGTGTATGTGATTGGGCATTATTACGTACCCGTCAATCGAAATATGCTCATAAAACGCGCCCATACGTTCGATATTCTTTTTCGCGATTTCCCCGTATCGGGTTAGTTCCGTTTTCGGACAGCCGAGGACGTCTGTCCCTACAATTGTAGACAAGATACATTTTCTATCCTTCGTGCATATCGTCACAAAGTATGCTCCCGGACTGCTATAATCATAGCACTGCAACCGCGGAGATTTTCTTTTCGGCAACGCCTTGTTTTCAATCGTTTCGTCCATAATCTTCCGTACGGATAATCTCGTTATCGTTTTTTCAGCTTAATCAGACGTATTACGTTTTCTTTTCAACGCATTTCAACTGTAGGGACAGGCGTCCCCGACTGTCCGATTGTTGTTTTAAATAAAGACAAGCGGTATTTATAAATCGGATAATTTAGTTTTGTCATATTCTTTCGACTTCTTTCGCAGGGCGGGAGCTTGCTCCAGCCAACATTCTATTCGGACAGCCGAGGACGAAAGTCCATACAATTGCCATTCCGTCACTTTTTACCATGACTGCGCGTTTCAATATCGCACGTAGCGCAAAGGCGTGCCGCTATGCTCCGCACGTAGTCCGACCTGACGACGAAGAGTGGTGCGAATTTGCGCAACTGGCGATTGGAAACCGCACGAGCGTACTTTCTGTACGTGATTGCGCGTTTCCGCATCGCACGTAGCGCGAAAGCGTGCCGCTATTTGTCGTCAGAGTGCTTTGAGCTGTTCCAAAGTATCCTTAAATTCATTCATCGCAAAATCGAACGGAGCGCGCGTTGCGAGATCGACGCCTGCGATTTTAAGAATTTCGTAAGGAGAATCGCTGCCGCCGGCAGAAAGAAACTTCTTGTACTGAGCGACGAACGAATTGTCCTTCAATATCGAATTTGCTATGTTTACGGCGCTGGTGATGCCGGTTGCGTACTTGTAAACGTAGAACGCATTGTAAAAATGCGGTATTCTCGCCCATTCGGTTGCAATCTGCTTGTTGTGCGTGACAGCGGGACCGTAGTACTTTTTGTTAAGCTTCATATACGCGTCGGACAGTGACTTGGGCGTGAGGGGTTTGCCCTTCTGCTCCATATCGTGGCTTATTTTCTCGAATTCGGCAAACATGGTCTGGCGGAACAGTGTGGTGCGGAACATGTCGAGATAGTACGACAACAGATATTTTTTCATTTTTTTGTCGGTCGTGGTGGCAAGCAAATACTTGAGAAGCAGCACTTCGTTTACCGTGGAAGCCACTTCCGCAACGAATATGGCGTAGCCGGCTTTACTGTACGGCTGAGTGTGATTGGAGTAATAGCTGTGCATGGAATGACCCAGCTCGTGCGCTATCGTGAATATGTCGTGAATGGTTGCCGAATAGTTGAGAAGCACGAACGGCTTGGTGGAATACGAACCCCAGCTGTACGCGCCGCTACGCTTGTTTTCTGTTTCGTACACGTCCATCCAGCGCTCGTCGTGAGCTTTTTGCAGCAGTCCCGCGTACTCGTCGCCCATTACAGAAAGTCCCTTTTTCACGAGGTCGAACGCTTCTTCAAACGGAAGCGACATATCCGCGCCTTCCACTATAGGCACATACATATCGTACATATTGAGTCTTTCGACGCCGAGCGCGGTTTTTCTGTACGCGACGTAATCGTGAACGTACTTGCAGTTTTCGTCCACGCTTTCGATAAGGTTGGTGTAAACGCATTCGGGTACGTTTTCGTTGAACATGGCAGCTTCGAGGCAGCTTTTATATCCTCTTGCCGTAGCCGAGAACACGTCGCTTTTGACCGAGCCTGCGTACACAGCCGTCAATGTGTTGAGAAGGCTTTCGTAGCCCTTGTAATAGGTGGTGAAAGCGGCTTTTCTGACGTTCTGATCGGGGCTTTGCAACAGCTGCGCATATGTTCCGTGCGTAAGCTTTACTTTCTTGCCGTCAACTTTAACCGAGCCGAGTTGCACGTCCACGTTGTCGATTTTCGAGAACGCGCTCTGGAACTGCGACAACGGCGACTGCACCATGGACATAAGTTTTTCTTCCTTTTCGCCGAGAGTGTGCTTTTTTCTGCGCAGAACGCCTTTAAGCATGTAGTCGTAATCGGAAAAATCGGGATCGGAAATAAGGCTTTCAATGTATTTTTCGTCCAGAGAACACAGTTCGGGATTTATATAACTGCATGCCGCCGAATACTTGACGAACAGTGCCTGCGCTCTGTCTGTAAGACCTGCATAAAAATTATCGGACGAATCCTGATCGAGGCGCATTTTCGCGTACGAATACAGTTTTTCCAGTTTGATTTCGATCTCGTCGCTCTTTTTAAGCAGTTCGAGCAGTTTTACTTTGTCGGAAAGCTTGCCTTTGTAAGCCGACACAAAATTAACGCTTTTGTCAAGCTCTTTGTAGTCTTTTTCCCACAGATCGTCGGAAGCGTACACGTCTTCGAGCGCCCACAGGTATTTTTTTTCGACTTCGGATCTCTTCATAAATATAACTCCTTAATGGTTTTTTGCTTTTTTGGTTTTTCCGCAAGGCGTTACGCTTTTTGCGGAAACAATTGCGCCGCGTTTTATTCGGCGTCTTTAATTTCGTAACCTAAAATTATGTTGGACTGCGCGATAAACTCGAATTTAACGCCCGGTTGAAGCTCGGGGATTTCGTGGTCTTTTTCGATGAGCAGAAGGCGTATGTTTTCTTCTCCGCGCCTTACCGGCGGGCATTTAACCTTTACGCCGTGAAACTTTATCGCGTACTTTTCGTTTAGTTCGGGGACAATCTCCAAAACCTCTCCCCGGCTTTTGTCCTTGGGCCCGTAAATCATGTCGCGGTACATACGGCAATACGCTTTGGTGTAGCGGTACTTTACTCCGAAAAAGAACACCGACCCTATCGCGAACAGCGACGACAAAATTATCGAAGCCCACATAAACGGGCTTTGGTACGACCGATCGAGCTCGGTGTCTACGCGGATATAATGTACGACGAACAGCGCGATAAGAGCAATTGCGAGAGCAGCAAAACAAGTCCAGTACGCGACAAGCAGTTTTTTTCTCTGCTTAAACGCCGAGTTTATTTCTTTGTCGGGATAAACCGCAGTCATGTCTTTGCCTCCGTTTGGTCTTATGTTATATTTTAACACATTTGCAAACAATTTCAAAACGTTTTAACGCCGCCTGAGCCTTGCTCGCATTTATTTTTTTAAATTGCGCGCGCATACACGCGTGTGGACGGGACGGTTTGCGTTAAAAAATGTCTTTTGTCGTTTTTCTACTCGGCTATCCGGCAAACCGAACCTTTCTCGCCGTCCGCTTCGGTAACCAGAAGGGTAACGGGAATTCTGCCTATAAGTTCGGTACGGTGCGTAACAAGTCCCACAAGCGACGTTTTGCTTAGTTCGCACAGAACGTCCAGCGCCTGATCGAGCGCGGCGTCGTGCAGAGTGCCGAATCCTTCGTCAATAAAGAAAAAGTCAAAAGTTCCGAACCGAGCTATTTCCTTTGAAAGTGCGATTGCCATTGACAGCGACGCAAGAAAAGTTTCGCCGCCGGACAGCGTGCGCGCCTTTCTCTTTTCGTTGGAGTTAAGAAAATCGGTTACGAAAAAGTCGCTTTCTTCTTCGTCGTACGAAAGCGTATACTTGCCGCCCGTAAGCTCGGACAGCGTTTTAGAAGCGGAAAAAGTAAAATCTTTGATATATTCGGTGGCGACGAACGCATTGAATTCGCCGCGAGCGAACAAAACGGACAAACTGTTTATTTTTTCGTATTTTTTATTTATTCCGGCGCGTTCGGTTTTCAGCGCGCGCTTTGTTTCAAGGCGTTTTTCAAGTGCCTCGCATGAGGCAGTAAGCGTGGCTTTTTTTTCGATAAGTTCGCTGCGCGCGCTTTCCGCCTGAGCGATAAGGTTTTGAAAATGTTCGACGGGAGCAAGCGACGTGTCGATTTTTATATTCAGTCGCTCCGAGAGGTTTTTGCGCTTTTCGTCAATTTCGGCTTTTTCGGAACGCACCGCAAGCTTTTCTTCGTTTACTTTTTTATTGCATTTATCGAATTCTTCAACGCGGGTTTCTATGGCTTTTATGTTCTTTTCGGTAAGCTCGATTGTAACGGAAAGCGCGGCTTCGTCGGTTGTCGAAAGCCTCTTGGCGCGCTCGTCGTAATCGCGCTTATCTTCCACTCCGCGTTTAAGTAAAAGATCGCATTCCGACTTGAGCTTTGCAAGTTCCGCGGTGATTTTTTGCTCGTCGATACGAGATTTTTCCAGCAAAATCACTGCGTCAAGTCCGTTTTTCAGCTTTTTAACTTGGTTTTCGTCAACCGCCGGCAATGCGGACGCATCCTTTTCGCACTCACAGAACCTTGCAAACAATTGTTCGCGCGTTTCCTTGATTGCGGCAACCGCGGCGGCTTTTTCGGTATAGTCTTTACGTCGCGCGGCGGCTGATTTTTCGCACTCGGCAACGTTTTGTTCCGCCTCTTTGAGATGAGGACACGAGAACGCCGGATCGGCTTTCAGAATCTCCCCGCACACCGGGCAGACGTCGCCTGCATGCAGTCCTTTTTTTATTGCGTCGGAGCCTTCTTCGAGCGTTGCGCGCGACAGCGTTTCTCGTGCGGCGGCAAGCTCTTTTTCGGCAATAAACGAGGCCTTTTTTGCCGATTCCGCGGCTTTTTCGGCTTCGGCAAAAGCTTTTTCGGCAGCGTCTTTTTTGTTCCCGAGTAATTTAAGATCGGAAAATAGTTTGGTCTTCCTTGTCAGAGTAAGTTCGGCTTCTTTGTACTTTGCCGACAACTCGTCCGCTCTGACGTCCGCGAATTCGCCCGCAGCCCTTTTTGTTTTTTCGAGATCTTGTAAAAACGCGGCATGTTCTTTTTCTTTTTGGTTGCACGTCGCAAGCAGACTTTTGTATTCGCGGCGTTTTTTTTCAAGCTCGGCGGCGCGTAATTTCAAATCGGAAAGCAGCGTTTTTTCGCTTTCGAGCTTTGCCGACGAGCGCAAAAGCTCCTCTTTCCCGGAAATAGCTTTTTTAATTTCGGGCTGCTCGGAAACAAGCCTTTGTTCCAGCTCCGCAAGATTTTTCTCACGCAGGACAAGCGCGCTTTCCCTCTTTTCAAGCTCGGCTTGTTCGAGCAAAGCTTGTTCGCGCTGCTTTTTAAGCCTCTCGTTCTCGGTGGCTTTATCACGCATGGCGCAAGCCGATTTATAATCTTCGTTTAATTTTTCAAGCGTGTTTATTGTTTCTTTAAGCGTTTTACGATCGGCAGTCAGCTTTTCCTGAGTGTCGCCCTCGTAGCCTTGAAGTACGGCGTCCTTTTTGTCAAGCTCGCCCTTAAGCGTTCTTGCCGCCGCGCCGAACCTCTGGTAAACGTCGGAAAACCTGTCCAGTCTGAATAATTTTATGACCATTGCGTTGCGATCACCCTTGCTTGCGCGCAAAAACTGAGCGAATTCGCCCTGTTGAAGCACAATAACGCGGGCAAACTGATCGACGTCCAGTCCGAGTTTTTCTTCCAGAAAGGCAAACGCCTCGTTGGTTTTTTCCCGGACTGCGACGCCGGTTTCGACGTCCACTATTTTTGCCGAATTTGCGCCCGCTTTTCTCGAAATAACGCGCTCGGTGCGGTAAATTTTTCCTTCAAGCTCGAACGTAAGCTTGATTTCGCCCTTTTCGCAACTTAAATTTATATAATCTTCTATCTTTCCGCGCGAAGAATAGGATGGAAGTTTTTGATAAAGACCAAGTATAAGGCAGTCGAGCACGGTGGTTTTTCCGCTGCCCGTTTTGCCCGATATACAGAAAAGATTGTCGCGTGCCAGCTCCTTAAAATCTATAATTTGCTTTTCGCGAAAGCTGTTTATTCCCTCTATTTCCAGTTTTAACGGTTTCACAGCAGCTCCTCCTTGTTTACCGCACGACGAAACAATTCGCGGTCTTCGTCGTCCGGACTTTCGCCTTTCTTACGAATAAAAAACGCCTCGAAAAGTTGTTCGTCGGTCATAAGCTTTTTCTTCTGTTCGCCCTCTTCTCCTTCGGCTGTAAAACACGGCGTAAATTTTACAAACGCGGGAAGAGCGCGCAAAGCGTTCATTTTCGCGGGCGTGACGGGTTCGGGGCAGTCGTACAGAATTTCGGCGTAATCGCTGCAATGCGCCAGTTTTTCGTACGCTTCGTCGTAGTTTTTAACCTCTATTCTTATAAGTTTTTTGACGTTTTTCAACGGAATATGACGCACGTTCACCGTGCTATCGCCCGAATTTTTATCCTTTTTTATTTCGACGAGATTTACCTGTTTTTCCTCGGTCTCTCCGAAATTGCACGGCGTTATCGACCCGGAATACCACGCTTCTTTATCCTTTGCCGCGCGCATGTTTTTGTGTATATGGCCGAGGGCGACGAAATCGGCGTTTTCGGGCAAAATCGCAGACGGCAGAATTTTCGCTCCCCCCAGCGTTTTTTCCTCAGAACCGGGCAACATAAAGATATGCGCGACGAAAATATTCGCTTCGCCCGGCAAAAAGCCCTTTTCGCACTCGGCAATAAGTCCTTGCACGCGATCGGCATACTTTTTGTCGAACATATCGTCGTCTTTTTGTCCGGCGGCTTCGTTTTCGTTCGCGTCATCGGAATTTTTTCGCTCGTCCGGGGCATCTTCCGGTAAATCGGCCGAAAAACTTTCAAGCGGATAAGGAAGAATTGCCATGCATGCCTTTCCGCCGGGCGTTGCCAGCCTGATCCAGCCGCGCCCGTTTTCCGCACCGTAATCGGAATAAAACGAGTTGTCCATATCGCCCACAAGATAGATATTGTGGCGGACGGCAAGACTTCTCGCCGCACACAGACGGACTTCGTCGTCGTGATTACCGGCAAGCACGACCACCGGGCAGCCGTAAGACGAAAGCCGCTCGCACGCGTCGAAAAACAGTTTTTCGGCTTCGGCGGGCGGAACGGCGGTATCGAAAACGTCGCCCGCAACCAGAATAAGATCGGGCTTTTCGACAGCCGCAATCTCCTCTATATCCTGTAATGCGGCGCGCTGATTGGGCAGCATGCTTTTGCCCTCTACTTTTTTGCCGAGATGCCAGTCGGCGGTGTGCAGAATTTTCAAATTATCGTTCTCCTTATTGTGTCCGGCAGTACAAAATAAACACCACATATAGATATTTAAAAAACTGACGAAAAACGTTTGAAAAATTTACGGAATAATGATATTATATAGTATTGTGGGGATTAAATCAAGCGATTTTGCTCTTTTTTTGCGTCTGACGGCGCAAAAGCCGGGAAAAACGCTTTTATCCGGAGGAGCCGATTATGCAAATGAAGATAAGTGCCGACAGAATGCTTGCGGGAAAAACCGAAGTGGACAACTCTTTTTTACTTAATTTTATGCCGTTTGCGCCCGAAAGCTACGTTAAAGTGTATCTTGCCGGGCTTTTGGCAGCTTCCTGCGGGACGGGCGACGACAACGCCGAAGAATACATTGCCGGCAAGCTGAACATCGATCTGCCCGTCGTCGAAGAAGCGTTCCGTTACTGGGAAACCCAGGGCGTCGTGACGGTAGTGCGCTCGGTAACTCCGCCCGAAATTCAGTTTCTGCCGGTGGGAAAGGCAATGCCGTCGGCTTCTAAATTCTCCAAAACAAAATACAAGGATTTCAACGACCAGCTGCACGCCATGCTGCCCGGTCGGAGCATTCTCCCCGGCGAATACAACGAGTACTATTCTCTTATGGAAGACACTCATATGGAGCCCAACGGCATGCTGGCGATAATAGCCTACTGTATACGTCAGAAGGGCGAAAATATCACCTACCCCTACATTCTGGCGGTTGCGCGCAATCTTGCCGGACAAGGACTTCTTACTTTCGACCGGATAAGCGAACAGCTCAGCGAATTCGACGCGTACGAAAAAGAACTTCGACCCGTTCTTAGCGCGCTGGGCAGCAAAAGAAAGTCCGATCACGAGGATAAGCGTCTTTACATAAAATGGACAAAGGGCATGGAATACACTCCCGCCACCATCATAAAAGTAGCCAAAACGGTTAAAAAAGGCGGAATGGAAAAACTGGACGCCATGTTGACTCGCTATTACGAAAATCACCTTATGACCTTTGAAGAAATAGAAGATTTCAACCGCAATCGCGAAAAACTGGTTGCCCTTACCAAAAACATCAACCGCATTATCGGCGTTTATTACGAACAGCTCGATTTTATAATCGAAACGTATATCACGCGCTGGATAGGCTACGGTTTCGACGACAACACTCTCACGCTTATCGCAACGTACTGTTTCAAACGCGGCGTGCGAACGCTGGAAGGCATGAACGACGTTGTGGAAAAGTTTTACAAACAAGGGCTTATTTCCGCAGAAAGCATCGACCAGTTTATCGGCAAAAGCGTGGAAAACGACAACTTCATCAAGGCGTTTTTCGACGAGGCGGGCATTACTCGCAACGTTACCTCCCGTGACCGCGACAGCTACAAGGTGTGGACGTCTTCCTGGGGCATGACAAACGACCTTATCATGCTTGCGGCGCAAAAAGCCAAGGGCAACGTAAGCCCCGTTTCGTACATGAACACGCTGCTTTCGGCGTGGTTCAAAGCCGGAATAAAGACCGTCGAAGAGGCAAAAGCATACAAGTTTGAAAAATCGACGACAACCGAAACCAAGGTGACCAAAACGTACACGAGCGATCAGCTTAACGCCATGTTCGATAATCTCGACTACGAGGATTTGTGATGAATTACGACAAAGCACTCAATTTTATAAAAACGCGAAGAGAACAGGATTTGATAGAAGCTCACCGCGAATATATGTCGCGGCTGGGCTCGGACAAAACGCTGTCCGAGTTTGACGAGCGTTATCGCCGCGCCGTACTGGACGACATAAAATCCGGCAGCGACGAAAAGGGCAAAAAAGCCGCGCGAGAGCTGTTAGGCGAGATAAAACGCCTTGGATTATACGAAAAATTTTATCCCGCCCCCCACTGCGACAAGTGCGGCGACACCGGCTTCGTGGACGGGAAAATATGCGACTGCGTAAAAGCCCTGTCGTTTAATTCGGATATGGTGGCGTTTCCTCTGCACGATTTTTCGCAGATAGATTATTCGTTGTTCGGTCAGCGCGACGGCGCGATTTTCCGAAAAACCGCTTCGGACATGAAAATAGTTTTTGCCGACAAATTCCCCTGTTCGAAAAAGAAAGTTTTTTCCTTTCTCGGTACAAGCGGGACGGGCAAAACCTTTCTTGCATCGTGCTGCGTTGACGCCGTTCTCAAAAAAGGGCTGTCGGCTGTGTTCGTGACCGCATTCAGATTTGTTTCGGACATGACAAAGTATCACACAACCTTTTCGGACGAACGAGATTCGCTGAACATTCTGGACGCCCTCGTGCTGGACGGAAGGGACAGGGAGGCGAGCGAGTATATTCATAAGCTGGCG
>ENA-UEQL01003089-UEQL01003089.1-human-gut-metagenome-genome-assembly--contig:-NODE-3089-length-10525-cov-3.239376_pt1 | contig 10525 bp, 6 predicted proteins | sample MGYA00242905_ERZ507926 | MGnify/ENA primary metagenome ERZ507926 (study PRJEB26167, sample SAMN06115531) | human gut metagenome | host: Homo sapiens | place: China:Henan | collected 2015-09-09 | study...
CTACGTTTTCAGCGGTGAAACTTCTCCGGTTATGGTTGAGGGAGCCGGGACCCCGCATTGCGGAAATGGTTCTTTTCCAAAAGTGCTAAAAGCAAAATAACCCTGATTATTGAGTAGGGTATTACACCTTTCGAAAAAGTTTTCCGGTGATTCGAACCATTGCAAGGCGGAGCAGGAAGTTATCAATGTACTTTCGGTGGGGAAAGAGACTGTTTCGGCATCTCCCGGAAGAAAAGAAACCTGCTTCTTCATTAATAAGTCCTCACAGCAATATTTCATATCGGGGCAAAGGTCATTAAGTAATAACTCTTCCGGACGGAGGGCTTGGAGCAGCATACGGGAGTAAATACCGGTTCCGCAGCCAAATTCAATTACTTTCGAGCAGGGAGAAGGTATGTGTTCTGTAAGCAAACGAATCATTTTACCTGCTATTTGCCGTTGCACGTTTGCTTCCTTTGGATAGGTAGTGATAGCTTTTGAAAAACGTTCTGCGATTAGTCGTTTATTCATAATCAATATTTGTTTAATAGGCTGATATACTTGATAATCACTTTATTTTAAAATGATGGATGCATCAGTTCTCCGGCTGCATGAGTATCGTGTTAAAAAGCTCTTGTTGGTAATGTGCCGCTTCCACTTGTTCAAGAGAGTCCACTTGGTTTTCCCATGCCAAATATTGGTTATCCGGGAGGAAAATGCGGTCGCCTTTTCCTATGATAGCTTTTTGCCATTTAAAATCAGAGGGCGGCAATGATAAATATTGTTGTTGTATAGCGGCAAGTTCTTCTTTGAGTTCTTCCATCGGACGCTGGGGGGATATGGTTTGAAAAGTTTTATAGTCAGCTATTGAACCACACATTCTTCTTTGAAATTTTTGCAAGGTTTGTTCATTCAGCCCTTGAAGTGTGCCATCGAAAATAGAGTGAGCGATACCTTTGGTTTCGTGTATGGGGTAGAGGGTGCCGTTGATGGCGATACTTTGGGAGACAGGCAGATGTGGGTACTGCTTCATGATTTGCGAAGCTGCCCAGACTCCCATCGACCAGGCGATAAGTGTAATCTGGGAATAGGTTTCCAATAAGTCGGTATCAAATGCTAATGAACGGTAATCATAGCAAATCATCCAGTCCTTATCTGTAGGATGAATGGTCAGGAAAGGAGTTTCGTCCATCCCCCAACCGGCGAAGAAAAGCAATAGATGCTTCTGATTATTCTTTATGATAAAATGCTGCTTCATTCGTTTATCAGTTTGATGAGTTGGTCAATTTCATGTTCAGTGATGTCCGCTGTCAGTGAAAAACGGATACGTGAAGTTCCGTCGGGTACGGTAGGTGGACGGACGGGCAATGCATAGAATCCTTTGCGCTGGAGTTCTTCTGCTTTCAATATGGTATCTTCACTGGCTCCTATAATCATAGGTACAATATGGCTCACCGATGGGCAATTATATCCTTTGGCTGTAAGGGCTACCTTTAGCTTTTCACTGATTTGTAGCAGGTGAGTTCTCTTATGTTGTAAAGCTGGAAGACGTTCTAACACCCATGAAGTCCACTGAATATTGATAGGAGGAAGTGCAGTGGTGAATATAAACGTGCGCATTTTATTAATAAGATATTCCCGAATGAGTTGCCGACAGACAATATAGGCACCTGCCGAAGCAATGGCTTTTCCGAATGTTCCTACCAAAAAGTCTATATCGTTGATACAGTCCTGTTCTTCGGCACATCCTAATCCTTTTTTTCCTCGTACACCAAAAGCATGAGCCTCATCTACATAAAGAAGAACATTGGAATAACTCTTTTTGAGTTGAATGAGAGTGGGAAGATCAGCTTCATCGCCATCCATGCTGAAGATACTTTCGGTAACAATAATAAGCTGCTCATAAGCGTTATGATTTTCAGCAATCAGTCGCTGCAACTGGGAAATATCATTGTGACGATACCGGATACATTTAGCTGATGATAATTTAATTCCGTCTATCAGGCTTGCATGCACCAGCTTGTCAGCAAGAATCAGGGTGTGAGTATTGCAAATGGCAGGAAGTATTCCTGTATTGGCATGATAACCACTATTGAATATGAGTGCACTTTCAGTTCCGAACATGGTGGCTAGCTGTTGCTCCAACTTCTGATAGTCACTAAAATTGCCGGTCAGTAACCGGGAAGAGGAGGAAGTAGGCAGGAATGTTTCAGGGGTGAGTGTTTTTAAGAATTCCTTCCTCAATGAAATGTCATTGGACAGCCCGAGATAATCATTAGAAGATAGGTTCAACATTCGTTGTCCGTTCAGCAGAACATCTCGTCCTTCGTGAATAAGCGGTGGGAGAGAACGGTAGTTCTTTTTCTCTTTCAAGGTCTGGAGTTCCTGGTTTATATGTTCTAATGTCATGAATTATTGTTTTAAGTAATAAGTATTCGATATATGGATGGTTGAAAGCGTAATCAGTTGTCTATAAGATGTTTATTGTCTAAAGAAGTATCCCGAAAGTTTCTCACCGACCAAGGCATCCTTCCTCGGTGAGGAAAGGCCCGTTCCTCACCGAGGAACACCCTTTTGCTCACCGAGGAACAGATTCTTGGGTGAAAATCTGGTAATATTCTTCTTATCTGTCATCTTTTTTGAATAACTTTAAGTAAGCCGGAAGTCAGTTCGCTTAATTGTTCCGAAGTGATGATGAAAGGCGGCATCAGATATACCAGCTTGCCAAAGGGACGTACCCAGATTCTTTCTTCCACAAATCTTCGTTGCATATAGGCCATATTTACCGGACGTTTCATCTCAATGACTCCGATGGCTCCGAGTATTCGTACATCAGCCACTTCCGGAAATTCCCGTGCAGGTGCCAGTTCTTCTTTCAGTTGAGTTTCGATTCGCTTCACATTCTCTTGCCAATCGGATTCGAGTAATAGGCGAACGGAAGCGCAAGCTACTGCACACGCAAGTGGATTACCCATAAATGTAGGTCCGTGCATAAAAGCTCCCGGTGTGTGGTTAGAGATTGTATCTGCTATCCGGTTGCTGGTCAATACAGCAGAAAGTGTCATATATCCTCCGGTCAGTGCTTTACCGATACACATTATATCCGGTTCTACTCCGGCATGTTCCCAAGCAAAAAGTTTACCGGTTCGTCCGAATCCCGTTGCTATCTCATCGAAAATAAGAAGAATATCGTGCTTCCGGCAAAGCTTTTCTGCTTCACGCAGATACTGCGGATGATAAAACCACATTCCACCTGCTCCTTGTACCATCGGTTCCAGGATAAGCGCCGCCAACTCTTTTGAATGTTTTTCAATTATCTCTTGCAGAGGCAGTATATCTTCCGGATTCCATTCTCCGTCGAACCGGGAAGTGGGGGACGGGACAAAATAACGTACAGGCAATGCCGAACCGAAAAGACTGTGCATACCCGTCACCGGATCACATACAGACATGGCATTCCACGTATCACCGTGATAGCCGGAACGGATAGTCACGAAATTGTTCTTTTCCGGTTTTCCTGCTGCATACCAATATTGTACAGCCATTTTCAGTGCCACTTCTACGGCTACCGAACCGGAGTCTGCATAGAATATTTTCTGCATGGAGGAAGGAACCAAAGGCAATAACAGTTTCCCCAGTTCAATGGCCGGATCATGCGTCAGTCCTCCGAACATGACATGAGACATTTTATCTAATTGTTCTTTTGCCGCCTGATTTAATACCGGATGATTATATCCATGCACTGCACACCACCAGGAAGACATTCCGTCAATGAGCGTTCGTCCGTTTTCGAGGGTAATGGTAGCGCCGTCTGCCCGTTTTACTTTGTAGACAGGAAGCGGATCGGTAGTCGAAGTATACGGATGCCAGATGTGCTCGCGATCAAATTGGGAATCGGCGAAATGATAGCCTTCTTCCTGAATCATCTTTTTGTCTTCCGATACTTTGGAGCCGAGTGTTGTCAATAGGTCGCCTACGATAGCCGAGTTAATTCCGATATATAATGCCTTGTGCATCGCTTCGGAAGAAAGTTGTGAACGTCCTCCGGCAAAACGCAGAAAAGCGGTCGGATTGATAAAACGAAAGAGTGCGATGGTTTTGAGTATTTCTTCTTCGCTTAAAGGCTGCTCATTTTCCAGTGGAGTTCCCGGAATCGGGCTAAGCAGGTTGATAGGTATGGATTGAACATTCAGTTCTGCCAATGTGAAAGCAAATTCAATCCGTTGTTCCATCGTTTCTCCCATGCCGATGATACCTCCGCAACAGATATCCATGCCTACACGACGGGCTGCATCGAGAGTAGCCAGTTTCTGTTCTTGCGTATGCGTAGAGCAGAGTTTGGAAAAATAAGACGGGGCAGTTTCCAGATTACAGTGATAACGGGTGATTCCTGCTTCATGCAGGGAACGCAATTCTTCTTCATTGAGCAGTCCCAGAGAAGCACAAAGTTGAATCGACGAATGTCGACGCATATAGTGGACTGTATCGCAAAGTTGGGTAATCTGTTTGGGAGATGGTTTTCGTCCGCTGGTAACGAGGGAGAATCGGTTGACGTCCTGGGCTTCGTTGTATTGGGCCTGTCGAAGACATTCTTCAGCGGGAAGGAGATCGTAAATCTCGGCTTTAGTCCGGTAGTGGGAGGATTGTGCACACCATTTGCAGTTTTCCGGACATCGGCCGGACTTGGCGTTGATGATGGAACACATGTCGAACTCGTGCGAAGCACGCGCGACGGTAATCTCATGCGCGGCGGCATAAAGCGCCTCGCTGTCAGCCATGTTGGCTAGCCAAGCAGCTTGGTCGGGTGATATGTCGATACCCGCCAACACTTGGTCTTTGATTTCCTGAAGTGTCATAAATGTATGATAAGGGATAGTTTGTGCAGCATTCTGCTTACGAAGAGCAACGTCCACAACATTGATATGCAGATGACCGATTTGGAATTCACGTCCCATACTTGCAAAGGCAGCATAGTTCTTTCTTCCCCAGTAGCGAAAGCGGGAAAGAAGAGTGCGTGTGGTCTGTATGTGGCGTTGTTGCTTCATTGATTTTTTTACTTTTGTTCGTTAGAACGTGGCAAATGTACAAAGATTCTTTGGATAAGCAAGCAAGTTGATGATTTCTAGTTTCTGTGGAATTATTTCTTTTTCCTGTATTCTTTGCGGGTGTTGAAGTTGAATCCGGCATATATTTGGAGAGTACCGAATCCATTGTCGACAGAGAAATTGTTGCGATGATAATTGTAGTTTTTTCCAACAAAAGAAGTACCTACGTAATACTTGCCTGTGTTGTAGACAATCCCTGCCCGAACCAGAAAATCCAGATTGAATTTACCGTACCATGCTTTTGCTTCATTTGTTTCTGCGTCCACATCGGAAGCTTTGTAGGCAATGGCAGGGGTGAGAGACAGGCATGCCAGACAGTTGCGGGCAAAGACCCAGTTGTAGGCGTAGCCGAAACTGATATTGGCATTGGTGTATTTAATATTCTTGACTTTCATGGCAGGATTCATCGCCTCCTGGATAAATCCCGGAAGTGCTGTATAGTCGAAGTCGAGATGATGCTTTGAAATGGAAAAACCTGCAATAAATGTACCTGCATTGCGTCGTTGATTGGTGGATTGACTGAATGCGGCAGGATAGGAGAATTTGCGGTTATTGAAGATATAATATAGATTCAGTCCTTTGATATCTACCTTTATTCCGCTGAAATCTTCGGAATAGTTGGAGGGGATATCGTCTGAAAATCCTCTGATTTTATGTATTTTGTAATCATTACCAGTGCGGCGATAGAAGATATCCACACCCAGTTTGGAGCTGTATAGGCTAAGATCGAATTCTGTTCCTCTGTTCTTTCGGGTACCTTTTTTGAAAATATCGTTCACATCTACAGACCATCCCAGGAAAATCCATCGCCAGCCGAAATACAATCCTATTTTGTTGTGCGGGTTGGGAGAAAAACTAAGTTTCTGTGGCTGCGGCAATTCACTGGTGATAGAATAATACTCAAAGTTGCTGAAATGAGTAACCATCAGCGCATAGTTATAACGGTTGGGACTGATATAGAGCGTATCGAAATCACTGAAGTTCATAAACTTCTTGATCGCTCTTTTAAAAGCACTTGGCTTGGCGGTTGTTGTGGAATCTACTTCTGTACTATCGTTGCCTAAAGAGACTTTCTCTTCAGTCTGCGCCTGTAAGGACAGTGAAAATAACAGAAAAAGATATAGAATAACCCGTTTCCCCATGTGGTTCTTTGTTGGTATAGATATTTTTAGTTTCACGAATGTACTACCTTTCGTTGATTTATACTAGCAATCTTCTAAAAAATGTTTCGTTTCCTAAACAAAAAAGTTCAATGTACTGTTAGTTACAACAAGCAAATAAATCTTAAGCCACAAAATTATGAGAATCTATTTACGTTTATTAGTCGTGTCTCTTCTGCTTTTTGCAGGAAATATAGTATATGCGGAAGCACAGCAGGAGAAACGCGTGACAGGCACGGTGACTTCTGAAGGAGAACCTTTGCCTGGTGTCTCCGTACAATTGAAAGGAGCATCTTCCGGCACCATTACCGATATTGATGGAAAGTATTCGATTGAGGTTCCTGCTACCGGTACTTTAGTGTTCCGTTTTGTAGGAATGAGAACAGTAGAACAACCGGTGAATAACCGGAGTGTGATTAACGTCACCATGGAATCGGATAGCAAAGCACTGTAATAAGTGATGGTTGTAGCGTATGCTACCGCTAAGAAGTATAGTTTTACCGGAGCAGCTTCGACGATGAAAGCTGGTGAGATTGAAAAGTTACAGACTTCCAGCATATCACGTGTATTAGAGGGTACGGTATCCGGAGTACAGGCAAGTGCGGCAAGCGGCCAGCCGGGTACGGATGCGGAAATCCGTATTCGTGGTATCGGGTCTATCAACGCTTCCAGCGCTCCGCTTTATGTAGTGGACGGTGTCCCGTTCGATGGTAGTGTGAACTCTATCAATCCTGATGATATATCTTCGATGACAGTATTGAAAGATGCGGCTTCTGCTGCTTTATACGGTTCACGTGGCGCAAATGGGGTGATTATTATCACAACCAAGCAAGGAGATCAAAATACCAAAGCGACCGTAAAGGTAAAAGCCTCTTTAGGAGGTTCCAATCGTGCCGTGCGTGATTATGATCGTGTCAGTACCGATCAATACTTTGAATTGTATTGGGAAGCACTTCGCAATCAGTACGCCAAGAGCGCGGATTATACTCCGGCAACTGCTGCGGCACAAGCATCCAAAGACCTGGTTACGAAATTGATGGGAGGTGGCCCCAATCCATACGGTCCCCAATATACGCAACCGGTCGGTACAGATGGAAAATTGGTGGCAGGTGCCCGTCCATTATGGAATTCAGACTGGAGTGACGCCATGGAACAACAAGCACTTCGCACAGAGTTGAATCTAAGTGTTTCCGGAGGCGGAAAAGCAAATCAGTATTTCTTTTCAGCCGGATACCTGAATGATAAAGGTATTGCGCTTGAATCCGGTTATCAGCGTTTCAATCTTCGTTCCAATATCACCAGCGAAATGACTTCCTGGTTGAAGGGAGGAGTCAATTTGAGTTTTGCACATTCTATGCAGAACTATCCGGTTTCTTCTGACTCCAAAACCAGTAACGTGATTACCGCAGGGCGTACCATGCCGGGATTTTATCCGATTTATGAAATGAATACCGACGGTAGTTACAAATTGGATGAGAATGGAGACCGCATTTATGACTTCGGCTCTTATCGTCCTTCCGGTTCGATGGCAAACTGGAACCTTCCGGCTACTTTGCCTTTGGATAAATCGGAACGAATGAAAGATGAAGTCTCCGGTCGTACTTTCTTGGAAGCTACGATTATTGAGGGATTGAAATTCAAGACTAGTTTCAACTTTGACTTGATTAATTATAATACGTTGGATTATACGAACCCCAAATTGGGTCCGGCTAAAGAAAACGGCGGCGGCGTCAGCCGAATGAATACCCGTACTTTCTCCTGGACATGGAATAATATTGCTACGTATGACAAGACAATTGGTGAACATCATTTTAATGTTCTTGCCGGTGTGGAGGCTTATTCTTACCGCTACGATGAACTGACGGCATCACGTTCCAAAATGGCGCAGCCTGATATGCCGGAATTGGTAGTCGGTTCACAGCTGACCGGAGGTTCGGGATATCGCATCGACTATGCATTGGTGGGTTATCTGACGCAAGCGTTATATGATTATCAGAATAAATATTTCTTCTCGGCATCTTATCGTCGCGACGGTTCTTCACGTTTTGCACCCGAAACCCGCTGGGGAAATTTCTGGTCGTTGGGTACTTCCTGGCGTATCGACCGGGAAGAGTTTATGGCAAGCACTTCCGACTGGTTATCTGCCTTAACCCTGAAAATGAGCTATGGTGCACAGGGAAACGATAACTTGGGTACGTATTATGCGAGTAAAGGGCTTTATACCATTGTTTCCAATCTGGGAGAAAATGCGTTAGTGTCCGACCGTATGGCGACCCCGAACCTGAAATGGGAAACGAACCTCAACTTTAACGTGGGTATCGACTTCTCCCTGTTCAACAACCGTTTTTCCGGTTCGTTTGACTTCTTTACACGTCGTTCGAAAGACCTGCTTTATTCACGTCCGATAGCTCCTTCCCTGGGATATGGTTCTATTGACGAAAATGTAGGAGCCTTGAAGAATACAGGTATAGAAATGGTGTTGAACGGAACGATTATCAATCAGAATGGTTGGGTATGGAAACTGGGTATGAACTTGACACACTATAAAAATAAGGTGACAGACCTCCCATTGAAAGATATGCCGCGAAGTGGTGTGAACAAGTTGCAGGTAGGTCGTTCGGTGTATGATTTCTATATGATAGAGTGGGCGGGAGTAGACCCGGAAAATGGAGATCCGCTGTGGTATAAGGATGAGGTGGATGCAAATAAGAATCCGACCGGAAAACGTGTCACAACAAATGATTATGGTTCGGCTGACTATTATTATGTCAACAAATCGTCTCTTCCGAAGGTGTATGGCGGATTCAATACGTCTCTTTCTTGGAAAGGATTTGATCTTTCGGCTATCTTTGCTTACAGTATCGGCGGATATATCTACAATCGTGATGTTACAATGATTCTGCACAATGGAAGTTTGGAAGGTCGCGACTGGTCGACGGAGATTCTAAGAAGATGGACTCCCGACAATCGTAATACAGATGTTCCCGCTTTGAGTACTACCACTAATAACTGGAACTCGGCTTCTACCCGTTTCTTGCAGAATAATTCGTATATGCGATTGAAAAACCTGACTCTTTCCTATAACTTACCCAAACAATGGATTAGTAAGTTATCATTGAGCAGTGTGCAGGTATATGTACAAGGAGATAATCTGTTTACCATTCACCGGAATCAGGGACTAGACCCTGAACAGGGAATTACCGGTATCACTTATTATCGCTATCCGGCTATGCGAACGATCTCCGGAGGTATCAACGTTTCTTTCTAAATTCAGACTAAATTATGAGAAAAATAAAAATTAAATCCATTCTTGCCGCAGTTGCCGGACTTTTCCTGGCAACGAGTTGTAGCAGCAGTTTTTTGGATACGGACCCAACGGATGCGGTAAGTTCAGAAAAAGTACCTGTGCCCGAAAATGCAGCGGCACTTGTGAATGGTGCATGGTATAATCTGTTTGATTATTCAAGTACTTATGCCAATATCGGTTATCGGGCGCTTCAGTGTCTGGATGACATGATGGCAAGTGATATTGTTTCCCGTCCGAAATACGGTTTCAACTCTTCGTATCAGTTTAACGATATAGCGTTACCTTCAAACAATAGAACAGAATTTGCTTGGTATCTGATATATAAAACGATCGATAACTGTAATACTGCCATTTCCATTCAGGGAGATTCGGAGGAACTCCGGCAGGCGCAGGGACAGGCATTGGCGCTGCGTGCTTTCTGTTATTTACACTTGGTGCAGCATTATCAATTTACTTATCTGAAAGATAAAGATGCTCCATGTGTTCCTATATATACCGAACCGAGTAATAGTTCGACAGTTCCGAAAGGAAAATCAACGGTGGCACAGGTTTATCAGCGTATTTTTGATGATCTGAACCTGGCACAGGATTATTTGAAGAACTATGTCAGGAGTGGTGATAACCAGAAATTTAAACCGGATGTTGCCGTGGATGGTCTCTTGGCTCGTGCTTATCTGTTGACAGGGCAGTGGGAAGAAGCAGCGAAAGCAGCTGAAGCCGCACGTACAGGATATGCGTTGATGACAACGACAGCCGAATACGAAGGCTTCAATAATATTTCCAATAAAGAATGGATATGGGGATTTCCTCAAATACCTTCTCAATCGGATGCCAGCTACAACTTCTATTATCTGGATGCAACATACGTCGGAGCTTATAGTAGCTTTATGGCCGATCCTCATCTAAAAGATACCTTTATTGAGGGTGACATTCGTTTGCCTTTGTTTCAGTGGATGCGTGAAGGGTATCTGGGA
>ENA-UEQL01003091-UEQL01003091.1-human-gut-metagenome-genome-assembly--contig:-NODE-3091-length-10524-cov-7.244568_pt1 | contig 10524 bp, 8 predicted proteins | sample MGYA00242905_ERZ507926 | MGnify/ENA primary metagenome ERZ507926 (study PRJEB26167, sample SAMN06115531) | human gut metagenome | host: Homo sapiens | place: China:Henan | collected 2015-09-09 | study...
TTCTCGGCAAGCTCGTTCAGGGCTACCGGGATGCTGGCGGCGCTGGTGTTGCCGTGGCGGTCCATGTTCTTGTAGAATTTGGCCGGGTCGGCGTGCAGAGCCCGCACACAGTGGTCGATGATGCGGCTGTTGGCCTGATGACAGACCACCCAGTCTACCTCGTCCAGCGTCTTGCCGGTCTCGTCCAGCACCGTGTGCAGGCAGCGGGGCAGGGCATCCACCGCAAAGCGGAACACTGCCTTGCCGTCCATGGTGATGGGGGCGGAACCGTTCCGGTCCGGCCCACCGGCGTGCAGGACGTCGCTGCCCCGGGCCCCCAGCGTGAGGGCAAAGGGGGTGTCGGCCAGCCGGAAGATGGCCGCGCCCGCGCCGTCGCCAAACAGGACGCAGGTGGAGCGGTCGGCGGGGTCCATCAGGCGGGAAAGGGCTTCGCACCCGATGACCAGGGCGTACTGCCCGCCCAGCGTGGCCAGCAGGCCCCGCGCTACGGCGGTGCCGTACAGAAAGCCGGAACAGGCCGCGTTGACGTCCAGTGCAGGCCGGTTCTCCGGCAGGCCCAGCGCCGCCTGTACCTGACAGGCCACACTGGGGGTGGCGTCCGGGGCCGACAGGGTGGCGCACACGCAGCAGGCGATGTCTGCCGGGGCAAGGCCGCTGCGCTGCAGCGCCTGTTTTGCGGCGGCAATGGCCAGCGTGGCGGCGGATTCGTCCGCGGTGCACCAGTGCCGGGTACGGATGCCGGTGCGGGAGGTGATCCACGCGTCACTGGTGTCCACGGTGCGGCTGAGCTCTTCGTTCGTGACCGTCCGGCCGGGCAGCGCCCCGCCGGTGGCTATCAGCTGGAAGCCCTTCATGCGTTCCTCATTTCTCCGATCTGGCGGTATTTCTTGTAGCGCTGGTCGGCCAGGGCCCTGCCGTTCATGCGGCACAGCGTTTTCAGGTGTGCCCACAGGGCAGCGTCCAGCTGCTCAAACAGCACCGTGTGGCCGCGCTGGGCACCGCCCACCGGCTCCGGGATCACTTCTTCCACGATGCCGTCCCGGTACAGGTCCTGTGCGGTCAGCTTCATCATCTCGCAGGCTTCGCCGCTGCGGGAGGCGTCCTTCCACAGGATGCTGGCAAAGCCCTCGGGGCTCAGCACCGAATAGACGGCGTTTTCCAGCATGAGGATGTGGTTTGCCACACCCAGCGCCAGCGCACCGCCGGAGGAACCCTCGCCGGTGACCACGGCAACGACCGGCACGGTCAGGCCGCTCATCTCCATCAGGTTGCGGGCGATGGCCTCGCCCTGGCCCCGCTCCTCGGCGTCCTTGCCGGGGTAAGCGCCCGGCGTGTCGATGAACGTGATAATGGGCCGACCGAACTTCTCGGCCTGCTTCATCAGGCGCAGGGCCTTGCGGTAGCCCTCCGGCCCCGGCATGCCGAAATTGCAGGCCAGATTCTCCTCCAGCGAGGAGCCCTTGCGGTGACCGATGACGGTCACCGGCATGCCGTGGAAGCGGGCCACACCGCCCAGGATGGCGGGGTCCTCCCTGCACTGGCGGTCGCCCCGCTGCTCAAAGAAGTCGGTGAACAGGGCGGAGATGGTCTCGTCAATGTGGGGGCGGTCCGGGTGCCGGGCCAGAAAGACCCGGTCCTCGGCGGTCAGCGGGCCGCAGGCACGCAGGATCTCGTCCTCCTCTACGGCAAGCTCTGCCAGCTCGGCGGCGTGGGCCGTGATGGCGTCCATGTCGTCGCCGCTGCCCTTCAGGGCGTTGATCTGCGCATCCAGCGGAGCCAGCTGCTCCAGAATTTCCTTGATCATTCGTGTTTTCCTCCCACATGAAGCTGCAGCACCCGGATCAGGGTGTCGCGCAGCTGGTCGCGGGGCACTACCTGATCCACAAAGCCGTGCTCCAACTGGAACTCGCTGCGCTGGAACCCGGCGGGCAGCTTTTCGCCGATGGTCTGCTCAATGACGCGGGGCCCGGCAAAGCCGATCAGCGCCCCCGGCTCGGCCAGCATGATGTCGCCCAGGCTTGCAAAGCTGGCGGTCACGCCGCCGGTGGTGGGGTGGGTGAGCACGCTGACGTACAGCCCGCCTCTGGCGGAAAAGCGCTGGATGGCGGCGCTGGTCTTGGCCATCTGCATCAGGCTGAAAATGCCCTCCTGCATGCGGGCACCGCCGCTGGCCGAGAAAATGACCAGCGGCAGGCGTTTGGCAGCGGCGTACTCCACCGCGCGGGTGATCTTTTCGCCCACGGCGGTGCTCATGCTGCCCATGAAAAACCGGCTGTCCAGCACGGCAGCCACACAGGCCACCCCGCCGATGCGGCCGGTCGCCGTGACGGCGGCTTCGCGCAGGCCGGTCTTGTTCTGGGCGGCGGTCAGCTTTTCCGGGTAGCCGGGGAACCGGAGCACATCCTGCGGGGGCAGGTCGGCGTCCAGCTCCCGGAAGCTGCCGTGGTCCAGTACCAGACTGAGCCGGTAGTAGCCGCCGATGGGCATGTGATAGCCGCAGTTGGGGCAGACGTAAAGGCTGCGGGTCCAGATGGTGCGGGTGGCGCGGCGGCCGCACTGTTTGCACTCCACGAACTGGGGTTCATGCCAGACGGCCCCGGCATCCCGCCGGGCTTTCAGCTGAAACGTGCGTTCCCGCATCCGGCCGGGGAACAGGTCTCGGATCTCGTTCATGGTGTTCTGCCTCAGACGTGTGCGGTGATGTAGTTGTAGATGTCGCCCACGGTCTTGAGCTTTGCCAGCTCCTCGTCGGGCACGGACACGCCGCAGGCATCCTCCAGGGCCATGTTCAGCTCCACAGCGTCCAGGCTGTCGGCCTCCAGATCCTCGGTCAGGCTGGCCTCCATAGTCACCTTGTCCTCGTCGCAGTTCAGGGTATCGACAACGATCTTCTTCATTTCTTCAAACGTCATGGTAGTGTTCTCCTTTGTTCTGGTTGTATGAATGAATTAGCTAAAATGTTTGAGTGATTCGGAACACGACCATTATAGCCGAATCGTTGGATAAGTCAACAAAAATAACTAAAATAATTTATCTTTTACAGTTCTGACACACTTTCCTTCCTTTTTATAATGCACGGTACAGGTGGCGGTCTGCGCACAAAACCCATTGACACGATGTGGTGGCGCTGGCCATCGCGATCATGATCGGTGACGGCTGCTGTGCCTTCGTCAGCATCAGCCTTGGGCAGGACGAAGTGCACCGCGCAAAGCAGAGCGTGGGCAACGCGGTGGTGCTGTGCGCAGAATGACCAATTCTTCCGGAAAAAAACTGGAAATGTTGATGCAATGCAAATCTTGTAAAATGCGCCCGCCTCGGCTATAATACTTTTCATGTATGTACACAACGTCCTGCCTCTTTCCGGCAGGGCGTTTTTCACGGCAAAAATGCAGAGCAACGGCTCTTTTTTGCATGGATGGGAGGAAAACTATGACCAAGGATATGACGCAGGGCAGCCCGCTGAAGCTGATCCTTGCCTTTGCAGTGCCGCTGATGCTGGGCAGCCTGTTCCAGCAGTTCTACAACCTGGCCGACACCATCATCGTGGGCCGCTTTGTGGGCGTGGAAGCGCTGGCGGCTGTGGGCAGCGTGGGCGGCCTGAACTATCTGGTGCTGGGCTTTGTCAACGGCATTGCCTGCGGCTTTTCCATCCCCATCTCCTGGACCTTCGGTGCCAAGGACTATAAAGAGATGCGCCGCTACACGGCCAACACCGTGTGGCTGTCCATCCTGTTTGCGGTGGTGCTTACGGTGGTCACCGTGGCGCTCACCCGCGCCGTGCTGGTGTGGACCAACACCCCTGACAACATCATCGACCTGGCCGATGTCTACATCCGCACCATTTTTGCGGGCATCCCCCTCACCTTATTATACAATGTCACCAGTGCCCTGATGCGCGCGCTGGGCGACAGCAAGCGCCCGCTGTTCTTCCTGCTGGTGGCCAGCTTTCTGAACATCGGGCTGGACCTTGCCTGCATCATCGTGTTTGACATGGGTGTGTTCGGCGCGGCCTTTGCCACCGTGTTCAGTCAGGGCGTGGCCGGTGTGGGCAGCCTGCTGTACATCCTGCGCCACTACCATGAGCTGCGCTGGAGCAAGGACGAAGGCGCGTTCAGCCTGCCCCACTGTGCAAAGCTGTGCAGCATGGGCATCCCCATGGGCCTGCAGTGCAGCATCACGGCCATTGGCAGCGTGGTGCTGCAGGGTGCCGTGAACGGTCTGGGCAGCGACATCGTGGCCGCACAGACCGCCGGCAGCAAGGCCGCCCAGTTCCTCTGCGTGCCCTTGGAAAGCATCGGCACTGCCATGACCACCTACGCCAGCCAGAACATGGGTGCCCACGACCTCAAGCGGGTGGACCGCGGCGTGTACACGGCGCTGGGCATCGGCTGCGTGTACAGTGTGGCGTCCTTCCTCATCCTGCGGTTCACGGATAAGCTGCTCATCGGCCTGTTCCTGGAAGCCAAGGAGACTGCCATCATGGCCAACGCCCAGAGCTTCATCTTCTGGAACAGCGTGTTCTACATCCCGCTGGCGGTGCTCATCATCTACCGCTACACCATCCAGGGGCTGGGCTATTCGGGCCTTGCCATGTTTGCCGGTGTGGCCGAGATGATCGCCCGCGCCATGGTGGGCTTCTGGTTCGTGCCGCTGTGGGGCTACTTTGCGGCCTGCATCGCAAGCCCGGTGGCCTGGTTCTTTGCCTGCTTCTTCCTCATCCCGGCCTACATCGTGGTGCGCAAGCGCCTGCAAAACGAAAAACAGGCCGATGCGCAGCAGGCGGCAAGGGCCTGAGCGTTTCCGGTTTAAAACAAAAGGGCTGCTGCACAGCATTTGTGCAGCAGCCCTTTTTCGATGCAAGTTGGTTGAGACTTAGTTCTCCGGTGCAGCGAAGGCGATGGGGGTAGCGCCTGCAGCGGCGTCCACGCTCTTCAGAGAGAGCGGGGTGGTCTCGTAGTGCAGGGTCTCGAAGGTCTGGGTCTGGCCGTCCTCGGTGGTGAACTCCAGCACATAGGTCACGTCAGCCTGCTTGTCGGCCTCCACGTCGCGGGTGATGACCACGCTGTCGCCGTCAGTCAGGCCCTCACCGGCCAGGTTGTCGCCCTTGTCCTCGGCGCCGACTTCGTACAGGTACAGGTCGGTGACGGTGGAACCGGTGGTGTTGTACACGGTGTACTCGGCAGTGGTGGGCTCAGCGGCCTCGCTGGAAGCAGTCTCAGAGCTTGCAGCCTCGCTGGATGCGGCAGAGGATGCCACAGAAGAGGAAGCAGCGGTGGAAGAGGAGCTGCCGCAGGCGGTCATGCCCACAGCCAGTGCCAGAGCGGCAGCAACGATTGCAACATTCTTGAGTTTCATGCGAAATACTCCTTTGATCTTTTTTCATTCTTCTCATTTCAACCCAACCAACCGGGTGGGCGGGTTGTTGAGGTTGATTATACGCAAGATTCGACAAAAAATCAAGGCTTATGTCGGCATTTTTCACGATGAAACAGGAACTGTTACCATTTTGACATGAATCTGTCACAATTTAGCAGGGGCTAACTTGAAGTTCCGTCCTGCTGCACCGGCGCATCCGGGACGCAGCACCGCCGTGGCGGGTGCCGCATTTTTGCCCCATCTCCCGATTTACAAATCTGCCGAAAAAGGCTATACTATAAATAATTATGCAAACAGGGGAGGTGAGCAGATGGCAGAACAGGAGCTGGAACAGCTGGAAGGCACGGTGGAAGATATCATCTACGAGAACGCCGACAACGGCTACACCGTGTTCGAGGTGTCCGGCGGCGGGGTCATCACCGTGGTGTGCGGCGTCGTGGGGGAGCTGCACGCCGGGGAAAGCGTCATCTGCCGCGGCCGGTACGAGAACCACGCCACCTACGGCCGGCAGTTCCACGCGCAGGAGTGCGAGACGGACATGCCCAAGGATCTGGAAGCCGTGTACGCCTTCCTTGCCAGCCGGTCGCTGCCCTACATCGGGGCCAAGACGGCGGACAAGATCATCGACCTGTTCGGGGCCGAGGCGCTGGAGGTCATTGCCAACGACCCCGCCCGGCTCACGCAGGTGCCCGGCATCTCGCCGGACAAGGCCGACCGCATCCAGCAGGAGTTCAAGCGGATGTTCGGCATGCGGGAGCTCATCGCCTATCTGGCACAGTTCGAGATCGGCCCCCGCAAGGCCATGGAGGTGTTCCGGGCGTTCGGGCCGGGGGCCATGCAGGCGATTTCGGCCAACCCCTACCTGCTGTGCGGGGAGCCGCTGCAGCTGGACTTCCGCCACGCCGACAGCATCGCCCAGTATTACCACATGGAGGGCGACTGCGCCCAGCGGCTGGAAGCCGCTCTGCTGCGCACTTTGCGCCACAACGCGGGCAACGGCCACACCTGCCTGCCCCGGGCCCAGCTGCTGGAAACCGCCTCCAACTTCATCCACCAGCCGCCGGAAAAGCTGGCCCGTGCGCTGGACAAGTGCATCGAGACCGAAGAACTCTGCGTGAAGATGTTCGACGGCGTGCCCTACATCTACCTGCCGGACCTTCTGGCCGCCGAGCAGGACATTGCCCACCGGCTGGCCATTCTGGCCCGGCGGGGCAAGAACACCGCCCGGGACCTGGACCGGAACCTGCAGGTGCTGGAACTGACCCAGGGCTTTGCCTATGCGCCGCTGCAGCGGGAAGCCATCCGCAAGGCCATGACCGAGAACTGTCTGGTGCTCACCGGCGGCCCCGGCACCGGCAAGACCACCACCGTGAACGCCATCCTGCAATTGCTGGAAAATCAGGCCGAGCGGGTGGCCCTGTGCGCCCCCACGGGCCGGGCCGCCAAACGGCTGAGCGAGCTCACCGGCCGCAAGGCCAGCACCATCCACCGCCTGTTGGAGGTGGACTATACCGGCGGCGTGGTCAGCTTCATCCACAACGACAAGAACCTGCTCAAGTGCGATGTGGTCATTCTGGACGAGATGAGCATGGTGGACGTCAAGCTGTTTCAGGCGCTGGTCACGGCCCTGCGTTACAGCTGCCGCATCATTATGGTGGGCGACGCCGACCAGCTGCCCAGCGTGGGCCCCGGCAACCTGCTGGGCGAGATCATCCGCTCCGGGTGCGTGCCCACCGTCTGCCTCAACGAGATCTTCCGGCAGGCCAAACGCAGCCTCATCGTGGAAAATGCCCACCACATCATCTGCGGCGAGCCGCTGCAGAAGGGCGGCAAAACGGACGATTTCTTCTTCCTCGAAGCGGACGGCGACGCCGCCCAGAAGCTGGTGTGCGATCTGGTCACCACCCGGCTGCCCCGCAGCTATGGGTTCGACCCCGTGCGGGACATTCAGGTGCTTTGCCCCACAAAGCTGGGCCCCACCGGCACCCAGGCGCTGAACGTGGAGCTGCAGAACCTGCTCAACCCGGAGCAGAAGGGCAAACCCCAGCTGCAGAGCGCGGCCCGGGTGTTCCGGGTGGGCGACAAGGTGATGCAGGTGCGCAACAACTACGAGATCGTCTGGCAGCGCATCGGCGGGGAACAGGGCGTGGGAGCCTACAACGGCGACATCGGCATCGTGGAGAGCATCAACACAAGGGAGCGCTCCATGGTGGTGCGCATGGACGACCGGCGGCTGGTGTACCCGGCCGAGAACCTCAACGAACTGGAAATCGCCTATGCCATCACGGTGCACAAGAGCCAGGGCAGCGAGTTCCCGGCGGTGATCCTGCCGGTGGCGCAGGTGCCGCCCCGCCTGTGTTACCGCAACCTGTTCTACACCGGCGTCACCCGCGCACGCAAGCTGTGCATCGTGGCGGGCCGGCGGGACGTGGCCAACCGCATGATGAGCAATGTGCGCCAGAACCTGCGTTACAGCGGCCTGTGCGCCCTGCTGCAGGCGGAGCTGCCGCCGGAGCAGGTGCGTGTGGAGGAATGAAGGCTGCACGGAGATCAACTTTTGCTCCGGGTCAAGCTGCAAAAGTTGATTTCCGTGTCTCAGGTCGGCGGCCTCGCCCTCTCAGTCACCTTCGGTGACAGCTCTCCCAAAGGGAGAGCCAAGGGCGTAACCGGAACGTTTCTTGCCTCTCCCTTTGGGAGAGGTGGCACGCCGTTAGGCGTGACGGAGAGGGCGAGGCCGTTGCCCATGTTGGCAGGACTTTGCCGTACCCCGCATGAAGGCTGCAAAACTTGTATACTTTTTGCCGCAACTATGTTATACTGAACTCTGATCTGATTTTTGCCCGCCCGGCGGGCTTTTTACGATAGAGGCACAAGAGAAAGGAACGAACGACTTATGGCACAGAACGATATCGGCATCGACCTGGGTACGACTACCATCATCATCGCGCAGGAGGGCAAGGGCGTGGTGCTCAACCAGCCCAGCGTGGTGGCTATGGACACCCGCAAGAACTCCGTGCTGGAGGCGGGCGACAAGGCCCTGGCCATGGTAGGCCGCACCCCCAACTATATTTCCGCCATCTTCCCGCTGAAGGACGGCGTCATCAGCGACCACACCATGACCCGGGAGCTGATCTGCCGCTTTGTCAAGCAGGTGTACAGCTCCCATATGGTCAAGCCCCGGGTGGCCGTGTGCGTGCCCGCCGCCATCACCGGCATTGAGAGCGACGCTGTGGTGGAGGCCGTGGTGGCCGCCGGTGCCCGTCAGGTGTACCTCATCGACGAGCCCATCGCCGCCGCCCTCGGCTCCGGCATCGACATCACCCAGCCGGACGGCCGCATGATCATCGACATCGGCGGCGGCACCACCGACATCGCCGTGCTGAGCCTGGGCGGCAAGGTCAAGGCCACCAGCGTGCGTGTGGCCGGCAACCACTACGATGAGGAGATCCTCAAGCATGTGCGCAACAAGTACAGCATCGCCATCGGCCAGCGCACCGCCGAGGAGCTGAAAAAGCATGTGGCCTGCTGCCCGCAAAAGACCGATTTCCACGAGACCATGGAGATCAAGGGCCGCAGCCTGCTCACCGGCCTGCCGGTGCGCGTGAATGTGTCCACCGATGACCTGTACGAGCCGGTGATGATGCTCAGTGAGCAGATCGGCACCGCGGCCCACCAGGTGCTGGAAAAGACCCCTCCGGAGCTGGCCGGTGACATCTACCGCAACGGCGTCATGCTCACCGGCGGCGGTGCCCAGCTGCACGGCCTGACCGAGTATCTGGCCCAGGAGCTGAAGGTGGAAGTGACCGTCTCCCCCGACCCCGTCAACTGCGTGGCCTTGGGCACGGCCATGAGCCTTGGCATCGGCGACAAGCTGGAGACCGGCTTCACCGACGCCACCCCGCGCATCGGCCGCCGGTAAGAATGTTGCGGGAAAAAAGAAAATTTGTCCATTTTTGTTGAATTAAATGGGAAAATAAGGTATACTATTCCCAAATCGTGTTTTCGCGGCCGGTGCCTGCACCGGCTGCGGATTCTTGAGAAACAGGAGGAAAAACCATGGATTTAGGTTTTGACGTCGTCGTTACCATTACCGGTATCGTGCTGGTGTTCTTGATCCTCGTGCTGCTGATGGCGATCATCACGCTGGAGGGCAAGATCTTCGACGGTCTGGGCAAGAAGAAGGCTGCCGCAAAGGCTGCTGCCTCCAAGCCTGCCGCCCCTGCAAAGCCCGCTGCCCCGGTGCAGCAGGCCGCTGCTCCGGCTCCCCAGGTGGAGGAAGGCATTCCCGATGATGTGAAGGCAGCCATGTCCACCTCCAAGCCCTACTTCAACAACGCGCAGGTTGTGATCGTCCGTGCCGACCGCGCGGCGGATATCAAGACTGCCGCGGACTGCAAGGGGCTGACCTTTGCGGTGGAGAAGGGCTCTGCCGGCGAGGCGGCGGCAACCGCCAACGGCTTTAAGATCACTGCCGTCAAGGATCAGGCAACCGCGCTGACCGAGGTAAAGGCGGGCACCAGCGATGCCGCCGTGGTTGATTTCCTCATGGCGATCAGCATGGTCGGGGAAGGGACGGATTACAGCGACCTCACCTATACCGTCCGGCTGGCTGACGAGGAGTACGGTGTCGGCTTCCGCAAGAATTCCAACCTGACCGAAAAGCTCAATGAGTTCCTCGCCGCCAAGACGGCGGACGGCACGCTGAAGAAGATCGCGGAAAAGTACGGCATTCAGGATTACCTGATCGGGAACTGACGCGGGCGGGAACAGAGATATGCCGGGACGTTTTCTGGAACAGTTTCCCACGGTATTTCAGGCGCTGAATCAGGGCTTTCTGCAAACGCTCCGGCTGTTTGCCGTGACCCTGCTCGGCGCCATCCCGCTGGGGCTTCTCATCTGCATCGGCTCCATGTCCCGCTTCAAGCCGCTCTCGTGGCTGTTGCGGGGCATCATTTGGATCGTCCGCGGATCGCCGCTGATGATCCAGCTTATCATTATCTTCTATTTTCCCGGCATGGTGTTCGGCAACAACATCTGGGGGACGGGCGAGGCGGGACGCTTCACGGCGGCGGCGGTGGCGTTCATTTTCAACTACGCCTGCTATTTTTCCGAGATATACCGCGCGGGCATTCAGGGCGTCCCGCACGG
>ENA-UEQL01003092-UEQL01003092.1-human-gut-metagenome-genome-assembly--contig:-NODE-3092-length-10524-cov-5.668326_pt1 | contig 10524 bp, 8 predicted proteins | sample MGYA00242905_ERZ507926 | MGnify/ENA primary metagenome ERZ507926 (study PRJEB26167, sample SAMN06115531) | human gut metagenome | host: Homo sapiens | place: China:Henan | collected 2015-09-09 | study...
ATGGAGCCCTTCTTGAACACCTCCCGCAGGTACTGCTCGCACAGGGTGGTGGGCAGCTGGTAGATGATGCGGGCGATGCCGAGATTATCATAGCTGACAATGAGCTTTTCGGTATCGAATACCTTGCCGACCTCCAGGGCAGCCTGCGCCTCCCGGAAGGAACGGGCCAGATCCTTGATGCCCTCGATGACGCTGCCGATGCCGACCTGCGCCTTGGTGTAGAATTCGCCGCCCAGGGTATCCACGATGGAACGGGCCAGCTTTTCCAGGTCCTTGCCCTCCACGCCGGGCTTTACCTCCTTCACCAGCACGATATCGGTCTCGCTGACATTGAAGACAAAGTCCTTCTGCTTATCGGGGAACAGGTTCTGCACCACATCAAAGGCGGAAACGCTGCTGTTGGCCTGCACCCGCACCAGCAGCACCGCGCGGCTGGCCTCGGTGGCAAAGTGCAGCTCTCTTGCCTTGGCAAAAATATCGCCGGGCAGGATGTTATCCAGAATGATATTCTTGATAAAGTTGCCGCGGTCGTATTTTTCATCGTAATACTGCTTGATGCTGGAAAGAGAGATGGCCAGCACGCCGCACATCTTGGCGGCCAGGTCATCGGCACCGGCCACAAACACCGCATACTCCGACTTCATCTTGGAGCCGAAGGGCTTGAAGGTGATGCCGTCACGCACAAACAGCTCGTTGTTTTCGCCGATATCCGGCACCACAAAATCGAACGGCTCTCCGATCCTGGAAAGATCGCTGCAGGCAATGATGGTGGAGCTTTCCTCGATCACGCCGATCATGCGGTCCACGGTGTCGCGCATCTGATAAATCAGCCCCTGGAACAAACGGTTCGACATAAAACTACCCCTCAACTTTCGCAAAAATTTGCTGTCACATACAGTCTGTGATGAATGATCACTTTTATTTTACCGAATATTTTGTGCAAATGCAACAGTTTTCTGCTATTTTCTTTGAAAATGGCAGATTTTCTTTGGTGAATATCATCAGTTTATGGGGTTCATTCTTGTCAAATCCGGCACCTAACACCCAAAATATAGGGCGGCAGCGGCGCCTCCGACACAAAATGAGGGAAACCGGCTCCATCATTTTGCACAAAGGAAGCCCCGCCTTGCTCTGCGGGCTCGTCTTAATTTACCATAAAAATATGAATATTCCGTGTCCTCCCGGTGACGGCCGACCGAAGATTTTTAGTCCTTGGTGCAACCTGCCAAAAAGAAAAGCAGCCCCTTCCTGCCCCGGAAAAGGCTGCCTGCCCATCGCTATTCCGGCAGCTCCTGCCGCCGCAGCAGCAAAAGCTCCTCCTCGGTCAGCGGGCGGCATTCCCCCGGCGCCAGCCCCTCATCCAGCCGCAGCGCCCCCATCGAGAGCCGGTGCAGCGCCGTTACCGTCCCGCCGCAGCAGCCGAACATCCGCTTGATTTGATGATACCGCCCCTCCCGCAGCGTCACCACGCCGGTATATTCCCCCTCAAGGGTCAGCTCCGCCGGGCGGCAGACGCCGTCCTTCAGCCGGATGCCCTCGGCGAAGCGCCGCACCATCTCCTCGGTCATCGGCACATCGATGGTGACCCGGTACTGCTTCGGAACGTGCTTTTTGGGGGCCAGTATTTCGTGCGCCAGCGCACCGTCATCGGTCAGGATCATCAGCCCGGTGGTGTCCTTATCCAGCCGCCCCGCCGGGAACAGCTCCTTACGGCGGTATTCCGGCGGCACCAGCTCCAGCACCGTTTTGTCACGGGCATCCCGCGCAGCGGAAACATAGCCCTGCGGCTTGTGCAGCATCAGGGTAAGCGTGCGCTGCACCCGCAGCGGCTCCCCCGCCACCGTGATCTGCTCCTCCCCGGTGACCTTGCGCTCCGGGCGCTTTTCCACCCGGCCGTCCACCGTCACCCGTCCCCGGGCGATGAGCTCCTTCACCTCCCGCCGGGAAAGCATCCCCTGTGATGCCAGCAGCTTGTCCAGACGTTCCATGCCGTCGCCCCCTTTCTTCCCCTATTGTAACAGCAAAGGGGGGCGGTACGCAACCGCCCCGCCCGCATTTTATCCCGGCAGCACCGCCGTGCAGAAGCCGCCCTGCTGCATATCGCACAGGTCCGCCCCGACGATCTTCCCCTGATACACCAGCAGATGCGCCGCCACATCGTCCTTTTCGGGGTAGTTGGTGATGTGATAGGTGTATTCCGTCACCTGCCTGCCCCGCAGCCGTTCCAGGTTGAAGCCCTGCGCCTGCTGAAGCGATGCATAGCCGGTGTAGGTTTCGTCCCATTCGGCGGGAATGGTGACCTCCTGCTCGCTGATGGCGGGCAGCTCGGCCTCCCAGCCGTGCTTTTGCAAAAACTCGATGCGCTGGCTTTCCTCCCCGCCGGGGATGCCCTTGCGGAACAGGCTCCACGCCGGCAGCACCGCCGGCCGGGTCCCGGTCAGAAGCACCGTGCCCATCACCGCCGCCACCAGCAAAACCGCAAACCCCAACACGCTGCCCCTGCGCAGCCGTACCGAATGATAACCCATAATCCCACTCCTTTCCGCTGCTACCACTTTATGCAGCAGCGGCGGGATTTATGGCAGGGGCGGGGCGGGTTTGCAGCGGGATATTCACAGTGCCGCAAAAAAGCAGCGGACGGACCCGGTTGGGGGCCCGCCCGCCGCTGAAAGCATTGGTCGGTGGTTTTTTTATTCCTCTTCCATCATGCTCTTGGCTTCGGCGATGACCTCGGCCTCTTTCTCCTTGGGCAGCTGCTCATAGTGCGCGAAGGTCAGGGTGAAGGAGCCGCGGCCCTGGGTGATGGAACGCAGGGCGGTGGGGAAATCGAACATTTCGCTCATCGGAACCTCTGCCTCGATCTCCTGCAGGCCGTCCTCGGCGGGGTTCATGCCCAGCATGCGGCCACGGCGCTTGGAAAGCTCGGAGTTGATATCGCCCATGTTAGCGGCGGGAACCTGAACCTTCAGGGTGCCGATGGGCTCGAGGATGACGGGGTTGGCTTGGGGCAGACCGGCCTTATAAGCCAGAGAAGCGGCGGTCTTGAACGCCATTTCGTTGGAGTCTACGGGGTGATAGGAGCCATCGACCAGGATCGCCTTGAGGCCGACGACGGGATAACCGGCGATCATGCCGCGGGAAACGCAGTCCTGCAGGCCCTTTTCAACGGCCGGGAAGAAGTTCTTGGGGACGGAGCCGCCGACGACCTTCTCCTCGAAGACGAGGGAGTCGCTGTCGCAGGGCTCAAACTCGATCCAGACGTCACCGTACTGGCCGTGGCCGCCGGACTGCTTCTTGTGCTTGCCCTGAACACGGACCTTCTTGCGGATGGTTTCACGGTAGGCGACGCGGGGCTTCACCAGGCCCACATCGATGCCGAACTTGGACTTGAGCTTGGAAACGACGACGTCCAGATGCTGTTCGCCCAGGCCGGAGATGACCTGCTGCTTGGTCTCGACGTTATTCTCGAAGCCGATGCAGGGGTCCTCCTCGATCAGGCGCTGCATGGCGCCGGCAATCTTGGCCTCATCGCCCTTGCCCTTCAGCACAATGGCCATCGAGAGGCAGGGAGCCTGGAACTCGGTGGGCTTGAAGGAAATAACACGCTTGGCATCGCAAAGGGTATCGCCGGTCACGGCATTGGAAAGCTTGGTCACGGCGCCGATATCACCGGCACAGATGGCGTCAACCTCATCCTGCTTTTTGCCGCGGCAGCACAGCAGCTTGCCCAAACGCTCCGGCTCGCCGGTTCTGGCATTTACGGGGGTCATGCCGGCGGCCAGCTTGCCGGTGATGACCTTGACGAAGGACAGCTTGCCGACGAAGGGGTCGGCAACGGTCTTGAAGACGAAAGCGGCCTCGGGGGCGTCGGGATCGCACTTGACGGTCTCACCCTCGACGGTCTCCTCACAGCAGCCGTCGGCGGCGCTGGGCAGGAAGTGAACGATGGCATCCATGAGGACCTGGCTGCCGGAGCCGGTGGCGGCGCTGCCGCAGAATACGGGAGCGATGGTGCCGCTCTTTACGCCGGCGGCGATGCCCTTCTGGATCTCCTCCTTGGTGAAGGGCTCCTCCATGAAGAACTTCTCCATGAGCTCATCGTCGGTCTCGGCCACGGCTTCATTCAGCGCCATCTTCATCTCCTCGATGCGGTCGGCAGCGGCGGCGGGGATGGCAACCTCATTGAGCTTATTGGCCTTGGGGTCGAACTTATAGGCCTTATCATCCACCAGGTCGATGTAGCAGTCGACGGCATCGCCCTCCATGTGGGGGATGATGACGGGGCAGACGGAATTGCCGAACACTTCCTTGATGCCCTCGAAGGTCTTATAGAAATCGGCGTGCTCCACATCCAGCTTATTGATGAAGAACGCCTTGGATTTATTCATGCGGGTGGCCAGACGGTAGGCCTTTTCGGTGCCGACGCCCACGCCGTCCTTGGCGGAAACGACCAAAAGCACCGTCTCGGCGGCACGGATGCCCTCCGAAACGCCGGCGGCGAAATCGAACATACCGGGGGTATCCAGCAGGTTGATCTTTACGCCGTTCCAATCGAAGGGCGCAATGGCGGAGCTGACCGATACCTGACGCTTGATCTCCTCGGGATCGAAGTCGCATACGGTATTGCCGTCGGCGATTTTGCCCAGACGGTCGGTGGCACCGGATTTGAACAGCAGCATCTCTGCCAGGCTGGTTTTGCCGGCGCTGCTGTGACCTGCTAAAGCTACATTACGGATCTTATCCGCGGTGTACTGTTTCATAGTTAGGATTTCCCCTTTCAATCTTTGAGTCGCGGCTCCTGAAAGACGCATTACAGAACAATTATACCTTTTCGCCCGGTTTTTCGCAATAAAAAACGATGGTAATCTCCACGGCGCTTTGCCGAAATACTCTGCGGTATTTTGTGCTAATTGCTGATTTTGGAGCCAAATGGCGCATTTTCGGCCCGTTTTGGGGTGCAGGCCCCGGGCTTTCCCGGCCCGCCGGGCCGGCCGTCCTGCGGACGGCCGCGGGCGGCTTCGCCGCCCCGCCGGGGCGCCGCCCCGGCTTCCCCGGCGGGCCGTTTGGCGGGCCTGCAGGCGGCAAAAACGGGAGCCCCGGAGGGGCTCCCGCTGCAAGGGGTCTCGGTTTTATTTTTTGCGGAGCAGCCCCAGCAGCACCGTAGGAACGAGCCACAACAGCTGATAGGCCGCCAGCACCCACCAGGTCACCCGGTTCAGCGCCCCGGAATAGGCCAGCAGGGTAATCAGGGCAAAGCCGATGAGCACACTCAATACCAGCAGCACGCTGACGGCCCTGGCAAGGCCGTGCTCCCGCTGGGCGGAAAGCAGGCTGTGCAGACTGCCCGCCATGCTGCCGCTTACCATCTCGGCGGCCGTTTCGCCGGTGCCGTCCAGCGCCGCTTCGGCCTCCCGCTGCAGGGCGGCCGGCACCATGTGGATGTTCTCCTCCTGCAGGCCGTACACCTGCGCCACCCGGCCGGGGGTGATATTGGGGTCGGTGGTGTATACCATCAGGGCGATGCCCGCCTTTTCCAGCTCCCGCAGCTGGGTCTTCAGCTGCTTATCGGCGTGGTAGCTGATGACAAACCCCGCCGAAAGACTGCCGAAATTGGAGAGGTACAAAAGCTCCTTGCCCTCGGCGAGGAACCCGGTCTCGACCTCCGGGGGCGGCACGGCCACGCCGTGGGCCAGCAGCAGGCTGCGGTTGCCGATGAGCACCCGGCCGCCGTCCACCCATGCGGAAAGGCCCTTGCCCTCCTCACAGGTGACGCTTTCCACCGGCTTCAGGTTCTTTTCGTTGGTGATCATCCCGCGGAAGATGCCGGTGAGGGAATTATCCACGCTGCACAGCACGCTGGCGGCGTTCAGTATCGCTTCGTCGATGGGCTTCTTTTCAAAGGTCCTGATGCCGTGCAGGGTGATGCTGCCGCCGGGGAACAGGTCGCTGCCCCGCAGCAGGACGCCGTCGGTATCGCACAGCTCCTCCACCGCGTCCTCGTTCAGCAGGTTGGCACGCCACCGCCCCAGCGCTTCATTGGCACTGCGCAGCGGCATATGGCTGCCCAGGGTGGCCGCCAGCGGCGAGGTGATGCACAGCGCCGAGGTAAAGACGGTGACCGCCCCAAAGACGGTGCCCTTGGCAAGGAAATATTCCAGCACGGCCATTACAATGGCGGCCAGTATGGTAATGGGCGCCAGCACCCCGCTGATGCTCTCGGTCATGCCGGTTTCCTCCAGCACGGCCTCGGCGTCCTCCGGCAGGCCGGCGTCGTCCAGCGTCACCGTCTTTTCGGGCTGCTCCGGCAGGCTCCGGGCCCATTCGGTTAGGCGGCTTTGCGGCAGGGTGCGGCAGGCCACGGGGCGCAGGGCGGCCATGGCACGGCAGCTTTCCCGCTGGCGGGCGTTTTTCACCAGCTTGCCCCAGGTATTAAAGAAGAGGATGAGGGCGGCCAGCGGCAGGAAGATATTGTTCCCGTACTGTGCCAGCAGGTCGGGCTGCGCCGACATAAAGCTGCCCTGCAAAAGGCAGGCGAAAACGGTAAGGGTCACATAGGCGTCGTTGCTTTGGCGGCCGGGGAACAGCGCCAGAAAGCCGTTGCCGAGGGTCCCGCCGCAGCAAAGGGCGGAAAGGGCGGTAAGCCCCACCATCAGCCGCAGGCGCAGGAAGGATGTGGTCGCCAGTGCGCCGGGGAGCAGCAGGTGGTACACCGGCGCCAGCGCCAGATAGACGACCCCTGCCAGCATGATGAGATTGATGATAAGGGTGACGGCAAGGCTCCGCTGCTGCTTTTTCAGGGACTGCATCACCGTTTCGGCCCGCTTGCGGGCAGCGGAGGCCTCCCACAGCGGCGCCTTTGGCTTGGCTGCGGGGCGGCTTTCGGGGGCGGGGGCAGTCTTTTCCGGTTGAGGCGGCAGCCATTCCTCCGGCTGCAGCTCGGGCTCCGGCTGCTGCGGCTCCTCCCACTTGAATTCCGGCTCGGGCTTCGGGGCGGGGGCGGCCGGCGGTTCGGCCTTTTGCAGCAGCTCGGCCGGGGTCGGCTGCTCCCGTTTCGGCTCCTCGCGTTTCGGCTCCTCGCGTTTCGGTTTCTGCTGGGCGGGCTTCGCCCCGGAAAGGCCGGCGCCTGCGGCGTCCAGTTGGCGCAGCAGGTCCTCCGGGGTGGCAGGCGGCCGTTTGCCCGTTTGGGCGGCACGCTCCTCCCGGGCGCGTTTTTCCTTTACTTCCCGCAGGATATCGTCCACATTGTAGCGGTTATCAGCCATGGTATCCCTCCGCTTTCGTTATGATGTCGGTTGGTTTTTGTATCGTACCGGGTGCCGCCGGGCGGGGCGCGCCGCAGCGGGGGGAGGGCTGCCCGCAGCGAAGCGGAGGGTCAGCCCGACCGGCAGCGGAGACGCGGCCCGCTGTATTGCGGGTCCCGCCTGCCCTGCGGAGCATCCGGGTTATTTTGCTTTCAGGCCCAGCCGCTGGCGGGTGATCTCATAGAGGATGATGCCCCCGGCGACCGATGCGTTGAGCGAGTTGATCTGTCCCTGCATGGGCAGGGCGGCCACAAAGTCACATTCCTCCCGGACCAGACGGCTGACGCCGCTGCCCTCCGAGCCGATGACCAGTCCCACCGCGCCCTTAAAGTCCAGCTGGCACCAGTTTTGGCCGTCCATATCGGCGCAGGTGAACCACACGTTTTTTTCGGCCTTCAGCTGCTGCATGGTGGAAACGAGGTTGGCGACCCGCACCACCGGCAGGCAGACCGCCGCTCCCGCGGAGGATTTGACCGCTGCCGCAGTAAGACCGGCGCTGTGGCGCTTGGGGATGATGACCCCGTGGGCGCCGCAGGCCTCCGCCGTGCGGATGATGGCGCCCAGGTTGTGGGGGTCCTCGATGTTATCGCAGACGACCACAAAAAGGGGCTCCTCCCCGGCACGGTCGTAGATGTCCCGCAGTTCTGCGTAGGCGGCAGCCGCACAGATGGCGGCGACCCCCTGGTGGGTCTCGATGCCGGAGAGCTGGGCGAGCTTTTCCCGGGTCACTTCCTTTACCGGGATGCCCTGTTCCCTTGCCTTATTGAGGATGGCGGCGACGGGGCCCTTTGGGCTGCCGCTTTGTATGTAGACACTTTCCAGCTCCCGGCCGCTGCGCAGGGCCTCCATTACGGGGTTCCTGCCGGCCAGCACCTGATTTTGCTCGGCTGCTTTTGTTTTTTCCTGCATGGTCGTGGTTCCTTTCTCCTCGGGCCGCCCGGCGGTCTGCCCCATCCCCGGCCCCCGCACGCACGCCTGCGGCGTGCTGCCCGCAGCCTGCGGCTGCGGGCCGTCGGCCCCTGCGGGGCCGGCGGTGCGGGGGCCGAGGCGGCGGCATCCGCGGGCGTTGCTGATAGATGGTACTATTATAGCATACCCTTTCGCAAAAATCGACCCTATTTTATCAGAAGGCCGCCCAGCAGCGTGCCCAGCCCCAGCGCGCTGCCCCACCAGGCCAGCCTGGCGCCCCACAGCCGCCAGCCGCACACCCGCCTGGGACGCCAGCGCAGCGTTCCCACATAGCGCCGGGCGTTTTCCCGCAGGGCCTCCTCGCCGTGCTGCTGCTGTTCCGGCTTGATGAACAAAATGGCCCGTTCGAAAAACTCATTATCCACCTCTACCACCTCTACCACCTGCTTATTGACTCCCTTCAGCATCTCGCTGCCCTCCTTTTGCGGGTTCTATTCCCTGTTATTGTGCTTCCCGCTGTGGATTTTATGCAGTTAGCGGCGGCTCATTCGCAGCGGGGCTATACGCGGTGTAATATTTTCCCCCGCCCGTTTTCCACCGGGTTTTGCGCCGGCGGTGTTGAAAACTCGGTGGAAAATGTGTAAAAGTCTCCCGTTTCGGGGGCTTATCCCCGCGAATGGGGTGTGGAAACATCTGTTTCAGCCTGCAATTCCCATAAAATGGGCACTACGGATAGTTTACCGGCCTTGCCCCGGCCTTTGTGCTTTTCCCCCATATTCGACATCGGTTTGCTGCGGAAAAATATTAGCCCATACGCCGCAGGGCTTTCGGCGGGACGCTGCGCCGGTGCCGTCTGCACGGATTTCCACATCTGCTGCCAGGGCGGGGTGCGGGCGCGCCTCCGCTTCAGTCGTGCTGACCCTCCATTTCATTCCGGGCAGCCCTCCCCGCTGCGGCGCGCCCGCCGTAACGGATGGCCCACCCCGACCGGGGGCACCGGTATCGTTATTATTTTCACAAAATTTTTGCGTATCTTATTGCATTCGGGCGGGAATATTGCTAAAATAGGATCAGAGACCCACTCAAATCACCATTCAAGGAGGAAATATTATGCCACTGGTCACTACCAAGGAAATGTTCCGCAAGGCCTACGAGGGCGGCTACGCCATCGGCGCCTTCAACGTCAACAACATGGAAATCGTTCAGGCCATCACCGAGGCCGCCCAGCTGGAGCAGGCCCCTGTCATTCTGCAGGTTTCCGCCGGCGCCCGCAAGTACGCCAAGCATGTTTACCTCACCAAGCTGGTGGAGGCCGCCGTGCTGGATACCGATGTTCCCATTGCGCTGCACCTCGATCACGGCGACGGCTTCGAGATCTGCAAGGACTGCATCGACGGCGGTTTTACCTCCGTGATGATCGACGGTTCCAAGCTGAACTTTGAAGAAAACATCGCCGTGACCCGCAAGGTGGTGGAATACGCCCACGAGCGCGGCGTCATGGTAGAGGGCGAGCTGGGCAAGCTGGCCGGCATCGAGGACGCCGTCAATGTCAGCGAGGCGGACGCCCAGTTCACCAACCCCGCCGAGGTAGAGGAATTTGTGACCCGCACCGGCGTAGACTCCCTGGCCATCGCCATCGGCACCAGCCACGGCGCCTATAAGTTCAAGCCCGGCCAGAAGCCCCAGCTGCGCTTCGATATCCTTCAGGAGGTCAGCGAGCGTCTGCCCGGCTTCCCCATCGTTCTGCACGGTGCGTCCTCGGTCATCCAGGCCGATGTCGAAACCGTCAACCGCTTCGGCGGCAAGATGCCCGATGCCATCGGCATCCCCGAGGAGATGCTGCGCCACGCCGCCGAGATGGCCGTCTGCAAGATCAATATCGACAGCGACCTGCGTCTGGCCATGACCGCCGCCATCCGTCAGCATATGGCCGAGCATCCCGACCACTTTGACCCCCGTCAGTACCTCACCCCCGCCCGTGACCACATCCGGGAGCTGGTACGCCACAAGATGCACGACGTTCTGGGCTGCTCCGGCAAAGCATAAACCACACCATTCAAAAGCCCCGCTCACCGGCGGGGCTTTTTTGCTGCCCTCTCTCCCCTGCGGATTTCTTCCCTGCGGCGGATGGGCGGCGACGCTTCCCCCTGGTAAATAACTTGCTGGGCAGCACACCCTCTCCCCTGCGGTTTTTCTCCCCTGCGGTGGGTGGGCGGCGGCACTTTCCCCAATGGAAAACCTATGGGGCAAGCAAAAACCCGGCCGCCGATGAGGGGCCAGGTGGGGTGGTTCGCTGTTTATTTTACTACGGTGC
>ENA-UEQL01003098-UEQL01003098.1-human-gut-metagenome-genome-assembly--contig:-NODE-3098-length-10514-cov-4.851394_pt1 | contig 10514 bp, 7 predicted proteins | sample MGYA00242905_ERZ507926 | MGnify/ENA primary metagenome ERZ507926 (study PRJEB26167, sample SAMN06115531) | human gut metagenome | host: Homo sapiens | place: China:Henan | collected 2015-09-09 | study...
CATCGTGATCTCATCGGGATTGAGCGCGAACTGCTCCGCGATCAGCTTCTGCATCGTCTTAAAAATTTCTTCGGGACTCATAATCTCTTTTACTTCCTCTCACGGTTTTGGTTCTTCCAAATGATACGGCAAAGGCACAGGACTGTCAATACCCATTTTTTCGCTTTTGGGCATTCGCCGCATTCTGTCTTTCGTCAGATCCGCATCTTGTCGATGTTTTGCGTGATGTCGTCAATGATGCCGCTGCGCGCGACCTCCATCGCCTGACGCACCGCGTTGCAGATGCCGACCTCGCTCGCGCTGCCGTGCGCCTTGACGACGGGCTTTGAAATGCCGAGCAGCGCCGTGCCGCCGACTTCGTTTGCGTCGAGCATCTTCTTAAAGTCCGCAAGCCTGCCTTTGAGCAGCAGTGCAGCCAGTTTCGTCCCCGCGCTGTGCAGGAGCATCTCCTTGAGCTTGACGGAAAAGAGCTTGCCCGTACCCTCGATGCTTTTGAGCATGATGTTGCCGCTGTAGCCGTCGGCCACGATGACGTCACATGCGCCGAGCAGCGCTTCCTTCGCTTCAATGTTGCCAACGAAGTTGAGGTGCCCCGCCTCGCCCGCTTCTCTGAGCTTCTGATACGTCTCGCGGCGCAGCGTGTCGCCCTTGCTCTCCTCCGCGCCGATGTTCAAAAGACCGATGCGCGGATTTTCGACGCCGAGCACCTTCTGCGCGTAGTAGCTGCCAAGATACGCAAATTGCAGCAGGTATTCGACCGTGCACTCGGCGTTCGCGCCGCAGTCGATGAGTACCGCCTTGCCCTTGGCCGTCGGGATGGTCGGCGCGAGCGCCGCACGGCGCAGGCCGCGGACGCGCTTGACCACAAGCGTCGCGCCCGCAAGGAGCGCGCCCGTGCTGCCCGCGCTGACAAAGCCGTCCGCGTCGCCCGCGTGCAGCATATTGAGCCCCACGGTGAGGGACGAATCCTTCTTGTGCTTAAAGGCCGTCGCCGGATCGTCGCAGATCTCGACCACCTCGGTCGCGTTGGCGATCTCCATGCCCTTGGGGAGCTCCTTGCAGCCGCACTGCTGCAGGGCCTTCAAGATCTCTTCCGTTTTTCCGGTCAGGACGATGTCCACGCCGTACTTCTCCTGCGCCATCAGCGCGCCCTTGACGGGCGCGAGCGGGGCGAAATCGCCGCCCATGGCGTCGACGATGATCTTCACGGGGTCACTCTCCTTTCCTGTCACTCAGCACGTCCTCGCGCATCGCGTCGATCTTTTCAAGCGAACGCGCGGCGAGCTGCGCATTTTTCACGCGCTTGCCGCCCTTGATGCGGTAGCCCAGCGGCGGCATGATACCAAAGTTCACGTTCATCGGCTGAAAGTCCGAGACCGTCGTATCGCTGATGTAAAGCCCCAGCGCCCCGATGGCCGTCTCGCGTGGGAAATCGACGGGCGGTTTGCCTTCGAGTCTTCTTGCCATCTCGATGCCCGCCAGAAAGCCCGAAGCCGCGGACTCGATATAGCCCTCCACGCCGGTCATCTGCCCGGCAAAGGCGATGCGGTCATCCGCGATCAGGCGATAGTAGCGGTCCAGCATCCCCGGCGAGCGGAGATAGGTGTTGCGGTGCATCACGCCGTAGCGCACAAACTCCGCATCATGCAGCGCGGGGATCATCGAAAACACGCGTTTCTGCTCGGGAAAGCGCAGATGCGTCTGGAAGCCGACAAGGTTATAGACGCTGCCCTGCGCGTTGTCGCGCCGCAGCTGGACAACGGCATAGGGCTCTTTCCCCGTCTTCGGGTCTCGCAGACCGCGCGGCTTGAGGGGGCCGTAGCAGAGCGTATCGTGTCCGCGGCGCGCCATGACCTCGACGGGCATGCAGCCCTCGAAGACGTTTTTATCCTCAAAGCCGTGTACGCTCGCTTCCTCGGCGGTCGTGAGCGCCTGCCAGAAGGCATCGTACTCCTCCTCCGTCATCGGGCAGTTGATGTAGTCCGCCGTCCCCTTGTCGTAGCGCGAGGCGAAAAACGCCGAATCCATGTCGACGCTCTCAAACGTCACGAGCGGCGCGGCGGCATCGAAAAAGTTCAGCGTGTGCCCGTCGCCGATCTTTTCGGCGATGGCGGCGGCGAGCGCGTCGCTCGTCAAGGGGCCCGAGGCGATGATGACGTTCCCCTCGGGGATGGCCGTCACCTCGCCGGGGACAACCGTGATATTGAGATGCGAACGGATCTTCTCTGTCACGAGCTTTGAAAAGCCGTAGCGGTCGACCGCCAGCGCGCCGCCCGCCTCCACGCGCGTCGCGTCCGCGCAGGCAAGGATCAGCGAATCGAGGCGGCGCAGCTCCTCTTTGAGAAGGCCGACCGCGTTTTCGATCTGATCCGAGCGCAGCGAATTCGAGCAGCAAAGCTCGGCAAAATCCGCCGTGTGGTGCGCGGGGGTGGCCTTTTCGGGTTTCATTTCATGCAGCGTCACGGCGATGCCGCGCTGCGCGAGCTGCCAGGCAGCCTCGCAGCCGGCAAGGCCGGCGCCGATCACAGTTACTTGCATCAGTTCTCTTCTTTCTCCGCGGTCTTTTTGGCCGCGGACTTGGCGGTCGTCTTCTTAGCGGCCGCCTTTTTTGTGGTCGCGGTCTTCTTTGCCACCGTCTTTTTTGCGGGCTTTTCTGCACCATCCTCGGCTGCGGCCTTCTTTGTCGTTTTCTCCGCTGCGGCGGTCTTCGTCGCGGTCTTCTTGGTGCTCGCCGCTTTTGTGCTCGTTTTCTTTGCGGTGGTGCTCTTCTTAGCCGTCGTCTTCCTGGCGGCGGTCTTCTTTGCCGCGGTCTCCGCCGCATCGGCGGCTTCGGCGCTCTCCGCGCCCTCTTCCGCGGTCTCGGTGGTCTCCGTATCCACAAAACCGCGCTGGTCTTCCGGCACAAAGCGCGAACACGCGGGGTTGATGCAGTACGGGCGCTTAAAGCCCTTGCCCGCCTTTTTGAACATCGTCTGGCCGCACTCGGGGCAGTCGTCCTTCGTCGGCACATCCCAAGTCATGAAGTCGCACTTCTTCTCGGGATCGCTGCTGGTGGAGAATTCGCAGGCATAGTACGTGTACTGCTTGTTCGTCTTCTTGCTCACGCCGGTGCGCTTCATCATGCGCCCGCCGCACTTGGGGCAGCGGCCCGGCATTTCGATGACAAGGGGCTTGGTGAACGTGCACTCGGGATAGCCCGGGCAGGCAAGGAAGCGGCCAAAGCGCCCGCTCTTGATGACCATGTTGCGGCCGCAGACGTCGCACTTCTCCTCGCTGACCTCATCGGGGACCTTGAGTCTCACGCCCTCAAGCGCCTTCTCGGCGTTTTCAAGGTCGCGCTCAAAGCCGCCGTAAAAGTCGCGGATGACGTCCTTCCACGCAGTCTTGCCCTCTTCGACGGTATCGAGCTTTTCCTCCATGCGGGCGGTGAACTTCATGTCCACGATGTCGGGGAAGCGCTCTTCCATCAGGCCCGTCACCACCTCGCCGAGCGGCGTAGGACGCAGGTATTTTCCGTCCTTGATGACGTATTCGCGGTCTAAGATCGTCGAGACCGTCGGCGCGTAGGTCGACGGGCGGCCGATGCCGTTCTGCTCCATCGCGCGGATGAGCGTCGCGTCCGTGTAGCGCGCGGGCGGCTGAGTGAAGTGCTGGAGCGGCGTATATGCCTCGAGCGTCAAGCCCTGCCCCTCGACGAGCGGCGGCAGCGTGCCCTCCTTTTCCTCCTTGCTGTCGTCGTCGCGGGATTCCTCGTAAACGGCGGTGTAGCCGGAGAATTTCAGGTTGCTCGCGCTCGCGTGGAACTCGTGTCCGCCCGCCATGATCTGCGCGCTCACGCTGTCATACACGGCGTTCGCCATCTGGGAGGCCAAAAAGCGGCTCCAGATCAGGCGGTACAGACGATATTGCTCGCCCGTCAGATCGCCCTTGATCTGCTCGGGCGTCAGGTTGACGTTCGAGGGGCGGATGGCCTCGTGCGCGTCCTGCGCGCCGGCCTTGGCCTTGTAGTGGCGGGCGGTCTTGGGATAGTAGCTCTGCCCGTAGCGTCCTAAAATAAACGTCTTCGCTGCGGCGATGGCCTCTTCGGAGATGCGCAGCGAGTCGGTACGCATGTAGGTGATGAGACCCACCGTGCCCTCGCCCGTGATGTCCACGCCCTCATAGAGCTGCTGGGCGATGGCCATGGTGCGGCGCGGCGTCATGTTGAGCTTGCGCGAGGCCTCCTGCTGTAAGGTGGAAGTGGTGAACGGCAGCGACGGGGAGCGCTGCTTGTCCGTGCGCTTGATGTTCGTCACAGTAAAGGACTTGTCGCCGATGTCGGCAATGATGCCGTCCACCTGCTCGCCGGAGGCCGGCTCGACCTTTTTACCGTCCTTGCCGTAATAGTGCGCCTCAAAGGTCTTGTGCGTCGCCTCGTCGGTGAGGTCGGCGTCAAGTGTCCAGTATTCCTGCGCCTCGAAGGCCTGAATTTCCTTTTCGCGGTCGTCGACCATGCGCACAGCGACGGACTGCACGCGGCCCGCGGAGAGGCCGCGGCGGATCTTCTTCCACAGAAGCGGGCTCAGCTGATAGCCCACGATGCGGTCGAGCACGCGGCGCGCCTGCTGCGCGTCGACCAGGTCCTGGTCGATGGCGCGCGGCTCCTTGATGCTCTCCGAGCCGACCTCTTTCGTGACCTCGTTGAAAGTCACGCGCTTGGCCTTTTCATCGTCCAGATTCAAAAGCGCTTTTAAGTGCCACGAGATGGCTTCGCCCTCGCGGTCCGGGTCCGTTGCAAGATACACGGTGTCGCTGCTCTTGGCGGCCTTTTTGAGCTCGCTGATGAGCTCCTCTTTTCCGCGGATGGGCTGATAGACAGGCTCGAAGTCGTGCTCGATATCAACGCCCAGCTTGCTTTTCGGCAGGTCGCGCAAATGGCCCATGCTGGCCTTGACCTCGTAGTCTTTGCCGAGATATTTTCCGATGGTTTTCGCCTTGGCCGGAGACTCGACGATCACCAGATGCTTTTTTGCCATGAATGTTATTCCTCCAGTAGTGTGACGGTCAAAGAAAAATGCTTGCCGCTGCCCTGCTCGACGTAGCCCTCAAGCTCCATCATCGTCAGCGCGGAAAGAACACGGCGCGTGGGGATCTGCGTCTTTTCGATCAGATCGTCCACCTGCAGCGCGCCGTCTTTCAGCGTGCGCAGAATGGCGATCTGGTCGTCGGTCAGCCCCGCGTCGTTGGTTTTCAAATTCAGTGTCGGCAGCGACAGTATTTCCTCCGCCGCGGCCTGCTTGGCGCGAGAAAGCTCCTCGCGCGCCTGATAGCCGAGCGTACGCGGAAGCTCCACGCGCTCGCCGAGTATTTTATGCGGATAGATGGCCTCGTACTCGCGCAGCACATCCCAGCTGTCGGTGATGAGGCCCGCCGCGCCGTCCGCGATCAAACGGTTGCAGCCGCGGCTGAGCGGCGCGTCGATCGGACCGGGAACGGCGAAAACATCGCGTCCCTGCTCAAGCGCGGTATTCGCCGTGATGAGCGCGCCGCTCTTTTCCGGCGCTTCGACCACGATGGTCGCGAGGCTCAAGCCGCTGATGATGCGGTTTCGCACGGGAAAATGCCACGCCTCGGCCGCCGTCCCGGGCGGATACTCGCTGATGAGCGCGCCCGAGGCCGCGATATCGCGGTACAGCCATTCATTCTCCGCGGGATAGACAATGTCCAGCCCGTTGCCGAGCACGGCGATGGTCTTTCCGCCCGCGCGCAGCGCGCCGCGGTGAGATGCGCTGTCCACGCCCGCCGCCGCGCCGGAGATCACGACCGCGCCCTGCCTGCACAGGCCGTAGGCGATCTTCTCCGCCGCTTCGATGCCGTAGGGCGAGGCCTTGCGCGTGCCGACCATGGCGACAGCGACCTCCTCGTCGATAACGGGGAGCTGGCCTTTGACATAAAGCAGGCACGGCGGCTCAAAGATATTGCGCAGGCGCATCGGATAGTCCGCGTCCTGCATCGTGAGGAGCCGCAGCCCCAGCCGCGAACACGCGCCGAGGATACGGTCGGCGTTTTCCAACGATTTTTCCGCGAGCAGTGCGATCTGCCGCGGCTCGATGCCCTCGACGAGGCGGTACTCGTCCTCGTCGGCATAGTAGACGTTCTCCGGCGTGCCGAAATGGTCGAGCAGCAGAAGCTTTGAGCGGTTTGTCAGTCCCTTGACCTCCGAGAGCCACACCCAGTATTTAAGGCCCGCCATGAAGAGCACCTCCTTGTTTGTTTCAGCGATACATCTCCCACAAAACGACCGTCGCCGCGATGGCCGCGTTGAGCGACTCGCAGCGCGGGCTCATGGGAATTTTGAGCGTTTTGGCGCACTCATCCAGCATTTGCTGCGACAGTCCGCGCCCCTCGCTGCCGATGGCGACAGCGGCTTTGGACAGGTTCGCGTCAGACAGCGGCACGGTGTCCTCGCGCAGTGCCGTGCCGTAGAGCGGGACGCCGCTTTTACTGAGCAGCGCGAAAAGCTCCTCCGGCGTGACGCTGTACGCCTCGCGGCGGAAGATCGCGCCCATCGTGGCGCGCGCCGTCTTGGGATTGAAGAGGTCGGCGCAGGCGTTGACTAAGAACACGCCGTCGCACTCAAACGCGTCCGCCGTGCGCAGGATGGTCCCCACGTTCCCGGGGTCCTGCACGCTGTCCAGCACGAGATAGTGCTTACCCGCAAGCGTTTCGGGCAGCTTCGTCTCGGGAAGCGCGACCGTAAACAGTGCGCCCTGCGGCGTCTCCATCGGGCTCACCGAGCGCATCAGGTCTTCGCTCACGCACACGGCGCGCACGGTATCGGGAAGCGTTGGAATCTCCACACCGTCGGAGAACACCGCCGTTTGGACCGGCGCGCCCCACTTGAGCGCTTCGTCCAAGAGCTTTGTCCCGTCGCAGAGATATTCGCCGCTCTTTTTGCGGTAAGACCGGGAGGAAGCGAGCTTGCGCAGGTGCGTCATCAGCGGATTCTGCCGGCTCGTGATGGTTTCCACGTTCATTTTTCCTCTTCCCTCCCAGTTTCTTATTTAATATGTATCACACTATATTATCAACTGCCGCCCTTTGTCAAGCAAAAGAATCTTTTGCACTGTTTCACTTTTGCGCGGATCGGTGCGCCGCGGCTTTACAGTTCGCCCCCTTTTGTGGTACACTGAGTGTGAAATATCACGCAGCATGACTGCAAGGAGGTACCCCCAAATGGAATCTGCCAAATCGCGTTTTCTGCGCTATGTGACCTATTACACCACCTCGGATGAATTCACCGGCACCTCGCCCTCTACGGAGCGGCAGAAGGACCTCGGCCGCGCGCTGATGCAGGAGCTTGAAGCGCTGAAGCTCGAGGACGTCCACATGGACGACTGCGGCAATGTGCTTGCAACGCTCCCCGCGAGCGAGGGCGTGGACGCGCCCGTCATCGCGCTCATCGCGCACATGGACACCGCTCCCGACGCTTCGGGTGAAAACGTCAAGCCCCGCCTCGTGCGCTACGAGGGCGGCGAGCTGAAGCTCAACGACACTGTCTCCCTCACCGAGGCGCTCTGCCCCGGCCTTGAAAGCCATGTGGGCGAAGAGCTCATCGTCACCGACGGCACGACGCTCCTCGGCGCGGACGACAAGGCCGGCGTCGCCGAGATCATGGCCGCGGTCGAGACGATGATTGAGAAAAACGTCAAACACGGCGAAGTGCGCGTCATCTTCACGACCGACGAGGAGATCGGCAACGGCGTGGACGGGCTCGACGTGCAGGAGCTCGGCTGTGACTACGGCTACACCGTGGACGGCGGCCCGCTCGGTGAGATCGAATTTGAAAACTTCAACGCCGCGTCCGCCGTTCTGACGGTGCACGGCGTCGGCGTCCACCCCGGCAGCGCCAAAAATGTCATGATCAACGCCGCGACCGCAGCGATGGCCTTCCACGCGATGCTGCCTGAGGACGAAGTGCCGGAGAAAACCGACGGCTACGAGGGCTTTTTCCACCTGACCGAGATGAGCGGCAGCGTGACCGAGGCGACGCTCCGCTATATCATCCGCGACCACGACCGCGAGCGCTTTGAAGAGAAAAAGGCGCTCTTTGCCGACTGCGCCGCGCGCATCAACGAAATTTACGGCAACGGCACAGCCGAGGCCCAGATCAATGACAGCTACTACAACATGAAGGAGAAGATCCTCCCCCACTTCCACCTCATCGAGCGCGCGGAAAACGCCTTCCGCGCCAACGGTGTCGAGCCGCAGTGCGTACCCATCCGCGGCGGCACGGACGGCGCGCGCCTGTCCTGGGACGGGCTGCCCTGCCCCAACCTCTCCACCGGCGGCTACAATTACCACGGCGTGCGCGAGTGGATCCCCGCGGACAGCCTTGAGGCCATGACGAACGTGCTCGTCACGCTGACGGAGAGCTTTGCCGAATGAGGCAATCGTTATCGTAACAAAGAATTGGAGTGATTTTGTGATGAATCCTGTCGAAAAGCTCGCACTTTTGCGCGCGGAGATGAAAAAGCGCCACTTGGACGCCTACGTCGTCGTGACCGATGACTTTCACGCATCCGAATATGTCGGCGCGCACTTCAAGGCGCGCGAATTTCTCTCCGGCTTCACCGGCTCTGCCGGTACGCTCGTCGTGCTGCCGGACGCCGCCGCACTGTGGACGGATGGCCGCTACTTTTTGCAGGCCTCGCAGCAGTTAGAGGGCAGCGGTATTGAGCTCATGCGCATGGGCCAGCCCGGCGTGCCTGAGATCCCCGCGTTCCTGCGCGACCACGTTCCTGAAAACGGCTGGATCGGCTTCGACTCGCGCACGATCAGCAACGACTTCGCTCGTTCAATCGGCGAAAAGACGCGCGAGAAGCACATCCGCTTTGCGGGCGACGAGGACCTTGTCGACCTCGTGTGGGCGGACCGCCCCGCACTCTCGTGTGAGCCGGTGTGGGAGCTGGACGTAAAGTATGCAGGCCTGACGCGCAGGGAAAAGCTCGCAATGGTGCGCGGCAAGATGAAGGAGATGGGCGCAAGCGTGTTCGTCATCCCCTCTCTCGACGAGGTCGCGTGGCTTTTGAACCTGCGCGGAAACGATGTGCTCTTCACGCCCGTGTTCCTCTCGTATCTGCTGCTTGAGCAGGACACGGCCACGCTCTGCGTGCAGAGAGAGGCCGTGAGTGCAGAGATCGAAGCACATTTGAAATCTGACGGCGTAACGCTCGCCCCCTATGACGACATCTACCGTCTCGTCGCGGCGCTGCCCACGGGCACCCGCGTACTGCTCGATGGCGAGCGCGCCAACTACCGCATTCTGCAAAGCGTGCCGGAGAGCGCTGAAGTCCTCGACCGCACGAGCCCCATTCAGTTGATGAAGGCGATGAAAACGCCCGCCGAGCAGGAGAACGAGCGCCTTGCCCACATCAAGGACGGCGTGGCCGTCACGCGCTTCATCTACTGGCTCAAGCACACGATCGGCAAAGAGCCGATCACCGAGCTCAGCGCGTCGAAAAAGCTCGAATCTCTTCGCGCCGAGGGTGAGCACTATCTTGAGCAGAGCTTCGACCCCATCCTCGCCTACGGCGCGCACGGCGCGATCGTCCACTACGAGCCGACCGAGGAGACCGACATTCCCATGGAGCCGCGCGGCCTCTGTCTCGCCGACACGGGCGCGCAGTATTTGGAGGGCACGACCGACATCACCCGCACCATCGCGCTGGGGCCGCTCACGGACGAGGAAAAGCGCATCTACACGCTTGTCCTGCGCGGACACATACAGCTGGGCGCGGCCAAGTTCCTGCACGGCTGCATGGGCGAAAACCTTGACATGCTGGCCCGCACGCCGCTGTGGGAAGCGGGCCTCGACTTCAACCACGGCACGGGCCACGGCGTAGGCTTCGTCCTCGGCGTGCACGAAGGCCCTGAGCGCGTGCACTGGGACGTGAACCGCCAGAAGCGCCACTGCGTCATCGAAGAGGGCATGATCTTCTCGAACGAGCCGGGCATGTACCTTGCCGGTAAGTTCGGTGTGCGCGTGGAGAACCTTGTCGTCGTGCGCAAGGCGGAGGAGAACGAATATGGCCGCTTCCTCGCGCTCGAGCCGCTCACGCTCGTCCCCTACGATCGCGACGCGCTCGATCTGACGCTTCTCACCTCCCGCGATGTGGAGCTGATGAACGACTATCACGCAAAGGTCTATGCGGCGATCTCTCCCTACCTTGCGGGCGACGAGCTTGCATGGCTCAAGGACGTCACCGCACCGGTCACGTTCGGCTGATAAAGCAATATAAAAAGGTTCGGACTGCATGGCAGTCCGAACCTTTTTTATATTGTGTCTTAATAGAGCTTTGCGCCGGCGGGAATATCGCCGTCGACCATCAGCAGGTTGAGGCGCTCCTCCCCGTCCACGTGGTGAACGGCGGAAATGAGCATACCGCAGGAATCGATGCCCATCATCTTGCGCGGGGGCAGGTTGACGATGGCAATGGCGGTCTTGCCGACAAGATCCTCGGGCTCATAGTAGT
>ENA-UEQL01003100-UEQL01003100.1-human-gut-metagenome-genome-assembly--contig:-NODE-3100-length-10510-cov-4.176939_pt1 | contig 10510 bp, 10 predicted proteins | sample MGYA00242905_ERZ507926 | MGnify/ENA primary metagenome ERZ507926 (study PRJEB26167, sample SAMN06115531) | human gut metagenome | host: Homo sapiens | place: China:Henan | collected 2015-09-09...
CACAGATACGTGGAAACCGTTATTTGTAAGGAATTGACGAAGCAAATCGCGTAAGCGGCTGTCGTCGTCAACCACGAGGATGCGCGGAGGACGCTTGTTGCTGAGGGCTCCGCCGTCTTTTCTCAATGTCTCTGATTCTTGCATAGCATCTCCTGTCGGAAGATTTACAAATTACATGATGCTACAAAATTTATCCTCTTTTTGGTTTTCTTGCTACATGCCCCTATTCCTTTTGGGCAATAAGTTGAATAGGATTATGAAAATAAAAGAAAGAGGCATTTATTTTGAAAGAGATCCGATATCTACCCGTTGTTTTGCTCTTGCTGCAGCCCGTAGTCGGTTCTGCTCATAATCCGGGACATCCGTCACCGTCAGAAACGACTGCAACTGTCGTGATTGACGCTTCCTCCGCCGAGGAAAATAGCTCTATTCCTCGCCCGCATGCGCCAAACGCAGCTTCTAATCCTAACGTTCCCAAATGTCACTGGGATAAATTGGACGCCGAAGGCCGTGCTTCTGTTTGGCCGACGTTATCGGCCAGGCACCGTGATTACCATTGGCGGCTCATGACCAGTGAAGAGCGCGCCGAGCTTCGGTCTTTCCTTCCGAAGATGGAAAGACGCCGTTTGCGTGAACGTTTTGTGACAAATCATCAGCATGCACGCGATAACGATCGTCCTTACGTCCTATACAAGCGCCTCTCAAAACAAGAGCTCTGCGAGTTAAGAGAGCAAGTGCGTCAGGCGAACAAACAGCTTGTCCTTTCCAAAATGCTCAAGACGCCCGCCCAGATCGAGTACGAAGATCAGTTCCTTTCAAAACTCGCTGAGATGAACGATTTGAATCATCAGATGCTCGTCGTCACGATTCAGGAGTCCGCTATGGAAAGTATGGCGGCTGCCGATCAAAAGGTCACGCCTGCCGCCCAAGAGAGTGCTCCTGCCCGCGTTTCTCCTTAGTCACAGACCGACTAAAATACTCTGCACTATAGGAGTGTTGTATGGCAAGCGCATTACTTTGTCTTGAGTCTTCCGGAAATCTGTGTTCCGTCGCTGTCACCGGTTTTAATCGTGAGGCTTATCTTCAATCCGAGCCCGGACAAAAACACACAGAAGTCATTCTCGGAATGATCCGCGGCTGTCTGACTGCTGCAGGCGGCAGCCGTGAAGGACTTCAGGGAATTGCCTTCGGATCCGGCCCCGGCGCCTTTACCGGACTGCGCGTTGCCTGCGGCTTGGCTCAGGGTTTGGGCTGGGCGCTCAATATCCCGCTCATTCCCGTCAACACCCTGCTCGCGCTCGCCTACATCCACCATGAAACATTGGAAGAAGGCTCCCGCCTTTTGGCCGCGATCGATGCACGTATGCATGAGTGCTACTGCGCTGTCTTCCGTTACGAAAATCATGAATTCAAGGAAGTCACGGCACCAGCGCTTTGCAAACCATCCGAGCTTTTAGCGATCGCAGACGACAACGGCGCCGAATTCCTGTGCGGAAATGCTTTCCGAATCTATGCCGATGAAATCAGAGATCCCGCTCCTAAGAAACTTCTTTCTACGGACGACGTCAACGCTCAAATGATCGTACCGCTCGCCCGAAAATATTTTGAAGAAAATAAAACAGTGGACGCCGCAGAAGCGTCCCCACTTTACGTTCGAGATCATGTCGCATTGACGATTGAAGAACGCAAAGCAGAAAAATCCCGTTGAGAATCCTATGGCTGAAGATCTCCTTATCACCCGAATGACTTCGGATGACATTGATGATGTCGTCCTTCTTGACCGCTCCATTTTTTATGATCCTTGGGCGCGAACGTCATTCTCAGGCTCGCTCAAAAAAGATACGTGCCTGATTCTCAGACGAGACGGTGAGCTTGAGGGATATGCGATTTTCAGCAGTATTTTTGACGAAGGCGAACTGCTTCGCATCGCCGTCAATCCGCTGTCTCGCCGTAAAGGTTATGCCACGATGCTCATGAATGAGCTGAGCAAACTCGGCCGCGAACGCAATATTGAGCATTGGTTTCTGGAAGTTCGAGCCGGCAACCTCGGAGCGATTAAACTCTACGAGAAATTCGGATTCATCATGATGGGACGACGCAAGGGCTACTACGCTGCCCCCAACGGTCGGGAAGACGCCATCACGATGCACGCATATAGGAAGAAATAAAACGTGCTTGATCAAAGGAAGTCGGAAATATGGAAAGCGCTCGGGATCGGTCCGCAATGGATCGAACGAGATGAGCTTGCTAAAGCTGCTAAAGAAGCTGTAAAGGCCAAGGCGCAGGCTGCGGCTGTTTCTCCGAATTCTCAGCCGCAGGCTCCCACATCGGCTGCCGCTTCTGCTTCTTCTTTTGCCAATCGTGCACCTCAAACTTCTGAGGTTGTCACAAAGCCTGTCGTCAGTACTTCTGCAACGACGCCCTCTCGCGTCACGTCGAGTATTTCCGACCGCAACGCTCCTGCGCCCAGAAGTGCACGACCTGAGCCGGCTGCGAAACCTGCTTATCGCAGTGCCAGCGAGGCCCGCGGAGTTCGACCGGAAGCCTATACCGAAGCGCGTATTCACCAGATCGCAACAGCAGATTGGCAGACCTTAAAGCAGCTCGTTCAAGACTGCCGTGCCTGCGAAATCTCTTCCAGCCGACTGCATCCGGTTTTCGGACAAGGCTACCCGCCCTGCCGGCTGATGCTGATCGGAGAAGCGCCGGGCGCAGAAGAAGACCGCTTGGGACAGCCCTTTGTCGGCCCCTCGGGCAAATTGCTCGATAAGATCCTTGAAGCAGCAAAGCTCGACCGCGAGAAGGATTTGTGTATTTTCAATACGCTGAAATGCCGTCCGCCGCTGAACGCCACACCGGAAAAAGCCGAATCCATGGCTTGCCGTCCGTTCCTTGAGCGTCAAATCGAACTGATCGATCCGGAAGTCATTGTGGCAATGGGCAAACCGGCCGCATCCTGGTTCTTCCCGGACCTCAAAACGCTCAATCCTTATCGAGGCAAAGTGCACAATTTGACTGTACAAGGCAAGCCCCGGAAGGTCATCGTGACTTATCATCCTTCTTACCTCCTGCGCTCTCCTCAGGAAAAGCGCAAGGCTTGGCTGGATTGGTGCTTAATACTCGATACCTTGAGTTGATCAAATGAAAGAAACGATATTTGACTCTTTGCCCGTTATCGGAAAATCTCTTGCAGAAATAAAACCCTCAGACAAATATCGAGAAAAATGTCCGGCAGGCAGTGCGCTTGCCATGTCCATCGCGCAAAACGCGGTTCAGCTCAAAAAACAAAACAAACTGCTCACTGTTATCTGTGCTGATCCAAGCGATGTCATTCGTCTCCAGGACGAAGTCACGTGGTTTGATCCTTCTTTAAAGCTTACGGTTTTTCCCGACTGGGAAACGCTGCCTTATGACGTGCTGAGCCCACACGCCGATCTTGTCGGTGAACGCCTTCAGACACTGTACCTGCTTTTAAATCGTCAAAAGCGCCAGGACCCGGTCGACGTCTTAATCGTTTCTGCCAGCACGGCAACGCAGCGTCTTGCGCCGAGAAACTATATCGGCTCAACAACCTTCTTCTTCCGCAAGGGCGACCGCATTGATCCGACCGATCTTCGCGCCGAATTAGTTGCGAGAGGCTATGAACATGTCTCTCAAGTGGTCGCACCCGGCGAATTTGCCAGTCGCGGCGGACTGCTTGACCTCTTCCCGATGGGCGCGGCCAAGCCTTATCGTCTGGATTTTTTTGATGACGAACTCGACGAGATCCGAGTCTTTGATCCGGACAATCAACGATCGGTAGAAAAAGTTGACGAAATCCGCCTGCTTCCGGCCCATGAATTTCCGATGGGCAGGGAGGCTAGGTCTGCCTTCTGTTCTCGCTGGCGAGAAACGTTTGAAGGCGATCCGAGCAAAGTGACGCTTTACAAAGACATCGAAAACGGCATTGCCGCGCCCGGCGTTGAGAACTACCTGCCGCTCTTCTTTGACGAAACCGAAACCCTCTTTGATTACATCGGTTCTGACGCTTCTCTGATCCTGTTGGGCGACGTAAACAGCGCCATCGAACATTTCGACAAAGAAACCGAACAGCGCGCCAAGTTCCTTCGCGCTGACGGTGAACGCCCGATTTTAGATTTCAAACGCCTTTATCTGAGCGCGCCTCAATTTTTTGAACTCGCCGGCAACTACGCTCGTCTGTCACTCACAGACAAAGAAACAGCAACTCCGAATTTCCCTTCTGTCGCCATTGAACGCAGAAAAGACGACCCGCTCGAGGGAGCGAAGGCATACAAGGATCTTTGCTCTGCCCGCAGCCGCAAGCTCTTGGTCATGGCAAATTCCGCGGGTCGCCTGGAAACAATTTCAGATGTCTTTAAAGAGAACGGACTTAAAGCACCTTTGGTGCCGGGATTTGAGAAATTCTTAGAAAGCGGAGACAACTTTGCGCTTTGCTACGGTCCGCTCTACGACGGAATGGAACTAGAGAATCCGCCGATTTCCATTCTGACGGAAACAGAACTTTATTCCAACTCCGATCGTCCGGTCAGACGCCGGCGCCGCAGAACAGAGCGCGAAAGCAACATCGAGATGATGATTCGCGACCTCTCCGAACTTAAAGTCGGAGACCCGGTCGTGCATTTGGATCACGGTGTCGGCCGCTATCGCGGTCTGACTTCAATGAGCACGCCGGACGGTGAAGCAGAATTCCTGCAGATTGACTACGCCAAAGAGGCCAAACTTTACGTCCCGGTCGCTCAGCTGCATTTGATTTCCCGATATTCCGGCGCGGATCCGGAAACCGCCCCTCTGCACTCCTTGGGCAAAGGCGATTGGGAGAAGGCTCGCAAGAAAGCGGCTCTCCAAGTGAGGGATACGGCTGCCGAACTCTTGAACATTTATGCCCTGCGTCAATCCCGCAAAGGCTACGCTTTCAAATTTAGTTTGGCTGATTACGAAGCGTTCTCCGAAGCCTTTGCTTTTGAAGAAACGGAAGACCAGCTAGCCGCCATTAACGCCGTTTACCGCGACATGATCTCGGATAAACCGATGGATCGTCTGGTCTGCGGCGACGTCGGCTTCGGTAAGACCGAAGTTGCTCTTCGCGCCGCGTTTATGGCTGTCATGGGCGGAAAACAAGTCGCAGTTCTTTGCCCGACAACGCTGCTTGCCGAACAGCATGCTCAAACCTTCCGCGATCGTTTTGCCAACTGGCCGGTGAGAATTGCCGAACTTTCTCGTTTCCGTTCTTCAAAGGAAATGAACGCATCGATCGAAGGTATCAAAAACGGCACGATCGACATTGTGGTCGGTACGCACAAACTGCTTTCCGATAAGGTCCAATTTAAAGATCTCGGCCTTGTCGTCATCGATGAAGAACACCGCTTCGGTGTTCGTCAGAAAGAACAGCTCAAATCTCTTCGTTCGGAAGTCGACATTCTGACGCTGACGGCAACTCCGATTCCTCGCACTTTGTCGATGTCTTTGGAAGGCATTCGAGATTTTTCTGTTATTGCAACGGCGCCGCAAAAACGTTTGGCCATCAAGACCTTTGTCCAGCGTGAAAGCGACTCTCTGGTACGAGAAGCCGTGCTGCGTGAGTTAAAGCGCGGCGGTCAGGTTTACTTCCTTCATAACGAAGTCGAAACCATTGAAAACGCCCGCATGCGTCTCGATCAGCTCCTTCCGGAAGCCCGCATCGGCGTTGCACACGGGCAGATGAACGAGCGGGAACTTGAACGCGTCATGCGTGACTTCTATGCTCAGCGCACCAACGTGCTGCTTTGCACAACGATTATCGAAACCGGCATCGACATCCCGAACGCCAACACAATCATCATGCATCGTGCCGACAAATTCGGCTTGGCTCAGCTCCATCAATTGCGCGGCCGCGTCGGACGCTCCCACCATCAGGCTTATGCCTATTTGCTGACCCCGGGCGAAGGTGCGATGACCAAAAATGCCGAGAAACGGCTTGAAGCCATTAAAGAAATGGAAGAACTCGGCAGCGGTTTCTATTTGGCTATGCATGATTTAGAGATCAGAGGTGCGGGTGAAGTCTCAGTTGAACAAGTAGAATATGTTAACTCATAATCAAAACCATATATTACGTGCCAATAATAGAATGAAAATGGTGAACCAAAATACATTGTATTTTGAGTTGAAGTTTGCGATATTAAAGTTAATGCTTGATCAACTTTTTTTAATTCATCAATATATGCATTGGCATTATCGGTTAAAACCTTAGTAATAGGACGGGTCTCAAAAGGGTCTTCAACATTATTAATTAGAACATCTCTTATTTGTTCTACCATATAGATAGAATATATTGGATACAACCAATAATGGGGGTCATAGGCATGCACGTGATTGTGATCATGTCCTGGTTCCTCATCATCATCATCTTCAACTTGGAAAAGTTTAATTCTTGAAGTTTTATCCACATCATCAGTTTTTTTGTAACTATCTTTTGATAAATCAATTACAATTGTATCAGTACCAAAATCAACATCTTTTACCCATGTTTCCATTTCATCGGCAGTATATATAAAGATGTCCGCATTTTTAATAGTAATTAAATCTTGAATACTTGGATCAAAGGTGTGTGAATCTTGACCAGGCGGAATAATTAAGGTAACATCAAACAAATCTTTTGTTTCTTGATTAGTACCAATTATTTTATTAATCATATCGTATTCTGGATATAGCGTTGTTACTATTTGTTTTCGTTTATTAGTTTTTTGAATAAATGCACAACTAGTTAATGCAAACATTGTTAGTAAGACTATTAATAAATTTAATGTTTTAGTTTTCTTCATATTTCCCCCTACATTCATCGCACTTTCCATAAAGTACGGTTTTTTTAGTGTTTATCTTTATTCCATATATCTTTTCTAATTCGTTATCTAAACTTGATATTTCAGGGTTATCAATATGAATGATTTTGCCACACATTTCACATTTAAAATGAATATGATCGGGATTTTTCGAACATTCTACATATTGATAACAGGCAGGAGAACCATCAATATTGTATTTTATTAATTCATGGTTATCAAGCATCTGTTCAAGTGTTCGATATAAAGTTGCTTTACTTACAGGGGTATTATTTTTTTCTAATGACAATAACAGCTGTTCAGCTGTGAAGTGTTCACCCTTCCTATTTGCAAATAATTCATGAATAAGATTTTTTTGTTTTGTTTGATAGTTTTTACTATTATTCATATTAATCACCTTATCAATTTGAAACTCAGTCTCAATTTATTATACCCTATTTTGAAAAAACTATCAAGTTTTTTTATCTTTAAAATTTAAAAATCTCTAAAGTTAAATTACTTTAGAGATTTTCTATCAATATGTTCACTATTCATTACTTCTTTTACTCCACAATTAGGACATACTAATACTTTAGCACCAGGCTTAGCATTGTAAGCGGTGATATCTTTAAAAACTGATATTCTAAAACGTTTATTACATTTAGGACATATATATTGGTAATTCTTAGCATGAATAATATGTACTACCAAATATAATATTATTACAACCCCTACATAAATAAAAGTAATTCGTAGAGGCCATTTTAATAATATAGTTAGTAATATTAAAATTGGAAATAGACAAATACAAATAAAATAAATAATTTTCAAAACTAAAATAGCTTTATCTTGTTTCATTTTTTACTCCTCTAAGTGCTTTTATTTTCATTAATTGCACTTTATATTTATTATTATTAGTTAGTTCGAACGCTAGTTTTGTTAAGTATTCGGCCGTATCATAGTTCATTTTATCGATAGAATTTTCAATAAAATCGTTAATTGTAAATATTACTCTTTCTGATACTCCGTGTTGAAGATTATATTTTTTAAACGTATTAACGATATCATCGGCACCATTAAAGTGAATAACACCAGCAACTTTAGTTATTTCCATAATCGCATTATAATTATCTTCATTTTCAAAATAGTAATTACTAATTAGAAAACATCCAATCGCAATATCATATTTTTGATTTTCTTGATAATATCTACCGATTAAATGATATGCCGATGCAAGTTGTTCCTTGCGATAAGCATATTTTAATACTTCTTTTAATAATTCAAAAGCCTCTTCATTTTTGTTTAAATTATTATAGATTATAGAAAGATACAACATATTGCCAATACATCTTGGATTATATGCAAGTGATTTTTCCAAATCGATTGCGGCAAGAGAATCATCATTTTCTTCATGATGAATTTTTGCTAAATAATATAAGTAACGAGTTATTGGTTCTGGATAAAACTTTATATTCATTTTGTCCATTTTTGTGGGAGTTTCACAGAAAATAAACCCTTCAATTTTTTCACCAAAATCATAATAATTAAGTTTTTGCATATAAAACTGTTTTCCAAAAAGATCAATTAATTTTAATAATATTTCTTTTGATTTAGCGTATTCTTTATTATTATATAATTTTATTGCTTCAGTAAATTCTGCTATTCTTTTAGCTTGTACACTTTCTACTTGAGAGTGGATTTTTTGTAAAGCTTCGGGATCTAAACGTTTATATATCATTGTAAATATTTCATAAACAACTTCATCATTTTTTTCTTTAGAATATTTTTTTAATTGCTCATTTAAATATTTTATATCAACTTGATTTATCCCTGTTAAATGTTTTTTTATATCTTCTATAATTTCTTTATTGTTCAACTTGTTCACCTAAATATTCTTTATATTGTTCATCATGGATTTCTGTTAATTGGGTTGTAAGAGCCATTTGATGAATTAGTAATTTCACAATTGATTCAAGTTCAGAGTTTTGTGAATAATCGGCTTTACAAATATAGCCAACTCTTTTATCGTGAAGTAATCGTTTAGCAATTTCTACGTTATCTTTGTGATAAATGGCAATAGATTCACCACCATTTATGCGAACTACTCTCATACATGGTACATCTGTAATACCGTCACCAATATATATCATATTTCGATATGGTACGTGACGTTCTTCTTCTTGTGTTACACTATTAAGTTTTATATCATCTTGTTGGTCAAGAGATCCTTTAGATATTCTAAAAACAAATTGTGTTTTAGTTGTAAAATTTACTACTTGTTTTGGCCAATCCGCATTACCGCTTTTATTATAATGAAATTCACAAGCATAAATTCTTTTGAAGTATTTTGCGATATCAGTGCCTTCAATTATTTCTTTCAATCCTGAAGATAAGATATAATGTTCTACTTCAACACCAAGGCTTTCTCCAAATTGATTTATACGTTTAAACCATGATTTTACACCTTTTAAAAATACAACATCTTTACCTAAATTCATAAATGATTGTCTTGTTATTGAAACACCTTTTTCTTTAGCAGCACGAATCATCAAAAACATATATGCAAGTATTTTATCCATATTATTTTTAACGGCTATTTGGTTAGATTCTTTCCAAAACTCACTTGCTTCCATTCCTACACTAGGAATAAAACTATATTCTTGCATGTCTTTTGCACACAAAGTGCGGTCAAAATCATACATTAAAGCTATTACTGGTTTTTTCATTTTTCCCCCTACCTATTTTTCCCTTTCTTTATTATTCCTTTATAAAAAGCATATGCATATAGGAATGGTGCAGCTACTGAACCAAGGAAAACTGATACTGCAAGTATTCCGGTAATCCATGTTAAATACCACCATCTAAAATTAATAATACGCTTTTTAAATAAATATATCAAAACATATATACAAGTAACTACACCAACCCATGCAAGCCCTGATAAATAATAGTACAATTTTACTCTTTTTAACACTTCTTCATCAGTTATTTGTGCAACAAAATCGCTATAAGTTGATTTAGATAATAAGTAACCTATAAAAAATACTAGAGGTATTACAATTAAATAAGATATATAAAAAGCCATTATTTTTTTGTCACCTAAATACCAGTTATAATTCATTCTAGTATTAGATTTTTTCATACGTCTTCCCGCATCGTTTCTTTCTTGTTGGATATCGCGTTCTAAGAAATCTTCAAGATGTATTCTTAGTATTGGACACATTTGTTCAATTTGTTCGTTAGTAGGATCTTGTTTTCCTTTTTCCCAATTAACAACGGTTTCCTTTGATACATTCATTTTTTCCGCAAACTCTTCTACAGAAAGTCTTGCTTCTTCTCTTAGTACTTTTATATTTGTATTGATGTTACTCATATTTCACCTCGTATGTTTATTTAATTATACCATAGTTTTGTTCTTTAGTAAATGTTTTTACAAATAGTTACTTTCTTAAATATATTCATTTAGTTCTTTTTTTATAAATAAGTATATAAAAAACAGTTCTTGCGAACTGTTTTGTTGTTTATTCCCATTCAATTGTTCCACTAGGTTTTGGTGTTAAATCAAACACAACACGGTTTACACCTTTTACTTCATTGGTAATACGATTTGTTATGTGTTGTAATAATTCAAAATCTATTTTTGCAACACTTGCATTCATTGCATCTAATGTATTAATGGCTCTAATAATTAATGG
>ENA-UEQL01003101-UEQL01003101.1-human-gut-metagenome-genome-assembly--contig:-NODE-3101-length-10508-cov-6.735021_pt1 | contig 10508 bp, 8 predicted proteins | sample MGYA00242905_ERZ507926 | MGnify/ENA primary metagenome ERZ507926 (study PRJEB26167, sample SAMN06115531) | human gut metagenome | host: Homo sapiens | place: China:Henan | collected 2015-09-09 | study...
GGGGCCGGAGCAGCACCTCCTGGGGGAGAAAGCTCAGGTAAGTGGCATAGAGCTTCCCGGCAAAGGGGGAATCCAGCAGCGGGAGGGTCCCCTCCGCCCGGCTCCGGGCGAAGGCGGCCAGAAGGGCCAGAATTTCCCCCAGTGTAATGGGAAAAACCTCAGAAACACGGCAGAATTTGCCCTGGCGATTGGGGGAACCGGCCAGGCAGCGGAGCAACTCCTCCACCACATCGTCCACGTAGGCCAGATGCAGCAGCTGCCCTGGATTCTGTATGGTGACCGGAAGCTCCCGGGCCGTGCGGTGGCAGTAGGTAGCGACGGCGCTGTTGTAGTCCGGGCGGCTCCACTTGCCGAAAATGTGAGGAAGGCGGTACAGAAAAACCTCCGCACCGGTTTCTGCGCTGTAGCGCAGAAGGACCTCCTCGGCGGCCAGCTTGCTGGCCGAGTACACCGACGCGCCCGCCTCGGACACGATCATATAGCTGACGTGGGCGCCGGTCTCGTTCACCCGGCGGATCAGCTCCACCGCCATCTGCTCCGTCTCGCGGCTGGCGGTGCCGTTGCCGATGGCGATGTGCTCCACGCCGTGCTTCCGGATCAGCCTGGCCAGGGTCGTGATGGCCTCCTCCTTCTGCCGCTGGCCGTAGGTGGGATACACCACGGCGGTATCCAGCACCTTGCCGGTGCCGTCCACCACCGCCACCTTGCAGCCCATGCGGTAGCCGGGGTCAAGGCCCATGGTGACCTTGCCCTTCACCGGCGGCTGCATCAGCAGCGGCTTCAGGTTCAGGGCGAACTGGCCGATGGCGCCCTCGTTGGCGGCGTCCGTCAGAGTATTGCGGGCCTCCCGCTCCAGCGAGGGGTAGATGAGCCGGTCATAGGCATCCTCGCAGGCGGCCTTGACGAACTCCATGGCGGGTGAGCCGGGCTTCACCACGGCGCGGCGCAGCAGCGGCAGCGCCGCATCCCGATCCAGCAGCACGGTGACGGAGAGGACGCCCTCCTTCTCGCCCCGGTTGATGGCCAGGATCTGGTGCCCCGCCAGCTTGGAAAGCGGCTGGTCGAAGTCGTAGTACAGGCGGTAGACGGTGTCCTCCTCCGTGGCGGCCAGGCTGCGGAGGTGGCCCTGCCGCGTCAGCAGGCCCCGCAGGGCCTTGCGGATGTCCGCATCGTCGGACAGCATCTCGGCCACGATGTCGTTGGCGCCCTGCAGGGCGTCGGCCACGGTCTCCACGCCCCTTTCCGGGTCGATGTAGTCCTGTGCCGCGTCCTCCGGCGCGGGACAGTCCTTTTCCTGCGCCAACAGCAGCATGGCCAGGGGCTCCAGGCCCTTCTCACGGGCCGCGGTGGCGCGGGTGCGGCGCTTCTGCTTATAGGGACGGTAGAGATCCTCCACCTCCGCCAGCGTCCCCGCGCTGTCGATGGCGGCGGACAGCTCCGCCGTCAGCTTGCCCTGCTCCTCGATGGCCTTCTTCACCGCCTCGCGGCGGTCGGCCAGGTTGCGGAGGTACTGGAGCCGTTCCTCCAGGGTGCGCAGGGCGGTGTCGTCCATGGCGCCGTGGAGCTCCTTGCGGTAGCGGGCGATGAAGGGGATGGTGTTGCCCTCGTCCAGCAGGCGGACCACGTTTTCCACATGCTGGGGGTTCTTGTCAAGCTCCTGTGCCAGGGTCTGAATGATATCCATAGATTCTCCTTGTCTTGTATCCGGTAGTGATGGGGCGCGGCCCCCTGCGTTTTTCTGCTTTATTATAGCAAACCGCCCCGCCGCTTGCAACCTTCGCCCGGTGGCGGAAATACCGTATTGCCGTGCCGGAGATTTTGTGATAAGGTATCATAAAAAGGAGTGTGAGCGGATATGACAGTAAGACCGGTAAACAGGCAGGAGATCGCGTACTTTGCCGATGCCCACCGGCGGGTATATCGTGAAGAGTATCGCTGGGGGCCCGCCTTCTGCGATTATGCCGCCCATATTGCGGGGCCCTTCGTCAGAAGTGAGCGGGACGAGTTTTTTGCCGCCGTGGCAGATGGCCGCCCTGTGGGCTGCATCATGCTCTGCCAAACGGAGGAGCCCGCCGTGGGGCAGCTGCGCCTCTTCCTGGTGGAAAAGGGGCAGCGCGGCGCGGGCGTTGGCACGGCGCTGGTGGATGCCCTGCTGGAAAAGGCCCGTGCCTGCGGCTATCAGCGGCTGATCCTTTGGACGGCCTCGCCGCTGGTGGATGCCATCCGGCTGTATCAGAAGTACGGATTCCATAAGACGGAGCAGCAGCCCAACACCACCTGGAGCCTTGACGGCGAGACCGTCATGGAGGAGAAGTTTGAGCTTGCCCTGTGACCGGGGGCGGCTTGTTGAACAGAGAAAAACGACCCCGCCGTATGCCCGGCGTACGGCGGGGTTCCTTTCGGGAAACGCTGCGCTATACGCCCAAAAGGCGCTTGGCGGTCTCTCCCAGGATGGCCCGGATGTCCTCCTCCGGCAGCGGAAGTTGGGCGATCGCGTCGGCGTTTTTGCCGATGTCCACGCTGGGCCAGTCGGTGCCGAACACGAATTTGCGGGCCAGCCGGGGCAGGTCGGGAAAATAGGTCAGCAGCTTCTTCGGCGGCAGGCCCGCCACGTCGATGTATACATTCTTGTGCAGCCGCGCCACGGTAAAGGCCTCACGATACCAGCAGTCCCGACCGCCGTGGCACATGACGATCTTCAGCTCCGGGAAATCCACCGCGATATCGTCGTAAAAGATGGGGCTGCCATACTTCAGCCGCGAGCTCTTGAATACCGACAGTCCCGTGTGGAACATCACCGGCAGACCCAGCTCCTGGGCCATCTCGTACAGTGGGTACATCATGGGGGCGTTGGGGTAGAAGAAATTATAGTGGGGTACAGCTTCACACCCCGGAAGCCCTCCGCCGCCAGCTGCCGCAGCTGGCCGGGCATATCTTTTTCCTTCAACGGATCAAAGGTGCAGAAGGGCAGCAGCTGGGGATGTCCCTTGCAGAAGTCCGCCACCATCCGGTTGTCCGCCACACCGGTGACGGCGGGGGTGTCCTCCGCCAGGATCACGGCGTAGTCCACGCCCTTCTCCGCCAGCATGGCGCAGAAGTCATCCGGCGAGGCGTTGGCCTCGCACACCGCCTGATACGCGGCCTCGGAGGGATACAGGGAGATGAACCAATCCCGTGTGCTGGCGGACAGCACCTCGTACCGGGCCAGATGGACGTGCATATCAATGAGTAAGCTTCCGTTGTGCATGGCTGCTTCCTTTTTGGTATCAGTGGCGCTGTATCGTATCGGTGAAACTGAAGGGTGATCCTCTCGCTTGCGCTCCGTCAAGTCGGAGCTCGTTTCGACGCCCTTTATTATTGGTGGAGCAGGGGTGCTCAAGGATGAACACCCCTCCGAGGCACCACCACTGCCTTCGAATACAGATTCTATATCATCCAACGGGACATTGTCAATGCTCAACGGCTTCTTGCTGGCGTTGATGATGAGGGTAAAGTGGTCGTCATACAGGTAGATGGAATGAACAAAGATATTGATGATAGCTCGGCGCTTGTTTACATCATCGGCGGGCATCTCGCAGACATAGTCCAGAAAGGCCAAAATCTGTGCCTCCGTCAGCGTGATCTTCTTGTTTTCCTCGATGGCGAGCTGCGCCTCCAGCTCCGCTTTTTCCGCCATGCGCTTGTTGAGTCGATCCGTCAGCATCTCCACGGCCCGTCCCTGCTCAATGGCTTTCCAGAGATTTTCAATGGCCGTATCCGCCTCTCGGATCGCCTTTTTCAGCGCCTTGGCGGTCAGGTTATCCGGGCTTTTGGCGCACTCCTCAGCCACTTTCTTGGCAATGAAGCGGATTTTCTCCTCGGTCAGCATTTTCAAACACTCGTTGACCACACGGTCCTCGATATAGGACTTGCTGACGATCTTCTTGCCGCACTTTTTCCTGCGGGCATTCTTGCACATATAGTAGTGATATTGCCTGCCGGTCTTGCTGGTGCCGCCGTAGCCCACCATCATTTCCTTGCAGTGTCCGCAGAACAGCTTTGTGGTCAGCAGGTATTCGCCCTCGCCGTGAGTTCGAGCCGGCGCATTTTTGTTTTTGTTCATCATCGATTGCACCCGGTAAAATAGGTCATCATCCAGAATGCGAGGCATCCCGCCGGGTGTTTCCTTTCCTTTGTAAAGATAGACGCCGATATAACGCTTGTTGCTGAGCAGATGACTGAGGCTGTTGGGGCTGAATTCCTTGCCGAGAGAGGTCTTGACCCTGCGCCGTTTCAGATCCCGGATGATCTCCGCTTTCGTCTCACCGCTGGCGTAACGCTCATAAATCTCACGGACAATGGCGGCTTCCTCCTCATCCACATAGAACCGCCGCTCGGCATCGACCTTGATGCCCAGGCCGGGGTTGCTGCCGTTAGACAGGCACTTTTCAGCATTGATGGCCATACCTCGATGGATCTTCTGAGAAAGCTCTACGGAGTAGTATTCCGCCATACTTTCCAGAACGCCCTCCACCAAGACGCCGGAAGCGTCGTCCGCAATATTTTCCTTGGCGGACAGCACCCGGACACTGTTCTTTTTCAGCTTCGCCTTGTTGATAGCACTGTCATAGCGGTTGCGGGCAAAGCGGTCCAGTTGATATACCAAAACACCCTCAAAGGTGTGCCTGTCGCTGTCGGAGATCATCCGCTGGAATTCGGCACGGTTATCCGTGGTGCCGCTGATGGCCCGGTCGATATACTCTCCGACAACGGTATAATGATTCGACTCCGCATATTCATAGCACACCTTGAGCTGTCCCTCAATGGACTGCTCCGTCTGGCTGTGGCTGGAAAAGCGGGCGTAAATGACTACATTCATACAGAATCCTCCTCTCCGATTTTTATTATAGTCATCCGCTCTCCGGTGTCGAATGTGCCGCATATTCCGGGTGCTTCAGAAGCCACTTTGCAAAATAGGTCCTGCCCTCGTCGCTGGCGTAAAACTTACGCAGCTCCGGGAGCATGGCCTTGGCAAAGGAGGTAAGCAGTTCCTCCGGCAGTGCGACCTGCGTGTAGTCGAGTTTGCGATATTCTCCCATAGGCCGCACCTCCTTATCGCTCTCGGTCGGTTCGTCGGCGGTAGTCCCGCTCGCAGAGCTTCACCACGGCGTCCTCGATCTGGGCGGCGGTATAGTTTTGGGGGAAATATTTGCGGATGCGCTCCATTGGGATTTTCAGGCGGGCCTTCTGGTTTGCTTTTTCCTCCGACATAATGGCTTGAATGACCGCCGTGGTCAGCGTCCCCTCCCGGTCGGCCCTGTGCATCCGCCACGCCTGCGAATAGGACGGGGTGCAGTCGTTCATTTCGCACTGTTCCAGCACCTCCCGCTGGCTGGATTCGTCAAGAAACGAAAGCTCCACACCTACGGATAGGGCGATTTCACCTTTATCCATCTTTTCAAGGAATTCAGGAATGAGATAGGTCAGGCGGATATATCGCTTAACGGTATCCTTGCTGATTCCTTCTTGCTCTCCGATTACCTCCGTGGACAACTTCGGCGCAATTTGGGCGTGTTGACAAAGTGATATTTATCCTCATTTGGGCAAATAAAAAAGACGCCCTCTGGCGTCATCCGGCGTGTTTTATCATCCGTTTCAGGTTCAATGCGGTCGCCGACAAGAGGCAGTGGTCCTCCGCTGCCTCTAAGCCTCGTCGCAAAACGCGCGCTAAGTTGTGCTCGCGCTTCTGCGCGGAAAATGAGCCCTCGCACCAGACCTGCCGCAGTTTCAGCGCATCCCGGTATTCAGGGCTGTAACGGCGCTCCAGGTTGCGCTGGCGGTCCGCCGCAAAGTAACTGACGGACACCTTTCGTGCCCCGCGTTTGTCGTCCTCGCGCAGACATTTGTCCCGCAGCGGACAGAGCGCACAGTCCCGCTTATCCGCCTGATACTCCCAAAACAGGCCGCTGGCGCTGCGGGCCAGCCGCCTTAAACACAGCTCTTTTCCAATGGGACAGAGGTACACATCACGGTTCTCGTCGCGGCAAAAATCGTCCCGCGTAAACTGGACGGACACCCGTGCGGCGGTCTTTTGCGGCCGCACGAAAAAGTCGATCCCCAGTTCACCCAGCACCCGGTGTGCCAGCGGAAAATCATAGGCGGCATCCGCGGTGGCGCTCTGGATGGGAACAACATTTGTGTGAATTTGTTCCATTAAATCAAGATATGGGACAGAATCGTTCACATCTCCGGCGGTCACGGTCTGGCCCACGATGATGCCGTAGTCGCTGTCCACCGCCTGATGGGCGAGGTAATGAGGCCCCGCCGGTTTCCCCGGGCGCTTCAGATGACCCGACTCCGGGTCTGTGCGGCTGACGCGCTTGTGGGTGCGGCGGTTGTCCCGTTTGATCTGCTTTGTCCGCTTTTTGCGGCGCTTTCCGGTTCGCCGCTCAAGTTCCTCCAACCCTTCCTCCTCATAATCGTCCAGCCGTTCCCAGTAAACGCCGACCTCCTCCGCAACCTCCACCAGTTCTTCCGACGCACGGGAGGCGTTGGCCCTCACATGGGTCGAGTCCGCCCCCACCACGCGCCCGCTGACCAGACCTTTTTCGATGCACTGCCCCACGACTTCTTCAAATAACCGCCGAAACACCTTGCGGAAGGACGGTTTCCGGCGGCGCAGCTGCGAGACGGTGCTGTGATCCGGCACCCGGTCGAAGAGGTCGAGGCCCAGGTACCACCGCAGGGCGATATCCGTCTGGATGCGCTGTTCGATCTGCCGCTCCGACGGGATGCCGTACAGGAAACCCACCAGCAGATACTTCACGATGACCACCGGGTCGATGGCCGGGCGGCCGTATTTTTTGCTGTAAAGCGGGGCTGTTTCCTCGTACACGAACGACAGATCCAGCGCCGCCTCCAGTTTTCGGAGGAAATGTCCCTGGGGCATTAAGTCCTCGATCGTTACCATGTGCATCGCCAGCTGCATCTGCATGTTCCTCCGTTTTACTCCGCCTTGACTGCGATCCGAATCTTGCTGTAGTCGTAGCCAACCATGTCCAGAATTCTTGTCGTCAGAATCCGCATGAGTGTTTCGGCATCATAGTGTGTCTCTATGTATAGAGCTTCATCGATCTTTACCGGGCTGCGCATTTTCCCGGTCTCACTCCCTAGCAGAACCCGATTTCGTCCCAACACTTTCCCCCGCAGATCCATAAGTGCCTGACGCTGATCCGAATCTTTGCAGCAATCTTTCAGCAATTCCTCCGCAACGCTTTTCCATGTGGGGTTCTCTGTCCTACGTCCATCTGCAAAAATAACTCCGGTCGGTCGTTTTCCCTTGAATATCCCTGCACCTACATTCAACGGATATATGATCTCGTAATTTCTTGGTTTGCGGCTCTCTTTTTGCCGAGACGGTACACTTTCTTTTTTCACCTCGTCGATGATCCAATCGAATTTTTCATCGATCTCGCGGATCAATTCTTCCCTAAGCTTTTGCAGTTCCTGTATGGTATTCATCCGTTTGCTCCTTTCATTGTATAGCGCACGTGCTAAATATACTATACCGGAACACTTCACTTTTGTCAACCACTTTGTCAACACGTCCAATCTGGCCCGAAGTGCGGGAGCCCTGGTGCTTGATAGCCTCAAGCTGCATTTTCAAGGCTTTGGCCCGCTCACTGGGGAGGATTTCTTCACGCTGGTTCAGATTATCCTCGACCATCTGGGTGATGGCTTCATCATCCGTCAGGTTTCGGACGATACAGGGCATATCCGCATATCCGGCAAGCTCGCTGGCTTTCTGGCGGCGGTGGCCGGACACGATCTCATAGCCGCCATCCTCACGGGGACGGACGATAGCGGGCTGGGTCACGCCCTTGTCCTTGACGCTGGACACCATAGCCCGCATTTCTTCATCATCCCGAACCTCAAAGGGATGGTTCTTGAAGGCGTGAAGCTCGTTCAGCTTGATATAGACGATCTGTTCCTTGCCCCGGCGTGGTGCATCCTTCGGTTTTTCGGGTTCCTTCGGAGCGGGAGCGGCCTGTACCGTTGGCGCCGTTTTTTTCTCCGGTTCCTTTTTGACCGCATTTTCCGGTTTCTGTGCGGGAGCTTCGGGCTTCGGGGTTGCGGCCTTGTCCTTATCTGCTTTCGGGGGACGGCCCCGGCGCTTCGGCTGTTCCGGCTCTTTGGGTTTTTCCTCCGCTTTCTTCGGAGCCTCCGGCTGCTTTTCCGGTTTTTCCGTTTTTGCCGGGGCAGGCTTTTCCCCGCTGGGAGCTGCCGCCCGTTCCTCGACCTTCTTTTCCTTCATAATTTCAGCGAAGTTATAGACGGAAACCTGCGGGTTCTTTACCTCCGGTTCCGTCTTTTTTTCCGGCTCCGGAGAAACGGAAACCTTCTCCGGCTCTTTTGGGGGAGCGGGAGGCGTTTCCTTGCCCGGCCCGCTATCCGTTACCGGCTGTTCCGGCGTTTTTGTGGTTTTATCATCTGCCATAAGCATTTACCTCCTGTTTTTTGGCATGAAAAAAGGGGCTCAACTTTTCAGTCAAGCCCCCGTGGGAAGTTCCTCCTTTCTCCGCCATGATACAAAAATACCGCCCGTAGTCTCGTTTGGGCGGTACTTTGTGTAAGATTGGCAGTCCATTATTAAGTTTTTTATTATGTTCCCTTTGTACACCGTTGCAAGTGTTTTCAAAAGTAAGCCAATTCACTACGGTATCACTGATGAAATTCCCCGATTCCTTACAAAGTCACATCGCACCTTGAAAATCGCATGAGCCACCCCAGCAGGATACCTCTGGTACTGAATGTGCATTCTGCGCGTCTTACCGGAAAATACGCCGGAGAAAATCGGGCAGGAACGGGCTGGGACAGAGTGGACGGTAGTTAAGAGCAAGATTCGCCTTTGTATACGAAATCGCTCCTACGGGCGGTTTCTCCACGGCGGCATCTTGATGGGGATTGTGCTCCCCATACCCTCACATCGTGCAAAATCACATGATTTTGCCTGTTGGTGGCCTGTCGCAGCAGGTCACAGCCGGAGTGCAGATGCACTGCCGGGAAAATCAAATTCTTGATTTTGGAAAGGAGACCCCATGCCACGAACAAAGAGAAAAGTGAAATCTATCGTAAAGACAAAAGTAATCTCCGCACGAGTAACAGAAGTAGTACATGAACTTTTACACCAGCAGGCCGAAGATGCCGGAATGACGCTCTCTGAATTTGCAGCGCAGATGCTGGTGAAAGGCCGCGTGAATACCTCGTATGTGTTCTATGTTCACCCGGACGAGATCGAAGCAATCACACGGGAGTTTGCCGCCATCGGGAACAACTTGAACCAGATCGCGGCGTTCTTCAACAGCGGCGGTATCCAGTCCCGTGCGATGCACGAAAACATCAACCATGCGATTTCCTGCATTTTTGAAATGCGGGAGCAGGTCGCAGAAATGGCAGGAAAGAACTATGGCAATCTTAAAGCACATCGCAAGTAAGAGTTCCAACTATGGTGCTGCACTGGAGTATCTGATTTTCAAGCATGACGAGCTTCGGAAAACTCCGATCCTTGACCAGAACGGAAATCGTATCATGCGGGATGAGTTTTATCTGGACGGTCTGAACTGTGAACCCTATTCCTTTGATGCGGTCTGCCAGCAGTTGAACCGCGAGTACCAGAAAAACAAAAACAAGAATGAAATCAAAAGCCACCATTACATCATCAGCTTTGATCCACGGGACAGCACAGAAAATTGTTTGACGGGGAAACGGGCACAGGAGCTTGGACTGGAATACGCAAAAGCAAATTTTCCGGGGCATCAGGCATTGGTCTGTACGCACATGGACGGGCACAATGGCAGCGGAAACATTCATGTCCATATCGTAATCAACAGTCTGCGAAAACTGGATGTGCCTAAGCAGCCCTTTATGGAACGGCCCATTGATAGCAAGGCTGGCTACAAGCACCATGTGACGAACGAGTACCTGAAACACCTGCAGAAATCCCTCATGGATTTGTGCCGCCGCGAATTTCTGCATCAGGTCGATTTACTGTCACCATCCAGAACGGGTGTGACCGAAGCGGAGTATTGGGCACAACGGTGGCTGGATGAGAAAAAACAGAAAATCGAAGCGGAAGGATTTACGCCCAATCCGACAAAGTTTCAAACACAGAAACAGCTTATCCGGGATGCCGTTGCTGCTGCTCGTGAGAAAGCAATCTCGTATGAAGATTTTCAAGACATCCTGCAGGATGAATATAACATTTTTGTTAAAACACAACGTGGGCGTTATAGCTATCTGCCGCCGGAACGGAACAAGTTCATATCGGAGCGTTCTCTGGGAGAAAGCTGCAAAAGAGAATGTCTGGAAGGATTCTTTGTTCAGAACGCCGAGAAGAATCTGCGGTACAAGGAAGAACCCATACTGATCTTTACGACCAGAACCAGATTGCGGCTCGTTGTGGACCTGCAGGAGAATGTTAGGGCACAGGAAAATCTGGCCTATGCGCTAAAGGTCAAAATTAGCAATTT
>ENA-UEQL01003103-UEQL01003103.1-human-gut-metagenome-genome-assembly--contig:-NODE-3103-length-10504-cov-13.203990_pt1 | contig 10504 bp, 9 predicted proteins | sample MGYA00242905_ERZ507926 | MGnify/ENA primary metagenome ERZ507926 (study PRJEB26167, sample SAMN06115531) | human gut metagenome | host: Homo sapiens | place: China:Henan | collected 2015-09-09...
GGGCAGGTAGCGTATTTATATTTCATTACGAGCTTCACGTTGCATGGGCGACATGGAGCAGCACTTCCGTTTACGGTAATTACCAGTGGCAATGGAGCCTCTACGGTCTCAACACCGCCATCGATGAGGCGGCGGATAGTAGCCTTGCCGTCTTCTACCTTGAGGATTTCCTCTGCGTAGGTTACCTGGTTCAATCCCAGTTTCTGAGCCACCTGAGGACCTACCTGCGCAGTATCACCATCGATAGCCTGGCGACCGCCGATTACGATATCCACGTCACCGATCTTCTGGATTCCGGTAGCAAGGGCATAGGAAGTAGCCAGTGTATCAGCACCGGCAAAGAGGCGGTCGGTGAGCAACCAACCCGTATCTGCACCACGATAAAGACCCTGGCGGATGATTTCTCCAGCACGTGGAGGACCCATGGTCAAAATTCCAACTGTAGAACCTGGATTCTGCTCCTTCAAGCGGAGAGCCTGCTCCAATGCGTTCAAATCTTCTGGATTGAAGATAGCAGGAAGGGCAGCACGGTTCACGGTGCCCTCGGCTGTCATCGCATCCTTACCCACATTTCTTGTGTCAGGTACTTGCTTGGCAAGTACAACGATTTTCAAACTCATATTTAAAAATGGTTATTGTTATAATTCTCTTAAGTTGTTAGTGTTCGGAGCTCAAATCCTTGATTTGGGAGCAAACACGTCGGCAAAAGTACCATTTTTTTGTCTTTTACCCAAATATTTCGAAGAAAAAATGCACAAATTACTATATATTGTGCGCAAAACGTAATATTTGTGCAGTTTTTTCTTGCTGGTTTTGAATATTTATTGTAGTTTTGCAAACAAAATATGGCAAATCTATCTTTTATCTGATAATTTGTCCTAAACAAGAAAAGTAGCTTAAAATTATGAAGAAAGTTTTTGTAAGTGGTTGTTATGACCTGTTGCATAGCGGCCACGTTGAGTTTTTCCGCCAGGCGTCTCAGTACGGCGACCTCTACGTAGGTATCGGATCCGACCAGACGATTCTCGGCTACAAGCATCATAAGACGTTCTATCCCGAGCAGGAGCGCCTCTTTATGGTGAAGTCTATTAAATATGTAAAGGATGCCTATATCAATGCGGGCGATGGCATTATGGACTTTGTTCCTACCATCGACATCGTGAAGCCCGACATCTTTGTGGTGAATGCGGATGGCAGCAGCGAAGCCAAGCGCCAGTTCTGCCAGGAGCGGGGCATCGAGTATGTGGTGCTCCAGCGCACTCCGGCTGATGGCCTCACCGCCCGTTCGAGCACGGATATCAAGGATTCAACCTGTCAGCTTCCTACCCGTCTCGACCTGGCTGGTACCTGGATAGACCAGCCATACGTAAGCTGTCATGCTCCGGGCTGGGCTATCACCATGTCGCTCCTCCCTACCTTCGAGGTGCGTGAGCGTTGTGGTCTTTCCACTTCTACCCGCAACATGATCAAGAAGATCTGGCCGGTGAAGTTGCCTGATATGAATCCGGAGATTCTTGCCAAGCTGGTGTTCTGTTTCGAGAACGATCCTGAGCGCAACGATGGCATTGTGAGCGGGGCACAGGATTCCATAGGAATCTGTATGCCTGGACTGGTGCGTCATTATTATGACAACCGTTTCTGGCCGGATAAGTTCGAGACCTGTCTGGATGAGAAGGTTCTCTCGTGGTTGGAGAGCCATGTCTGCATGATTCCTATGGATCCACGCCGTCCGGGCTGCTCTGTGGTAGAGGGCAAGGACATTACCGAGCCAAAGGTGAAGAACCTTGCCAAGGCAGCCGATGACTGTTGGAATGCCATTCTCCGGAAGGATTTCCCAGCCTTTGCCTCTGCCTTCAAGGCGTCGTTTGATGCTCAGGTAGCCATGTTCCCAGCCATGATTCAGGGTTGCGTTCAGGGCTTCATAGATGAGTATTCCGTCCTTCCTGAGGTTCATGCATGGAAGATGCCGGGAGCTGGTGGCGGCGGCTATCTCGTGCTGGTGGTTGATGATGTGAAGTCGTTTGCACAGCAGCATCCGGAGGCTATCGAACTGACAATCAGAAGAAAGTAAACAGCCATATAAACAAGAAATGCCACAGCATATTCGCTGCGGCATTTTTTGTTTTATTAGAAAATCTTTATTCGATTATTCGAAGCTCTTTGTTCGAAGCTCTTCATTCGATTATTCGAAGCTCTTCAGTCTTGCGATATACTTACCGAGAATATCAAACTCGATATTCACCACGGTTCCTACTTCGATGTTGCAGAAGTTGGTGTTCTCTCGGGTGTAAGGTATGATGGCTACGGTGAAGGTGTTGTCGGTTGGCTCGCAGACGGTGAGTGAAACGCCGTTCACGGTCACGCTGCCCTTATCTACGGTGAAGTAACCCTTGCGCGCCATCTCCTTGTTCAGTTCATATTCGAAGGTGAAGTAGGTAGAACCGTCTGCATCCTTCATGTTGATGCACTTGGCGGTTTCATCCACGTGTCCCTGCACGATATGGCCGTCCAGTCGGCCGTTCATGATCATCGAGCGCTCCACGTTCACCTTGTCGCCCACCTTGAGCAGTCCCAGGTTGCTGCGGTCCAGGGTTTCCTTCATGGCAGTAACGGTATAGGTACCGTCCTTGATTTCCACCACGGTGAGGCAGACGCCGTTGTGCGCCACGCTCTGGTCGATGCCGAGTTCATCTACGAACGAACATTTCAGGGTAAAGTCGATGTTCTCCTTATCCTGCTTAATCGCCACTACGGTGGCCATTTCTTCTACGATTCCACTAAACATATATTCTATTTTTATTTTGTTTCATGATTATTTCAGTTTGCAAAGATATTGCATTAGCTTGAAGCAACCAAATTATTTAAGTTCTTTTGATAAAATAATCGAGATATATTTGTTTAATTGCCATATTTTTTATATTTTTGCACATTATAATATGTGCACATGATAAATGTGATATACATGTCTTTCCAAAACTCTACCGAATATGAAGAAGAATGAAATCCCAGTGGCGCAAAACAATGACTTCGATGGTCTTGTAGTCCATATTCAGCAAACGCAAGATGTATTGCAGAACAATGCTCGCTTAGTGATAAATCGCCACGTCACAGCCAAGGCTTGGTTGACGGGCTATTATATTGTGGAGTATGAGCAGAAGGGAGCTGATAGAGCTAAGTATGGTGAGCAACTTTTGAAGAAGTTGGCAGATAAGTTGAAAGACAAGAAGACTTTCAGCTATAGAACATTGCGACTTTATCGACAATTCTATCTTGTATATAACAGATTGGGGTTACCGATAAAAAAGTATTTATGTGGCAATCTTTCAATTGTTCACTCATCTTGCAGCCATTCTCCCTATTAGCGACCCTTTAGAGCGTACTTTCTACGAGACGATGGCAATTCGTGGTACTTGGAGTGTCAGAGAATTGCAACGCCAGATTGATTCCAACTATTATTTCCGCAGTGGATGGAGTCAAAAGCCTGAGGCGTTGGCGAAGTTGGTGGAAGGCAAGGCTGAGACAGATACGCTCGCCCTTGACATCAAGTCGCCATTTACCTTTGAATTTTTGGGTTTACAAGCCAAGGATGTAGTGGAAGAGTCTGACTTGGAGACAGCCCTCATCACCCATCTTCAAGACTTTATCTTGGAGCTTGGTATGGGCTTCTGCTTTGAGGAGCGTCAGAAGAAAATGTTGATTGACGACCGCTCTTGCGTAAGGAAAATGAGGGACTATATAATAAGGTATAGGAGCAGCAAAATTAGATAACACAGTTTAGGTAACAATAAAAACATTTGAAGACAATGGAAATCAAGGAAGGATATATGCCCTTCATGGGCTATCAAACTTATTATCGTATCGTAGGTAAAACAGAGGAGGGCAAGAGCCCTATCATCCTCTTGCATGGTGGACCAGGCAGTACCCACAACTATTTCGAGCTATTGGATAGGGTAGCGGAATCAGGTAGAGCTGTCATCATGTACGACCAGTTGGGCTGTGGCAACTCATTTGTGGAGGGACATCCCGAACTCTGGACTCCTGAGACTTGGCTCAACGAACTCTGTGTGCTCATCGACTATCTCCACATCGACCATTTTCATCTCTTGGGACAGTCGTGGGGTGGCATGCTCGCCATCATCTATCTGATAGAGAAGCAAGCAAAGGGCGTGAAGTCTGCCATCCTCAGCAGCACTCTTTCGAGCAGCAAGCTTTGGGCAAGTGAGCAACATCGCATGATTAAGTTTATGTCGGAGGAAGACCAGCGTGCCATCGCTGAGGCTGAGGCGAAGGATGACTTTTCGAGCGAGGCGTATGCCAAGGCGAATGAACACTTCATGCTCCTGCATTGTGCCGGTGAGGTGACGGAGGATAGTCCAGAGTGTCTTCGCCGGAAGAAGCGTGCTGGTGCTGAGGCTTATCTCCATGGTTGGGGACCAAATGAATACACCCCGACTGGCACGCTTCGTGATTATGATTACACCGACCGCCTTGGCGAGATACAAGTGCCATGCTTGGTGATGAGTGGCACCAACGATCTCTGCACTCCTTTGGTGGCAAAGACCCTCTATGATGGTATCTCCGATTCCAAGTGGCATCTCTTCGTAGGAGCCCGACACATGCCATTTGTCGAGCAAAACGATGAATATTGCAAGGTGTTGGAAGAATGGATGGAGGAGAAAGAGGGAAAGTGATTTGGCACTTTCCCCTTTTATTTCATGATTCCATTGTCAGTATCAGAGAGGTTGACTCTCTTTTTGTCCAATTGATTGGATAAAATAAGCATAAAACCGTCCAATTGATTGGATGAAATCAATGGAAAAAGTGCTGATAGTGGTGCCAAAAGTCGATTTTTTTAGGACTTTTGGCACCACTATCGGCATTTTTTAGTAAACTGAATACGATACGAAAGCCTCTAATTGCTTCTCTATTTCAGCGAAAGGTACATTGAGGTCAAGAGTGCGGAAGTATATGGTATTGCCATCCGCAAGCTTCATACTTCCATTGGGTGTGATGTCTTCGTCTGTTTTAGCATAAAGCAACATGCCATCCACTTTGCCCGAATGCAGTTTGTCCTTATTCATGACATATGTATGAATTTGGTACAAGTTGTTAGAATGTATTGTCGCTTTGTCAAATTGCACTTGCATGGTATGTCCATAATACTTGGTGTCAATGATGAGCGTTCGGTCATTGAGAGTAAGTAATATGTCAGTTTGCATGATAGGAAGAACATGAGTGGAAGATACTTCTCGGTCGATATTCCAATCTATTTGTGCAGCTTGAGCCTTGTATTCAGGATGTTTAGCCCTATAGTATTCTAAGACAAACTTCTCGAAAAGGCGACAAAGGTGTTCATCCGTAAATGATTTCATCTTATATTTTCCCTTTTCAGTTGTCATCAGAATATCTTCGGTAAGAAAATAACAGACATAAAGCAACATTTGATAGGACTTGTTATTTCTGTCGAATGCCAGCATGTTCCATTTTACCGTGCTTAGTTCTATGATGTCGATGCCTGAAAAGAACAGCATGAGATTCTTTAGCTTAGTCTTTTGACCTTTTTTGATGGCTCCGTGCTTGAGAAGTCCAAAGACTGTAGCTTTTATAATCTGATTGAAGATGTTGTTTTCCGATAACTCATCATATTCACAACCGAATTCTTGCTTTCTGCATAACTTGTTTTGTATGGTAACTTTCAAGTCAAGTTTTCCACGAAGGGTAGGGAGTGAGTCTTTGCGAATGATATATTGCTTGAGGATGCCTTGTTTCAATTGACATGAGATACCCTTGATGAGAATTTCGGCAAACAATTGTTGTATATTGTCGAAATCCTCACCAGCAATCTCTTCATAATTGTTCTGCTTTAGCTCACGAAAAGCATAAGTGAGCATAAAGTAGATGTTGAGTATGAATATGTTCTTGTCTTTCGTCATTTGAGTGAATCTAATAGTTTATCTACAGCCATTTGATACTTCGAATCGTTGTCAAACCAATATTCTCTAAGCATTGGCTTGAGGTCGTATTCCACAATATTTTCCAACCACAAGTTGTTGATGTCTTTTGGTTTGGAGGAGCAGAAGTAACTATGACCGATACAGAACCCTGAACCAAGAGAATCGTCATTGGTAATGTCTTGGTTGAGTGAAACTATGGCATTGACAACTTTATCAAACTTATCATTTCCTATGGACTCTTGGTACTTCTTGAAACCTTCAGTGCCAAATCCAGGAGTCATTTCATAGAAACTAAATCGACGGCGCAAGGCATAGTCTATCATGGCAAGACTTCGATCAGCCGTATTCATCATACCTATTATATATAGGTTGCTTGGCACACAGAACATTTCGCCATTATAAGCCAATTTAATTTCTGTGTCTCGATAGTCTTTTTCTATTAGCATTAACAATTCACCAAATATCTTGCTCAGGTTTCCACGATTTATTTCATCTATAATAAAGTAGTAATCTTTGTCCGGATTACTTTGGGCTCTTTTACAGAAGTTATAGAAAACTCCCTTTTTGAGTTCGAATCCACCATCTTCGTTAGGTCGATACCCCATCATGAAATCCTCATAGCTATAATTTTGGTGGAATTGGATGAATTCGATTCTCGATTCGTCTATATCCCCCATCATAGAGTAAGCTAATCTCTTAGCGGAGAATGTCTTACCTACGCCAGGTGCTCCTTGCAAGATGATGTTCTTCTTGTTTTGCAAGAGCAAGCGCAGCTTGGTATAGTCTTCTTCGCTCATATATACCTCATTGAGAAAATTCTCTTGTGTATAGGGTTTCAGCTGTTTGTTTTCTTCTTTTGGATTGGATTCTCTGATGAGATCAATCAGGTACTCATATTCGTCAGGGGCAACTTTGAATAGTGAGCCATTCTTGTTTTGAATGAATTCCATGCTTTTTAGCTCTGGTGCATCCTTGAATGAGGCGTAGTCGATAGGGTATTGCAGGGATTCAACTTTTTTGAAACAAATATGCTGCCCATCTGATGGCGTGTCGATTTCGGCAATGGCAACGATTTGTTTCACAGGGTTGGCCTCATATCCTATGACAATATCCCCTTTCTTGGCATTCACGAAGTTCTGAAAGATTCTTCGTGGATTGCCATTCTCATTATAAAGAGTATAGTCTTGGATTTCACCGACCTTCATCTTGGAGAAACTCCAAATCTTAGGACTGGCTACGAGCCACCAATATTGCTTGTTGATATTGTCTTCTGTCTCATTTGTAGCTTCTGTAGTCTGAACATAGTCTAATTCTTTCAAAATAGTAAGCAATTCTTCGTAATAGTCAAAGGTGTCCTTGTCTCCTTTCTGCTGCATTAGGAAAGCTTGAAGTTTTGATATAGGCATAGCTTTAGCTCCTGCTAAACCAAAATGTGTTGCCAATTGTACAAGCATGTCTTTCTTGTAAATGGGGATAAGTTGGTTGTTGGAGTATAAGAATGCTATCTTCCATCTGTAGCCTTCTCCTAATTCTGTGATCGTATCTAAAACCTCAAAGTTTCCATTGCTGGCGTTTGTTGCAATTTTGATGATAGCGTTCTTTACTACGTTGAAAGCTTCTTGAGCTGTAGGCTTATTATATCTTGCATACCAAGCATATTTTTCATCGCTGATAAACTTTGTGTTGTGAATATTGGTCTTAATACGATATTCATAGATACCAAATTTATATGATGAGCCACCCCATATAGATCCCAACTCGTATGTGCGAGATTCTAGCCAATAGCAGAAAGAGTCATCTTTGTTCAAATTGGTATATTGCTCCAAAGTCATGCCTTGGAGCGAATCCAGAGGAAATGTGTGAAGAAAGTCTTTCAAAAGCTTTTGGCGTAGTTTCTTAACTTCTTTTTTCCCTATTTTATCTGATGTAAGTTTTATATCGTTCATAATTTTTCTTTTTTTGAAAATAATTACTGACATAGTTACCGACATGGTTACTAACATAGTTACTAGCTCTGTTACTATTTCATGAAAAGTAGCAGAGCTTGAATTATCTGACTTTGTCGTTCTGTATCAAAACAAAACGACAGAGTCGGATTGTTTATATTGTCTCCAAGAACAACAAACCCTTTTTGGTCGTTCTGTATTGTTGCTTAGGACTTGTCGGCTTATCTGGTACCGTAAGTTCCAGATAATCATGAAGTAGCAAAGGTTCGATGAATGCCTTGAAGTTCCATTGTTGATACGTAACACCAATTAAATCGTATATTTCCTTTCTGTATTTTGGTTCTTTGCAGAAATTAAGAATGGATACAACTTTGTCTGTTGCATCTGTATATGTATTATCACCTTCAGCTCTGTTAGTAGCTCTGTTAGTAGCTCTGTTAGTAGCTCTGTTAGTAGCTCTGTCACTAGCTTTGTCACTATCCAGCCAAAAAGTGACAGTGCTGGTGCAGATATCACTCTCAAAAGTCACGTCATTTCCTGTGATTTCCTTCCACTCATTCATCATGTCGAAACCATAACCGATAGTTTCTGATAGATTTACCAGTCTGAATATCTTGGCGATAATCGGGTTGCGAGGATTAGAATAGAGATGGTTGCCCAGTTGGGATATAGGCACAGGATAGCCACCTGCATTGAAGAACTCGACTCTGTCGGTATAGATATGAATGCAGGAGTGAATGGTGCTGAAAGGGTCGAAGTGGGAGAGCATATTGACCAATGCCTCTCTCAGAATCTTGAATTGCGAGCGGTCTTCCACATTGAATCCCTCGTCGTTCATCATGAATGGAGTATCCACGATGAGGCGCAGTCTCCTAATCATAATCTGAAAATACTCCCAAAGGTTCTCTTGCTCTGGGATGCGATAGGTATAGCGAGTTCGTGCTTCTCTCACGCTTCTGCCAGGAATCTCCACCAAGTCCATCCAAAACGTAGGGACATAGCGGCGAACCCATTCTTCTTTGCCAAAGCACATCAAGCCGCCATAATTCAGATGTCCCTCATCATCGGCGATGCCGATGCGCTTGCAGAAGTCGGCGATGTCATTGCCTATCAGATTAGGTCGAGGACTGTATAGCTTGAAGTAATTGCGATAGTCGCGAATGGTATCCTCGTTGAGCATGGAGAGGTCTGAGTCTAAGAGTATCTGCTCAGACTTGATGCCGAATGATTGGTTATGAAACATGGCGGTTATCTCACCATTGGTTGCTCGCTGGTCTCCACTGCCAAATCGGATGAATGTATTCTGTGGATTGTTATAGTAGATAGGCTTGTGGGGTGATGAGGCGATATGAAATGCCAAAACCTTATGTCCATCTATATGATAGAGCATGCTCTTGGCATCGACTGGCTCATTGAACTTTTGGGAACGCAAGGTGCCCAAGAAGTCTTGTTCCAACTTCTCTGCATTGTCAACTCCTGATATTTCAAACTTCTTGCCATTCTGCTTCACTCCAAGCACTATCCATCCGCCGGAAGTGTTGGCGAATGCACTTACGGTTTCCCATATATTCTTAGGGAGTTCGCTCTTGGCCTCCTTAGCCTCGAAGTCCTCCCATTCGATGTCGTTGATTCTGTCTATCAGCTCTTCCTTTGTCATAATAATGATGATTAAATTGAAATATAGAATTTCTTCCTCCCTTCACTTCAAGAAATAGATAGGCGCATGCTGGGTGCCTTCCTTCTCCATGATGCCTTTCTCGCAGAAATGGTTGAGCCACTTCTGAGCCATGTATGGAGTCAAGCCAAAGAGGATGCGCAGGATGCGAGTGGTGATATAGCGGTTCTCTTGGAGATACTCCTTGATTTTCGCCAATAGCTTTTCCTCAGAGTATTTTGTGGATTGGTTGGAATAGCGGGAGCGGACGAAATGGACGTTGCGCTGTACTTCCTCCATTAGCTTACCTTCTGGTCGGAAGTTGATGCCGGTGATGCGTACTTCCTTGCCCGTAATCTTCTTGTCTGGATTCTCCTCTGGCATCTCTAGGCTAGCCGACATAGAGAAGTAGCCTATCTCTGGGATATAAAAGCGGCGTCCCATGGAGAATTCTTCTACCATAAGGTCGTGAAGCTCTGCCAACACCGCAGCCACATCTCCCTTGGTGAGTGAGCAGCGGCTCTGGATTTTCTCTTGCAATTGCTTCTCGGTCATAGGTTCATGTTGCACGATACGAACGTATTGACGCTTTTCTCCTGTGCCCTGGGCATTGTTGAGCATGTAAATGTCGTATTTCAGTTCCATATTTCTTGTTGTTTGATGGTTCGTTGTTTTCTATATTCTTTGTCTTCTATGAAAGATGATGCAAATATATATAATAATGTGATAACTTGTATCTTTTGGTGTAAACTATTAGGTTTATTTAAACATTGGTATATGTCATGTGATTATACGGCATTTGTCATCCGACCGTATGATAAGTGTCGTATAATCACATGACAAATGTCACGCAATCTTTATAATTGCTTCCTTCAGGGCAGACGCATTAAATCTTTTACTCGTTAATATCTATGGTGTACCACTGTAACTTATTGAATATTAACATTATA
>ENA-UEQL01003105-UEQL01003105.1-human-gut-metagenome-genome-assembly--contig:-NODE-3105-length-10501-cov-3.496163_pt1 | contig 10501 bp, 8 predicted proteins | sample MGYA00242905_ERZ507926 | MGnify/ENA primary metagenome ERZ507926 (study PRJEB26167, sample SAMN06115531) | human gut metagenome | host: Homo sapiens | place: China:Henan | collected 2015-09-09 | study...
GGTGGGCGGTTTGCAGGAAGAGGTTGAAGCCGTCCAGAAACTCGTAGTTCATCCGTTCGACGGGAATGTCCTCGGCTTTGCCGCGTTGGGCGAGATACTGTTTGAGGTAGCGCAGCAGCCGCTCGTATTTGTCTGCCGTGCGCTGCGTGATGCGCACGCCCACTTCGGCCTGCCGCCGCTTCACATAGTCGGTAAGGCCCGCAATGAGCATCATCGTGTTGCACGTCGGGTTCAGGTAGCGCTGTTTGATCTGCGCGGCATTGGCCGCATAGCCCTCGGCCAGCAGTTTGGAGCGGATGTCCAAAATCTGCACACGGAACTCGTCGAGCATTTCATTGACTTTTTGCGCAACTCGGCTCGTGCCCATCATGCGTTCCTTTTTCTGGTTCCACAATTCGGGCTTGCCCTCGCAATGGAAATAGAATTCCTGCCGCAGACTGCCCGTGGTGACGCGGGCGTAAACCGACGCCAAGCCGTTCTTTTTCGGTCTTCCTTTTCGCATCAGGAAAAGGATGGTAAAAGTTTCCTGTCTCATAACTCGTGACATTTTAAGGATTGACAAAACGTCTGCAAGGAAACTTTATTGCGGTGTAAAGTGTAGCAAAACAATGCATTGCGGGCTAAAAAGGTGGCAATCCCGTTTTCGGAAGCCCAAATCGTCTCTGCCCACTTTTTTGCCACCCAACGGTTTTCTTCGGCTTGCTTTCCGCTTCCGGTTCGGGGAATCGGTCGAGACCTTTGCAAAATGGTGATAACCAGCCCCCCCCCTACCGGACGGGCGACAAAAAAAGGAGCCTCGGAAAAGGCTCCTTTGTGCGGATAAAGGGACTCGAACCCCCACGCCGTAAGGCATCAGATCCTAAGTCTGACGTGGCTACCAATTACACCATATCCGCATCGGTAGGACAAAGGTAGATAAAAATTCACAAAACACAACCGGCACGGGCCATTATCCGGCTTTTTTGGTTACTTTTGTAAGTAATTTTTTAGACATGCCGCAACATATTACCCTTGTACTCACGCCGAAGCAGGCTGCCGATGCGACGTTTTACACCTCGCAGGCGGCGCGGCGCATGGGTGTCTCGGAGGCCGATATTGCTCTGGCGCGGGTCGTGAAACGGTCGATCGACGCCCGGCAGCGGCAGGTGAAGGTGAATCTGACGCTCGAAGTGTACGTCGACCGCGAGCCGCAGCCCGGGCCGGTGCATTTCGACTATCCGTCGGTCGACGGACGCACGGAGGTCGTGGTCGTGGGATCGGGACCTGCGGGGCTGTTCGCGGCGCTGCGGCTGATCGAACTGGGCCTGCGGCCCGTGATTCTGGAGCGCGGGCGCGACGTTTCGGCCCGCAAGCGCGACATCGCGCAGATCAACCGCAACGGCGCTGTGGACCCCGACTCGAACTACGCCTTCGGTGAAGGCGGAGCCGGGACCTTTTCCGACGGCAAGCTCTTCACCCGCAGCAAAAAACGCGGCGACTACAACAAGGCGTTGCAGACGCTGGTGTTTCACGGTGCGACGCCCGAAATTCTCTTCGAGGCCCATCCTCACATCGGAACCGACAAGCTGCCGGGCATCATGCAGCGTATCCGGCAGACGATTGTCGGAGCGGGCGGCGTGTTCCGTTTCGGGAGCCGCGTTACCGATTTGAAAATCGAAGGCGACCGGATAAAAGGCGTATGGTGCGGCGACGAACTGATCGAAGGAGCCGCCGTCGTGCTGGCTACGGGCCATTCGGCGCGCGATATTTACGAACTGCTCCACCGCCGCGGCGTGCGCGTCGAGGCCAAGCCCTTTGCCATGGGGGTGCGCATCGAGCATCCGCAGGCGCTGATCGACTCGATTCAATACCATTGCGAGACGCGCGGCGAGTACCTCCCGGCGGCCTCCTATTCGCTCGTGAGCCAGGAAAACGGCCGCGGGGTCTACTCGTTCTGCATGTGCCCGGGCGGGTTCATCGTACCGGCCATGACCGATGCCGCGGAGTCGGTGGTCAACGGCATGTCGCCCAGCGGCCGTACGTCGCCCTATGCCAATTCGGGGCTGGTCACGGAGGTCCGGCTTGCGGATTTCGAACATCTGCGTGCCGAATGGGGCGAGCTGGCGGGGCTGAAATTCCAGCAGCGGTTCGAAGAGTCGGCGCGGCAGCGGGGCGGGGAGCATCAGATCGCTCCGGCACAGCGGGTCGCCGATTTCGTGGCGGGCCGCGCAAGCGGGTCGCTGCCCCGAACGTCGTACATTCCCGGTATCACGCCGTCGCGTCTGGACGAGTGGATGCCCGGCTTCATCGCGCAGGGACTGCGTCAGGGCATCGCGACCTTCGGCCGCCGGATGCGCGGGTATCTGACCAACGAAGCGGTGGTCGTGGGCGTGGAGTCGCGCACCTCGACGCCCGTGCGCGTGCCGCGCGACCCCGGGACGCTGATGCATCCCGAAACGAAGGGTTTGTTTCCCGCAGGAGAGGGGGCCGGTTACGCCGGCGGCATCATTTCTGCGGCGCTCGACGGCGAACGAATCGCCGAGGCGGTAAAAAATTATATTCGATAGCCGATGGAACCGAAAGTCAGCATTATCATTCCGGTCTACAATGTCGAGCCGTTTCTGGCCCGATGCCTGGACAGCGTGGTGGGACAGACCCTGCGCGGGATCGAGATCATCTGCGTCGACGACGGAAGTCCCGACCGGTCGATCGACATCCTGAACCGCTATGCGGCGCAGGACGACCGTATCCGGGTCATTTCGCAGGAGAACCGCGGCCTGGGCGGCGCCCGCAACCGGGGATTCGACGCCGCGACGGGCGAATTCATCCTTTTCGTGGATTCCGACGACTGGATCGACCCGGCTTACTGCGAGCGGCTGTACGAGGCCGCCCGGGAGGCGGAGGCCGACATTGCCTGCGCCTCGATGCTGAAGATCAGACCCTCCTATTCGAAATGGACGATTCATTATACGGAGCGGCAGGTGGCTGCCGAAGCGCAGGAGAAATTTCGCCTCTGCCGCTGCCCGCCCGATTTCTATGTGATGAACAAGCTCCTGCGGCGCGAGATGCTGTTGCGGCTGGGACTGCGCTTTCGCGAACGGGTCTGTTACGAGGATGTGGAATATACGATGCGCCTGCTGGGCGAAGGGGGTGTTCTGGTGACGGTTCCCGATGTCGTTTACCGCTATGTGGTCAACGGGGCGTCGATTACCAAGAGCCGCCAGACGCCGAAAAAGCAGCAGGACAAATATCTGGCCCACAAAGCCTTCGTGGCCTACGCCGACGCCCGCGGAATACGTCTCGACGCGAGGTTCCGGCGCATTACCCGCCGTTCGTTCGGCCGCTGGGGACTTACGTGGCTGAAAATCAAGGAGTTCGGCGACCGGGAGACCTACCGGTTGTTCGATCTGATTCCGGTGTGGCGGAAACGTGTAACCGATAAACAAGCATGCGATGGACATTGATCTGGTATACCTTTGGGTCGATGGGAACGACCCTGTGTGGCTGACGAAGAAAAATGAATTTCTGCCGGCCGACAGGCAGGTGGACCCCCAGGTGGCGGGGGATTGCCGCTACGTCGAGAACGACGAACTGCGTTATTCCCTGCGTTCGGTGGAGAAATTCGCGCCGTGGATACGCCGCGTCTATATTGTGACCGACGACCAGACGCCTGCGTGGCTCGATACGTCGAATCTGCGCATAAGGGTGGTTTCCCACCGGGAGATCATGCCTGCGGAGATTCTTCCCGTCTTCAATTCGTGCACCATCGAGTTGTTTCTGCCCCGGATTCCCGGTCTGGCCGAGCATTTCCTCTATGCCAACGACGACATGTTTTTCAGCCGCCCCGTCGATCCCGGGTTTTTCTTCGACTGGCAGGGCCGCCCCATCGTGCGGCTTAAGGTCCAGTCGCTGAAGAAGCACGACGACGACATCTATTGCCATACGATCCTCCGCATGCAGGATCTCGTGCGGGCGCGTTACGGCAGGTGCTCGTCGCTGGCTCCCCACCACAATGTCGACGCTTACCGCCGCAGCGATTTTCTCGAATGCTGCGAGACCTTCCGGGCCGAACTGGAGCATACGAAGCACGCCCGGTTCCGTTCGCGCGACGACTGGCAGCGTGCCCTGGTGCTCTACGATGCGTTGGCGCGCGGACGCGCCTCGCTGCGCAAGGTGACCCGCTTCAACAAACTGCGCAACCCCTTGCGGCTGCTTCGTGCGGCTTTCGGCGCGGGTTGCGGCAGCGATTCGCGTTGCATCCCGGCTTATCTGCCTAATCTTGAATCTATTATGGAGAAATATGATCCGTCGTTGTTCTGCCTGAACGACGACGTGCGTATGACCGACGAAGACCGTATCCGGGTCCGGACGTTTCTCGACACCCGTTTCCCCGAAAAGTCATCGTTCGAAAAGTAGCGCGCGGCGAATTCGCTGCGACCGGGTCAGCCGCCGATGACGATGGCCGACCCTCTGCCGATCTCGTAGGATATTTTCGGGGTAAGATGCCGGTCGAGCCCCTTCTCGCAGCGGGTCCGGTGGCAGCGGATGCTGTCTTTGTAACGCTGCTCGTTGCTGTTGCAGCCCGAACGTTCCGCCTGGTTGTGATGGAGGTGGAAAGCGACGCCCCGGAATTTCATGCAACGCTGATGTATCTCGCTGTTGTTGAGTCGTATGCATAATTCGGCGTCCTCGAATCCCCAGCCCTTGAAATCTTCGTCGTAGCCGTTTACGCGAATCAGGTCGTTGCGCCAGAATGCCATATTGCACCCACGGGGAGCGCGGGTCGGGCCGAACGTATGGTAGAGTATCGACATGATCGGGATTCGTACGACATTGTTGCTGCTGCGGATGCCTTTCATCAGCGGGGACAGCGATGTGATCTCCCCGCTGAGCACCTTGCGGGTCAGCAGTTCGGTGATGATGCCCCGGGAGCCGGTGACGAAGCATCCTTCCCGGGCGAAAAGCATGTGGTCCTGAATGAAATTCCGTTGCAGGATCAGGTCGCCGTCGATCTGGATAATGTATTTTCCCTTGCTGGCGGCAATGGCTTTGTTGCGGATGGCCGCCAGGCGGAAACCGTTATCCTCGTGCCAGATATGGCGCACGGGAACCGGCGAGATGTTCTCGAAGTGCTTTACGACATCGCGGGTGCTCATGCCCGATCCGTCGTCCGCAATCAGGATTTCGGAGGGCATGACGGTCTGTTGCATCACGCTGTCGAGGCAAAGGTAAAGCGCCCGAGGCCAGTTGTAAGTGGAAATGATCAACGATACTGTCATCGTACTGTAAAACTATTGGTTAGGTTAGGAGTTCGAGGATGGGCAATAGCGAGTGTGCAAAATCTCTGCCGGGGTGTTGCGCGGGGAGATTCTGGCCGAAAAGAAAATGACGTTGCTGAAATCATTTTGCAAAAGTAGCAATTTATCCGTTATGATCGTCATATCGCTCTTTTTATATATATAAATGCGCTTTTCGGCCGATACTGCATACCGGGTGGAAAAAAGTTTTTTAAGGTTTGGGTTGCGAGGGTGTTATATGGTTGATTTACATGGGCGTATGAATTCTTGCCGGCTGGTGATATTAAAAAAACTCAAAAAATTTGAAAATTATTTTAATAAAAGCTTGCGCGGATGGTTTTTTCGCCTTATCTTTGCAGTGAAGTTTTAAGGTTCATTTAGGTTAGTAGTTTTAGGTTGGTTGAGGAAATCGGCAGGTTGCAGCGGAACGATCCGTTGCTAAGACCTGGGAACGGTACTCGTTCGATGGGTCGAATACCTCCGATTGAACCTCATTTTCGGAGGGGGTGGTTCCCCGCCGAAAAAGAAGGTCCTAGTCGTGAGACTCGGACCTTTTTTCTTTTCCTTGCAGGGCCTGACCGTCAGAGTCCGGCCAGTTGCTCGCGGCTCACGCTCACCTCGACGCTCCCGAGCGCGTAACATCCGATGTCGTAGGGATTGTAGTAGAACGTGATGCCTTCGGGCGTGACGAGGAAATTCTCCGTTACACCGATGTATTCCGGGAAAAAACCCTTCGTTTCCAGCTCTTCGTCGCTCCGGACCCCGTATTGTTCGTATATATCTTCGCGGATCAGCCGGTTGAGCCGCTCCAGCTGCGTTTCGGTGAACAGGTCGGCCGTCGTGATTTCGTAACCGCCCGCCAGCGAATAGTTGTAACATTCCGTGCCGTAGATGCCGTGCGCTCCGCCCGTGTAACTTGCCCGCGTGATCACGTAGCAGAGGAGCGTGTCGACGACCGATCCTTCGGATTCGACGGAGATTTCGCCTTCCCATGCCGGACGGACGGTGCTTTCCGGTGTATTCCCGGGAGGCGTCATGTCGCTGGTAACCTGACGGATCGCGGCCGAAGCCGCCTCTTCGGGCGTCCCTTCGAAATTCTCCAGGTCGAAAAAACGGTCGATGTTCATCCGTTCGATCGCTGCGAGGGCGGGGGAGTCCTGGGCGTTGGCGATCGAAGCGAAGCGATATTCGAAATCGCAGGAGAAGCCGTTTCCGCTGATCAGCGAGTCGGTGCTTACGACGGTGAACTGCGGCCGGACAGGGCGTTTCGTGCAGGACCCGGCCGTCAGAGCGGCGGCGGCCAGGAGGGCGAGGGTGGGGAATTTCATGGCGATACGTTTTTATGTCTATCTGTAAAGATAGCTCAAAAAGCATTTGCGACGCCCAAAAACGAAAAAAATCACAGATTTTGCCGGAAAATTTTGGAGTTTCGAAAGAAGGCGTTATCTTTGCACCACAAAACTAAACCGGTGGATTCATCTAAGGGTTAGGATACATGCCTCTCACGCATGACATAGGGGTTCGAATCCCCTATCCACTACCAAACTGACGGCTGCACGCAAGTGCGGCCGTTTTTTTGTTTCGGATCACCGGGGGCTCCCCGGCTGTTTTAACCCCTGTCGCCTTTTCCTCCGGTCTGTTCCCCTCTGCGCGCCGATTCTGTTCGTTATTGAAAAAGGCCTGTTGGTGATGATTGTCCCGGGGTTCGTTGAATTAATTTGCCGCCGTCGCGCCAGTCCTCTATTTTTGCTTCAAAATTGCAAATAGAGTTTTTATTTTAATAGTATGATTATGAAAAAATTAGTGTCTATGACCATGGCTATGGCCATGATGGCTGCCCTCTTCGTGGCGTGCGGGGATGACGGAACGGACGATGAGACGCCCCCCCCGCTGTTCCGACTATCGCATTGGACGGCGGTGACATCGACCAGCCGCAGGAGATCACGAATCCGATGTCGGTCAAGATCGGCGTGACGGCTCCCGGAGCGATTGCGGGCTTCACGGTTACGATCGACTCGCCGGCTCTGACGGCCGAAATGCTCGCAACGGTAGGTTTGGCTACCGAGCTGAACCTCGTGAATCCCGGCAGCATGGCCGAGGCGCTCGGTGCGCTCGGGTTCCCTTCGGGGGAGGCGGTTTCGGGCAAAACGGCCCTGACGTTCGATATTTCGAAGCTTGTTCCGATGATCGCGCAGATTTACAATGAAACCTCGGATCACAAATTCATTCTGAAAGTGACCGATGCGAAGGGTAAGAGCACGACCAAAACCCTGACCTGCCACCTGACGGGCAAGGTGGCTCTGGCCTATAACAACGATGCCGATCTGTGGGCCAATACCGCGACCGTTACGGCTGCGAATGTTCCCGATGGCGGCAGCGTGCAGTATCGCGTAAAGGGCGCCGCCGACTGGACCGACGCCGTGCTCGTCGAAGGTTCGAAATACCGCCTCGCTCCGGTTTACGAAACGTCGAAAAATGCGGCGGGACTCGATGTTCATACGATTAAGGCCGGTACGGGCGTTTTTGCCGCCACGACCTACGAAGTTCGTATCGCAAAAGACGGGCAGGCCGTCGACAGCAAGGAGTTCGCCACGGCGGTCGGGGATAAGATTCCCAACGGCGACATGTCGGGCTGGTCGAAGCGTATCTGGATTGATGGAAGCAACAACGAATTCCCGATCACGTATCCCAATCCCGAAGGCATGAAGGTCTGGGACAGCGGCAATAATGCATTCCTCGAGCAGAATAACGGAGAAGAGACGCTCTTTACGCCGCTCTGCCGTCAGGATGAGACGGAGCCGGGGACGGCCCGTTTGCAGGCCCGTATGGTCCTTGGCTTTGTTTTCGCTCCGGGAAATATGTTCACCGGCGATTTCGATTATTCGGGCTTCTCCGGGACGGTCAATTTCGGTAAGCCTTACGCCTGGACGGCCCGTCCGCGTGCTCTGAAAGTGCGTTACAAGGCGCAGATCGGCAAGATCGACAAGGTGGGTTCGTACGACCCCGACGGAGCGTCCTATCAGGATAAGCAGGATTGTGCGCGTATTTTCGTGGCCGTCGTTAACTGGAAGGCACAGCACGGCGTGACCTCGGGTATGACGGCGCCCACGGGTATGTGGGACCCTGCTACGGCGAAAAGCCTCGACGAAGGGGCGATTCTCGGCTATGGCGATCTGGTCATTACGCAGACTGCAACCGGCTGGATCGAGGCGACGCTCCCGTTCAACTGGTATGCAAAAGATGCTGCCAATCCCGCTTCGGCTCCGTTCTCGCTGGTGATTTCGTGCGCTACGAGCATGCGCGGCGACTACCTGACGGGTTGTTCGACCAATACGATGCAAGTCGACGATTTCGAGTGGGCCTATTGATTGGAAACCATGTGCCCGGACCGAAGCCCGCAGGGAGCGGGACGGTGAGTAGGTAGGGTATTCGGACCGGGTTCTTCCTTTCTTTGTCCTGCTCCCGAAAAAATGCGACGGCCGCCTTATCGAAAGGCGGCCGTCGCGGCGTTGGTTAGTTAAGGTATTAAAGGTTGGTGGGGTTTTATTTCTCGAATTTCGCCTTGAATTTGTCCAGCTGGCGTTTTAGGGCGTCGATGGCTTCGTCGACCGACTCCTCGAAGGCTTTCGACTGGTGGCAGGCCACCAGGTCTTCGCCGGGCATGTGCAGCGTGATGGTTGCGAATTTATTTCCTTTTTCGTGGTCCTTATCGAGTTTGAGAATGACCTCGGCTCCGGTCGAGCGCTCCGCAAAGCGGTCCAACTTCGCCATTTTGGCATTCACGAATTCGACGAGCCGTTTGTCGGCGTCGAATTTCACGGATTGAATCTGTACGTTCATAGCCTTATATTATAAAAGTTAATCACTCGCCACCCTTTTCACGGGGATGGGCTTTCGTATAAATCTCCCGGAGCTTGGCAATGCTGTTGTGCGTGTAGACCTGCGTGGCCTGCAACGAGGCGTGCCCCAGGAGCTCCTGTATTTCGCGCATATCGGCTCCGCCGTTCAGCAGGTGCGTTGCGAAGGTGTGACGCAGCACGTGAGGGCTTTTCTTTCCTTGTACGCCCGCCTTTTCCAACTCGTCCCGCACCGTCCGGTAAACCTCCGTCCGGGATATGCGTTTTCCTTTGTGTGTTAAAAATAACGCTTTTTCCGGTGAAATGCAAATATTTTGCCTTTCAATTAACCCGATGTAGTGCAAAATCTTTTCGCGGACGAACTCCAGGATCGGCACGATGCGCTCCTTGTCGCCTTTGCCCCGGATGCGCAGCAATTGCTGCGGCTGCTGCGCCGTCAGGTGAGCGCCCGGCAGGCGTTTGAAGCCGAGGGTACGGTGCGCTCCGGCTGGGAGAAAGGCCCGGCGGGCGGTCTGCCGCTGACCGGCGAGGGGCTGGATGACCTTGTGGAGCTTTACGCCGCCGAGGGCGTTGTGGGCGGCTATACCCTTAAAGAGGGTCTGCCGGTCATCAGCCTGAAGGTGGAGCGCCGCAAGGGCGGCGTGCAGCTGAGCTGTACCCCGGCGCTCAGCGGGGTGCAGGGGCTGGACTATGCTTATCTGCTGGGCGAGACCACCCTCTGGCGGATGCAGCGGGAGGAATGCCGCCGGGTGCTGCCGGTGCTGGAAACCTTTGGCGGGCGCAGCCTGTTCTTTACCAGCGCGGATGCCGCCGCCTTTTGCAGCTATGTGCTGCCGGAGCTGGGCAACCGGGTCAACATCGTGGACCCCGACCGGCTGCTGCTGAACCAGATCCCGCTGGAACCGGTGGTGCAGTTTTATCTGGACGCCGACCGGGGGCTTACCGTCACGGCGTACCCGGTCTTTCTGTACGGCGAGGACAGGGTAGCCCCCGGCGAGCCGGTGCCGCCGGATCTTTTGCGGGATGCCCGCACCGAGAACCGGGCAAAGCGGCTGCTGGAAACCTATCTGGAACCCGAGAGCGGCAAGCCCGGGCATTACAGCATTTCCGGGGAGGAAGCGCTTTTCCAGCTGCTGGAAGAGGGCATTCCCGCCCTGCTGGCCATGGGCGAGGTGTACCAGACCGATGCCTTCCGCAACCTACAAGCCGCCCCGCCTAAAATTTCGGTAGGGGTGTCGGTGCACGGCAGCGTGCTGGACTTGGAAGTGGACACCGGCGCGTTCCCGGTGGAAGAGCTGCGGGAGCTTTTGCAGTCCCTGCACCAGAAAAAGCGCTACCACCGCCTGCGGGACGGCCGTCTGCTGCGGC
>ENA-UEQL01003106-UEQL01003106.1-human-gut-metagenome-genome-assembly--contig:-NODE-3106-length-10495-cov-4.037339_pt1 | contig 10495 bp, 10 predicted proteins | sample MGYA00242905_ERZ507926 | MGnify/ENA primary metagenome ERZ507926 (study PRJEB26167, sample SAMN06115531) | human gut metagenome | host: Homo sapiens | place: China:Henan | collected 2015-09-09...
GATCCTGCCATGTACTTGAGTGTGTTGGCAGCCGTATTGAGCAGCAATGTTGACACGTCTTTTTTAATGATACGGCGACCACCGAGATCTACACTATAGCCTACACTCTTTCCCTCCACGACGCTCTTCCGATCTGCCCAGAGATAGTCCTGGTTGGACGGCACGCCGAACGAGCGCACCGAGGAGAACGCCGCCGCCGTCCAGCTGCTGTGGGAGGCGTATTCGCTCTCGTTGGTGATGTATTCCTTGGAAAGCCCGCTCTCTTCGGCCAGCCGGTCGATCAGCTCATGGTCATAGCAGGGGATGCCGAGCCGATCGGCGACTTCCTTGCCGATGGTGCGCCCGCCGCTGCCAAACTCACGTCCGATGGTGATGATGCGTTTCTTTTCCATAAAAACAGCCTCCTTATAACCGGTAGGTGGTGAATTTCTGTATTCGTATTATAGCACGTTTCTTTGCCGGGGAAAAGCAAAAATTACTCTTCCGCGCCGGTTTCTTTTTCGCGCACGAGCGCGGCGTGGTAAAGATCGTTTCGGCTCTGTCCCGTCTCGGCGGCTGCGCGCTTGGCCGCGTCCTTGAGCTTCATGCCCCCGGCGCGGTATTCCTCCACGAGCGCGAGCGCATCCTCGAGCGGGAGGCGCGGCCCCTTTTCGACCGGCGCGCCGCGGATGACGAGCACAAATTCCCCGCGAGGCCGCTCGGCGCGGTATTTTTCAAGCGCTGCGCCGATCGTCGTGCGGACGATCTCCTCGTGCAGCTTCGTGAGCTCGCGCCCGAGCGCAATGTCCCGGTCGCCGAGCACATCGTAAAGATCGCCGAGCGTTTCCGCGAGCTTGTGCGGCGCTTCGTAGAGGACGATCGTCCTGTGCTCGTGCCGCAGCGTTTCGAGATGCTCCTTCCTTGACTTGTTCGATGTGGAGAGAAAGCCTTCAAACGTGAACCGCTGCGTCGGCAGGCCGGACATGGCGAGCGCCGTGATGACCGCGCTCGGCCCCGGGGCCGCCGATACCGTGATGCCGTGCTCCCCGCACAGCCGCACCAGCTCCTCGCCGGGGTCGGAGATCGCGGGCATACCCGCGTCGGAGACAAGCGCGCAGCTTTCCCCTCCGAGCAGCCGGGGGAGAATGACGGCGGCGCTTTCCACCTTGTTGTGCTCATAATAGCTGATGAGCGGGCGGCGGATGCCGAAGTGGTTGAGGAGCTTTAATGTGACGCGCGTATCCTCCGCGGCGATGAAGTCCACGCTTTTGAGCGTTTCGATCGCGCGGGGGGAGAGATCGTTCAGATTGCCGATGGGCGTTCCCACCAGATACAATGTTCCGGCCATAAAGATTATGCCTCCCAGTGGCAGATTTTCCGGTATTCTTCGGTTTCGCGGCTGTCTGCGCCGCGCAGCAGGACATTTTCGCAGCGCATGGCGCTCACCGGCGCGCCCTTCACGGCTTCCATGAGAAAAATGGGCGCGAGCTTTCCCGGCGCGGAGAAAACGTCCTGCCGGCGCACCGGCGTGAGATGGGCGTTGTGCAGCGCCGCGAGAATGTCGCTCTCGCGCTTTCGCCGGTGGACGAGAAAAAATTGCCCGCCGGGCTTGAGATACCGCGCGGAGGCGGAGCAGAGCTCCGAAACGGTCGCGCTTTCGGTGCGCTGCGCGGCGCGCTCCGCGTTGGGCGATACGGCGCCGCGTCCCGCCGGAAAGTACGGCGGATTGGATACGATAAAATCGAGACTTTCACTCTCGAACGGCGCGCTCCGGTAATCGGCGCAGACGGCCTCGCCGCGCTCTTCAAGCGCAAAGGCGCGCAGATTCTCCCGCGCGCTTGCCGCGGCGCTCTCCCGGATATCCACGCCGGTCATGCGGCGGCTTTCATCGCCCAGCAGGAGAAGCAATAAGAGTATCCCGCTGCCGCAGCCGAGGTCTGCGCCGTATGTCCCATGCGCGTCTTTGGCAAAGTCCGCGAGCAGCAGCGCGTCCGTTCCGGCTCTCTCGCCGGTAAAAAGATTCCAGTCCATGCAATCATTATAAAATAAATACGGCGGCATGACAAGCCCGAAAGGGCAGGCATACCGCCGTTGTGAGCCGCGGGAGTGGCACCTCCCGCAGCCGAAGAAGGATTACTGCTCCTCGATGGCCTCGATGGGGCAGTTGCTGGCGCAGGAACCGCACTGGGCGCAGACGTCCTGGTTGATCTCGTAATGATCAGCGCCTTCGGAAATCGCGTCGCAGGGGCACACGCTCGCGCAGGTGCCGCAGGAAATGCAGCTGTCGGTAATGACGTACATTGGTATGTACCTCCTCTTTTTGGGATACCCGCATTGTAACATATATCCCTTAAAATGCAACCCAAAAATTTTTCCCTGCCGGAAAAATTTTAAAAAGCGAGAAAATACGAGAAAAACGAAGAAACAATGCGAATGAGCGAGATGGGGAAAGACAAAACGCCGAATTTCCCGCTTTCGGCGCAAAGCGGGCGTTTCAGGGAGTTGAGAATTTGACGTTTCTTGACTATTATACAGTCAAAGAAAAGGTTAAAGAAAGTCAAAGTCAAAGATAACCTGATCAAGGAAGGGATGCCGCTATGGGGACAAGTGATCGGATCGCACGGTTCATTCTGGACGCGCTGGAAAGCGCGGACGGAACGGCGGAGCTGCAGCGAAGCTCTCTGGCCGACCGTTTCGGCTGTGTGCCGAGCCAGATCAACTATGTGATCGCCACGCGGTTCAGCCCAGAGCGCGGGTACATGGTCGAGTCGCGGCGCGGCGGCGGCGGATACATCCGCATCACGCGCGTGCAGCCGGACGCCTCCCAGTTCATCATGCACACGGTAAACGCCGTGGGCCGGGAGCTGGATAAGCCGACGGCGGACGCGCTGCTCCGCAACGCCGTGAACGCCGGTGCGCTCGAGGTTCCCTTTGCCCGGCTGATCGCCGCGGCGGTCAGCGAGCGGGCACTCCACGCCGTTCCGGTCGAGATCCGGAAGACGGCGCGCTCATCCATATTCAAACAAATGCTGCTCACCACAGCATCCGACGGATTTTTTGAAAGGAGATCATTACAATGAAATGCGAGATCTGCAAGAAGAACGAAGCTCAGTTCTATTATAAGGAATCCATTAACGGAAAGACCACGGAAAAGCACCTGTGTGCCGAATGCGCCCATAAGGAAGGTCTGGACAGGATCTTCGAGCACGAGGCGAACAGCATGCTGACCTCCTTCGGCAAGATGATGGACAGCTTTCTGCTGCCGGACGTTGATTTCTTCGGCTTTGGCCGTCTGCCGTCGATCGGCGAGATGTTCGAGCCGCTGCTGACGCTCTCGGAGCATGAGCCGGAAGCCGAAATGCACGAGGAGGCCGACCCGCTCGAGGCGAAGGCCGAGGAGAAGGGCGAGGAAGCTCTGGGTCACAAGGGCGAGGAGCCGAGCGTGCGTGAGGACGCCTATCCGCTGGAGGCGGAGGCGGAGGAAAACGCCGAGGAGGCTTTTGAGCAGCGCCGCGAGCTGAACGCTCTGCGCCACAAAATGCACAAGGCCGTCGAGGAAGAGGATTTTGAAACGGCCATCGAGCTGCGCGACATGATCCGGAAAATGGAAAACAAATAAAGCTTTTGCAGCTTTATATATCGGAACGGAGCGGGTTTTTACCCGCTCCGTTTTTTTAAAACCACGCGCTCTGCCGCTCCGGATGATTGAGAAACGGAAAATCTGTCAACCATCGGCAGGGGAAGGAGACGACGAATATGAACGACCGATTTACCGAAAAGGCGAGAAACGCCATTGAAAAGGCGCGCGCCGCCGCCATGGAGCTGGGCCACAGCTACATCGGCACCGAGCACCTTCTGCTCGGCATCGTACGCGAAACGGACGCGCTCGGCTCGCGCGTGCTGCGCGAAAACGGCTTTGAGGAAGATCTTGTGATGGATCTCATCGAAAAGGCCGCCGGCCGCGGCGCGCCGGGCATGCCGGTGCAGGGGCTCACGCCCCGCTGCAGGCGTGTCATCGAGATCGCCGTAGCGGAGGCAAACCGCCTGCGCCACAGCTATGTCGGCACGGAGCATCTGCTCATGGGCATATTGCGTGAGCCGGAGAGCACCGCCGCGCACCTTTTGACTGCCGCCGGCGGCGATCTCAACAAGATCTATACGGATGTTTTCACCCGCTTCACATCGAGCGACTACCGCGCCGCGGCGCGCAGCGGCGGCGTCGGGCAGCGCACGGCGGTGCGCCATGCGGAAACGAAGAATCTTGACCAGTACAGCCGCGATCTCACGGAGATGGCCTCGCGCGGTGAGCTCGATCCCGTGATCGGGCGCGACAAGGAGATCGCGCGCGTCATCCAGATCCTCTCGCGCCGGTCGAAAAACAACCCGGTGCTCATCGGCGAGCCGGGCGTCGGCAAGACCGCCGTTGCCGAGGGGCTTGCCCAGCGCGTCGCCCATGGCGAGGTGCCGGAGAATCTGCGCGACAAGCGCATTGTATCGCTCGATCTCACCGGTATGCTCGCCGGGACAAAATACCGCGGCGACTTTGAGGACCGGCTGAAAAACGTTCTCAAGGAAGTCGGCAAGGCGAAGGACGTCGTGCTCTTCATCGACGAGCTGCATACCGTGATCGGCGCGGGCGCGGCAGAGGGCGCGATCGACGCGGCGAACATCCTCAAGCCCGCGCTCTCCCGCGGCGAGATCCAGATCGTCGGCGCGACGACACTCTCGGAATACCGCAAGCACATTGAAAAGGACGCCGCCTTTGAGCGGCGCTTCCAGCCTGTCACAGTCGCCGAGCCGACGGAGGACGAGAGCTTTCAGATCCTGCGCGGCCTGCGCGACCGGTACGAAGCGCACCACGGATTGAAGATCACGGACGAGGCGCTCACCGCCGCGGTGAAGCTCTCCGCGCGGTATATCAGCGACCGGTTTCTCCCGGACAAGGCGATCGACCTTGTGGACGAGGCCGCGTCGCGCGTGCGCATGGAAAACCTGACCGCTCCGGACGAGATGAAGACCATCGAGGCGAAGCTCGCAACGCTGTCCGCCCAGAAGGAGGAGGCCGTCCGCGCGCAGGACTATGAGCTTGCCGCGCAGCTGCGCGACCGGGAACGCTCCGAGCGCGGCGCGCTCGAAAAGGCGCGCGGCGAATGGGACGCCGAGCGCGGCGGTCACCGCGGCGTTGTATCTGCCGAGGATATCGCCGCGGTCGTCTCCGGCTGGACGGGCATCCCCGTCACAAGCCTTACCGAGAGCGAGAGCGAGCGGCTGCTGCATATGGAGGATGTGCTGCACCGCCGCGTGATCGGGCAGAACGAAGCGGTCGCGGCGGTGGCGCGCGCCATCCGGCGCGGCAGAGTCGGGCTCAAGGACCCACACCGGCCCGTCGGGAGCTTTCTCTTTCTCGGCCCCACGGGCGTTGGCAAGACGGAGCTCTGCCGCGCGCTTGCCGAGGCGATGTTCGGCGACGAGAACGCCATGATCCGCGTCGATATGTCCGAGTATATGGAAAAGCACACGGTATCAAAGCTCATCGGCTCGCCGCCGGGCTACGTCGGCTTTGACGAGGGCGGCCAGCTCACCGAAAAGGTGCGCCGCAAGCCCTACAGCGTCGTGCTCTTCGACGAGATCGAAAAGGCGCACGAGGACGTGTTCAACCTGCTGCTGCAGATCATGGACGACGGGCGGCTCACCGATTCGCAGGGACGGACCGTCGATTTCCGCAATACCGTGATCGTGATGACATCGAACATCGGCGCGCGAGCCATCACGGACCGCCGCACGGCGCTCGGCTTTTCCGGTCTGGACGGCACGCCGGAGCGGAGCTATGCCGAGATCCGCGAGGCGGTGACCGCCGAGCTCAAAAAGACGTTCCGTCCGGAATTTTTGAACCGCATCGACGAGATCATCGTTTTCCACCGGCTCACCGGCGAGGACATCCGCGCCATCGCCGGGAACATGGTGCAGACGGTGGCGCTGCGCGCTGCCGCGCTCGGCGTGCATCTCACGGTGACGCCCGAGGCGGTCGCGAGACTCGCCGAGGCTGGGTACGATCCGGATTACGGCGCGCGTCCCCTGCGCCGCACGGTGCAGACGCAGTTGGAAGACCCGCTCGCCGAAGCGCTGCTTACGGGGGAACTTTCCTCCGGCGGCGAAGCGGAGGCGGTCGTGGACGAGACCGGACACGTCGCGGTGCGCGCCAAGGGCGCGCTCACGGCGTCGTGAGCGATGTGCCGGGGTAGTAGTGCGTTAAGATCTCCTGCCACGTCGAGCCGTTTTTTGCCATGACGTTCGCCCCGTACTGGCTCATGCCCGCGCCGTGGCCGCTGCCGGAAACGGTAAAGAGAAAGCTGCGGCCCGTCCACGCGAGACGGAAGTTTGCCGAGCGCAGCGAGAAGATTGAGCGCATTTTCGTCCCCGGTACGGAGACGTCCCCGACGCGGACGGACGAAACGCGCCCGCTCGGATCGACCGTCCGCTCGCCGATCCAGTCCGGCGGCTGGGCGGAGAGATCGGCATCCGGATATGCCGCGAGAAATTTTTCCCGGAAGCTCTCCGGGGAAAACTCCGCGGTCGTGACGAAATTCGGAACGTCTGAGGCTGTTTCGGGACTCGAAACGCTCACGAGATACGGCACATCGCCGCCCCACACGGCGGCGCCGCTCTCGGTATACCCGGCGCTGGAGGCGTGGAAGCACGCGGTGATCGGCTCGCCGTCGTAGACGAGATATGCCCCGTCCGTATCGTGCACGGCCTCTTCGATGCGCGTTTCCCAGAGATCGTACTGCCCGCCCCAGCGCTCGCGGCGCTCTTCGACCGTGAGGTACACCTCACAGCAGCCGGGATCGTCGCAGAGAGCGCACTGCGGGTGCGCCGCCGGGGGCGCGCTGGCGCGCGCGAGCGCGTAGCTTCGCGCGGCGGCGGCCTGCGCGCGCAGCGCGTCCAGCTCAAAGGACGCCGGCATCTCCCCGGCGACGACGCCGGGAAGGTATTCCGCCATGGAGAGCGTTTCCACCTCGCTGCCGCGCAGCAGGGTGACGCCCGTGAGAGCATCGAAACCGGAAAAAGCGTCCGCGGCGCTCTCCGGCGCGGCGGACGCGGCGGGGGAGACCTCCGGCAGCGCTTCGCCCCCGGAGATCCCGGCGGCGTGCTGCACCGTGACCGGCAGCAGCAGGGAAAAGAGCAGCGACAACACGCTCATCAGCATACAGTGCTTCATCCTATATACCCCTCTCTTGACGATAAACCAAAAGGAGTATAAAATACCATTCATACTCCCTCGTTCCCGGCGCCGGACAAGCGGCGCTCACGGGAAACTCTATGAGGACAGGGGCTTTCCTATGCAGAAAAACGCATGGACATATACGATGGCGGGGACCGTGTTCGCCGCGGTCGCCGTTATGCTGCACTGGCTTCAGATGCAGAAGATCTTCGATCCCGAAACCGGCCTTCCGACGCTCCACGCGCCGATCACGACGCTGCTCGTCGTAGTTCTCGTTCTCGTCGCCGCGGCGCTCTGGTGGCTGTCGGGCCGCATGAAGACTGACTGCGCCCCCGAAGAACCGGAGGACGCGCTCGCCCTGCCGCACCGCGAGACCGGCTGGATCCTTATCGCCGCGGCGGCCCTCGCCGCGCTCGGCTCGGCGTACCTCTTCTTCAAGGAGGACAGCACGCTTATGAAGGCCGCGGCGCTGCTTGGCATCCTGTCCGCGCCCGTGCTCGCCATGATGCCGCAGATCCCCCGCTGGGGCGGCTTCGGCGCGGCGCTCAGCGTACTGCCGGTGCTGTTTTTCTGTCTGTGGCTCGTGGTGTTCTATAAGGAAAACGCCGCGAACCCGATCCTCTGGTCGTACGGTATGGAGATCCTTGCCATTGCGATGTGCCTTCTCGCGGTGTTCCGGCTGAGCGCGTATCTTTTCTACCGCGCCAAGCCGCGCCGGGCGATCTTCGCGTGCATGCTCGCGCTCATAACGAGCCTCGCCACGCTCACCGACAGCGTCTCTCTCGGCGCGCGCGCCGTGCTCGGCGGCTGGGGTATCGGCACCGCGGTCATGTGCTGGATCATCATCAACAACTTCGTTCCTCCCGCGCCGGAGGAAGATACATATTAAAAAAGCCCTTGTGTAAAGGGAAACCCCTCCGTCAAAAACTTCGTTTTTGCTACCTCCCCTGTTAGGGGAGGCAAGTAAGCTATCGGAAAACCGGCTTGGCTCCCCTAACAGGGGAGCTGTCAGCGAAGCTGACTGAGGGGTTCGCGCAGAAAAAGCGCCCGCAGGAACATTTTCCTGCGGGCGCTTTTGCGTCATTTGCCTTATTTCGTATGCACCGTGAGCTGGGGATAGGGGATGTCGATGCCCTTTTCATCGAAGAGCAGCTTGAGAGAGCGGTTGAGCGCGCGGCGCGCGGCGAAAATGTTCTCCTCCGTTGCGGAGACAATGAACTTGAGCACAACGCCGCTCTCGGCGAGCTCCTCCACGCCGAGATACTGCGGCACGTCGAGAAATACGCCGCGGTTCTCTTCATACATGGCGGGCAGCGCGTCGGTGATCACGGCCTCCACGGCGCGCAGGTCGGCGTCATAGCCAATGGAGATCGTGCTCACCGCCACAGATGTTTCCTGCGAGCGGTTCTGGAAATTCCGGATCTCGGAATTGTTGATGATCTTGTGGTTGCCGCCGGAATCCTCGAGCGTCGTGGTGCGCACGCTGATGTCTACGACCTTGCCGCGGAAATCGTCGAGCACGAGGATATCGCCGACGTTGTAGCGCCCTTCGGCGATGAGGAAAATGCCCGTGAGCACATCCTCAATGAGCGACTGCGCGCCGAAGCCGATAATGAGCGTTACAACGCCGACGCTTGCGAGCGAGGCCGTTACGTCCACGCCGAGCGCGCGCAGCCCGAAGAAGACCGAGAGCAGCACGGCCGTATAGGAGAGAATGCTCCGCGTGAGCGAGCACACCGTCCTCGCGCGCGTCTCCTTCGGCAGCTTTAAGAGAAGGGCGAACACGCCGTAGCCGATCCAGATGAAGCCCAGATGCCGGAACATGTCGGCCAACCCCGGCATGAGCGGGCGCAGAACATAGCCCAGCGCGCAGAGCACAACGGAAACGATCAGCAGAACGGGGAATTTTTTGACGGGTTTCATGAAGCGGCCTCCTTATACGGCGTTGTGCGGACGGTCTCGGCAAAGTCAAAGGGCTCGGTCTCGCCGTCCGGCAGGAAATATACATGGATGGTCACAAGCTCCGCATGCTCCTCCGGCAGCGGGAGAGTGACAATGCAGCTGTAGTCGTTTTTCTCGATGGACGCGGCGGAGGGATCAAAGCCCTCGACCTCCGGCCAGACAAAAACGGTGTCCGCGTCGAGCGACGAAAGGACGCTGCCGACAGCCGCGTCGGGGATCGTGCCGCCCTCGGCAGGAGTGAGATAAACGCTCACCGTGTCGCCCTCGGCGTCGTAGCCGCAGGCGATCGTGAAGCGCTGCGCGGCGGGACGCTCGGCGGCGAGCGTTTCCACGCGCCCGTCGGCGTGCGTGATCGTAACGCGCACCGACAGCGTGCTTTCCACGGCGCTGTCGGCATAGAAATCCGGGTGCGCCTCACGCACGGAGGAATACGTCTCGCGCATCGTATGGTATTTGCCGCCCTCGATGCTGCTTTCCGGAATGGGGTATGTGCTCACCTCGTCCGGAAAGTTGGGATCAAAGAATGTGATCTCCGCGGAAACGATGTCCTCCGGCACGGGGAAACGCACCTCGACCTCGCAAAGCGAGGCGAACGAGAAATACCGCAGCGTGGGATCCGGCGCAGAGGCGGGCTCTTCCGCGGGCGTCTCGGTGGGGGCGGGCGCGGCGGTCACGACCGGCGCGGGTTCAGCGTCCGGCGTCCTGGCGGGCGCTTTCAGCAGCGCGAGAAACGGCAGCAGCAGCGCCGCGGCCGCGAGCGGCGCATACTTCGTCCGGCGGCTGCGCCGAGGCTCGTAGGGCGGTTCATATTCGTGCGTTGTCTGGTATGTCTCCGGCGCGGCGGGGGAGCGCAGGGGCTTTTCCGAGCTGTATTCATAAATATCGTCGGCGATGGCACTTCACCTCCCGGGTAGATATCCATACGGGTTTATTTTACCATTCTTCCGCGCCGCGCGCAACAGAAAAGGCGCTGCCGCTTTGTTAAAACGGCAGCGGCTTTTTCCCGGTCACACCGGCTGCGGCCGGATCTCTATCGTCCGTCCGCCGAGGTTTTTGTAAACGCGGTGCGAAACGGAGAGAACGGTGCGCCCCTCGGAGGCGCGGCGCAATGCCTCGAGCACGCGCGCCTCGGTCTCGGCGTCAAGATTTGCGGTGATCTCGTCGAGCAGCAGCACGGCGGGGTCTGCCGCCGCGGCGCGGGCGATGGAGAGAAGCTGCCACTCGCCCTGCGAGAACATGCCGTCGGTGCACACCGTATCGTAGCCCTCCGGCAGCGATGCGATGGCCGCGTCGATCCCGGCGAGCCGGGCGGCGCTTTTTGCCATTTCCTCC
>ENA-UEQL01003107-UEQL01003107.1-human-gut-metagenome-genome-assembly--contig:-NODE-3107-length-10494-cov-3.881444_pt1 | contig 10494 bp, 7 predicted proteins | sample MGYA00242905_ERZ507926 | MGnify/ENA primary metagenome ERZ507926 (study PRJEB26167, sample SAMN06115531) | human gut metagenome | host: Homo sapiens | place: China:Henan | collected 2015-09-09 | study...
GAAAAATAACCGGCGAATTTGTTGTCCAATGCAAAAAAGAGAATGATGTGGAATTGTATGCTGATTTTTCTTATTATGACATGGAGAAAGAAAGCATCAGAAAAAAGTGCGCAAAACAGCTTAAACTGGCAGTTGAAAGAGAATCGGCAAAACGAAGTCCGGCAGATTATTCAGGTTATCCCATTGTGCTTACGGATTCCTATGTTAAGGAATTTCTGAAATTCTACCTTATGAGAAGCAATGCAGCGTATGTATATCCCGGATATTCGGATTACAAAGAAGGTTATGATATTATGTCCGATATAAGCATAGAGGGGGTGCCGGAATATCCGTACAGTGCAGAGGGCGTTAAAACCGGATCCCGTATGATAATAGAACACGGTATTGTCAAAAACATCCACGGCAATGTAATGCACTTGTCATATCTTAACAGACCTTATATAGGAATGTACGAGAATTTACATTGTGTATGTAACGGCGAACCAATGGACAGACTTCTTAACGGAAAATACATTCTGGTAAAAAACTTCTCCGATTTCCAGATGGATCCGCTTACAGGCGATTCTGGGCGGCGACTACGGCTTTGACGTGGTGACCGCCTGCGGCTACGACATGGCGGAGCTTGCCGCGAATGCCGTTCTGCTGGATCTGACCGCGCTGGACGGACTGAATCTCGGCTCCTCCTGGTGGAACACCACCCTGAACAGCCAGCTTTCCATCGGGAATGCACTCTATTACCTCTCCGGCGACATCATTTGCGAGGATAATATGGCAGTCCGGTGCGTCTTCTTCAACAAAGGCATTGCGGACGCCATCGATCACCCGGCAGAGGAGCTTTATACCCTGGCAACCGACCGCGAATGGACCTTTGAGGAGATGTTCAGCCTGGCGGCACTCGCCTACGTGGATACGGGCGACAAAAAGACCGAGCGCATCGGCTTCATCGCGCAGAAGGTGGTTGCCGGAAACGTCCTGCTGACCGCCGCCGGCGTCCGTCTGACGGAAAAGAACGACAGCGATGTTCCCGTGTTCAACCAGTCCCTGCCGACCGACCTCGTCTCCGCCATTACCGGCTACATCACCGGAAACGGCGTGCGCATTGAGAGCGACGCGCTAAGTCCCTTCCGGAACAACCGTGCGCTGTTCATGACCGAAGTGCTGGGCACCGTGTCGAAAATCCGCGACTGGGACGTCAAGGCGGGCATTCTTCCCCTTCCGCTGTATCAGAAGGGACAGGAATCCTACAACCATTTCGCGGACGGAAACTGCCTCAACCTGCTGGCGCTCCCCACCGGGAACGGTGCGCGCCGGAGCAACGTCATCTTCATGATGGAAGCAATGTGCATTGAGTCCGACACCACGCTCAATCCCGCCTTCTATGACAAGTGCCTGCGCGGGCGTTACTCCAGCGACCCCGAAAGCCGCGGAATGCTGACCATCATCCTGGACAGCTACTTCATCGAGGACGCCAACCTCTACAAGCGCGCCTGGGGAGCCCTGCAGGACGACATTATCAGCGCGATCATGGAGAATCAGTCGGTCACGACCGTGCTGGAAAAGTACCGGGACAGCCTGCCGGCGGAGATCGCCAAGACCGTGAAGCGCCTCTCGGAGATTGCAAAGGCGCAAAGATACTGACATGAAACTGCAACAGCTTCTTTCCGGACTGCTGGGCGCGTGTCTGCTGCTCTCCCCCGCCCTGCCCGCCGCCGCAATTGACCGTGCCGGGGGGCAGGAACCGGTCGGGCTTTCCGGCTATGCGGACGGCAGCATTTATCGCGCGCCGGACGGGACCGAATACCGTGTTCTGCGGGAGCCGGACAGCATGATCCGGCAGATCCGCGCGGATATGACCGGCTGCTACATCCTTGCCGCCGACATGGACCTGGGCGGCAGAACCCTGCAGACCCCGATGTTCGGCGGCACCGCCTTTTCCGGGATTCTGGACGGAAACGGGCACCGCATTGCCGGCTTCGGCATGGATTCCGCGAACAATGCCAGCATCGGTCTGCTCTTTCACTCCTTCACAGGCTCCCCCGCCGTCCGGAATCTGACCGTGGGGAGCGCGGAAAGCCACATCCCCTTCACCCTGCGCGGCGGCGTGGGCAGCACGGTCGGCGGACTGGTCGGCGCCATGAAGAACGCCGACCGCACAACGAAAATCGAGAACGTGACGGTATATTCCGATATCACCTATACGGACGTCCGCCGGGAGACGCTCATCATCGGCGGCATCATCGGCAGGGCGGGTCCCGCAACCGTCCGCGGCTGTCGCTTTGACGGCTCCGTGCGGATTGCCGGGAGCGGTGCCTGCACGGGATACGTCACTGCCGCCGGCGGAATCGTCGGCAGACACAACATCAGTGACGGCACGCTGACCGTCACGGACTGCGAAAGCCGCGCGGACATCGACATTTCCGAGCGTGCTTTCGCGGGCAGTGCCCTCTCCGCGGCGGGCGGCATCATCGGACTGGCGGAATACGCAACCGTGATCCGGGACTGCCGGAACAGCGGCAGTGTCCGTTCGTCCGACCGCGCCGGCGGGATTCTCGGCGGAATCCGGGGCGCGGGCGGAACCGAAGACCTGTTCACCCTGCGGAACTGCACCAATGAAGGCGAAATTCTTGCGGCAAGGTCTGCCGGCGGCGCGGTGGGTGCGGTCAGCAGTCTCGGAAACGCGGACAACAGCCGGTTTGAAGTGCGCGCGGTGCGATGCGCGAATACCGGCGACATTACGGTTGCCGGCACGGGCGAGGCAGATCTTACGGGCGGAAAAACCGGCGCGGGCGGGCTGATCGGCAACCTGCGCTACGGATATCTCACCGTAACCGACAGCTACAGCAACGCGACCGTGGCAAGTCCCGGAAGAGCCGGAACCAAAACGCCGACCGCCTCCGGAATCGCGGGCTTTCTCTATCTCAACAACGATGCCGAACGCCTGAGCCGGATCGAACGCTGTTATGCGGTCGGAGAGCTCCGCTTCGGCGATGCCGCCTATGTCGGTGCCGGACTGTGCGCGGCATCCGGCAGCAGCGCCTCGCGCGGATATCTTCTGCAGGCAACGGACTGCTTCTGGAATTACACCGTCCCGGTGGGAAGCATCGGCGGCGCGTGCAGTATGAAGCTCTCCGACCGCTCCGGCGGGTGTGCGCAAAAATCCCCGGCGGAATTTGCGGACGGCACGGTGCTTGCCCTGCTGGGTGCGGAATTCCGGCAGACACCGGGTACCGACCCCTTCCCCCTGCTCGCGCCCGACACCGAAATCCCGGAGCCGGAGCGCACCGACCTCTATGCCGGGGCACGGGAGACCGGATATTCCGACAGGGACGGCAACCGCATCGCCGACCGCGCCTGGGAGACCAGGTGCGGCATTCCCGTCACCCCCGGCGACCGACTGACCGTTGCGCTCTGGCGGGAGGAACAGCCATCCTACGGCTTCTTCCGGACCGCCGCGGGGGATGCGGTCTCCCCTATCCGGGCTTCCGACCTGACGGACATCCGCCCGCTTGCAAACGGCTATCTGATTGCAGCGGTAACGGTTCCGGAGCGGGCGGAGCGGGCGGACATTACCCTGTCTGCCCGGCTCGCCTATCTCGGTCTTGTCACGCGGAACGATCCCTTTGACGCGGACGCCTGGTACGCATATCACGGACTGCCCCCGATGACCGACGGCACCGCCTCGTCCCTCTATGGGAAGCGGGCGCTCTTTGCCGGCGATTCCATCAGCTTCGGCTACGCAGATACGCCCGTCGGCGGGGTATCCCGTGCCTGGGCAGGGCGGCTGGCTTACCGTTACAACATGGACTGCACCAATGTTTCGGTCAGCGGCGCGACCCTGACCGCCAAATATCCCGCAAACCGCATTCTCTCCCAGCTGACCCCGCACCTGACGGGTTCCTACGACTACGTCATCCTGGAGGGCGGCTTCAACGATGCCAACCCGAACGGAAAAGGACAGGACGCGCCGGTCGGGACCGTAACGCCGCCCGGCACCGAAGCGGGGTTTGATGCCGCCACCTTTGCCGGCGCGCTGGAGGAGCTGTTTGCCGCTGTGCATTCGGCATTCCCGAAGGCGCAGATCGGTTTTATCCTCACCTACCGCACCGAAAAGCACCCTGCCGCCGCAGCGGTTTTTGCCACCTATGTTCCGGCGGCACTGGAGGCTTGCGAAAAATGGGGCGTCTCCTGCCTGAACTGGTTCGGGGACGACACCGTCAACCGGGAGGTGCTTGCAACCGACACCTACACCTATCTGCGTGACGGCGTTCACCCCGGCAGTGCGGCATATGACCGCCTGACCCCCTATGTGGCAGCCTTTATGGAAGCCATGCAGACCAAAGCACCGGACACCGCCAAAGGAACAGACACCGCCGATCCGACTTCCGCCGGAGAATCCGCCGTCCCACCGTCCCCCGGAACCGATCCGGAATCCAAACCGTCCGAAAAGCCGGGCACGGAAGCATCCGGCGGCTGTCGCTCCGGACTGACGGGAGAATTGCTCCCGTTTGCCGCACTCGCCGCCCTGCTCTCCGTCCCCGGTCGGAAGAAATACAAAACACGCAAGGAGGAACCCACACCATGAAGCATTCCTACCGCATCCCCGAAGTCCTCATCGTCATTGCACAGCCCGATGACATCCTGACCGAATCGCCCGCGCTTCCGGAACTGGACTGGAGCGAAGGCGAAGATTCCGTCAACGCCTGAAAGGAGAAGCCGTCATGAAAAAATCGATCAGTCTGCTGCTCGTTCTCGCGCTGCTGTGCGCATTCCTTCCGACCCTCGCTCTCCCCGTTGCCGCCACCGAGGGCGACCCCGTTGCCGCCGCAAAGGACGGGGACACGGTCACACTGGACGGCGTGGATTACACCGTTCTGAAAGACCCGGCAACCCTCGTCTCCACCGTCACCGGCAACATGAAGGGCAATTACATTCTCGGCTGTGATATGGATATGGGCGGAAAAGAGTACAAAACAAAAGCCCTGTTCGGCAACAGCGGTTTTGAAGGCATCTTCAACGGAAACGGGCATTCCCTGACCGGCTTCTCCGTGAAAAACAGCCATGACAATTCCGCGCTGGTCTTTGCCTATCTCACCAGCTCCAAAAGCCGTTGTCCGCAATCTGACCGTTGGCGCACCGGGCACTCCGCTCTCCCTGACCCTGACCGGAACCTCAATGGGAATGCACGGCGGTCTGACCGGAAAAAATCAGGCAAACGCCTGCACGATTGAAAATGTGACAGTTTACGCAAACGTCCGGTTTGAAGGGAAGGTATCCTCAACCATCGTATTCGGCGGTATCATCGGAAGATCCAAAAACGATACCGTAACGAACTGCCGCTTCTACGGTTCTGTCATCTTTGCCGAAAGTGCCGGAGTCACCGACAAAAACACCTATGTCGGCGGCATTGTGGGACGTGTGGAGGATACCTCTACCCTGACCGTCACCGGCTGTGAAAATCATGCAAGCATCGACACATCGGTACGAAAAATCGGCAGCAACACCAAACAGATGCTGGGCGGCATCTTCGGCGGGTCAAACAGCGGTGCAACCGCAATTATAACCGACTGCGCCAACTACGGCACGCTGAAAGGTGACCAGTACACCGGCGGCATCATCGGCGGTATACACAATACAGCCGCCAAGCTGACCGTGCAGAATGTCCGGAACCATACCGATATCTCGTCAACCACCGCAGACAACAGCAGCGACAACAAGTTCCTCAAGAACGGACTCGCGGCTGCAGGCGGTATCATCGGCGGACTTTCCAACATTGCCACCGCAACCGTCTCCGATTTTGCCGTAACCGGAAAGATCTCCTCCAACGGCTCCTCGCTGGATAAAAGCACCGCAACCGGCGTGGTCGGATACATCTGCTCGCAGACAAATGATTCCGTCGTTCTCCGGAACGGCTATGCGGATGTCTCGATCTACAGCAATTATCTGACCCTGACCGGCATGGAATCGGTCGGTTACTACGGCATCTGCACGGCTTATGCAAAAGCCAACGACATCTTGGTTCAGATTCAGAACGTTTATTTCCGCGCCCGGGTCAATGACGGTGATTACACCTCCTCCGGATGTCATACCCCCCGCGCACACGGCACCTGGTTTGATCAGAAGGACACCCCGGAAAGCTTCGCAGGCGGCGCGGTTGCAGCCGGGCTTGGCGCAGGCTGGGGACAGCGGCTCGGCACCGATGCGTACCCGGTCTACGGCTCCCCCGCGGCGGTCGCAAAGGTCGGAGACCGATACGTCAACGCAGAGCGGCTTCTGAAGCAAACCGAGGAAACCTATGAGGCGTATATTCAGAAGTCGGACGACAGCACCAGGCTGCGCGTTCTGCTCCTGAGTGCGGCAACCGTCCTTCCGGAGGGCAAGGACATGACCGTTCGGGTCGGCTACACCGCAGACGGAAAGGCGCACACCCGCAGCTTTACCGTAACCGGCAACCGGTTCACGCTCCAGAGCTGTGTCCGCGCCGCCGACCGCCGGTACTGCACCGAGGAGGGCATCTCCCTGTTCGGCGCCGTGATCTCCGGAATTCCCGCATCGGTCTTCGATGCCCCCGTTACGGTCACCGTCACCTTTGATACCCTCTCCGGCACAACAGCCTTCAACTGACCCTGCACCACCGATGCTTCAAAAGCCTCCCCCCGACCGATTCGGTCGGGGGGAGGCTGAATGTTTGCCGCCGGGTTGCTTTTGCCGGAACCGTCCTTACACCGTGCCGGGGTTCAAATCCTCCTCGGCAATCTGCAGGATCCGCTTTCCCGCCTCGGCGGCGTTCAGCTTGTCCACGGCGAAGGCGTGACGCAGCAGGTCGGCGGGGATGAAATCATCGTACTTTTCGAACAGCGGCGTCTCCCCGGAGGAAACCAGCCGCTCGGGATCAATGCCGCGCCGTGCCTCATCCGCCAGCGCGTCCAGCAGTGTCTGCTCCGACCCCTTGCTCATCTTGAATTTGATATAGTAACAGCCCTCATACTCCACCCCGGTAATGCCGAATTTTGCGCTCATCGACCGGATCATCCTCCGCACCGTGCGGAAGGAGCGTGTCCCCAGCCAGGGGAACAGGCAGTAGCTGTAACCGCCGAGGTGAATCAGCGAATGCCGGCAAAGCCCGGTGTTCCTCGCCACATGGCGCGCCACCTCCAGCCGCTTCTGCGCATTGGGCTTCAGGTACGGATAGACCGTGTCCTCCAGAAGCACCTGCCGCATCCGCTCGGCAATGCGGGTATGCACCTCGCCGTAGTCGCCGGGCCAGGACACCTCCATTTTCCCCTCAACCGGACGGACGTAGATGAGCTTTCGCTGAATGTCCAGCTCCTCCACCTCCCACACGCGCCCGGCAAGCGCAAACCGGTCGCCGACAGGGGGCGGCGTGGTGATGGTGCCGATTTCATCCGAACCGGCGCGCACGGTGTAGTCCTCGCTGTCCTTGAAGACCGCGTAAAATTTGAAGCTTTTCAGCAGTCGCTCGCCGGCAAGCCCCACAATCACCGTTTTCTCCTCGGTCATTTCCAGAAAGCCGTTGTTCAGCATGGAAAGGATCAGCGCCCGGTAGTCCTCTTTCGTGATATGGGCAAACGGCGGGAGAGACAGCACCCGTTCGGCAAGCCGGGGCAGGGACAGCTCCCCGGAGGATGCCAGCACGCTCAGTGTCTGATGGAACAGCAGGCTGAAGGGCTGTCTGCGCATCACGGGCGGCTCGATGAAGCGTTCGCCGCGGTACAGCTCGATGATGGCAATCGCCTTGAGCAGCTCCCACGGCATCAGCTGCGGCAGGGGCGTGTTCGGCAGCGGATCCTCCTCGCGGAAGACCATCATCATCTCCGGCGGCTGTCCTCTCCTGCCCGAACGTCCGAGCCGCTGGAGAAAACCGGTCACCGAGTTCGGCGACTGGTTCTGCAGAACCCGCTCCAGCCTGCCGATGTCAATGCCCAGCTCCATCGTCACGGTGGCACAGGTCACGGTCGGTGGGCTCTCCTCGTCCTTCATCCGCAGCTCGGCTTCCTCCCGCAGTGCGGCGGAAAGATTGCCGTGATGAATGAGAAAGCAGTCGGGATCACCCCGCAGCTTCGCAATCTGCCGGAAGGTCGCGCACAGATACTCGGTCTCCTCGCGCGAATTGGAAAACACCAGCGACCGCTTTCCCTGCACGCAGTCGTACATGAAGCTGTAGCCCGCATCAAACAGTGTCGGCGCTGTGGGCGTCGGATTGTCCTTCGGCTCCTCCGATTGCTCCTCGCGGGCATTCTGCACGTAAAAATGCTCCAGTCCCAGCCGCCAGCGCAGGGCGCCGCGCTCGAACACGGGAATGTCCGTCTCCCTGCCCGACCCCGCCGAGAGCCACGCCGCCGCCAGTGCGGGATCCCCCACCGTTGCCGACAGCCCGATCCGGCGCGGATGATATCCGATCACCCGCCCGATGCGCGCCAGCTGGCAGAGAATCTGATTGCCGCGGTCGGAGCCGGTGAGCGTGTGAATTTCATCAATGACCACGAACCGCAGGTCCCCGAACAGCCGCACGAGGTCATTGCTCCGGTTGATGAGCATCGACTCCAGCGATTCCGGCGTGATCTGCAGGATGCCGCGCGGCGTTTCGAGCAGTTTTTTCTTGTGCGACCCCGCCACGTCCCCGTGCCAGTGCGTTACCGGAATGCCGCTTGCGTCCAGCAGCTCCTCAATGCGCCCGAACTGGTCGTTGATCAGGCTTTTCAGCGGCGCGATATAAAGAACGCCCACGCTCGCCGGCGGGTCCTCGCAAAGCAGGGACAGGATGGGAAAGAACGCCGCCTCGGTCTTGCCGCTTGCGGTGGAGGAGGTCAGCAGCAGATTGTTGCTGCCCGCGAGAATCGATTCCGCCGCCGCGACCTGCACGTCCCGCAGCGATTCCCACCCGCGGGCGTAGATGAATTCCCGGATGAATTCCGGAAACCGCGCAAAAATTTCTTCTCCGTTCATCTCAGACCTCCTGTCCGGTTGCAATTTCGGTATCCGCCCCGTCCCTTTCGGCGGCAGGGGCGTTTGACAGTACGTTCGCCGCCGTCATATCAATCCGTTCTTACAGTTCGATCTCGTCGATGGTATAGGTCTTCCCCTCCGGCTCCTGCGCGGGCGCCGCTTCGTCTGCGTCCCCGTGGCGGAGCGTAACGGCAGAGCCGACCACACCGTCAAAGGTCGCCTCCGGATTCTGCATGAGAATATTCAGCACCGTCATATAGTCGCGGAGCATTTCGCGCGGCGTGATGAGGCTGTCCGCTCCGGCACGGGAGAGGCAGATGCCGAGAAACGCGGTCATCTGCTCCGGCGTGATGCGCGGCTGGGTGCCGTAATACTGCGCGTACAGTCCGGTGACGCGGACAATCAGCGCGTACAGCTCGTCATCCGACAGCCGCCGCAGACGGATGACCGGTCCCATCAGATTTTTAAAGCCCTCCGGCGCAAACCGGCTGTCGCAGAGCCGGCTCCGCAGGGCTTCGTAACTGAACAGTCCCCGCCGGGTATCCTCCAGAAACTGCGGTGTCCCGCCCAGCACCAGTGCCAGCCCCGGCGCGCGCCCCTGCAGGGTGTCGTTGAACATGGAAAGGATTTTTTCGTAGTTGTTCTCCCGGCTGACGCGGTGCGGGATTTTGTAGAGGTTGACGCACTCGTCAATGAACACCACCAGCCCCCGGTAGCCCATGACACGCGCCATTGCCGCCCACAGCTTCAGAAAATCGTACCAGTTGTCATCGTCAATGATGACCGACACCGCAAAGCCCAACTCGGCGCGCGCCTGCGTTTTGGTGGTGAACTCCCCCCGGAGCCACCGCAGACAGGCGCTTTTTTTTTCGTCATCGCCCTCGGTGTAAGCGCGGAAATAGGCGGTCAGCACGTGGGCAAAATCAAAGCCGCCCACCAGAAATTCCACCTCACGCATAGCGTCCAGCACCCGGCGGTTCAGCCCGGCGGAGAATGTTTCGTCCTCCGGCGACAGCCCCTCTCCGGCAAGCTCCCCCTGAATGCCGGAGATCCACCGGGCAATGATGCGCGGCAGGGCTCCCCCGTCCGGCGCGGCTTTGGACGCCAGATTCTTCATCAGCTCCCGGTAGGTCGCAACGCCGCTCCCGCTGCTTCCGTAAAGCCTGCGTTCGGGGGACAGATCGGCGTCCGCGGTCAGAAAGCCCCGGTCGAGCGCATAGCCCCGGATCAGCTGCATCAGGAAGCTCTTGCCGCTCCCGTATCTGCCGATGAGAAACCGCATGGAGCCGCCGCCGTCATTGACCGCCTCCAGGTCGGAGAGCAGTGCGGCAATCTCGTCCTTTCTTCCGATGGCAAGGTACGGTGCGCCTGCGCGCGGCACAACCCCTGCCGACACCGATGCCAGCAGGGACGCAAGAATCCGCCGCGGAACCTGCCGCACTTCTTCGTTCGTGTTCTGTTCCATATCTGCCTCCTAAGACCTTGGGACGCTGTCCCAAACCCTGCTTAAGAAACTTCTTATAAGAAGTT
>ENA-UEQL01003112-UEQL01003112.1-human-gut-metagenome-genome-assembly--contig:-NODE-3112-length-10477-cov-4.494615_pt1 | contig 10477 bp, 8 predicted proteins | sample MGYA00242905_ERZ507926 | MGnify/ENA primary metagenome ERZ507926 (study PRJEB26167, sample SAMN06115531) | human gut metagenome | host: Homo sapiens | place: China:Henan | collected 2015-09-09 | study...
TCGGATAAACGAGAGGCAGATAAGATAGTTTGAAACTCAACTCCCTCAGCTCTTGAATCCGCATTAAAAACAAAAAATCAAAAACAGCAAAGATATGACAGCAACGGCAGACTTCAGACAAGTGGCGCAATACATAGGGCTTGCGATATGCGCCCTAATCATGCGCACCGCCCTTTGGGTGTTCGGCATCCTTTGGGGTATCGTCAGAGAGATAGTAAACGGAGTGTTCCGAGTGGCGATAGGCATAATCGTGGCTATCCTCTCCACAATCGCCTTATTCGGCTTCATCCTTTGGTTATTCACCCTTTAATCTTACCGACAGCGTCAGATACAGCAGACCGTTTTTCTTTGCAAAGTGCGCATTCTCCGGGGTCAGCCAGACCGTAGCCGAAATCTCCGCCAGTGTTTTTGCCGGGCGATCCATTCGCTTCTCCCCGCCGCGGGGTCCTCCAAAGCCTCTCCCCCCCATCGGCGGGGGCGGCATTCCGTGTCCCATCATTTGTCAGTCCTCCTTTATTCGGTAATTCCCGCCTGCCGGAGCGCCTCCAGCTGGAGCGTGTACAGCCGGCGGTAGACCCCGTCCTCCTTTGCCAGCAGCTCGCGGTGCGTCCCGCTTTCGGCAACCCTGCCGTGCTCGATGACAATCAGGCTGTCCGCGTCCCGCAGGGTGGAGAGGCGGTGCGCAATCATGATCGTGGTCTTTCCGACAATCAGCCGGGAGAGCGCATCCTGAATCCGGCGCTCGGTCGCGGTATCCATTGCCGCGGTCGCCTCATCCAGAATCAGAATTTTCGGATTCTTCAGAATCGCCCGCGCGATGGAAACACGCTGTTTTTCCCCGCCGGAAAGCTCCGTAAAGCCGAATCCCACGCGCGTGTGATAGCCGTCCGGCAGATTCACAATGAAATCGTGCGCTCCGGCAAGCCGCGCGGCTTCCATCACTTCCTCATGGGTCGCGTCCGGGCGCGCGTAGCGGATGTTGTCGAGAATCGTCCCCATGAACAGGTAGGTCTCCTGTGACACGATGGCAACGTTGCGGTAGACCGTTTCCAGCGACAGCGCTTTGATCGGGATTCCGCCGATCCTAATCTCGCCCTCCTCGGCGTCGTACAGCCGCATCAGCAGATTGGCAAGCGTGCTCTTTCCCGCGCCGGTGTGCCCCACAATGCCGAGAATTCCGCCCGCCGGAGCCGTGAAGCTGACGTCATCAATCACCCGCTTGCCCTTGGAATAGGAAAAGGACACGTGATCGAACACCACCTCGGTGCCAAGCTCCTCAGGGGCAAGCGCGTCCGGCTTTTCGCGGACCTCCGGCTCGGCATCCATAATCTCGTACAGCCGGCGCAGTGCATTGGTGCAGTCCGCCGAGCGGTTCATCATGTCCGAAAAGAAGAACAGCGGCGAATAGATCATATTCATGTAGGCAATCACGGTCAGCAGTCTGCCGTAGGTCATGCCGCCGTAGTCCGTCATGACCATCCAGCCGCCGACGCCCCAGGCAATGATGTTGCCGAGGAACAGCACCGCGCCCGCAACCGTCCCCACGCAGGTGTGATAGACGCGCAGCTTCCGGTCGCTGTCCGCCAGCGCGCGGCTGTAGCCGTCAAAGCGCCGGATCTCGCTCCCCTCCTGCGAGAACGCCTTGACCACCCGCATTCCGGACAGCACGTCCGCAAGGAACGCACTCAGACGGGAGGAACCGGTAAAGCGCCGGGCGTGCAGCTTCCGCTCGCTATTGAACATCGTGCGGAGCAGGAGGAAAAAGACCGGAACCGGCAGCAGTGCCAGGAGCGCCAGGATCGGCTGAATGGTCAGGAGAAGCACCGTCAGCACCGCCACCTGCACCAGGTTGACGATCAGGTACGGGATCCCGTCGCAGAAGAACTCATAAATGGTGTTGGAATCGTCATTGACCTGCGTCATCAGTCCGCCGGTCTGCCGCCCGGTGAAAAATCCGAGGGAGAGCCGCTCGATGGCGTTGAAGATCGTTTTCTTCAGACTGAAGGTCATCTGCGCCGCCACCCTGGATGACAGCCAGTTGTTCAGCATGGAGGCAAGGGTCCGGATCAGCTTGGTGCCGATGACGAGGAACAGCACCAGCAGCAGGGCACCGGCAAACCGTCCGTCCGTGTCGATGACTTCGTCGAACAGAAATCCGCTGGACAGATACGGGGAAAGAATGCTCATGGCGGTCAGGAGAATCAGCGACGCCAGCAGCAGGGCAAGGCTCCCCCGGTACGGCGCAAAAAAGCGCCAGGTCCGGCGGAACAGCTGTCCCTTTTTCACGCACCTGGGGCAGAGCTTCCGGTTCGGGTCCGGATACCGCGTCCCGCACACGGGGCAGAACCGCGCCCCCGGCAGATCCTCCGGGTCGATCTCCGGCATTTTCCCCTCCCGCAGCTTTTCGATATACCGCGCGAACAGGCGCACCGAGTCCAGACAGCTGTTTGTAAAGGACGCAAAAAGAACAGTCTCCCCTTCCCGTTCGGCAATCAGCGTTCCCGTGGAGCGTCTTTCCTCCACGGCAAAATGACGCACGCCCGAAAGGGGGTACTGTTCCAATGTCCGATTTTCCCAAACCTTTTTTCCCTTCTCCGCCGGCTTCTCCTCACCGCCGAGGATCCACAGCGTCTTTCCGTCCGCCATCAGCCAGATCCGCGCCGGGGCACCGTCCCTGTCCCGGTCCGTAAAGCAGGCAAGCTCCAAACGCCCGGCATCGATACCGAGCGTTGGAAGCGCCGCCGTCAGACAATCCGGCATTCGGTCAATCCAAAACACACAAGCCTCCCTTTCTCCCGAACCGCCGCGGCGATCCGGAAATCCGTCACCGACCCGTCCTTCCCGTTGCCGGATAAGCAACCCGGATCGACTCTGCAATATCATTCAGAAATCCGTTGAACAGAACAAATACCACCATCGAAAGCGTAAACTGGATCAGCCAAATCCAGCCGTACCGCGGCTGCAGAAGCGTCTCCGCAATCTTTCCGCCTGCCGAGAGCATGGCGAAGATCATGATACATCCGGCTTTTCTGTACCGACTCGTCAGCTCCCGCCTGGATACCACACGTGCAATGGCGTCCCCCGCCTGAGAAAACCGCACGGACATCCGGATCAGACACAACAGAAGACAGCAGACGAACAACGCCGTCAGCACCGCTTCGATCGCGGAAAGAACGCAGACCGGGAAATACCGCTCATAGGCTTCCGGAATCCAAGCCGCATCCTTCGGCACAAAGCTCCGCAGATACCGCACATTGAGCAGCGTCCGCGGAACGCCGACCGCCGCCAGCGACAGTCCGACGCCCACCAGCATCGAGCTTCCCTGCATCAGCTTCCCAAGGATCAGGCACCCGCACAGAACAATCAGCACGCATCCCCAGTCCGGCAGAAATTCGTAGTACATAATGGAAATATTTGCGCTGAGCAGAACGCCCACCCGGAAAAACATCGCGCCGGCACCCATCCGCCGCTCAATCAGCAGTCCGGTGTTCGGCAGAACCTCCCGCTCGTATCTTGCTCGCAGATTCTCCAACCATGCCGTCTCCTTCCGCCAAGCGCTGAACAGGCGGCTCCAGAAAACCAGCAGAACAATGCCCGCAACAAAGGAGATCCCGCCCGCAACCGTCCGGAACAGTCCCCGGAAGCGGAAAAAATCGGTGTTATACACGTTTTCCTGCCGGAAGACCGTCAGAACCGAAAACTCCGGCAAAACAGCCAGAAGCGCATGCAGAACAACGAACACGACCGTAACCGTCAGGATCCGGTCGCACATACTCTTCCCTTTGCGGTTCCGGGTCGCCAGCGAGATTCTGGCACCGCCGCATTCGGAAAGCGTGCAGATCCCGCGCCAAAGGCTCCGGGTTGCCGGGATCAGGAAGACGAGCTCTGCCAGCGCAAAGGAAAACGAAAGCAGCAGCGTCCAGACCGGCGCCTCATACGGATTGACGGAATCCGTCGCATTTCTGAAAAAGACAAATACCAGCAATTCAGCCGCCACACGTCCCAGACCGACCCACATCATCCGGCGAAACCGGATCTGCGCCTCGTAGATGTCATCGTTCATGTCCGCCAGTGCGGAAATACCGATGCAGACAAACAGCCAGCCCAACAGATCCGGCAAAGCATCCGCAACGCCGATGACCGGATCCCAAAGGAAACAGACGCCCAGAAAGATCCATGCAAAGCCAAAGCTTTTTTCTTTATACATACGCAGTCCCCCTTACTTCCGTTTCCTGCGATTCTGCCGGCGCCGCAGGGTTTCTTCCCTTGCCTTTCTGGCAGAGTCCGCCGCGCGCCGGAAATTTTCCGAAAAGCGCGCCCCCGTCCGGTTGAGAAATTCCCAGCGGTATTTCCGCGGGGCGACCTCCTCGTCCCCCTCCGGGCAGATGTTCTTGCAGCAGGAAATCAAAAGACAGATGTCACAGATTCGCCAGAACAGCAGATAGACCGTCAGCGGAATACTGAACCGTGCCGCAGCCGTGCCCAGCGCCGGCAGGCGGGATATCACGTACAGCACCGCGTAAAGTACGCCGATACTGCCGACAAACACCGCCCCCCGCACCGTTTTTGGCAGGTCGACCTCCCCGGCAAGGCAGGCAATGGCATAATACACGCTGAAATGCAGGAAGAGAACAACCGCAAAGTTCACCCAGTCAACAACGGCTGTCACCTCCGGGGTCACAAACGGGAGCCGCCACAAAAAGGTTCCTCCCAATTCCTCCAGCGCCTCGTAGACCGTAATCGGAAACCGCACCGTTAATTGCCCCGCCTACAAGGAAAAATGCAGCCTGTGACCAATCACCTTCAACCGTATAATCCTGAACTTTAAATTTTTGCCCGCCTTTAATGAGATAGCCGAAATCCGTTTCAAACACATTTACTCCGTAATCAGCCAAAACCTTAACCGTCATATCAACATACGGTTTTGATTGCAGTTGTGTTTTAAGAATTACAGCACTGTCACCTTCAAGTACCGAAAGTGCCAAAAGCAAACCCGTAATATATTGGCTTGAAACATTGCCGTTCACTTCAAAACTGCCATTTTGGAGTTTACCGCTTATTTCAGCCGGTAAGTAACCGTCAGAGTTGATTTTAACACCGTGAAGCGGTAAAAGTTCAAGATATTCACCGATTGGGCGTGTAAGCAAACTGCCCTGCCCTGTGAAAGTTACTTCTTTTCCGAGTGCCGCCGCAACCGGAATCATAAAACGGAGAGTTGAGCCGCTTTCTATTGAATTAAGTTCAGTTTCATTATTTTTAAGTGCTTCAATAATACCGACCGTTGCCTGCATATCTTTAGACGAAATAATAGGCTTAACAGTTCCGCCACCGGCAAGAAAAGAGCATATCAATGCCCTGTGTGCAACAGATTTAGATGCCGGAACAGTAACATCACCGTTAAATATTGACTTTTGAATTTTTGCTATGCTCATATTTCCTCCGTCAGTCTACACCAAATGTTTTATTTATATCTTCATATTTAATCGGATTTATAAAGCTTGAACCTATTTTATCAATCATTACAAATTTAATGCCGGAGCCGGTTCTCTTTTTATCCCCGCTCATAGCCGAAATGATTTCCTTTTTTGAATGTGAATCACTGATTTTCAAATTATTCTTTTCAAGAACTTTTATAATCCTTTCGGTTGTACCTTTTTCGGTTATTCCCAAATCTTCGCTTGCATGGGTAATCATCACCATGCCCATTCCCACAGCTTCACCGTGGCTTACGGTTTCAAAATTCCATAATTTTTCAATTGCGTGGCCGCAGGTATGCCCGAAATTAAGAAGTGCTCTTTCGCCATGCTCTTTTTCGTCATTTTCAACTACTTGGCGCTTTATACTTACACATTCGGTAATAATCTCGGTAATATTATCTTTTGCATTTCCTTTTTCAAGAAGTTCAAAAAGTGAAGACGATTTAATACATCCGTATTTAATAACTTCGCCCATTCCGTCGCTAAAGAAATGCTCGCTTAAAGTTGAAAGCACATTAGGGTCGATTATTACTATTGACGGTTGATGAAACGCGCCGCAAAGATTTTTACCCTGCGGTAAATCAACAGCGGTCTTACCGCCGACTGATGAATCCACCTGTGCCAAAAGTGAAGTCGGAATTTGAACAAACTTAATTCCTCTTAAAAATACAGCCGCCGCAAAACCGACCATATCCCCGCAGACTCCGCCGCCTAAAGCTACTGCTATATCTTCACGGGTAAGTCCGCTTTGTGCCATAAACTCAACTATTTTTACAAGCTCGGTTGTATTTTTTGAAGCTTCGCCGGCTTTAAATATGTAAGTAAATACCTCATATCCCTCGTTTTCCAGCTGAGATTTAATTATGTCACCGTAAATAGGATACACATTTGTATCGCTAACAAGTGCGATTTTTTTGCAATTAAATTTTTCTTTTATAAGCTTTCCGGCTTTAGAAATAAGTCCGTTTTCAATATAAATATTACTTATACTGTTATCGCTTACATTTACGCATAGTTCTTTCATTAACCGATTTCCTCTTTAATCTTATTACCTTTTTTCATCAATTCGCAAAGTTCGTTTGCATCTTCATTTACTATGCAATACTTAAATTTCATAAGATTTGATACGAGGTCATCAATTTCACGAACAAGCGGTTCTTTATTATCAATAAAAAGTTCAGTCCACATATCTGCATTTATTCGTGCAACTCGGCTTACATCACGGTAACTGCCTGCCGAATAACCGGCATGGTACGGTGCAAGCGGTGAAAGAACATATGAGCATGCCAAAACATGAGCAATCTGCGATGTAAACGCAATCATTTCATCATGATGTTCAGGAGTTGTTACAACTGTGCGTGCAAATCCCATTTCTTGTGCAAGGCCTACAAGTGCATCAGATATATATCTCGGAATATTGTCACAAGGTGTGCAAATAAAAGAAGCGTTATCAAATAAATCATCGAGCGAATTATCATATCCGCTTACTTCTCTACCTGCCATTGGATGAGCGCCTACGAAGTAAAAATCAAAATTTTCCTTTTCAAATTCGCGGCAAATTTTTGTTTTAATTCCGCAAGAATCGGTAACAATGCTGTTTTTCTTGAATAAATCCTTATGCTCTTTAATAAAAGGAGCAATTGCTTCCGGGTAAAAATTCACTATTGTTACATCAGCTTTCGGCATCATTGCTTCAAGCTCACCTGTTTCATCTATAACACCGTCAGCCAATGCACGCTTTGCAACAGAGTCCGTTCTGTTCCAACCCATAATATGATGATTTGTATTTTTTTTCAAAGTTTTTGCAAGGCTGGCGCCTATAAGGCCGAGTCCGCATACAAGAATATTCATAAGCCCACTTCCAGACATAGTTAATTACTTTAATAATAATATATAACTTATAATATGTCAAACAAGAAATTCACTTTTTTAAGATATTTAATAAAATTGTAATAAAAAAGACCGTGATTTTAAATCACGGTCTTTCGTCTATTTTATTTAACCAAAGTAATCGCCACTACCGTCGCCATCGCCACCGTAGTTATCACCATCGGTAAGTGTAGATGTCATAACTACATCACTAACCGGGAGAACATAATTACGAATTTGAATCTCTGGTTCTTCATATATTTTTTTCATAACTATTAACCCCCTTCTTATTTGTTTAATGCAGCCTGAATATCATCAACGGCAAACTGTGCACCGTATACAGTAATCTTTTGGTCACCCTTTTTGAATATTGTATATGGCCTGTAATAGCAACTGCCTGATTTAGAATTGATAGCTACATTGATAACAAATTGGTTACCGATTGTATGCTTTGTAGATTTAAGTCTTCTAATCGACTTATTATTTACATTTTCTAATTTAAGGTCAGGTGCTTGTGATGGCTTTGTGGTACTGTTAACAGCGTAACCCGAGAACAAGAAACCGCTTTCAACCATTGTATAACCTTCAGGTAATACAAATGTACCGATGAATGTCATCTGTGTTTTATCGCTTGCATAAACAGGTGTTTCAAGTGACATTGTACCTAATTCAATATTAGGTGCAACAATCTTGCCTGTTGATACATCTGCAAATAACGGACTTCCGTCACCTAAAAGAAGATGATCGTATCCATCATATCCATCAGACTTTATAGCAACATACTTAATAGTTCCGTCTGCTTCTCTTTGCATTTCCTTGTTAGTTGTGTTGAGTTGTATTTCTGAATACATATCTTCGGTAAGAGGAACTAAACCAAGATAGCCATTATTATCAGTATCCAAGCTGTTTGAAGCATAAAAACTGTAAGTAGGGCCATATGAAATCACTGTGAAATCATAGTATCCCGAATCATTTACTTTTGCTTTTGTCCAACAGTATGCATCATCACTTGAAACTGTAACAAGTTGATTGTACTTAACAAGTTTAACATCGTCAGGCGCTTCTGATGAGTAGCTGTCATATGAATTAAATACATTTATTGTAAATTGATTCGTTTCTTCATAATTATAATAAGCAGTGATTGTGGTATTCTCACTGACTTTTTGTGAGCCGGCTGTGAATCCGTCACTGTAAGAAGCAAATGTGTAGAAAGGAATGCTTGGTGCTGCCGGCAATGTGAATGAACCGTCTGCCTCAGTTTGAATAACATTAAGTACACTGCCATTAAGACCCGACTTAACAGTTACAATATAACCTTGTGCGGCGCTGTCAACAGCTTTAGTTGTAAGATATGTTTCACCGTTTACTATGAAGCTTAATGCAGGTGCAGTAAGCATATACTTTTCAGGTGTAGCATTGACTTTATTATTGTGTCCGTCCTTGCCGAAATCGTTATCTCTTGACGGAGCAGAGAAGCTGTAAGTCCAAGCGTAATTTGAGCCGGTAGGTGCAGCTGCCTGCTCACCGGTCTTAACTGTACCGTCAGCATAAACTGTTACAGCTGTACCGTATTCATATATACCTGTAAGCTTATTGCCGTTAAGGTAAATATCATATGTTCTTAACTGAAGATCGTTATTTAAGTAATTCTTAATAGCGGTATCAAGAGCAGTTGCATCGCTGTAAAGAAGTCCCTTAACTTCAAATACTTCGTTTGTGCTTACATCTGTGTAGCTTACGGTTTTTGTAAATACAAATTCCTGTGAAGCATCACGATACATATCCAAGTCTTTCTTGGTGTCGTCTGCTTTTTGTGTTTCTTTTACTTTCTCTACTGCTTTAGCTACTGATAAGTCAGCGTTAACTTCTACCAAGCTGTCAGCAATATTTTTAAGTGTTTGTGTTTCAGCAGTGATTTCTGCCTGACGGTCAGACATCATTGCATTTTTAGTATCTGCATCAAGATAATAGAACTTAATTGATGAATCGTTAACTGCTTTTACAGCATTTGCCAATGAATCATAAGTATAAGTTTCATTCTTCAAAAGCTTTGCATTAAGTGCGCTTTGTGCAGCATTATAATCAGTCCAATTTGCACTGTTTGGAGTTTGAGTATAGCTACAAGTAAATGTAGTATCCTCAGTTACTGCTGCTTCAGGGTTAAACGCAATGCCAAGTGATGATACCCAAGTAGTGACATCAACTGTGCATGTGTTTAATCCGTCTTCACTTACATAAGTAGGGAAATCCTTATTAAACTGCTCAAATGCTGTTGCATTTTCCTGGAATACTTCGCCATATTTAAGTGTAATATTACGAGTTTCATCCTTAATTACATTTTTGCCGTTGCTGTCTTTAACAATGTTACCGTCTGTATCAAATTCATTTACTTTATACTTAAATGTATATGTAATATCTCTTATTTCAAGGTTTTTCCTTGCGTTAAATAAGTTTGTATACTTGCCAACTACTGTTGAAAGGATTGCATCTGCCGACATTGTAGCATAACCAGGGAAATTCTGTGCAGCTTTAAGTGCATCGGTAAATGCTTGCCATGAAGCATCGGTATACTTATTCTTTTGGTCAAGCATTGCGTTGCATTCATCAGCAAGGTCTTTAAGAGGTGTAACATCAAGCACCTGAACAGTTGTATCAAGTGTTTTGCTGTTTTGCGCTGATGTATAGTAGTTATACGCTGAATAAGTACCCACATTATTAACAGTCCATACTGAAACTGCGCCGAAGTTTGTACCAAGCGTATATGATGTTAAAGTAGGAACAGTAGATTCGGTAAGGGTTTGCTTTTGTGTTTCACCAAGGTAATAGTTCAAATCACCTCTGAGAGTGTATTTTGCTTCTGAATCGCTGTTTGATGATCTAAGGAATACACCGCCGGCAATAGGAGTCATGCTCTGACCTTCGGTTGTTGATAAAACATCTGTAAGGTCGGTATTATAAAGCTCTGTGCCTGTTGCAGTCTTATTACCGCTCTTATCGGTAACAAATAAACCTGATGTATTAGTATTGTTATTATAACTTTCAAGTTTAATATTATTTACATTAAAGTTGTTATATGATAAGCAACCTGCATAAGTTTTCTTTTGTTCTTCTGACAATGCTGTCGGCGTTTC
>ENA-UEQL01003113-UEQL01003113.1-human-gut-metagenome-genome-assembly--contig:-NODE-3113-length-10474-cov-8.977013_pt1 | contig 10474 bp, 7 predicted proteins | sample MGYA00242905_ERZ507926 | MGnify/ENA primary metagenome ERZ507926 (study PRJEB26167, sample SAMN06115531) | human gut metagenome | host: Homo sapiens | place: China:Henan | collected 2015-09-09 | study...
GCATAAGCCTGCCTATATTGAAAGATTATTTGGAGTATTTGGAAGAGTCCTACCTGTTTTTCTCTATCCCGAATATGGTAAATATAGGATTGAATAAACCTCCTCTTCCCGGCTTTTTCGTCTACTGCCTCATGGCGGGGACATCGAGGTCTGTTCTGGTGCTTCTGTTCCCGGCAGGCATCACATCCCAATTCGTCAGGAAAGCGAGGAGTCATATGAAAAAGATCTTGAAAATGCTGGTCCTCGGTCTGCTCAGCGCTGCACTGCTCTGCTGTGCACTGCCCTCTGCCTTTGCCGCAGAAGACAAGGATTCGCAGGTCTACACCATTGGTCTGGATGCCATGGGCGGCAGCAGCTCCGCTGTGGCAGTCACCACCAATCTGAGCGGCAAACTCAGTGCCCTGCCCGCGCAGCCTACGCTGGAAGGCTACACCTTTGACGGCTGGTATACCGAGCCGGTGGGCGGCACAAAAATCAGCACCTCTACGGTGTTTACCGGTGATACCACTGTGTACGCACACTGGACCGTGAAAAATGCCACCACTTCCACCAGCACATCCACGCCCGCTCAGCCGGAACAGACCGCGCAGGAATACGATGACGGCCCGATTCTGAGCGTTCTGACGGTAGCCGGTGCTCTGATCACCACGCTGGCCGTGGCTGCCTTTATTTAAGTCTTTTCACACACTGTATCAATTTTATCAATAGAAAGGAAAATCTCCATGTCTACTATGAAACTGCCCGCAAACTATGCCTCCATCAGCGAAGAGGAAATGGTCTATCTGGACGGTGGTGCCCGCGACGCTTACAACAGCTTCCTGAATGTCGGTAAGGTGTTCAACGCCATTGCCCGCATCTTCTCCGGTGCAAGCTCCATCATCAACAATGTCAACGTGATCTACCAGTCCTTCCTGACTCTGGGCGATCTGCTGAAGAGCTTCTGATCCGGCTTCTATTTTCATCTGTTTTTCAAGAACTGTCTCCGTTGTGGGGACAGTTCTTTTTGTTTTTAACGCATTTTAATCGTTTACATCAAAAGAAACAATTTTTCTTTGGCTTTGGCAAAAAAATGCACGAAAAAGGCATTTTTGTTACGCTTTTGTTACGCATACTGTGCTAACATATAAGGTGGAAGGTCATTCATCAAACTGGCGCTTTCACGCCGAAAACTGATATATCAAATGTGGTTTTGTGGTGCGAAAATTTTCGTATTTGTCGAAAGTTTTCGTTCGCCCAATCCGACCACTTTTTGCGGGAGAAATCGATCATTATGCCAGACCGTGAACTGCGGCACATGCGCCGCACCGAATTAGTCGAGATCATTCTGGCGCTCAAGCAGAGCGAGGACCGGCTCCGGGCAGAAAACGCTGCCCTGTCTGCCCAGCTGCAGGAACGGCAGATCCATATTGAAAACGCAGGTTCCATTGCGCAGGCTGCACTGGAGCTGAACAAGGTGTTTGAAGCGGCGCAGGCTGCGGCTGATGAATACGTTGCATCGGTGCTCGCAGCAAACAAAAACACCGATGCCGCTGCCAGCGCTCTGCGCGCTCAGGCGGAAGCCGAAGCCCAGCAGATCCTTGCACAGGCACAGACCGAGGCTGCGAACCTGAAGGCCCGTACCCAGCAGCAGTGCGACGCGGAAACGGAAGCCGCCGCACGCAAGCGCGCCCAGACCGAAGCGGACTGCAAGGCAATGCTTGCCCGGACGCAGCAGGAGATCCAGCAGCGCCGGGCCGCTTTTGACCGCCGGGCCAGCGAACTGCTGGACGGCTATCACAGCACGGAATTCCTGCCGGAGGAGCGTGCCAAATGAAAGAGCAAAAGATCAGGTTCACGCCCATTCCATCCACAGCAGAGGTGGAAGCAGAGCGCGAACGTCTGGCCTACCGCAGCCGTTATATGCGGGTGCTGCGCAGCACGGTCTACACGCTGCTGGTGGTCGCGGCCGTTGCCGTGCTGCTGGCCACCCTGTTTCTGCCGGTGCTGCAGGTCTCTGGCGACAGCATGAACCCCACTCTGCAGGACCGGGACATCATTCTGCTGGTCAAGGACAGCGACATGAAGACCGGCGACCTTTGCGGATTTTACTGGCAGAACAAGCTTCTGCTCAAGCGCATCATCGGCCTGCCCGGTGATGTGATCGAACTGGACGAGGACGGTGTGGTCACTGTGAACGGCCAGACGCTGGATGAGCCCTATGTAGATGAACTTGCTCTGGGCGAATGCGACATCAAATTTCCCTATCAGGTGCCGGAAAACCGGTATTTCGTACTGGGTGACCATCGGGCCACCTCCATTGACAGCCGCAGCAGTGTGATCGGCTGTGTGGAAAAAAGTCAGATCGTAGGCAAGGTTTTTTTGCGGGTATGGCCCTTGTCCAACTTCTCGTTGATCCACTAAGGAGGTTTAGGAATCATGCGGGATATTGTGAAAGAATATCAGAAAAAGTTCCGTCGGAACCACCAGCGCGCCAGACGCTATACTGCGCTGCTGCTGGCACTGGCGCTTACCACCAGCCTGTTCGTGAACTGGCAGCTGCACGGCGTGGGCATTGCCAAAACGGCCGATTATCTGTGCGGCGAGTTGGAGCACGAGCACACCGCTGCCTGCTATGAAAAGCAGCTGGTGTGCGGCTATGAGGAAGGCGAACCGGAGGACTGGAATGCCACTATGACGGACGACGGCATGTCTTTTGATGATACATTCGACATGGATGATGATGCGTCCGGCGTGGATGCGGATGATCCCGGCATTGCAGCCCATTCCGCAGAGCCGGAGTACATCTTTGTGCCCCATGAGCACACCGACGACTGCTACCAGGAAGTGCGGGAGCTGACCTGCCTGGAAGAAGAGCACACCCACGACGACAGCTGTTTTGATGAGGATGGTGTCACCTTCATCTGCGATAAATTCGAGCACACCCACGACGACAGCTGCTACACCACCACCTATGAGCTGGTGTGCGGTCTGGAAGAGGGCGAGCTTGTAGAAGAAGTGAACCCCGATTATGACCCGGTGGCCCTGTTTGAGGAGCCGGTGGCCGCAAAGCCCGTGGTGGTCGATCCTGTGACCGAGACCCCGGTGCACCACCACACCGATGCCTGCTACGAGGAAGTGCTGGTCTGCGGCCTGCCGGAGCATCACCACACGGTGAACTGCCTGTCCGACCCGCTGGACGACATGCAGGACGAGGACGAATGGCTGGCACAGACCGGCACCACGCTGAGCGGCAACTGGGCCGACGACCTGCTGGCCGTAGCCGAGAGCCAGCTGGGCTATGAGCAGAGCGAGCGCAACTTCCAGCTGGACGATGCCGACGGCGAGACCGTGCGCCACTACACCCGCTACGGCAACGACTACGGCAACGACTACGGCCCATGGGACGTGATGTTCCTTTCCTACTGCCTGAAATATGCCGATATCCCCCAGAGCGCTATCCCGCAGGTTTCCAGCGTGCTGTCTTTGCACAGCCAGCTGCGCAGCGCGCTGTACAACGAAGAGACCGGCAGCGGCTATGCCATGGATTTTGACGGTGATCTGCCGTCTGATGCCGCAATGCCCGGTGATATCGTCATTTACAATGGCACCGTGACCAAGGCTGTGGCCGCGGAAAGCCAGCCGTTGCAGGTGCAGGATGATTCCGCCGATGCCGACATTGCCCTGCTCTCCATGGATGCTGCGGCCACCACCGACACCGCGCCCCACATTGAGGAATACACCGTGGATGCCAGCACCGTTGGCATCGTGAGCGATGTGGACGAAGATTCCGGCACCCTGACCGTGATCTCCGGCGATGTGGATGGCAAGGTGGCTGAAGTCACGCTGAATGCTTCGCAGGTAACAACGCTGGTGTCTGTGGCAAATGCGCAGCAGGCCGATTATGGCGTTGCTACGCCGGATTTCAAAGTCAAAGATGACGCAGATGCCATTACCACCATCAAAGGTCTGGATGCACTGGATTACCTCACTGCTCTGGAGGTGCAGCGCAAGAATGGCACTGAATACGAGGATACCAACGTCACCACCATTTCGGAGCTTCTGCACAGCAGCCTTACCGTCACAGATATCCCGGTCAAAGAGATCCAGGACAACGATTACTGTGTCCATGTTAAGCTGCCCAAGAGCTTTGATGTGCTGAACGATGAGCTTATCTCCGGCAAACTGGAAGATACCGGCAATTATGACACCTGCGGCAGCTACCGGCTGCTCAAGGGGAATGACGGCTGCTGGTACGCCGTGCTGCGGTACGACCAAAACTATATCAAGCAGAAAGAGGAGGCAGCCGCAGGCGCGGATACTTCCGATGCCAAGGTCACCAGCAACGTTGCCTTCAATTTCCAGTGGAACCAGAGCGAGGTCACCAGCAGCGGCTTTAATCTGATCGAGGTCAACAAAGATTACGCCCTTGATATCACCATCAACCCGGATGAAACCCCCGATGAGGATCAAAAAGACGATAAGAACTATGACCTTAACCAGAGCGTGAAGGACCCGCGCTGCAATGGCAGCGATGCCTACTTGGATTACACTGTTACGCTTGTGGTCAAGAACGAACAGGCCGGCCCGCTGACGCTTGCGGACAGCATGACCCTGCCCACCGGCGTAACCGCCGAATATGTCGAAGACTCGCTCCAGCTCAGCATGGAAAACGGCAATACAACGCTCAGAATCACTTGGGAAAATGATAATGGTGAGCGCAAGATCACCTTGGGTTCTGCCGGTTCCCCCATTGCCGCAGGCACCTATTCTATCCGCTACACCGTCAAGCTGAAGGACGTTGGCGAAACGGCTGTTGACGGAGTAATCAATAACATCAGGATTCTGGATACGCCCATCAGCGATGATGCCGAAAAGTCGGTAAAAACCGACAGCCTTGTGATCACCAGTCAGGCCGATCCGTCCGACTACGAACTTCCCTCTACCGGCGGGGCCGGTACCAAACTGTATACAGCAGGCGGCGGCGCGCTGATGCTTGCCGCTCTGGTGTGCGGGGTTTGCAGAAAGCACAGACGCGAAAGGAGGGCACGTTAAAAAGCCTGCATCCTTCCTGACACGGCGGCAAAATTGATTCTGCGCCGGAAGCAGACCCTGAAAATAGGAATCAGAAAAACTTGAAAGGAGATTTTCGCAAATCATGATGAAGAAAGCAATCAAAAAGCTGCTGGCCGCACTGCTGGCAGTTGCCATGGTGTGCGCCATGGCGATCCCGGCGTTTGCAGAAAACAGTGAGGGGGACGTCGACTCACATCACACTTACAGCGCTTTCCAGATCTTCAAGGGTGATGTTGAGGGTAATAATATTAAAGACTTTAAGATTTCCAACGTTGATTGGGGCAGCAACATCATCAATAATTCTGATGATTTTCTGAACAAATTGAGGGAAGCTGATCATATCGGCCCTCTGTTTACCAATGCCAAATCTGCTCAGGAAGTTCTTGCGGTTATCAGCCAATGGCATGATTCCGATGATGACAGCATCGCTTTCGCGCGTTTTGTATGCCACTATCTCTACTCGAATGATGCAAACCCGACATACGTCGTTCGAGCTGGTAGCAATGCCCTCACCATTCCCGAGGCCAAGGCAGGTTATTATCTGTTCGTTGATACTACCGACTTTTCCAAAGACGATTCCTATCATTCCTACAATTCCTTCCTGCTGATGGTTACCAAAGGAAACTGGAACGTTCCAATTACGCCTAAGGCCGAAAAGCCCACTGTTGAGAAGAAAGTTTATGACAATCCGGATGGCACCAGCACAGGAGGTTTTGGTTCCAGCGCTGACCATGCAATCAACGAAAAGTTCCAGTTCCAGCTGACCGCTACCTTGCCCGACAGCACTAACCGTGCTTACGATTACTATGATAAGTACTCGGTTATCTTTCATGATACCCTGTCCGAGGGCATTACTTATGACGGACCCTATAGTGTAGTCATTAAATCCAATGACATCACCTATACTATCACCGATCCTTCGAAGTATACCATTAATACTGACAAGCTTGATAGTCAAAACTATTTTGAGGTAGAAATTCCTGATGTCAAGACCTGTGTAGCAGGGCTTGATTTGAATAAGGGCGCTACTATTACGGTCACCTATACTGCACACCTGAACGAAAAAGCCTCTGTCAATACTGCAGGCGGTGGTACTAGTAACATAAATAAAGTTTATCTCACCTATTCCAACAATCCCCAAGACGAGTCATCCATTGGTAAAACTCCCGAAAGCACTCCAGTCTATGTGTACACCTACCAGCTGAGCAACACCAAGCGTCAGAACACTGTGGATGGTCCCGCACTGGCGGGTGCTGGCTTCAAGCTGTACAGCGATGCAGAGTGCAATAATGAAGTAGGACTCTACCAGGAAGGCGAGTTCTACTACCCCATCAAGGACGCAACCGGTAAAAAAGCTGTTGAAATGATCTCTGGCGAGAATGGTCAGTTCAACGTTAAGGGTCTGGACGCTGGTACTTACTACCTGAAGGAGACCATCACTCCTGCCGGTTACGATACCTGCGGTGTAACCCCAGTGACCATCAAAGCAGACCACTCCGGAAATGATCAGGTTAATCTTGAAGGCTCCAACCTGACGAATGATATCGTCAACATAAAAGCCGGCGGCATTACCCTGCCCTCCACCGGCGGCATCGGCACTACCCTGTTCTATGTGGTCGGCGGCGGCCTGATGGTTGCGGCCATCGTTCTGCTGGTCACCAAGAAGCGCATGGAGAACAAGTAAGCTCCATTTCCCCCCAGAACCCGGAGCAAAGGGGCCGCAAGGCCCCCGCTCCTATCCTTATAACATTAGGGAGTAGCCCATGAAAAAGAACAAAAGCACCATCATCCTGATCCTCGTCTTTTTCGTGGGTCTATCCGTGATGTTATACCCCACCCTCAGCGATTACGTCAACCAGCTGCATCAGTCCCGTGCTGTGGCCACCTATGCCGAGGATGTGGACAATCTGACCGATGCCGACTACAGCGCCTATTTCGAGGCGGCAGATGCGTTCAATGCGCAGATCGCCGCCGACCCGGACGCGTTGTATTTCCCGCAGCGCTTTCCCACCTACGAAAGCACGCTGGATGTGACCGGCACCGGCATTATGGGCTACATCACCATTGAAAAGATCGGTGTGGAGCTGCCCATCTACCACGGCACCAGCGATGGCGTGCTGCAGATCGCCGCAGGCCACTTGGAGGGCACCAGCCTGCCGGTGGGCGGCGAGAGCACCCACGCGGTCATTTCGGCCCACCGCGGCCTGCCCAGTGCCAAGCTGTTCACCAATCTGGACCAGCTGGAAGTGGGCGACACCTTCACCATCACGGTGCTGGACCGGGTGCTGACCTATGAGGTGGACCAGATCTCCATCGTGCTGCCCACCGAGACGGACAACCTCAAGGTGGTGGACGGCAAGGATTACGTCACCCTGATGACCTGCACCCCCTACGGCATCAACTCCCACCGCCTTCTGGTGCGGGGACGCCGCATCGAAACGCCGGACAAGCTCAAGCACATCCGTGTAACAGCCGATGCCGTCAAGATCGAACCGATCATCACAGCTCCCATCATGGCACTGCCCCTGCTGCTGGTGCTGCTGCTCTGGCTGCTGTTCTCCAACCGCAAACGCAAATCTACAAGAGGTGAAAAACATGAAACGCACTGATCTCAAAAAGCACGCTGCGGCCCTGCTTTTGGTGCTGTGCCTTCTGGTAACAAGTGCGCTGCCTGCCCTTGCCACCAGCGCAAACATCAAGCTGGTGGACAGCAGCGGCAATCCCACTACCGGCACCATCTGCGTTACGCTGTACGACAGCGCCAACGATAAGGCGCTGAGCGGCGGCAAGCTCACTTTGTACCGTGTGGCCGAGGTAAAGCGCCAAAACGGCAACCTGAGCTACGAATACTGCGGCGATTTCTACGGCTGCGGCATTGCGCTGGGTGATTTGACCGACAGCACCCTTGCGGCCCAGCTGCAGGAGTATCTGCCCCAAAGCGCCGAGGGCACCACAAAGACCATTGATGCGGACGGCAACGTGACCTTCCGTGGTCTGGATCTTGGCCTGTATCTGATCGTGCAGACCGAGGCTTCCAAGGGCTATGAGCCGATCAATCCGTTCCTTGTCTCTCTGCCCATGGCGGAGGATGGCAAGTGGAATTATGCGGTGGATGCCAGCCCCAAGGTGGGTGCTTACACCCCCACCAAGCCGGACACGCCCCCTACCCCGCCTACGCCGCCTACGCCGCCGGATACGCCCGATCATCCTGATACGCCTACCCCGCCGGACAACCCGGATAACCCGGTCTCTCCCGGTAATCCGGACAATCCCGTGGCTCCGGGCCATCCGGATCATCCGGCAGCACCCGGTAATCCAGACAGCCCCGTTCTGCCGGGCCACCCGGATAACCCGGTAATGAGCAGTCTGCCGCAGACCGGTCAGCTGAACTGGCCCGTGCCGGTGCTGGCTGTCAGCGGTGTGGTGCTGTTTGCATTCGGCTGGGCGCTGGATCGCAAATACCGCACAGTATAATTTTCTTCTGATACAACAAAAAGGACCCGATGCATCTGCATCGGGTCCTCTTTTTCGGTTTCTTTTATGCAGTCAGGGTTTACTGCTGCTGTGCCTGCTGCTCGGCGCGCTTGGCTTCCAGCGCCAGAATGGCATCGCGGCGGCTCAGGTTGATACGGCCCTGCTGGTCGATGTCGGTCACCTTGACCACGATGGCATCGCCCACAGCCACCACATCCTCCACGCGCTCCACACGCTTGGTGTCCAGCTTGGAGATGTGAACCAGACCTTCCTTGCCCGGTGCGATCTCAACGAAGGCACCAAAGTTCATCAGGCGGGTCACTTTACCCTTGTAGATGGCACCGATCTCGGGGTCCTCCACAATGGTCTTGATGGTAAAGATGGCGCGCTTTGCGTCCTCCTGATCCACGGCGGAGACGAACACATGGCCGTCTTCCTGCACGTCGATCTTGCAGTTGCAGGTGGCGCAGATGTCCTGGATGACCTTGCCGCCCTTGCCGATCACGTCCTTGATCTTGTCGGTGGGGATCATCATGCTGAACATCTTGGGAGCGTAGCGGCTCAGCTCGTGGCGCGGCTCGGCGATGACGGGCTTGATGATCTCGTCCAGGATATACAGGCGGCCCTTGCGGCACTTCTCGAAGGCCTCAGCAATGATGTCGTAGGTCAGGCCGTCGATCTTGATATCCATCTGGATGGCGGTGATGCCCTTGCGGGTACCGCCCACCTTGAAGTCCATATCGCCGTGGAAGTCCTCCACGCCCTGAATGTCCAGCATGGTCATCCAGCGGTCACCCTCGGTGATCAGGCCGCAGGAAATGCCGGCCACAGGGGCCTTGATGGGCACACCGGCATCCATCAGGGCCAGCGTAGAGCCGCAGATGGAAGCCTGCGAGGTGGAGCCGTTGGAGCTCAGCACCTCCGACACGCAGCGGATGGTGTAGGGGAACTCCTCCAGAGAGGGCAGCACGGGCACCAGGGCACGCTCGGCCAGAGCGCCGTGGCCGATCTCGCGGCGGCCGGGGCTGCGGGGTGCGCGGGCCTCGCCCACGGAGTACGGCGGGAAGTTGTAGTGGTGGATATAGCGCTTGGTCTGCTCGTCGGTCAGGTCATCCATGAGCTGGTTGTCCTTGGTGCCGCCCAGGGTGCAGGTGGTCAGCACCTGGGTCTGGCCGCGGGTGAACATACCGGAGCCGTGCACGCGGGGCAGAATGCCCACTTCGGCAGCCAGCGGGCGGATCTCGTTGATGCCGCGGCCGTCCACACGCTTGCCCTCGTCCAGCAGCCAGCGGCGCACGACGAACTTCTGCATCTTGTAGCTCACCAGATCCAGGTCCGCAGCAGACAGGTCGGGGTACTCCTCTGCGATCTTGTCCATAATGGGCAGCAGAGCAGCGTCACGCACGTTCTTGTCGTCGGTGTCCATCGCGGCCTTGAAATCGTCCAGATACTTGTTCTGGATGGCATGGAACATGTCCATGTCCAGACCCACGACCTGGAAGTCGATCTTCTTCTTGCCGCGCTCGGCCACGATGCGGTTGATGAACTCGATGACCTTCTTGATCTCCACATGCGCTGCCTTGATGGCATTCAGCATGGTGTCCTCGTCCACTTCGTTGGCACCGGCCTCGATCATCACGATCTTGTCCATGGTAGCGGCTACGGTCAGGGCCAGGTCGCTCACCTTGCGCTGCTCCTGGGTGGGGTTCAGCACGATCTGGCCGTCCACCAGACCCACCTGCACGCCGCCGATGGGGCCGTTCCAGGGGATGTCCGACACAGCAGTGACCAGAGAAGCGCCGATCATGCCGGCGATCTCCGGGCTGCAGTCCGGGTCCAGGCTCATGACGGTCATGGTGATGCACACGTCATTGCGCATTTCCTTGGGGAACAGCGGGCGCATGGGGCGGTCCACCACGCGGCTGGTCAGGATGGCGCGCTCACCGGG
>ENA-UEQL01003118-UEQL01003118.1-human-gut-metagenome-genome-assembly--contig:-NODE-3118-length-10448-cov-5.388005_pt1 | contig 10448 bp, 10 predicted proteins | sample MGYA00242905_ERZ507926 | MGnify/ENA primary metagenome ERZ507926 (study PRJEB26167, sample SAMN06115531) | human gut metagenome | host: Homo sapiens | place: China:Henan | collected 2015-09-09...
AGCCGGCACAGATACCAATGACGTTCAGACGGTTGCGCCTGTCAAACAGCTCAGCTGCATTCGCCCTACCTTAACAGTGACATTATCGTGTCGGGCTTCATCTCCAGCCTTGTTATGGCACAAAGGCTTGTGCCCATATCCTTTACGCTCGCGCCCATGAGATACACATCATCATCTATAATAAGGAAGCGGTCATGGGATTTGTGGGGAGTCTGCACAAACCCAATGGGCTCATATTGCCTGTTGTGCTTCTCCAGGTCCAACAGGAACTGCTGTGTGTAGCGAGAGTGGATGGTTGCCGATACCCCATCAGCCCTCTTGGTCAACAGCAGGAGCACTCTTTCGTCAACAAAGTTGTCAATGAGGATGATGCGTTGCTTGGCACTACGAACCAGCTGAGACACATAGCTCCAGGCATCCCACACGCAACCTGTGGCGAAGATTTGCTCTGGAGTGATGGCAGGAGCAAGCTCGTCCATACGCTTCAGCACCTGTTCCATCTTCTGGTCGGTCAGCATCTGATGACGCTCCAACCTCTCTATACGCTGAAACATACCGGCATTGGCCGAAAGGAAGCGACGCATGGCTACGAAGGCACGCATGATGCGGATATTCACCTCTATGGCATATTCACTCCTCAAGATACCCGACAACTGGGAGACTCCCTGCTCAGTAAAGACAAAAGGAAGATACTTTGAATGCTGCCCCCTACCGCTCTCTATGGTGCCATTTTGGCACCTTAAAGATTCATACTCTTCTGGTGTCAGTTCAAACATGAAGTCGTCGGGAAAACGCTCTATATTACGCTTCACCTGACGTTTCAACTGTTTGGTTTCCACGCCATACATGGCAGCTAGGTCAGTATCAACCATCACTTCCGTCCCTCGTATAGTATAAATATGAGAGCGCACATAGTCCATACTGAGCTGGGCACCGTCTGTCACCACCTTCATCACCTTTCCTTGTCCACCCACAGGAGCACTGTTTGTAGCCTTGCGTTCTGTATCGCAGACATCACCATTAGCGACCTCAGCATGAGATGTTATATCTTTCTTTGCCATTACATTCCAACTTTATTGCAAAGATAACACTTTTAATCCACACCTGCCAGTGGGACCGGGAGGATAAAAGCGGGCTGCTGACGGGAGTCGGGAAGGCGCATGCAGGCAGGAATCCATCGGGGTTTGACATTCTTGTGACAGCGGCACATAATAATTGTTAATAAGCCTGCCGATTGTCGTTTGTTTAGTAATTTTGCAGGACGAAAATGGCAGAGGCAGCCTGCCGGTTCCCTCCGCATGACCGGAAGACCGCGCAAAACTGCCCCTGCAACAGACAACGACACACACATATATCGCAACAAGGAAATATGATCAGAGCACTCTTCTTCGACATCGACGGCACTTTGGTTAGCTTCGAGACACATTCCATCCCCCACTCCACCGTACAGGCCCTTCAGATGGCCAAGGCCAAGGGCATCAGGATATTCATCTCCACAGGCCGTCCGTATGCGCTCATCAACAATCTGGATGCGATAAAGCACCTGATAGACGGATATATCACAGCCAACGGAGCCTATTGCTTTGTGGGCGAGGAGCCTGTCAGCTGCACGCCCATACCCGCCAATGAGGTGGAATGGATTATCAACCAGGCTGATGCACAGGACTTTGCATGTATAGTGGTAGGGCAAAAGGATTACACCACCATCCACCCCAGCAGCGAGTCGGAACGCATATTCAAGGGCCTGCTCAACGTCCCCGACCTGCGAAGTCACGTCCCCTTGAGCCTGGTGTTGAGCCAGCCCATACTGCAACTCACGCCTTTCATCTCCGCTTCACAAGAGGCCCAATTCGTCTCCTCATTACAGCATGTGGAGTCCAGCAGATGGCATCCCGACTTTGCCGACTTTACTGCCAAGGGGGTCAACAAGGCCAAAGGGTTACGCGAGATGGCGGCTTCGCAGCACATCGACATTTCAGAGACCATGGCATTTGGAGACGGTGGAAACGACGTGCCTATACTCCAGGCAGCCGGAATAGGTGTGGCTATGGGCAATGCCAGCATAGATGTAAAGAAGGCAGCAGACTACACCACCTCATCGGTGGATGACGATGGCATATATAACGCACTGAAATACTGGAGCATCATATAAGCGCACGTACGCCCCCGCAGGCAGCCAGCCACCAGGCATCAGCCGCACAAACGCTGCGCACTATTCTGGTACAAAATCCACGTAGAAGAACTTCGAGCCTGCTCCCTTGCCGGTATCCTCGAAGAGCAAGCGCCCTTCGTCGTCCTTGATGCTGAGCAGGCGCACACAGATGGCATCCTGGCTTCGCAGCGCCATTTTGCCCTGAAGTTCCTGCCGGGACAGTCCATAGAAACGGCTGGCATCCGAGAAGGCGAAGAAGAGATGGGCAACACGCCCGCCATAAGGGGCTGTAATGTGAAACCCTTGCGGCTTGATGTACAGAGCCACCGAATTGTCGTTGGGGATGAGGAAAGAGTAATAGGACAGGACCTCCACCGTGGGGCGCTCACGCAAAGCTTCTGCAAGCGGCGACTCTTCGCCCACCACCTTGGTTATCAAGTGCAAGGGAAAGTCATTGAACACCACTGTGCGATGGTCCCAATCCCGCACATCCATACTCACACACCCCACAGAATCCTCCTCCGCAGCGCCCGTACCGAGGTCGCCCCACAGCACTCTGTAGTGCCCCTGATAGTGTCCCTCGATGGCCTGAGCCAAATGCCGGCGCGAGAGCGTCACCTTGTTGGCAGGGTCGTTGTCGCATGAACTGAGCATGAGCATCGCAAGGATGAGCAGGCTTAAGATTTTGCGCATAATGGTTCTGTTGCTTGTTACACTTCCTTTAACACATAGAATAACGTGAGCCGCAGGGCTTTTATTGCCCGCCAGCCGCACCTTTTCGCCCCACGGGACAGCGCAGGAAAGCCCTGGGAGCCGGACAGGGAAAGAAAATAAGTGCCCTGAAATTTGCTTTTGGCCTTCTTGTAATTGTATCTTTGCAGGGCAGAAATCTCCGTTTGCAGGCTTCTGATGGCCGTACAAAGGCTTTGGATGGCCATCAGAAGCCTGCGTATGTGCATCCAAAGACTGCAAACGGAGATTTCGGCAGTACTGCAAGGAAAAAACATGCATACTGCGGAAAGAAAATAAGCTGACTGAAACAGAAAACATATACAACCAAAAGACAAGCACTATGGCAAAGTATCTACTACAGGAGATGCCCGACCTGAACAAGGCAGGGCAAAGACGAGTGTATCCCAAGCTGATTGCGAACCGCACGCTGAGCACCAAGGATGTGGTGGAAGGGCTGCACAGCTACAACCGCGCGCTGTCTGAGAGCGTGGTGGAAGCCGTGCTCACCGACCTCTCCGACCATCTGAAGCGCATGCTCGCCATGGGCTACTCGGTGAAGCTCGACGGCATAGGCACCTTCTCGCTGTCGCTTGACTTCGACGACAAGAAGCCCACCGAGATGGCCGATGACGACGACCGCATGCTCTACCGCAAGGTTGCAGTGAAGGACGTAAACTATAAGGTGGCGCCCGAACTGCTGAAGCAACTGCGCATGGATACCGAACTGGAGCGCCACTCAGGCGGTGTGCGCAAGCTCAGGAAGCAGAAGTTCACCCAGGAGGAGCGCATTGCCAATGCCCTGAAAGTCATTGACCGAAGCGGATTCATCACGCTCAACGACTACGCAGTGATCAATGAGATGAACCGCACGACAGCCTCGCAGGAGCTGCGCAGCCTCTGTCCCGACCCCTCCTGCCCCATCAACAGCACCGGCCGGGGCAGCCACAAGGTGTGGACAAGAAGGGTGAAGGAATGAGGGCAACGAGATGAGGAGCAACGGGAAAAACGCCAGCCTCTTCTCTCCTGCCCATTGACCAACCACAAGCAACGGCATTCCTATCCACAAGAAACAGCCAACCCCCGAAGGGCCAATGCCTTTCGGGGGTTGACGAATGTATCCGTCTGCACTGAGCCTGCCTGCTCGGCAGACAATCAGACGTGAGATGATGGTCAGGGGAGGAAGTTAGCGCAGGAGCACCTTGCTCACCTTGTTGCCATTCTTGCGGATATAGATACCGCCACGTGCGCTGCTGGCAGACACAGCACGTCCAGTGATGTCATACACGGCAGTGGGCTCTGTGGCAGCCTGAGCACCATTCACCTTATCTATAGAGGTCATTGTGCCATCCACATCCTTGATGTCGCCGAAGTTATCCACATTGTCCACTGCCTTCACAGGCCAGCCTTTCGATTTCAGCACAGCCAGGTCCGATGCGGTGAGCGAATTGTTCTCCAGGTCGCTGTCATACTCCAGCACCACGATGCACTGAGGGTCCATGCCATACCAGTCGTCGTAGTCGGGCAGAACCTGGAACTTTGGCAGGGCGTTCACAAGGTTGGTCATGTTCTCGCCATTGATATTGTTACGCTCGATTTCCAGTTTTCCCAAGCTGCTGTTAGGCGCAATCTTGATGGCAGAGATATTGTTGTTGTAGCAACCCAACTTCTGCAACATGGGATTGGCACTGAGGTCCAGTGTACCCTCAAGCTGGCACTCACGGCAGATGAGCTCGGTAATCTTGGTGTTGGTACTGAGGTCCAGCGAGGTGAGAGGGTTCTTGTAGATGCTGAGCATATTCAGATTGGGCACGCCCGAAAGGTCGATGGATGCCAACTGATTGTCGCCCACATAGAGCTCCTTCAGGTTTGGCTGCTGGCCCAGAGTGATATCCGTGAGGCGGTTGTTGTCGCAGTACAATTCCGTGAGCAGGTTATTTCCGCTCACATCAATGGACTCCAACCAGTTGCTACTGCAGTCCAGACGGGTGATCTTGCCGCGCAGCTCCACCTCCTGAGAGGTCACCTTGAAGCTTCCATCGTCCTTCTGATACTCGGCACCTATGATATCCACTTCATTGCCATTGGACTGGATAGAGAAACCCATATACTCGCCTATGGCATGGGCAGTCTTCATCTTGATGACATAGTCCTGGGCGCTCAGGGCGTTGGAGAACAGCAGCAACAGGGCTGCAACGAGAGTAGAGATTTTCTTCATACTATTTGTTTATAAAAGACATAATTTTGTTTCACTTTACACAGCAATTCTGCTTTTGGGCTGCAAATTTATACTATTTTGTCGTTATAGCCAAACATTTGCAAGCAGAATGGGCTGTTTTTACAGAAGAAACAGAATGAGAGTTGCCATCCGGCAGGAAGTCCTCGGGATGGCAACATCGTCCCCCGTCCTTGCCAACCATATAAAGCAAAGACAGGGGCAAGAAAGAAACTACTCGCTACTCAGAACTTTATCATCACCTCACACACCAACTTGTCGCGCTCACTCTCCTTGGCACCGCCGTGAGGGTACCAGTATTTCTCATAGTTGAAGCGTATGTCGGTGGGGAAATAGCGGTTGCGCACCGCAAGGGTCACGCCCAGAGTCATGCGATGACGCTCTGCATCGGTCTGCACCAGGTGCTTGCCGTCCTCGGCCAGCCCGCTCTTGCCCGAGGAGTGAGCCTGCATGTAGTCATAGCGGCCCAGGTAGGAGATGCTCTCCACGAAGGACTTCTGCTTCCTGAGCCGCTGCTTGTAAAGGGCCATAGAGTTGACCGCGCGGCAGTCGGTGAAGGCATCATTGGCATACATCTTGTGCAGGTATTCGGCCTCAACGTGCCATCCTGCCCGCTCAAACCAGGCGCCCATGTCGAGCGAGGTGTATGCGGCCTGCCGCTCGGCTATCTGCTGGTGCTGCACACTGGGCACCAGAGCGAGCCCGCGGCAGGGAAAGTACTGGATGCGGGCGGAATAGGCAGGCGAGGAGAACCAGGCGCTCTTCTGATTGTCGAGGTTTGACCCGTTGAACAGACCGGCATCCAGCACGAGCACCTGGCGGCCTTCTTGCGACAGGAAATCATATCCCGCCTGAAATCCCACGTCTCTCATGTCGCCCACCTGCTTGGCTATGAAACTGCGGTTGGCAAAGTACTGTGCCGAGGGATTGCGGTGGGCATCGATGGAGAAGGGCATTCGCTGCTGGCCCACAGTGAATCGCAGGGTGCTCCAGGGAGTGATGCGCACCCATGCATCCTTCATCTTGATGGACGACTCATCGCACAGATCCACCTCCAGCTTATAGGCAGAGCGCAGGGTCAGCGACCCTTCGGCCGACAGGCGGGCATTGCGCACCTCAAACCGGGAGGCGTTCAGCTCGGGCTCATACTCGTATTTGCCTCTCAGTATGCCGTGTATCTTGGGCATGTGCTCCCACTTGGTCTCCAGCGGCAGGGACGGCACATACGGGTCACCGTGCGCCACCTCGGTCAGCGGCTCCAGATCCCCGGCGGTGATGACATCCTTCCCGGCGAGCACCGAGTCCCGGCTGAAGATCAGCACCAGCCGGAACTCGCAGATCAGCTCATAAGCCAAGCCTTTTTCCTCCAGCATATCCTTGTAATAGCGGTCATACTGCGCCGCATAGCGGATGATACCGAGGTTGTAGCCGTCCTCCAGGACATTCTTCAGTGTGCGCATGGCGTTCGTTTCGCGGTAGAATGCCTCAATCTCCCCGACGTCGGAAAACGTCCGGGTGAATGCGGCAAATGCCTCGGAAATATAGCTTGCGCGGGGGGCGGAGAGCGAAAACCGCTGTTTTCTCATGTTTCCCTCCCGGAACATATTCTCCATGGCATCCACCTGCGCCAGGATGACCTTGGCATATTTCAGGAATTCCTCCCCGTCCGGTGTCAGCTTCATGCCGCGCGCACTCCGGTCAAAGAGGCGGACGCCGAGCGAGGTCTCCAGATCCTTGATGGAGCGGCTGAGATTCGGCTGGTCGATATACAGCTGCTCCGCCGCCTTGTTGATCGACCCGCAGGATGCGACCTCAACGGCGTATTTCAGATAAAGCAGATTCATAATCTCCCCTTATTTTCCGAGCTGTCGCGTTTTTTCAAACGCCGCCCGCACCGCATTCATGACATCCGCCCGGAATGCGCCCGTCTCCAATGCGTACACCCCGGCAATGGTCGAGCCGCCGGGACTGCACACCGCGTCCTTGACCGCGCCCGGATGCGTTCCGTTCTCCCGGAGCAGCTCGGCGGTTCCCAGGAGCGTCTGCACCGCATACTCCGTTGCCTGCGCGCGGGTCAGACCGCACAGCACGCCGCCGTCCGCCATTGCCTCCAAAAAGAGGCAGACGAACGCCGGACCGCATCCCGCAACGGCACTGCCGGCGTCAATCAGGCGCTCCGGCACCATGCTCAGGTCACCGGATTTTTCCATCATGGAGCAGAAGATCTGCCGTTCAACCTCCGTGACGGCACCGCTTGCACACCAGAGCGTCATGCCCCGGCTCACCGTCATCGGCAGGTTCGGCATCATCCGGATGACCGGCAGCCTCCCGCCGAACAGCACATTCAGCCGCTCGACCGTCACTCCCGCCGCCATGCTGACCAAAATCAGCTTCTCCCGCCTTGCCGTGATCGCGCCGATCTCACCTGCCAGCGTCTCCAGCATCTGCGGCTTGACACCGAGGAACAGGAAGTCCGCCGTTTCCGCCGCCGTGCGGTTGTCGGTGACGGTTCCGCCAAGCTGTCCCGCCAGTGCCTTCGCCTTTTCCGGCGTGCGGTTGGCGAGCAGAAGCTCTGCCTGCGGGAGCGCCTGCCGGACCGCCTGCGCGCAGGCACCGCCCATGTTTCCGGTCCCGATAAACGCAATTTTCATGTGGTCTCCTTCCTCAGCGGATCTGTCCGTTTCCGTGGATAATGTATTTGTAGGTGGTCAATTCATTCAGTCCGAGCGGACCGCGCGCGTGCAGCTTTTGGGTTGAGATGCCCATCTCACAGCCCAGCCCGAACTCTCCGCCGTCCGTAAAGCGCGTGGATGCATTGACATAGACCGCCGCGCTGTCGACGTTTGCGGTAAAGTAATCCGCCGCCGCGCGGTCCTCGGTCACAATGGATTCGCTGTGCGCGGTGGAATGCACCGCAATGTGCGCCACGGCATCGGCGACCGAATCCACCACCTTTACCGCCAGGATATAATCCAGAAATTCGGTGTCAAAATCGGCATCCCCTGCCGGCGTTGCGTGCAGGATTGCCTGCGCCGCCGCGTCACAGCGCAATTCCACCGGTGGCAAGCCTTTTGCCGCACGGTCGGTGCAAAGCCGCTGCTGCAGGAGCGGCAGGAAGGTCGGTGCAATGTCCCGGTGAACCAGGAGCACCTCCTCGGCGTTGCAGACCGAGGGGCGGCTGGTCTTGGCATTCTCCACAATGGCAAGTGCCTTTTCCGTGTCCGCCGCCCGGTCGACATATACATGGCAGATGCCTGTTCCGGTTTCCAGCGTCGGCACGGTGGCATTCTCCACGCAGGCACGGATCAAGCCCGCTCCGCCGCGCGGAATCAAAAGATCCACATAGCCCTTTGCCACCATCAGCTCCTTCGCACTTTCCCGTGAGGTGTCATCGATCATCAAAACCGCATCCGTCGGAAGTCCCGCGTGTGCCAATCCCTCCCGCAGTCTGACGCTGATGGCTTTTGCCGAGCGGTACGCTTCCTTTCCGCCGCGCAGAATGCAGACATTTCCGCTTTTGACCGCCAGTGCCGCCGCGTCCGAGGTGACATTCGGACGGCTCTCGTAAATGATTGCCAGCACGCCGAGCGGAACGCTGACCTTTTCGATCTCCAGTCCGTTCGGACGGACCGACCTCTCCAGCACCCGACCGACCGGGCTCGGCAGAGCAGCGACCCCCCGGATGCCCTCTGCCATATCCCGGACGCGCTCCCGCGTCAGCTTCAGCCGATCCAGCATCACATCCCCGATGTGCCCCCTTGCCGCTTCCATGTCGGCGGCGTTTTCCTCCAGGATGCCGTCCGTCCCGGCTTCCAGTGCGTCCGCCATGGCACGCAGAGCGCGATCCAGGTCGGCGGCGGAAAAGCTGCGCAGAACAGGAACGGTCGCCTTCGCGCGCTTCAGAATTTCCTTTGTCTCCATGCTCATGCCTCCTCAGCGTAAAACCGGGTTCCGACCGCCTCGCCGTCCAAAAGCCGGTAAAGCAGCTCCGGCTTTTCCCCGTTGACGATGACCATGTCGCAGCCTGCTTCGGTTGCGATTTGCGCGGCGTGGAGCTTGGTTGTCATGCCGCCGGTCCCCCGCGCGCTTCCCGCTCCGCCGCCCAGCGACAGAATCTCCGGGGTCAGCTTCCGGACCTCCCGAATCAGCTTTGCCTGCGGGTTGCGGTGCGGGTCGCTGTCATACAGCCCGTCAATATCGGACATCAGCACCAGCAGATCGGCGCGGACGCTCGCCGCAACGATGGCGCCCAGGGTGTCATTGTCGCCGATTCTGATCTCCTCGGTGGAAACCGTGTCGTTTTCGTTGATAATCGGAAGGACGTGCCATGCCAGCAGCTGTTCCATGGTGTTCTCGAATTTCATGTGCCGCTCCGGCACCTTCAGGTCATCCGCCGTCAGCAGGATCTGCGCCACGGTGCGGTTATACTCCGAGAACAGCTTGTCATAGGTGTACATCAGCTCGCACTGCCCCACCGCCGCTGCCGCCTGCTTGCCGGCGATCTCCTGCGGCTTTTCTCCGAGATTGAGCTTTCCGACGCCCATGGCAATGGCGCCGGACGATACGAGAATCACCTCGTGCCCCGCATTGGCAACGTCCGACAGCGTCTTGACCAGCATCTCGATCCGGCGGATATTCAGGCACCCTGTGACGTGCGTCAGGGTCGATGTTCCGATTTTTACGACCAGTTTCATAGTGTTATCCTTTACTCAAAAAACTATCCACGTTATATTATAGCACACAATCCGGAAAAGGTCAAGCCCCCGAACCGCATTTTGGCGCGGTTCGGGGGCTTTTCTGCCGGATTCAGTCATCCCAGAGGACAATTTTTCCGGTTTCTCTTGTTTTGTTCAGGTCGATTACGCGTTGATTGGAGGAGCCGCGGAAGCGCAGGGAGATATCCTTCAGCGCCCGCACGAAGCGTCCGTCCACCAGCACATCGATCAGCGACAGCATTTCGTCCGTCACCTCGCACCGCGGATGGGAGCCGTCGACCAGCAACTCCCGGTCCAGCGTGAAGCCGCTGAACGCCCAGACCGTCTTGCCGGGGCATTCCTCGCGGAACCGGTGCAGAAACGGCACCAGCGCGCGCTGATTGGACGGCTCAAACGGCTCTCCGCCCAAAAGGGTCAGACCGTTGACGTAATATGGCTTGCAGGAGGCAATCACCTCATCCGCCACCGCCTCGGTAAAGGGCTTTCCGTAGTCAAAATCCCACGTCTGCGGCTGGAAGCATTCCTCGCAATGGTTGGTGCATCCCGAGACAAACAGGGTTGTCCGAAAAAGCATAAGGCCCCAGAACATCATTAGATGTTTTGCTGCCAGAATCAT
>ENA-UEQL01003120-UEQL01003120.1-human-gut-metagenome-genome-assembly--contig:-NODE-3120-length-10442-cov-10.413603_pt1 | contig 10442 bp, 4 predicted proteins | sample MGYA00242905_ERZ507926 | MGnify/ENA primary metagenome ERZ507926 (study PRJEB26167, sample SAMN06115531) | human gut metagenome | host: Homo sapiens | place: China:Henan | collected 2015-09-09...
TCCCACCATCACAGCCAAGCGGATCGACTCCACTGCTCATGTCGATTACAGCGGCAAGTTATCGACTACTTATGCCGGCAATGGTGCCGTGGTGATGGGTTCGAGCAACACCGATGCCACTATCCGCTTACACGGATTGCAACTGCCCCATGGTGCTAATTTAGTATTCCGTGCAGGGATGTACGCCTTTGCTACTGCAGGCGAACTGCAGATTTTTCTCAACGAAGAAACTGCACCTTTTCAGACCATTGTCTTGCCTACCTCGCGCGATGAGAACTACTACACCATTGCTATCCCCGCAGGCACTCAAACCATTCGAATAGCCTCTGTGGGAGGTAGCACCAAGAAACGCGCTGCCATGCAAGAGTTGTACCTCATACAAGGCGACCTACAAGCGCATACACAAAGCATTGAGGGCTATCCGCAGACTATCGATGCTACGCCGATGGCATCCCGCTATTGCAGTCAATACTTATCTCTCCCTACCGCACTTGCTTCCGATACGCTCTACTACCGCATCAGCGATGATAACGGCCGTCGTACCAATGAAATAGCGGTCGTGCTGCCTGCTGCACCGAGTGCCGAACTGCGTCCTGTTGCTCCATACTCTGCCCCGCAAAAAGTACTGCGAAACGGACGGATATACATCTTCTACAATGGTAAATACTATACCCTTTTAGGAAATATCGACCACGAACAATAAGCGCAGGAGCCGCCATCGGATAAGGGCGAATGGATATTTCTACACATTCCGCCGTTTATTCCACATTTGCCCATATAAATAGCAGTAACTTTGCACCCGTAAAACTATGTACCATTTTTCAATCTCAATACGATGAAAAAACTACTCTACAGTGCATTTCTTTTTGCTGCTATCCTGATTCCGCAGGTCGGCTTTGCGCAGACTTCCGGCGGGCAGTCCACCGAAGGCAAAGACTTTTGGGTAACCTTCTTGCAAGCAGACCAAGATCCTAACAACGAACTTACCCTCTCATTGTCTATCTCCTCACGCACCGATTGTGAGGTGACCATCTCTAACCCCTATACCGGCTATTCTGAGCAAGTGCAAGTACAAGCCAACGGACTGAAGATTGTAGAGTTATACAGTGGCAATGTACTTACTACTACCGCTCGTCAGAATATGAGCACATCGGGCAAAGTTTGCTACTCGGTCAATTCAGAAAAGGTAGATACTTGTGCATTACATGTTACCTCCACGGCAGACATCTCACTCTTTGCCACCAACTACAAACGCGCCACCTTCGATGCCACCAATGTGCTTCCTACTGCCTCGTTGTTAGATAGTTATGTTATCCAGACATACACACCTTCTGACCACGGAGGCGCAGCCAAGACACAAGGTTCGCATTTTGCGGTCATCGCTGCCGAAGACAACACTGTTGTGGACTATTGTCCCACCGAGAATACCGAGGCTATCAACAATGCTATCGCTCGAAAAAACGGAGGCTACACTCTGACTCCGGAAGAAGAGCAACTGATTCAATACCAATATGGTCGCGATACCCTCCATTCTCCCGTACTCAAAAAAGGACAAGTTTTCTATGTTTGGACGGGTAAACAAGATGGCGACCATGGCGACCTAAGCGGCACTTATGTCAAAGCACGCAACAATAAGAAAATCGCTGTTTTCCAAGGTTGTCCGCACACCAATATCCCTTACCAAGTCAAGCAACGCGACCATATCTTCTCGCAAGCAATGCCTACTCAGTATTGGGGTAATACCTTTGTTATTACCGCCTCCGCTCAGCGTAAACGCGACAAAATCCGCGTGTTGGCTCTCAACGATGGTACCGAGGTGCGCCTTGACGGACAAGTTGTTCATACTTTCGATTTCTCAACCGACAAAAAGCACTATTTCGAGTTCGAGATTGGAGAGCAATATGGTTCTCTCCCGTCCCCGCTCGCTTTGGGAAAGAGTTGCGTACTCGAAACTTCCTGCCCGTGTGCTGTACACCTTTTTATGGTATCGCAGCAATACGATGGCGATAAGAACAACAATGGCGACCCCGCAATGCTATGGGTCAACCCTATCGAGCAGCAGATCGACCAAGTAACCTTCGCTACTTATGCCAGCAAGAACGGAACAACCAACCACTTTGTGAATATCGTTACCGACCAACCGGAAGCAATGTTATTGGATGGTATCTCTATCCAATCTGATTTCGCTCCTGTAACCAACACAATCAACGGTAAGCAATACTACTTTGCTCAAAAGAGCCTGGGTACGGTTGCTGCTACCCACACGCTCAAAAGTGATGGTAGCAACTTCATCGCCCATGTCTATGGTTTCACAAGCAACGAGTCGTATGGTTACTCCGCCGGCGGTGCTACCAAACCGCTGACACAAGCCATCACTATCAATGGTCAGACCTTCACTCCCGACAGTCACAATCTGCTTTGTGGTGAAGATACCATCCATTTCGGTTGCAACCTCAACTACGAGTTTGAGAAAGTCGTTTGGGGCTTTGGCGACGGACAGACTGCTACCTCACAAGGTCCCGACACCATAGCCAAAGTGGATCACTACTACGACCAATCGGGTGTCTATGCTGCCTATGCGCTCATCTATCGCTCTTCGTCTAACCTGTGCGCAGGGCAAAGTGCTATGGATAGTATTCCTATTACCGTTAATATCGGTCGTTTCGTATTCTCTATCAGCCATGTAGATATCCCCTGCAAAGTAGAGGGACAACCCTTTGTCGGCAAGATTCACTTCGACAACCAATCGGGAGTCGATTTGCAAGGCGACAATACCACTATCGAATACGATCCCGCTGCCATCGCTGCTGGGTTTAAGAATAGCGAACTCACAGTCAATGAGGCCGAAAACTATTTCCAAATCGTCATCCCCGACGAGGCAGAAACGGGTAAGTACTATGGTATCCATCTCAATATCACATCCGATTGCGGTGGCACTGATACCATTCTCCATTTTATGCTCAACTACGACAACGATGTCCTCACGCAGCGTTACGATAATGTTCTCGGGTTGCGTATAGAACCGTTCGCAGGAAAGCAACTGTCTGATTTCCAATGGTATCGCACAAGCGATAGCACGGCGATAACGAATCAAACCGCAGCCGTGCTCAACCGGCGTTATGTGCAAACCGATGCCAACGATGCCTACTATCTCTGTTTTACTATCGACAAAGGCACCAATTCTGAGGTCCAAACCTGTACATGTGCCAAGGCCTTTACTACCGACCCCGGTGCTTACGACGAGTTTAAAGAAGGTGTCTCTATCAGTGCCACGATGGCTGCTGTAGGCGATCGCATATTCGTCAATGCGCAAGGCGCATCTACCGCACAATGGATCAGAACGGACGGCAGCATATTCTCAGAAGAACAACTGCCCGATGGTGGGTGCACCATCTCCGTTCCCTCCGAGAGCGGTTTTTATATCCTGCGTGTCATCACCGACAAACAAGAGCGCAACTTCAAATTCTTTGTAAAATAACTCTCCTTAAGCATACTCTCAATATGAAAAATATAGTGCGTAACATACTGATTATCACGCTAATCCTGTCGCTTGGCTGTAGCACGCTCACTGCGGTTGCAATGCCTGCTCCCGCAGCCAAAGAGACCACGGCACAAGATAAACAAAAAGCCGCCAAACAAAAGGCTGCTGAGAAAAAGAAAAAAGAGCAGGAGAAAGCCAAAGCGCAAAAACAAAAAGAGCAGGCTAAGAAGAAAGCCGAGGCCGACAAGCGCAAAGCCGCTGCACAGAAGGCCAACGAGAAAAAGAAAGCCGAAGCAGCACGCGAAGCGGAGAAACAAGCAGACGAGCGTGCCAAAGTGGCGGCTGCAAGAGAAAAAGAGAATGCACGCCGTCAGGAGGCTGCTGCCAAAGCCGCTGCCGACAAGCAAGCACAAGAAGAGGCACAGAAATTGGCTTGGCAACGACAACAAGCCGAGTTGGCAGATCCTACTCCTAAGACAGAGGTGATCAGCCTTATCAATATAAGCGCACGCGCGGGATACGCCGCCTTGTTGGACAATATCCCCTCGCTGCCGGCAGGCGATAATGCTATCAACTGGTCGAATGTCAATCGTCCCGGGCAGTTGGGTAGCGACTATGCCTACCAATCGCTTACAGGCGGTGCAGGAGCGGGCATCTCCGCCACCTACGCCCTTGAGTATGGAGTCTTCCGCTTTGAGACAGGTCTCGATTTCAGATGGCTCAACTCACGCTCCGACTATGCTTTCTCGCTCATGCGCGATAACAACTACTATCCCGCACCTGGTGTTGCACCTATTGGTCAGACTTATACCTACACCACCGACGACCTACATGAGGTACGCAATGTCGGTCATATCGGTTTGCCGATTATGTTCGGTGCGCAGTTCGACCGCTATTTCTTTATGCTCGGTGCAAAAGTAGGTTATGGTATCTTTGGCACCTACTCGCAACGCGGTCAATATGACATCACCGTCCAAGATGCCGAGATACTCGAGCCGTACGGTATGGGTATCGTCGATGTCCCCGCAGCATCCGCAGACAACCATCGCCTCTCGTTCCGCCAACCCGACCTGAGCCTGTGTGCCGAGTTCGGTATCGACCTCGATGAGTGGCTTCAAGCGCAACCCGACAAGAAAAAAGCACGCGTCAAAGCGGGCGAACGCCTTCCCTTTGGCCGCGAGCATATCCACTACCGCGTCAGTGCTTTTGCCGAGTATGGTGTACTCAACACCAACGCCCCCACGGATGCCAATCCCCTCGTATTCAACGCCAACGATTATCGTCCGCAGGCTACCAATACGATGTTGGCTATCGCCGACACAAAGGTCAACAACCTCTTTGTCGGTCTCAAATTCACCGTTCAGTTTGAGATTCCGGGCAAGACGGCACGCCCCGTGCCACCCCCTGCCTCCTATACATCTGTCCGTATCATCGACGAGACCACAGGAGAGATTATCCCAGGGGCTACGCTCGAGATACTCAACACCAAGAATGGTCGCCCGGCACTCAAGGAGAAAATCATCCCGCAGGGCACTGCTCGCCAGCGCACCAATGTCGGAAACTACCTTGCTACGGCGAAGATGGAGCATTACTACCCCGAGAGTATCTCGTATAGCATTGCTGAACCCGGTACAACCACTACGCTCGAGGTGCGTATGCGCCGTATGCCGCTCTTCCGCGTCAGCGTAGCCAATGCTGAGACCGGTGAACCGATACCCGCACAAGTGGAGATCCGCCCGCGCAATGTCAGCCAACCGGCATACACCCTTACTACCGACTCTCTGCAAGGTGCAAGCCGTGCCTATCTCGCTGATTCCCTTGCTTATACGCTCCATATTGAGCAAGTCGGATACGAACTGTTCGAGGCGCCTATTGTCCACATCGGTGATAGTATGCATGTCGTCCTCACACCTATCAAGAAAGGCGAGGTCTTCGTAATGCGCAACCTCCATTTTGCTACCAACAAGACCCGTATCTTATCCTCTTCCGAGGAGGCTCTGGAAGCGCTCTATTCCTACCTGCAGCGTAACCCCGAAATCCGTATCCGGATTATGGGACACACCGACAATGTAGGTAAAGACGCTGCCAACCAACGCCTCTCCGAAGGCCGTGCCGAGGCGGTACGCAACGACCTTATCAAGCGCGGTATCGACCCCGCACGCATCGAGGCAGAGGGCTATGGAGAGACCCGTCCTATCGATACCAACGACACCGAAGAAGGACGCCAAAACAACCGCCGTGTCGAAGTGGAAGTTCTGTAAAATATGCAAACAACGGAGCGTGCATTTTAATATTTGAGCGGTTCTTATTTCTCGAACTTTTGTCGAGACCTAATCGAGACCTAAAGCCGACCTCGCCGTTAAGATAAACGCCCGTAGATAAACAAAAATTTAGACAACTAAACCTACTAAATACATTCGCCTATGAAACGAAGTTGTATGGTCATAGCCTTAGTGGCACTATTGAGCAGCCTCACTGCCCCGCTCTTTGCACAAGCCTCCACCGAGGGCAAAGAGTTTTGGGTCGCGTTGGCTATATCCAATGCCCCTAACGGCAAAATTTCAAACTTTGAACCGTTCATTGCAATTTCTGCGAAAAAGGCTTGCCAAGTTACCGTTTCCAACCCCGCAACAGGATGGACAGACCAACCCCGCAACCTAACCGCTGACTCGTGGACTGTCATCAACAACATCCCCACCGCACAATGGTACGACCTTAGTTGGACTGCCAACTCTGCTTCGGAGAATGTGGATAACAAAGGTATCTACATCAAATCTACCGAAGATATCTCCGTCTTTGCGGCTATGCGAATGGAATACTCCTACGATGCCACCAATGTCCTCCCGCAAGGTGTCTTGCAGAGTGAATACATCCTTCAAGATTACCCCGCCTACAACTCCGAGGGCGAGGCACACGCCACTTTTGTCATTGCGGCTACCGAAAACAACACCACTGTTGAAATTACCCCTTCTACCCCTACTATTAAAGGCAAAGCAGCCAATACTACTTTTACGATTTCGCTCAATCGCGGACAGACCTACCAAGTGGTCAGCACTGACAAACAGACTTTCTCCGGCACACGCGTCAAAGCCAAGAATGGCAAAAAGATTGCCGTATTCTCCGGTGCCGATTTTACACAAATCCCAGGCGGAAAATCTGCACGCGACTGCCTCTACGAGCAGGCAATGCCTATCGACTATTGGGGTACCGAATTTGTTGTAACCCGCTCTATGGAAAAAGATGCCAACCGTATTCGCATTACAGCACAAGAAGATGGAACGAGTATCAATATCGATGGTCATTTTATCAAAAACATCAACTCTGGAGAGACCTACGAATTTGAGATGTCCGAAAATCTCGGTTCTACAGAGATGGCAAAGTATATTACAGGTGCGGGGAGAGAAATTCCCGACATATTCGTCGGTGATGCCCACTATATTCAAACCTCTTGCCCATGCGCAGTGTATGGATACGATGTAAGTAGTGCATACCTATTCAAAGCCAATGAAGCAAACAAAAAAGGCGACCCCTCTATGGTATGGATATCGCCTCTCCAGCAGCGAATCAGCAAGATTACATTCGGTGCGTGTGGCACGGCAGGAAGCAGCGGACATACCAACAAACACTATGTCAATATTGTGTGCCTCACAAGCGATGTTGCGTCTTTCCAACTCTCCTCCGACCAACGCGCAAACATCCCTGCCACTTTTACCCCCGTTCCGGGCAATCCCACATATTCGTATGCTCGAGTATTCTTGGTTGATACCGATGGCAGCAATCCGGACAAGGTATATACGATGAGTAATAAGACCGGATTCGTGGCTCATGTATATGGTAGCGGAAACAACGAATCGTATGCTTACTCAGTCGGCTCCTCCGCTGTCAAACGAGGTGTGGCAGTCGATGGCGAGAATTACACCGAGGGCTACATCAGCGAGACCGTCTATTGTATCGGCACGCCCATTTCTTTCGATGCACAAGTCGGCACCGATGTTATCGACAAAGTCGATTGGGATTTTGGCGACGGCGTCTCCGAGCAGGGTAGCACACCGCAAACCACTCATACTTACGACTCCCCGGGGTGGTACGACATCGTGGCAAACATCTATGCGCACAAAGAGTGCCCCTATTCGCAATACCCTGCCGAAGAGGTGCGTTTCTCTTTCCGTGTCCGCCGACCAGACACCATCTCCGTAGTCGTTCGTGGGGACTGTTTAGCATGGGATGATACCCAAAGCCCTATACAAGAAATCGACTCTGTGCAGCCCGACAACTGCGCTACCGACAACTTCGAGATTCGCACTATCGTCCACGGCAGAGATACACGCGATGTCTTAGATACTACTATCACCGCGCGTGATCAGTTCTTTGTCACCGAGGAGAATAAGTGGTATTACGCCACCTCTTTCCCGCAAGGCAAGGGCATCGTTGAGGGCGAAACCACCTACACCAACAGCGATGGTTGTACCCACACTCATGCCTACAAGTACAATCTCACTATCATCACTTGCCTTGAGATGGATGTCCCCAACAACCCGAACCGGTCATACATCTGCCCCGATGACGCCGAGGCAATGTACAACATTCCGTTCCACTATGTCAAAGGGCAGATAGCCGAGGCCTATCTCCTGTTAGGCGACAAGCAACTGCCGCTCCTGCCCCTCATCGATGCGCAAGATACTGTGCTGCAAGTGCCTACCGAGAGCCTTATCCCGGGCAGTTACGATGCCAAGGTGGTGGTGCGCGACGAGGTATGCGACCAACTGCTCACTTTCGACTATAGTCTCTTGGTGTACTACCCGAGCAATATCTTCAAACTCAAGTTTGGCAATGTCTTGGCTGTTTTCACCCCCGCATTCAACGGCGGATACACCTTCACGGGCTATCAGTGGTACAAAGACGGACAGCCTATCGAGGGTGCAACCTCATCGGTTTATCACACCGAAGAACCTTTCCCCGCAGGCTCATCCTACTATGTCGTTCTTAGTCGCCCCGATGGCGTCATCCTCCCCTCGTGCGAGCAGGTCATCCCCGCCACCGACTACAACACACCCGATGTGCAACAAGCCCCCGCAGCCGAAAAAATCATGCGTGGCAACAGCCTCTACATCCGTCTCGGCAACACCCTTTACGACATCTACGGCAATCACATCGAATAAGAACGGCTATACTAGCGCTAACTGGCATATACCACACTATTTAGTTGCTTCTACTGATGAGGGACACACATACCTCACGGACTAATACAAATTATAGAAACAACTTTTTAGGCCAACATCTTTGTTTCTTCATAGCAAAGATGTTGGTTTGTCAATTCAACTACTTCCACAACTCCTATTCTTGTATGCCTTTTTTAGATCTATTTTGTTGTGTATATCACTCAAATTTTGTAACTTTGCAATCTAAAACAACGACTCAATTCGATATTTTTTGCGTTTTTTGTTGTGTACTTCGTATAATTTGATTACCTTTGTGCCATAAATGTTTTACTAAGTGTTTAAAATTCGATTTTTATCTTGCGGGGTTAGTGGACTGGTATTGCTATTGGAATGCGTTCCCATTTATTCTCAACATTCTGCACCTATTTCCAATCGCCATAGTCATACCATAGAAAGCAGTCGTTGGAACTCCTATTCGGATACGCAGTCGGCACGCACTCCATATATGCATTCTGCCGATTATTCATTATTATCGCTCCTGCAAGAACGAGTGGTAGATGCAGAGCCGCAAGTTTACTCAGTATCTTGCTATGGGGCAGAATTAGCACCTATGGACAATGGGGGCATTGTGCGCCGTCCGCGTCGTATTGCAGGTGGAGACCATGATAGTTTCGGCGAAGGAGAGGACGGAGAAAAATTGACCGAAGTTGGAACAACGAAGAATAATCCCACCCCTATTGGCGATGTGCCGATAGCAATGCTTATCTGTACGGCATTGAGTTATATGTCTTATCAATACCACAAAACATACAATAAACTGAGAATTGGCAAAAAATAAGGGCGAGACTTGCGTCCCTCCCTAAATGTTCACACATCGGAATAAATCCTTATTGTGTATATCACTCAAATGTGGTGCAAAGATACAATGTTTTTCTAAATTATACAAATTTTTCGCCATTTTTTTTGCATATCTGCCTATTTTTGTGTACTTTTGTGGTCTAATACTGATTATAAACATTCAAATCCACAATTACAATTATGGAAACACGAAGAATTCTTGGTTTAGATTTAGGTGTTGGATCCGTAGGTTGGGCATTGATAAAAACAGAAGATGACAAACCTACTGATATTTTAGCGATGGGAAGTCGCATTGTTCCGATTGATACTGACGATAGTACCAAGTTCCAGAAAGGGCAAGCAATTACAAAAAACGCCGACCGTACTCAGCGTCGTACTGCGCGTAAAGGTTACAATCGGTACCAAATGCGTCGAGCAATGCTCACGGATGTATTGCGCAAAAACAATATGCTTCCTGCGCAAATGGAAGAAAATGTGTTGGACCTATGGCGTTTGCGCAGTGATGCTGCTACAGAAGGTAAACAGTTGTCGCTTCCACAGATAGGGCGTGTGCTTTATCATATCAATCAAAAGCGTGGCTACAAACACTCGAAAGCGGATTTGTCGGCAGATGCTAAACAAACTAAGTATGTAGAAGCGGTGAATCAGCGTTATCGTACGCTCCAAGACTTAGGTTTGACTATCGGGCAGTATTTCTACAAACAATTGCAAGATACAGCCGTAAAGACGGATACCGGCGTCTATTATACTTTCCGCATAAAAGACAAAGTACTCCCACGGGCTGCCTATATAGCAGAGTTTGATCAGATTATGCGTGTACAACGGTCTTTTTATCCCGATGTTTTGACAGACGAATTGGTGGATGTGCTGCGTAATCGCATTATCTTTTACCAACGTCCGCTCAAATCTTGTAAACATTTGGTGAGCCTTTGCGAGTTTGAAAT
>ENA-UEQL01003122-UEQL01003122.1-human-gut-metagenome-genome-assembly--contig:-NODE-3122-length-10441-cov-3.124276_pt1 | contig 10441 bp, 8 predicted proteins | sample MGYA00242905_ERZ507926 | MGnify/ENA primary metagenome ERZ507926 (study PRJEB26167, sample SAMN06115531) | human gut metagenome | host: Homo sapiens | place: China:Henan | collected 2015-09-09 | study...
GCTCCGCTCAAGCGCTGTAACATCAAGACAATGCCGCATCCCGGCTTTCCGACAGACTGTCAGCCGCAGTTTGCCGCATTGCTTATGAGCGTCCCCGGAACAAGCATTATCAACGAGAATGTTTGGGATAATCGCTACCAGTATGTCAGCGAGCTTATCAGAATGGGTGCGCAGATTTCTGTTGAGGGCAGACTTGCAATCATTGAGGGCGGTGTTCCGCTCACAGCGGCTCCCGTTAAGGCAACCGACCTTCGTGCAGGTGCGGCTATGATTATTGCCGCTCTTGAAATTAACGGTACAACAGAGATTTCAAATATTCAGTTCATTGAGCGTGGATATGAAGATGTTGTTGAAAAGTTCAGAGCACTTGGTGCAGATATCAAAAAGGTGTATTTTACAGGAGACAACGAGCAAGAGCTCGGTGCCTGACTAAAATTTAATTAGAAATCAAAGCCGTTTTCTTTGGCATACCGTTCCGCAAAATGCAAAGCAAAAGTTCCTGCACCGCACCGCTGAAGTTCTTTTGCTGCAAAAAACATTGATATGCGTGCTTCCGTTTCGCCGGGTGTCCCGCTTAAACTAATCTAGCAGGCAGGTACAGCTCCTTTGCATATCAGAAAATGCTTTTCATCGGAATTATCGGCGGAAAGTAATTCTTTCCATTCATGTAAGCTGATATTTTCTGTTTTCAGCTCATTTTTGTTCTGAACAAACATTATCCTGACAAAATAGGCCTCATCTGACGTCGCGGGAATCACGCAAAAGCAACTCGGAATTTTGATTTCATACATTATTTCCCCGTCGTTATCTAAAAGGTTGAATGTTTTAAAAGGCTTCTCTTCAAATCCGATTGATTTCTGTAAATTTCGGCTCGGCATATTGTCCGGATCGACATAGCAGCGAAGAACAGCCGCCCCCATTTCGGAAAGACAGCTTATCGCCGTTTCTGCCATCTGCCGTGCTATTCCCATTCTCCTGTAATATCCGTCCGGGTCAACATAAAACGGGTCCATCCAGCCGCTTTCGTCGTAGCCTATCTGCCCGTTCCATTTTTCGCGCCCGCATATAAGGGCAATGTATTCTTCGCTGTTCTCAACGTTTGCGATAAGCTTGGCCTTGCGCTCCGCCGCGGCCTTGTTGGCCCTGTCCATAGCTACCCTGTCTGTTATGGCTATGGCAATGATTATTGCCGCCACCGCAAAGCCGGCTATGGCCCAGTTGCGCTGCACGCGGCGAAAATGCTCCTCATCTTCCCAATATTTGTTTTTCCATGCCAGCTCGTTGCCATGCTTGCCAAGATAGAAGCTCATGAATATGCCAACTATCGGTATAAAGCAGGCAAACGCCTGATACACCCTGTTTCCTATTCCCCACCATACCGGCAGCAGGAACGCGCCCCAGTTCCATTTATCCTGTATACCTATCGGCACATAGCGGCAGCGCTGCCCCATGCCCGATTCGTTGCCCTCGTCCGCCTTGGGCAGCGGCAGCGGGTTCGGTATCATTTGGGGCCGCGCGGCATATGCGCGGCAGCGGTTGGCCAGTTCCTCTATGCTGCCAGCATCGTCGGCATTTATGCCGCTTAGTATGCGCTCCGTTTCATTTGCTATTTTGCTTTCGCTTTCGGCAGCCTGCCGCCTTTCGGCAACTATCTGCGGAATAAGCCCAGGCTCCGCCTGCATGGAGCGTATGGCCTCCACGCTGAAGCCAAGCTCCCTCAGCGTTGCCACGGCCTTCAGCCTTGCTATGTCCGTTTCGTCAAATTCGGTATATTCCCTTCCGTTCCGCCATTGGCCGTGCGGCGCAATAAGCCCCTTTTCCATATAATAGCGCACGGTGCGCTCGGTAAGCCCCGTCCGTTCGGTAACTTCCTTCATCTTCATGGCAAATACCCTCCGTTTATAATGATACCATACATTCTTACGCAGGGTAAGTGTCAATACTTTTCCTGAAAAATATCGCTTTCTATGCCTATTATGTCCCCAAACGCTATGCTGCCGCCGCCCGTTATGCAAACCGTGCGCGCGTATGCGTCAACCCGCCTTACGCAGACCTGCTCCGTAACATACGCGCCGCCCTGCTTTCGCTCATCCGGTACAAAGTGCGTTATGCAGACCATGGGCCGCTCCTTTGCGCAGCCGCGAAGCCGGTTCAGCTTCTCATCCAGCCGCTGCTGCTCCTGCTCGTCCAGTTCTATGCGCTCGTCCGTCACCCGCGCGGATTCGCTCAGCGCCGCTTCATATCCCGTCAGCGCGGAAAACGGCGAGAACTGCGCCGCGCGGTCGCCTTGGCTCATCGGCCTGTGCCGCGTGGACACATGATGCGGCATATTTATAATGTCGTCATATTTGCCGCTCATTCCCTGTGCCCCCCTATTTGATGATTACGTTCGCGCGCTGTTGCGCCCTCTTTCAGATTCATGCCCTTGAGTATAGCGTTTTTGCCGAATTTTTTCTTTATGGCAAGCATGGCCCTCTGCGCCCGCCTTTCGCGCGCAAGCTCCGCCTGCTTCTCGCTTTCTGCCGCCGCGTCGTAGAATAGGCTCATTTGCTGCGCATGCGGCCTTGCGTTCAGCTCCGCCTCGTATTCTATTCCGTTTGCGCACACGGTTATGCGCCGCACAAGCAGCCCCCTATCCGCTATCCTATCGAATATGCCGAGTATGGCTTCGGTTATCAGCCTTGTGCTTGCCGTGGGCTTTTCAAGGTTCGCGCTGCCGTGCGCCTGTTTGGGTATGCTCCGCCCGTAGCGGTCGCGCACTACTTCGCCGGAATAATGCCGCCTGCGTTCGGCGTCCTTTATGTTTTCTATGTCGTAGCCTATATACAGCGCCATCTGCTGCGCCACAAGGCCCTTATCCACCAATTCAAGCGCCATGTTTTCCGCCATTTCGCGCACAACTATGCGCGTTTTAGCGTTGGTATACGGGCATTGCAGCACCTGCCCGCTGTTTATGCTGCGCGAGGCCGGCCTGTATGCCTTTATGTCCGCAATGGTGCAGCTTTCCCAGCCCCACGCATGGTCTATCAGCAGCTCCGCGTTCACGCCGAACAGCTTATACAGCAGTTCTTCATTATAATATTCATTCGGCTTGCCGACCGAACAGCGCGCAACATCGCCCATAGTATGCAGCCCGACGGAGCTTAGCCTTCGCTCATACCCGCCGCCGACGCGCCAGAAGTCCGTTATAGGCACATGATCCCACAGCGTGCGGCGATAGCTCATTTCGTCAAGTTCCGCTATGCGCACGCCGTTCTTATCCGGCTCGGTATGCTTCGCGCCTATGTCCATTGCTATTTTGGCAAGATAAAGGTTGGTGCCTATTCCCGCCGTGGCCGTAACGCCCGTGTTTTTCAGCACGTCAAGTATAAGCCGCATCGCAAATCCGCGCGCCGTAAGGCCGTATTTTGCAAGATACGGCGTTGCGTCTATAAATACCTCGTCTATTGAATAAACGTGTATATCGTCCGGCGCAACATATTTAAGATAGGTATTATATACACGGGTGCTGTACTGCATATAATAACTCATTCGCGGCTTGGCTATTATGTATTCCACCTTCAGCGCGGGGTTGTTTTTCAGTTCATCCGCGTCGCACGATTCGCCGCTGAACTGCTTGCGCGGCGCCTTCACGCGGCGAAGTGCATTTACCTCCTTCACCCGCTCCACGACCTCAAACAGCCGCGCCCGCCCGCTTATGCCGTATGCTTTTAGCGCAGGGGACACCGCAAGGCATATCGTCTTTTCAGTCCTGCTCTCGTCCGCGACTACAAGATTGGTTTTAAGCGGATCAAGCCCGCGTTCCACGCATTCTACCGATGCAAAGAAAGACTTTAAGTCTATGGCTATATATGTTTTGTCGTTCATAGTCATCCTCCTTCGCGCATGCAGAACGTATGTTTGCATTCAGTATACCATAGCTTTGCCATTCGCGCCATAGGTTTATTCATGAAAGTTCGCTTTTCTTATTCCGAGTATGATGATATACTTTAATAGGAAATGGATAAAACATTAACTTTAGGAGGTAAATATATGAAGGTTTCATCCAGTGCCTTTTTGCAGGGCAAAAAACCGGCGCTGAAGGAGCTGCTGAATAAGCTGCTCAGCGAATATGAATACGCAAGCATTCTTGGGCAGGACAGCGTAGCCAAGAACTATACCGTATCCGCCGGCGGCACAAATGCATCACAGGACAACGTGCTTACAAAGCGCGGCTTCATCGTGCGCGTTATGGACAAAAACGGCTACGGCGAATATTCTTTCAGCGATATTGACGAAAGCGCTATCGATTCAATATGTATATCAATACGCGAAGGCATAGCGCAGCTTAATTCGCTGCCGAACGGCGTATCCTTCATGGAAAAGGGTATTCCCGCGGATGAAGCGGCCACGCTTGCCGCAGCCAGCGAATATGAACTGCATCCATCTAAGCTTGGCGATAAGGAAATAATTTCCCGCCTTACCGCGCTTAGGGAAAAGGGCGTGGCAACAGACGAGCGTATGGTGGATTTCTATGTTGCTTTCTCTTATCAGGAAATACACAAGCTGTTCCTTTCCGCAAATCGCGACCTGATGCAGGATCTGCTTTGGTCAAGCGGTGCGCTGATGGGCATGGCCCGCAAGGGGGAGGAAATAAAAACTTCCTACCGCGGATGCAGCATGCAGGGCGGCGCGGAACTGATATACAAGCTTGATGCGGACATTGAAAACGTGGCAAAAACCACGCTGGAGCTGCTGGACAGCGAACCCATAGCCCCCGGCGAATACGAATGCATTTGCGATCCTGACGTTACGGGCATGATAGTCCATGAAGCGTTCGGCCACGGCGTGGAGATGGACATGTTCGTTAAGGACAGGGCGCTTGCGCAAAGCTACGTTGGCAAGCAGGTTGCAAGCGAGCTCATTACGATGCACGACGGTGCATGCGCTGGCGACCAGACCGGCAGCTATTTCTTCGACGATGAAGGTACGCTTGCACACGACACCATAATAATAGACCACGGCATACTGAAAACCGGCATAAGCGACATACGCTCAGCCGAGGCCCTTTCCACCCCGCCCACGGGCAACGGCAGGCGCGAAAGCTTTGAGCGCAAGGCATATACCCGCATGACCAACACCTTCTTTGAGGGCGGTAAGGACAAAGTGGAGGACATGATAGCTTCCATCAAATACGGTTTCCTGCTGGAGGAACCCACGTCCGGCATGGAGGATCCCAAAAACTGGGGCATACAATGCATGGTATCCATCGCGCGCGAAATAATGGACGGCAAGCTGACCGGCAAGATATTCTCCCCCATAGTGCTTACGGGCTATGTGCCGGATCTTCTCAAGTCCATAACCATGATGAGCGGGGACGTTAAGCTTGCGGGCGGCGGCTTCTGCGGCAAAGGATACAAGGAATGGGTAAAGGTATCCGACGGCGGCCCGTACATAAAGACCAAAATACGCCTGGGTTAAGGAGGAAAAGCCATGAAACAAGCCATACTGAATGCGCTAAGCGCGCTGAACATAAGCGATTACAGCATGACGGAGCAGCAGCGTTCATCCGCGGAGCTGTTCTTCATAAAAAAGCGGCTGGATATGCGCCGCGTTAAGGATACGCACGAATACAGCGTTACCGTATACAATGTTTTTGAAGAGGACGGCAAAAAGTTCCGCGGCAGCAGCACCGTAATCCTGTTCCCCGGAACTGAAGCGGCGGAAATAACCCATCAGCTTGAGGATGCATACAACGCCGCAGGCTACGTTAAGAATCCGTATTACGACCTTTACGAAGGCCCCAAGGAAGCCGTTAAGGAAGTGCCTTCCACCTTGTCCGCGCACACGCTCAGCCAGAATGCGGAGCTGATGGCGGCGGATACTCGGGATGATGCATGGCTCAACAGCGCGGAAATATTCGCCTGCCGCGACCATATTTCGATATTCGCATCCACCGGCACAGATGTATCATACGTCAAATACAGCTGCAAGGGCGAGTTTGTTGCGCAGGCTAAGGAGCCGCAGGACGTGGAGCAGTATTTCTCCTTTACCTATAACGACCTTGATACCGATGCCCTTGCAGACAAAGTGCGCCATGCGCTCAATGCCGTTTGCGACCGCGCGCATGCGACCGATTGCCCTGAAGCAGGAACATACGACGTGGTGCTCAGCGACCGCCACATGGCCACGCTGATGGATCTTTACGTTACGCGTTCGCGCGCGGCAATGATCTACCCGCATTATTCGGATTGGGAAATAGGTACGGCGGCGCAGGGCGAGGTACCCACGGGCGAAGCGCTGAACATCACGCTTATGCCGCACGTTCCGTATTCGCCGGAGGGCATACCCATGCGCGAGCGCACGCTGCTCAAGGACGGCACCGTGCAATGCATACACGGCACAACGCGCTTCTGCCGCTACCTCGGCATAGAGCCCACTGGTGACTATTTCAACACGAAATTGGACAACGGCACGGTGAGCTTCGATGAGCTGAAGAAGGGCTGCCTGTACCCCGCTTCCTTCTCCGATTTCCAGATGGACCCAATGGACGGCCATTTCGGCGGGGAAATACGCCTTGCCTACCTTTACACCGAATCAGGTGTAAAGCTGCTTACCGGCGGCAGCATAAACGGCAGCATGTTCGATAAGCAGGGCATGCTAACCTTCTCCCGCGAACGCTATACCGACGCCGATTATTCCGGCCCCTTCGCAGTGCGCATAAAAGGCGTGAACGTGTCGGGGAAATAAGCCCGAAATCCAGCAATATAAGCAGCCGCAGGCCCTAACCTGCTACGGCTGCTTTATGCATATATAAATGCCATTATGTACCAAATAATATCAAAATTCTTCATTCAGCTATTGCGTTTTTTCGGAATTTGATATATCCTATTAGATGTTACATGGTAGACTTTTATTCACGGAGGACGCATGGATAAAATTCGTCTTGGACGCACAGAATTGATGGTCACCGCCTGCTCTTTCGGCGCGCTGCCCGTGCAGAGGCGCGGCGTTGAGGATGCGGTAAAGCTGCTGAGAAAGGCTTACGACGGCGGCATCAATTACTTTGACACCGCCAACATGTATACAGACAGCGAGATGAAGCTCGGACTTGCGCTAAGCGACGTTAGGCACAATATAGTCATTTCCACCAAGTCCGGCGGGAAGGACAAGGCCACCGTTACGGCCCATATCGAAAACAGCCTGCGTATGCTGAAAACGGATTATATAGACCTGTTCCAGTTCCATAATCCCGCCGCCATGCCCATGCCGGACGATGAAAACGGCCCCTATGCCGCCGCGCTTGAAGCCAAGAAAAAGGGCTACATTCGCCACATAGGCATAACCAATCACCGGCTCAAGCTTGCCCAAAGCTGCATAGACAGCGGCCTGTTTGAAACGATGCAGTTCCCCTTTAGCTATATCGGCACGGCCGATGAAATAGACTTGGCACGCCGCTGCAAAGAAGCGGATATGGGCTTCATCGCCATGAAGGGACTTGCGGGCGGCCTGCTTAACAACGCAAAGGCCTGCATGAACTTCATCAAGCAATATGATAACGTTGTCCCCATTTGGGGAATACAGACCGAAGAAGAGTTGGACGAATGGCTGGCGCTTGAAAATGCGGGCGACTTTGCCATTACCGATGAAATAAAGGCCGTTATAGAGCGCGACCGCAAGGAGCTTTGCGGCAACTTCTGCCGCAGCTGCGGATACTGCCTGCCCTGCCCTGCCGGGATAGACATTCCCCAGGCCGCACGCATGAGCCGTCTGCTCCGCCGTTCTCCCTATAAGCCCTATATGTCCGACGAGTGGCACAAAAAGATGCACATGATAGACGATTGCCGCAACTGCGGCGCGTGCGCATCCCGCTGTCCATATGGGCTGAATACGCCCAAGCTGCTCAAGGAAATGCTTGCCGATTACGACGAGTTTTACGCAGAGCATAAGGATTAATCACGCCAGTTTCCGCCTGCTGTGTGACCCCCCTCCCGCCGCAGGCAGTTTATCGTCCGGAGTCGTTCCTTAACCGCAGAACGGCTCCGGTTTTTATTTGCTCTTTCTTTTATTGGCATTATCTGATAGAATTCTAATATAAACATGTAATAAGGTGATTTAATATATGGCACGCAAAAAATCTCTGCTCGTAATGCTTAGGCCCCAGCTTATATTGATAGGCGCAATAATACTCGGCGTTGGCATATTTGCCCTGTGCTACAATGCAGGCGGAGTGAATATGCTGAGCGATCCGCAATTTGCCCCGGCTGACACTCAGCCCGCGGAAAGCCCGCTGCCGGACGAGTCCCCCGCCGTTCCCGAATCGCCCCAGCCCACGGAAACGCCAAAGCCTTCAACAACGGGCAGGCTGATACCCTATTATGCCGAAAACGGCATGTGGGGATACAAAAACACATCAGGCCAAGTTGTCATAGAAGCCATGTTCTCCGATGCCAATGAATTCGATGGCGAGATTGCCTTTGCTGCACAGAGTAGCATATGGGGGCTTATCAATCGCTCCGGCGCATGGGTAGTGGAGCCTGTATGGGGCAGCGTGCGCAGCTTCAGCGAGGATAAGGCAGCCGTTGAATCAGGCGACAGATGGGGCTATATAGACCGCACGGGCAAGCTGATAATAGACTATGCTTACCGCGAAGTGGGCGATTTTCATTGCGGAAGGGCCATGGCACGCTCCGGCTCCGAATACGGATTTATAGACATAAACGGCGACATTGCCGTATCCCAAAAATGGAGCGAAGTTAGCGACTACGGTGCGGACGTTGCATTCGCCCGTTCCTCAAGCGGCAACAGCTATATTATTGATAAGGTCGGCGAAAAGATAGCCACGCTGTCCTCCAAGCAATACGGCACGGCGTACAGCGAAGACTATGCCCTTATACGCGACGGCAGCGAGGTTTATTATTTCAACAGTAAGGCTCAGACAGCCTATAAAACCCGCTATCAGGACGGGCTCAGCTTCGTGGGCGGATATGCTGCGGTGCAGCTGGACGGCAAATGGGGATATATAGATACGCGCGGTTCGCTTGAAATCGCCAATAAGTACCGCGATGCGCGCTCATTCTCAAACGGGCTTGCCGCCGTGCTTGATGACGAAACAGGGCTTTGGGGATACATAAGCACATCCGGCGAATATGTTATTCAGCCGCAGTTCGATACGGCGGAACCGTTCAGTGAAGGCTATGCGCTTGTAAGCCAGAACGGCGAATATTCGCTGATCAATAAGTCCGCAGAATTGACACACATGTATTTCAAATAAAGCCACACGGAATTTGTCCGCATTCAACACACACAAGTATATTTACAGCGAACAGGTCAAAGCAGCATTTTTGTTGTATTTGGCCTTTTATTTATATATGCCATTGATTTTAGACGGATAAAACCGTATAATATGTCTGTACAGCGTGGACAGCGCGGTAACACATCTACAAAATAATTTATAGCGAGGTTTATGGTATGCAGAAAATGATGGATGCGCTTGTTAAACCGGAGCGTGCAAAAGGACTTATTCTTACCCAGGTACCCGTTCCAGAGCCGGGAATAGGCGAGGTGCTTATCAAAATACACAAAACTGCCATATGCGGCACGGATGTGCATATTTACAATTGGGACCCGTGGAGCCAGCAGCATATCAATCCGCCCATGGTAATAGGCCACGAATACGTTGGCGAAATCGCCGCGCTCGGCCCAGGCGTCACCGAATATAAAGTCGGCCAAATCGTTTCCGGCGAGGGGCACATAGTATGCGGCCATTGCCGCAACTGCCGCGCGGGCAACGGCCAGTGGTGCAAGTTCACCAAGGGCGTGGGCGTGAACCGGGACGGCGCGTTCGCCGAGTACGTGTGCATTCCCGCGTCGAACGTGATCCCGATCAACCCGGAAATCGACGAGGACGTGGTGGCGTTCTTCGACGCGTTCGGCAACGCCACGCACACCGCCACCATGTTCGATGTTGTGGGCGAGGATGTGCTTATAACGGGCGCAGGCCCCATAGGTATGATGGCCGTCGGCATCTGCCGCCAAAACGGCGCGCGCAACATAATTGTCACCGACGTGAACGATTACAGACTCAACATTGCTAAGCAAATGGGCGCCACCGCAACGGTGAACCTGACACACGAAAAGCTTGAGGATGCCATGGCGGCGCACAGAATGGTTGAAGGCTTTGACGTTGGCCTTGAAATGAGCGGCAACGGCAAGGCGCTCAATCAGCTGCTCAAGTCCATGCGCAACGGCGGCAAAGTGGCGCTATTGGGCATAGCCGGCCCCGGCACCGTAATAGACTGGAACGACGTTATATTCAAGGGGCTGAACATACAGGGCATTTACGGCCGGAAGATGTTTGAAACCTGGTACAAGATGATAGCCATGATACAGGCGGAAGAAACTTATTAAAATAAAGATGAACATGGCAATAAAGGATAAGGATGGAAATACGGTGGGATGC
>ENA-UEQL01003124-UEQL01003124.1-human-gut-metagenome-genome-assembly--contig:-NODE-3124-length-10437-cov-14.133977_pt1 | contig 10437 bp, 5 predicted proteins | sample MGYA00242905_ERZ507926 | MGnify/ENA primary metagenome ERZ507926 (study PRJEB26167, sample SAMN06115531) | human gut metagenome | host: Homo sapiens | place: China:Henan | collected 2015-09-09...
GCCGTCCAACCCCATATTGAAGTTGGTTCCGGTAGGGGGATGACGCAGGATTCCGGCGGGGCGGTTCTCCGCGTCGTACCCTTCCGGCTTTCGGACAAGGGCATCACCCATAAATATGTAGAATGGGGGGCAGACATTGCATGGCTTGATGAAAACAACCTGCGACGCAGTGCCGCCTTCATGGGCAAGGACAACCTTGACGTGGTACGCACATCCTTCCAACCGGACCTGCCCATCGTGGACGGAAAAATGCAACAGGGGACAATCGACACACTGCAAATGCGCGTCAACATGTTCAAATGGGTCAAACCCGATGTCAAACTCATGATTAATTGTGACGCGCCTTTCATGAGCACTTATTACACGGACGAGAACGGAGCCAACGCCGCCCATTGGGCAGAAATCATAGACCTTTCCACCCAATATTACCAAGATGCCGGTTACGAGGTCGTCTCTGTCGCCCCGTTCAACGAACCGGATTACTTGTACAACAACCAAGGTTCACCTAATGAGGCAAAACGAAAAGCCGAGTTTGCCGCAATCATCACGGAATTAAAGCAAAAAGAACGTTTCAATAATATCCGCATGTGTGGCGGAAACACGCTGAACTCCGACCAGGCCTTGCCGTGGTACAATTACTTGAAAGACCAACTGGATGAGGGAAACACGCACCAACTGGCCGGAAGTTTCGACAACTTCGCCCAATTCTTCACCACGGTGAGAGAAGACGGCAAACATGCCACCGGTGACGAGATGCACAACGTCATGGAAGCCATGGTAGGCTTGGAATACGGCATGCAAACCGGAATATGGTGGGGATGGGCAGAATACACACGTGGCGAGTTCTGCAAGGCGAGCCATGGTGAACGGTTGGCCTACGCGGAGCATCGTCCCAACTGGACGGCAGCGTCGGTCTACCGTGCACCGGACGGCAAGGTACAGGCGTTCGGCGGGACATCCGAACGGCAAGCCGTCACCACCTCCTACCGCTTCCTTTCTAAAGAGCGCGACGTGTTCTTCGACGGACACGGGCCGCAACGGGAATACGTCATGGAGCTTCCGGGCGGAGCACCGGGAAGTTACCAAGACGGGCAGACCAATGCCGAAACCGTGGTGAACATCACGTGGGGCGATGACGTGCAACCCGTGGTGGACGGCACCTACGCATTAATCAACAAAAGCAACCTAAAACTGTTGGACAACGACAACGGCTCCCTCACCTCATCCACTTATTCCACAGGCAAAAAGTCGTTGCAATGGCATGTAAATCCGGTAGACGCTCGCATCGGAGGTGCGTTCAGCTACCACCAGATTCTTTCGGGCACTTCAAACCAGACGCTCGACGTACTGAACTGGTCGATGGACGACGGCACGGAAATCATACTTTACCAAAACAACAAGGGCACTAACCAACAATGGTACTTGGAATATGCAGGCGACGGATGGTTCCGCATCCGCAACCGCAACAGTTCGCTGTGCCTCAAGACATCAGGCAACAAAATCGTACAGGCCGAACCAGACGAAGAAAGCGCAGCGCAACTCTGGCGCTTCATCCCGACCGGCATCCGTCCGCGCATCCGCGACATCGATGCTCCCACCGGCCTGAAAGCCGAAATCCGCGCATCCTCCGTACTCCTGACATGGGAAAAGGCAGACGCCACAGCCCCGACCTACACCGTGCTGCGTTCGGAAAATCCGGAGGAGGGTTATGAAATCATCGCACGCTACGTGGAGGACACGGCTTTTGTGGACAACAAAGCCGAAGAGGGAAAGACATATTATTACACCGTCAAGACTGTGGATGCTTCGATGAATACTTCCCCGGCATCCTTGACCGTAAGCGCAAGCGTAGCCCCGACGGATGCCCTCTTCGCCGCTCTTCCGAGCCTTCCCAAACTTCTTAACATCCCATTCCTTAACGTCTTTGCACGGGCATTTGATAATCTTATGCATACTCTCGCGCCCAGCCCTGTCAGCATCCAAGAAACCCATCACCATTTGCCCATCTTTGGGTTTAAAGATTTTTGCAAAGTCCTTCATGTGTGACGCTCCTCCACAGGGAATAAACTCAAACGACAATTCTGTGTATTTGCCCTTGGACTTGAAGTAATTGAGGGATGCTTGAAGGAATACTATATCCGAGGCCCCCTCCACTAAGACAATATCACCATGGGAGGCCAAGAAAATATTCTGTTGCTGCGCTGACCATATCCCCTCCGTCAGCCGATTCACCAAGTCCACATTCTTCTTGTCTATGATTTCCACCCTTCCGTCAGCCTTTCGGTCAAGCATAATGATATTGTCCAATTTGAACTTGGCAGTCAGCGTGGGAGAGTGCGAAGTTATCAGATTGCTTCGATGGGTCATACTGTTGAACATATCGTTCAACTCGGCCTTACGTGAGATATGAATATGGCTGTCTGGTTCATCCATCAGCACAAGTGTACGCTCATCAGATAAGGATTCAAGAATGAAGAGGATGACCATCATCTTCTTTTCTCCTTCACTCAGATAACTAGCTTCTACGCCATGGAAGCTGATAGTCAAACTGTCAATAAGGTCATCGGCACCCACATATTTGCCAAACAGATCCCGCGGCTGGTCATATAGCGGATTAAACACAGCTATGTCAGTAGATGCACTGGCACCTATCTCGTCTTGACGGTTTGCCACTGTCTGTACAAGTAGCTTTACCTGATTATCATGCCATGTCGCCAGTTTCGCACGGTCAATGTGCATGTCTATGATGACCGGCTCGTCGTTCCTGATGTTGAGCTTCTTAGTCAGGAACTCGTCAAAAGCAAAATTCTCAGCTCTTGCACTAATCATGCACAGCAACACATAACGCCACATCGTACGGTCGATATATACCATCTGCAACATGTCGTATGCAGTGCGGCGCTTGATACCTCTTATATAGTCATCGTATGGCTTCTTGTAGTAGTTGTCCCAGAGACGCAAATCCTCGCCGCTGTAGTTGCAGATAATACGGTTCGGATACTCCATATTTTCCTCTGCCACCACAACATCATTCTTCTTGTATTCTGTTTGGCCCGTAGTAATATCATGAGCAACACGGAAGGTGTCATCACCTAATTTATAGACAAGCACAAAACTGAACCTGAACGGAGTTTTCACAAGCAAAGAGCTGAAGACGCAACTCAAGGCCTCCAATATATTAGTTTTCCCCGTTCCGTTATTACCAATCAGAACGTATGTATCATTTTCTTCACTCAGCGACAACCGCAATCCGTTCAGATTACGAAAATCCGACTTCACCTTCAATGATATCAATTTCATAATCAGCCAAATACTTTTTGATTAAACAATGACTCACTTCCTTGCAGCTTCCTTTCAAGTTCTTGTTGCTGATTCCTGATGCTTAATATCTCTTCTAGAAGCCGTTCCTGCTCACCTATCGAGGGTAGCGCAATCTCCGTATTCTCAAACACCTTCTGCGACAGCCTCCGCCTTCCGGTCGTTCCACTGCTTGAACTCTTGAACTGATTCAGAATCTGTTCATTCCGCAGCACCAGCTCCAGATATTCGGGCAGTACCCTGTTTGTGTCAATGTCATAAACTAGAAAATCGTGCGTCACAATAGCACCCTCACAATCATCGCCCACAAGACCAAAAGCGGCACTCTTGCCATCAATCTTCGATATAACAAACTCGCCTGTGTGAACGAACGTCTGACGCTTGGTGCCAATTTGCGAGCCCTTTACAGTATCTCTCGTCGTTATGCCCTTATTAAACAGTCTCACGGTCAGACGGGTATATTCCACGTCTGCCTGCACCTCTGCACTGTCGGTGCTCTGCGTCATAATGTCGCCCAGCTTGACAGTCTCATACTGTGGATTGAAGCGAGCCTTCTCCACCTCGAAAACATGACGGACACTCCAGTTTGTGAGTTCCGAGCGCCTTATTATCTTGGTGTATTGCATATTACTGAACGGCTTTCCCTCTATCCATGCACGCACTTCTTTTGCTGCAACAGGTAACTCTGCATTGTCCGAAGGCAATCCTGTAGAGGAAATACCAGCGTCTTTCACTCGTGTCACACTCAACTCATAATCGGGTTCAGGCTGTTCTCCTTCATCATACCTCCTGATAAAAAGCAAACTGGGCTTGATATTGGCACCCGACGACAGGAACACATCTGCCGGAATAGAGGTAATGTTCAATATGCGGGCTTTACTTTCAATAAACTGTCTTACCTTTTCCAATGCCCTGTTATCAAGCACACCCTCCGGAAGCACAATACCGGCCACAGCACCGGGCTTCAGCAGATTGATGCTTCGTTCAATGAACAGGATTTCGGTACTGCTATTGCTGATATAGTACAGCTCCTTCAGTTTCTTGCCACGCGTACCATCTTTGTATGTTGTGGCAGCGTATGCCTTCATCGGTTCATACACCTTCTTTACATACTCGTCCCCAAACTGTTCCACGAAAAGTTCTTTTTCCGCTTCGCTCGGTATGTCGGAGTCGCCAATGCGCATGGTTTTCTCAATGTGAGCACCGAAAGGTGGATTGATGAGGATAGCATCAAAACGACCCTCATACACCCCACCGACATTCGTCAGGCCGTCGTGTAGGTACACACCCACATGCCCATCCCCGTGCATCACCATGTTCATCTTCGATGTTCGGGCCATGCGAGCGTTGGCATCCACACCATAGAAATAATCATGGCACAAATGGTAATACCTGCTGCCTTTCTTGGTCTTATCGCATTCCTGGAGCAAATTTGATATCTTTGCTTGCTTGTCCGATTCCAATAATGAATGGTCGGCCATCACCCTATTCACCTGCGAATGGATGTCCTTGTCGATAACCGACTGTACATGCTCAAAAGCCTTTATCAAGAATCCTCCGCTGCCGCAGCAAGGGTCACACACTCTCATACCCTCACGAATATTCAGCAGGTCAACCATATAGTTGACGATGGTTCGCGGCGTAAAGAACTGTCCCAACTCTCCCCTGAACGTCTTGCCCAAGAACAGCTCAAACGCTATTCCCTTGATGTCGTCCGAAGTATCATATAGCTCAACCGCCCCAAGTTCTTCTAGAATCATTAGGAAACTCTCCCTGCGGATACGTATCTTGTCTTCCTCCTCGAAAAGGCCGTCTGAGCGATAGCTTCTCTTCACCTCGTTAAACAGATACTGCATATAGTCCTCCGAGGGGTGCTCTGCAAGAAAAGCCTTCTCGTCCTTAAGGTACTTCTCCTTGCTATATACCAGTTCGTCCTTGGTGTCGCGTTCGTACAGCAATTTCAAGAATAGCACCTTACTAATCTCGTCGAAAGCAGCCTCTGGCGAGAATTTATCCATATTCCTGATAATGTTATGACATCTGCTCAAGATCTTCAGAAAACTGTCCTTTGAGTAAGAACGCATTTTGCTAACAAACCTTTCAAGTGCCTCATCGGTTACGATGTCCTCGGCATGAGGAAAGTCGCCTATTCGTTCAATTTTGAACGGACGTGCGTTCTTGTCTATGAAGAAGACCTTTGTCTCCTTCAAGTTATGAGCCACATAAAAAGCCATGTTATTCAAGGCAGCCTGCTTGAATTCCCCGAAGTAATCCTCTGCCTCTATTCGGATATGTTCTGACCGGCAGGTCACCAGAACATATATGTTTGGTGTCAGCCCTTGGACCTTTTCCGTTTCACTCCTCCAAATGGCAATGTCGGCCTTGGCATTCACGCCAATGCTTATGTCTCGACCCAATTGTTCAGGGATATAGCCGTATGCATCTATCAAACGCTGATAGAAAGCTTCTGTCAGGTTCCTTTCCTGATTATCTGGAATATGTGTATTCGCTGCCATAATAGCAATGTATAATGCAAAATTAACTCAATTTTTCCGAATAAATTATATCTCTTAGCACAATACTACGTTAAAAATTTAAAAACACTGTGGCATACAGTCACTTACGTATACAATAGCCCGTCAAGGGGTACTTTGCAGCACCTTGCGGCCGACATAGAAAACAGTTGAAAAAAAGTGTTAAATATGATAAAGATTTTGCTTGAAAAAATTTAGATAAGTGCTTGATTTTCAGTAACTTAATAGTGTAAAAAAATAAACAAGTTACATAGATGAAAATCAAGCCACTTATCCAGCTCAGAGAGCTGATTGCAGCCGCCCTCAAAAGCCAGACAAATTTAAGAAAATCTTTTCAATCTTTCTTCAAGGAAGCCATGGAACTTTTTCTTACCATACCGAATCGCATCAACTTTCTCCAGATGGAGAGGTTCGGACATTCGTCTGAACAGCGCTTCCGCATGAATTTCCGGAAGAAGTGCTATGACTGGATCCGTTTCAACAAATCGTTCATTGCCGAAGGGAATCCGGAACGACGAGCCATCGCCATTGATCCGAGTTACATAAGCAAGTCCGGAAAGAAGACTCCCGGTCTGGGCTACTTCTGGTCAGGCTGCGCCTCTTCAATGAAGTGGGGCCTGGAGTTGATGGGGTTTGCTCTTGTCGACGCCGATGCCACCAGCGGCACACACTTGATTGCGAAACAGACATTCAACAAAAAGAGGCGTGGGCGCGTACCCGAATATTTGAAGCATATGGACAATCCAAACTCTCTTGTGGGACAATATCTCAGGACCATCAATTCGCTCAAAGATGAACTTATTTCAATATCCAAGTGTATGGTTGCGGACGCTTTCTTCTCCAAGGAGAGTTTCGTTACCGGACTGAACAGTCTGGGATTCAGCCTCATAAGCCGCTTCCGAGACGATGTCAGACTCAAGTACTTGTATACCGGTCCCAAGACAGGACAAAGAGGCCGTCCGAAAAAGTTCATCGGAGATGTCGATCTCAAGAAACTTGACATGGGCATATTCGAGACCTTTGCTTCTGGCGACATTGCCATCTACTCGGCAATCGTATGGGCTGTCAGTTTAAAGCGAGAAGTCAAGGTCGTCATAGCAGACTTCAACGGCCTGACAAAAAGGCTCAGTCCAGAAAAGTATTCTTCTCGACCGACACATCGAAATCGGCCATTGACATATTTGAAATTTACAGAACTAGATTTCAAATCGAGTTTCTGTACCGTGACGCAAAGCAATATACTGGCCTGTGCAATTGCCAGTCAAGGAATAGCGGCACCTTGGATTTCGCCTTTAACATGTCGCTATCCACAATCAACATTGCGAGACAGTTCGGAACTCAATACAGCACCACTCTTTCGGTCGGTGATGTCAAAGTGCTGCTGCACAATGCTGCAATGGTCGAACGATTATTTTCCATGTTTGGAAACAGCCCAAACTTGAAGATAAATAACACTGATTTCAAAGAACTATTATTCTACGGCGTTCGCGCCGCGGCGTAAAACTTATAAAATTAACGAACTATTGATAATAAACCAATGCTTAAATTTCATGATACTCCCATTTAGCAGACGATAAAATTCAAAGATTCCTCACAATGTAATCAGTCACAAATATTTCGTCAACTTCAACGACCAAATAACTAACATCAAAACACCCCACAATCCACAAAATTCTTATCAATGCCAATGCAGACCTCACACCTTCAAGATACTTGTCAATGAAAATGCACCTAATCGTCACCATGTCCCTAAATACCAAGATTCGCTCGAATCCTGTATAATCCCACAGATTACTCCAAAATTCGAGCGACTAGTTCATCTATCAGCTACAGTCCCTTCACAATCTCCACGAAATTCTCTATCACGTGCTCTGCGTCTTCCATTGACATTTTGGTGTTCAGAGGGAGCGTGATTTCATTTTCGAACAGGTGATAGGCGTTCGGGAAATCGGCGACGCTTTTCGTGGGTGTGGTCGACACCGAGGATTTGAGCGACAAGCCGGCCAACTGTTATCTGATCAACAAGAAGGAGACCAACTACCTGATCAACGCCATGTACAAGGGCGACGTGACCGAGCAGGTGCCCTCTTCGGTCGATGTCATCTGGCAGAGCCAGTCGAATCTGATCCAATACCTGGAGTTGAAAGACGGCAAGGCGTCGTTCTACGTAGCTGCCGACAGCGACGACGGGGACAAGATCAAGGAGGGCAACGCCGTGATCGGAGCCTACGACGCCGGTGGCACGCTGATCTGGAGCTGGCACGTATGGGCTGCGGACTACGATCCCGACGCCGAGGGCGGTGCGGTCGATTTCAACGGCTATTCGATGATGACCCGCAACCTCGGGGCGCTGGCCGCCGACAACTCGTCGGTGGAGAACATCCTCGCCTCGTACGGACTTTATTATCAGTGGGGCCGTAAGGACCCCTTCATCGGCCCGAGTTCGTACAACGCCGCCAACGGCGCATCGGCCAGCATGTACAACGGCGGCGGCAGCCGCGTCTACCTGCGGACGGCCGCTTCGAGCGCCGAGACGGGTACGGTGGCTTACGCCGTGCAGCACCCGCTGACCTTCATCACGGGCGTCTCCGGTTCGGAGAACGACTGGCTGTGGAGCGCACATTCCGACGATTTGTGGTCCGCTTCGAAAAAGAGCGCCTACGATCCCTGTCCCTATGGCTGGCGGGTGGCTCCGTCGGCCGTGTTCGACGGTTTGAAACTTGTGGGAGCCCCCACGGCGGCGGATGCCGACAAATACGGCTGGGGCCTGACCGATCCGGAGCGGGGAACCTCGTCGCTGTTTATCGGCGCTGGACGCCGCCGTTACGACAACAGCACGATCCTGAACGTTTACAACCCCGTCACCGTGCGCAGCGTGGCCGAGGAGGCGCAGCCCTGGGAGGGCCTTTATTGGACCGCAGGGACGCTGTCGGGTACGAAATCCCCGGCTTTCCACTTCTGGTTCGAGAAGAAGACCACCGGCGGAGGCCTCGAAAACAACGTCCCCTATGCCCGTGCCAACGGCATGTCGGTGCGTTGCGTGAGGGTGCAATAGGGACATCCGGAAGAAACCGAACGACGGACCGGCATCAAGGCCGGTCCGTTTTCGTTTGGTATAACAGTTGCGGGGATAGCGGTACTAAAATCCCCGGCTATGAAAATCAAGACAGGAAAAGGCTCCGTTACGCTCGTCGTGCTGCTGGCAATCTGGTCCGTGTCGGCCATTGCGTCGCTGCCCGGACTGGCCGTCTCCCCTATTCTGGGCGATCTGAACAAGGTGTTTCCCAAGGTTACGGACCTCGAAATCCAGATGCTCACCTCGCTGCCGTCGTTGCTGATCATCCCCTTCGTGCTGCTCTCCGGAAAACTCTCCGAGGGGAGGGACAAACTCAAAATCCTGATCGTAGGACTTTCGATTTTCTTTTTGAGCGGCGTGGCCTGCCTGTTCGCCCGCAGCATGGCGTGGCTCATCGTCATCAGCTGCATCCTCGGTGTCGGCGCCGGCATGGTCATCCCCCTCTCGACGGGCCTGATCGTCGACTATTTCACGGGGGACAGCCGCGTCCGGCAGCTGGGGTACAGTTCGGCGATCAACAACCTTACGCTCGTCGTGGCGACCGCCGTGACGGGCTACCTGGCCGAGGTCAACTGGCATCTTCCGTTCCTGGTCTATACCCTGCCGGGCATCTCGCTCGCGCTGTCGTTCTTCCTCCGGCGCAGCCGCTCCACGCCCGAGCCGGAGCAGAGCATCCAGATGCGCCACAAACGGATCGACCGGGGCAAGCTCGTCGGACTGATGCTCTTTTACTTCTTCGCCACTTACGCCGTGCTGGCCATCGCCTTCTACGCCTCGTTTCTGGTCGACGACTACAAGATCAGCAGTTCGTTTTCGGGTGTGCTGATCTCGTTGTTCTTCCTGGCGATCATGCTTCCCGGGCTGTTTATCGACCGGATCATCCGCGCGCTGAAGCAGAACGTCAACCTCGTGTCGCTGGGGCTGGTCTGCGCGGGACTGCTGTGCGTCGGAATTTTCCGCGGCAAGGCGATGCTTGTCGTCGGGGCCCTGCTCACGGGATTCGGTTACGGGGTGATGCAGCCCGTCGTTTACGACAAGGCCGCCACCATCGCCCCGCCCCGCTCGGCGACCTTGGCGCTGTCGTTCGTTATGGCGATGCACTACCTGGCCGTGATGGTTTGCCCCTTTATCGTGGATCTGTTCCGGCACTTGTTTCACACCCACAGCGACCGGTTTCCGTTCTTTTTCAACGCCGCATTGGTGTTTGTCGTGGCTCTCGTCACGTGGCGCCGCCGCGGGAATTTCACGCTCGGGCTCGACGAATCGTATTATAAAAGTTGACGAAAAGTTTCTTTTTGGACCAATCCAATTTGAAAAAGGCTTGTCCGCGGGACGTTTGGGCGGGGTGCAAAACCGATGAAACGGGAACTCCGGCACAGTAAAAACAAAAAAATGTACCGTAAATATTTGCGGATTTCAGAAAAAACGGTATCTTTGCACTCGCAATAACCGGAATGGTGCGTTAGTTCAGCTGGTTAGAATACGTGCCTGTCACGCACGGGGTCAGGG